>Ga0326597_10003414_pt1 | contig 22910 bp, 17 predicted proteins | sample RVTome_12_FD_203789 | JGI IMG/M metagenome (GOLD analysis project Ga0326597, IMG submission 203789) | Soil microbial communities from uranium-contaminated site in the Upper Colorado River Basin, Wyoming, United States - RVT100D185 | ecosystem: Environmental > Terrestrial > Soil > Contaminated >...
TAATACACTAACCAGATAAAAGTCAAGCAAAAACTCGCCCGTTGGGCGAACCCCACCACATAAAACCTCCCCGTAAAGACTACAGGATTTGAAAAACTCGCGGGCTTAGAGCGGAGTTATGGAGAGAGGGCGCCTACAGAACGAGAGATTTCGGTTTACCCTTGTTTGCCGGAAAACTCCCGGCGGCGAACCGTCCGGGAATCTCCTCGCCGCAGGAGCAGCGATTTCCCTCAAGGTTGTCTTCCAGAATATCGTGCCATGAGCGCCGGATGAGAGCGCGACGACATGCGGGGCAGAACGTTGTCTGGCCTTCATCGTCGAAGACGTTACCCACGTAGCAGTATTTAATTCCCGCCGACATAGCGATCTGGCGTGCCTGGGTTAGCGTCGCCGCGGGCGTTCTCGGCTTATCCATCAGCTTGAAATCGGGATGGAACGCGGTGAAGTGGAGCGGCACGGAGTCGCCCAGATTTTCGATCACCCAATGACAGAGCCGCCTGGTTTCGTCCGGATCGTCGTTTTCGCCGGGAATCATCAAGTTCGTGATCTCGAACCAGATGTCCGTCTCGTGCTTCAGCCAGTGCAGCGTGTCGAGCACCGGATCGAGATGGGAGAAAGTCAATTTGTGGTAGAAACGCTCGCTGAATGCTTTCAGATCGACGTTGGCGGCGTCGATGTAGCGATAGACTTCCGGCCGCGCTTCGGGCGTGATATAGCCCGCCGTCACCATCACGCTTTTGATTCCTCGCTCCCGAGCGATGCGCGAGATGTCGATGACGAACTCACCCCAGATGACCGGATCGTTGTAGGTGAACGCGATGCCGGGCACGCGATTCCGAATGGCCAACTCGACGACTTGTTCCGGAGTCGCCCGAAGGCTCTGGGCTTCATCGAGCTTGGCCTTGCTGATGCTCCAGTTCTGGCAGAAGCGGCAGCCGAGATTGCAGCCGGCGGTGCCGAAGCTCAAGATCTCGCTGCCGGGTAGAAAATGGTTCAGCGGCTTCTTTTCGATGGGATCGATGGCAAAGCCGGTGGAGGTTCCATAGCCAAGGGAATAGAGCTTGCCGCCGATGTTTTTCCGGATGTAGCAGAAACCGGCCTGGCCGTCGCCCATTCGACAGAAGCGCGGGCAGAGCGTGCAAAGGATGCGGTCGTCGTCTTCTTTGTGCCACCACAGGGCTTCTTTCATAACAAAACTATCCCGCTTTTATAGTTGCGCCGCAAGGGCAGCATGTCCTTGTCGGCGCTGTTCATAAGGTGATCGTAACATCTCAAGCTGTGGTTCTGGTTTCGCTTCGGGGGTAGGTTTTCAAACTGTGCGTGGTGCCCGTACGCACCATCATTTCAGCGGTTTGAATACTGATCGCCAACGCGTCGAGGACCGGCACGCCGAGTTCCTGAGAAAATTCCGCGGCTGAATACTGCACCGGCACCATGGTCACGCCCATCGGCACGATGATTTCGGCATCGTCCCCTTCAACGAGATCCTGCGACATTTGCAGAAAGCGCTCGCGCATGGCGGCGCGATTTTGCGTGCTGTCGAGCAGAGGAATTTCGATGGCACGGACACCGACTACGAAATCCAAAACCCGCCAGGCGTGAAAATTCTTGCGCATATACGGAATACTCGTAGTCTCATAAGCAACCACGCCGAGACGGTTGCTCAGTTGGGCGCCGAGATGCATGACCGATTGGCCGGCGCCGACCACTGGAATACGGACTAAATTTCGTGCCAGTTCGACCCCGGCGTCCAAGGTGCCAAACGGCACCACGGCGTCGAAACCGTTGGCCGCCGCCTTCTGGGCGATCTCCGCCACCAGCGGCCCGGCGGCGAGCGCGTTGATTTGCGCGTTGGCGCGCACGAAGAATGTCGCCTTGATCACACCAAAACCGATCTCGGTTCCCGGCGATGCGCACTTGAGCACCGCCGCTTGTCTTCGCTCTCGCTCTTCAGGCGGGTATTCGCCCATAACGACCATGATCTTCATCGTCTCACTCCTTGAGCTTTCGCTACCATTGGTTGAAGGGAGCATAACACATCTATATGCCTCGCGAGCAGAGAAAAAAGATAGCAAGCGGCGCGAGAACCGACCTCTAAGAGGCCGATTTTTGACGGTGCGTAATTTTTACCCGCTGCGTTACCTTTTCACCCTTTGCGGTAATTTTAGGTTCTTCTAAGTAGCTGTATTTCACGGCTTTTTTTCAGCTGGGCACGACCATTGCCTGTTTAGTTATACGGCGGCCGCGAGCCTCAAATAGAAAAATCGCACAACGATCTCCACCGCCAGGAAACGGAGGAATTAAATATGAAGACTGTATTGACAAGATTCGTTCTTGGCACCCTTGTCACTGGGTCCCTGATGATTTCAACGGCGCCGGCTCTAGCCCATGACTATTGGCGCTGGCCGGGACGCGAGCATCGCTGGAGCTGGGAGCGGCGGGCTGAACTGCGGAGAGATTATCGAGAGCTGGCTGCGGCCAGGCGCCAGCTTGAATATGACCGCGCTCATGGCGCGAGCCGCCGTCGAATCGCCGAAGACTGGCGACGCATCCGTGAAATTGAGAGGGAAATTAACTTCGACCGTTGGGGCTAAACCCGCGTGACATGTTTAGTTGCGAGGGTATCAGGCCTCTGATGGCCTTGCCGACCCGAAGATGGGAAATTTTAAGGCACTGAAAAGCTTTACGAGGAGGCTTTATGAAGCGCAATAAATTAAAACCCGTAGTTTTAGGGGGTCTATTAGCCGGATCATTGATTGTCGCAGCGGCGCCTGCCCAGGCTGACTGGGGTGATTGGTGGCATCGCTGGTGGCACGCACAACGTAAGGATGAGATCAGAAACGATCGTCGAGAGATTCAAAACGACAAACAGGAACTTCGCGACGATCGACGCGAACTGCGGCAGGATAGGCGCGAGTTACGGGAGGATCTCCGCAACGGGGCGACCCGGGAGGAGTTCGCCCGTGACCTACAAGAACTTCGCAACAACAAGCAAGAATATCAGAGAGATAAGGCGGAGTTAAGACGAGATCGTCGAGAGTTTCGGCGCGACCTGAAGAGATAATTCCATGTGAGAGTTTTGCGTTTGCAGCGGCTTCGATCTGGCCGCCTTGAACCGCGGCCAGATCGGAAGATCTCACGGAGGAGCGATAATGAAAAAGCAAATTAGCGCCGGGGTACTCGGCGTATTGATGATCGGCTTGATCGTCTCCGCATGCGGCACGATCGCGGGTGGGGCAATCGGAGCAGGTACCGGCGCCGCGATTGGGGCAGGAACCGGCTACGGTGCCAAGAAAGGCGCGATAATTGGTGGTGGAGCGGGAGCGGCGGCCGGCGCCGTCTACGATATCCTGCATTAATCCCGGATTCCGCAGTGGAAAAGTGACGCCGTGAACGAGGGGCAAACCTTGCGCAACGAAGACAATGCTTTTCTACCCCTGAGTTCGGGACAAATCTCGCTGCCGTGCGAATTTTGTCAGAGTAATAAGGCGTTGTGCCAAGCGGCAGAAAAGACTTTGAAACAGCACCCCTGGGTGTCTTCGCCGCTCCAGGTTCGCCCCTCGCTCATGTTCAACTGCGGAATTCGGGTTAATCCGTAGCCGCCGATATTCTCGCTTTGTTTCATCGGCACGCGCGGCTTGGCAGTGGCGTTTTTTACGTAGAATCCTGCGGCACACGCAATGGCAAAACGACGAAGATATTTTGGACCATGCTATGAAAATAAAAATATTGCTTGGAATCATCGTTTTTTGTCCGGCATCGTTGAACTTGGCTTGCGATTTCGCATATAGCGTCACGGCGAGCAAGATCAAGGATATCCTGGACCACCCGCGGGATTATGCCAAGAAGGAAATCACTGTCTATGGAACGGTTACCAATGCGGTGTCTCTTTTGGTGCTCAAATACTACGAGATCCAGGATGACACCGGGAGCATTAAGGTTTTCACGGACAAATTACTTCCCAGTCGGGGGAAGAAACTGCGGGTAAAGGGACGAATGGCGGTGGTAGAGGTAGGCTCGGAACGGTGGGTGGTGTTGCGGGAAAGCAACGATTCACCGGCCGCCGTAGAACGGCGCAACGACGCCCCCAAGGCGACATCATTTCAGTTCTAGAGCATCGGATAGCGGCGCGATGACGAGCGCGCCCGCACTCTTGAGAATCTGACGACGGGAAATCTCAAGATTGATACTCATGGTTTTTCATCACCATTGTAATGCCCCCGCAAAACCTTCACTGGGTCGATCTATGCAGGCTTATCAAAACGCCGCGATCATCGCTTGGCCCGCTCGGCGAACGACCAGTCGTAAACCACCTGGGGCTTGACGCTGATTTTTTCCTTGGCGCGAAAGGTCCCGACGGCGATCCATTCCTCGGCGACGGAATCGGGCACGGTCAAGTCGGGGTTATACTGATCGCGATAGATCGAGTAAAAGCGTTCGGCGGCGGCGCGGTCGATGTTCAACAATTTTTCCAGAAGCCCGATGCCGACCTCGCGCTGGCCTTGCAGAAACAGGATCGCGGTGCGCTGTCCTCTGAGCATGCGCACGATCTCGTCCGGCTCCTTGTCGATTTTTCGCTGCGTCGTGCTCAAACCGACGACTGGGATTCTGACGAACTCGGCCACCTCGCGCACGGACAACAGCGTCTTAAAACCTTTCTGTTCGGCCCGGTATTCGAACGGACTATTGACGACCGTCGCGTCAACCGAGCCGCCGATAAGCGCCGCGAAACGGCCGTCCGGGCTGCCGGCGACGGCGAGTAGCGTAACGTCTTTGTTGGGGTCCAAGCCGTTGCGCGCCAGCAGTGTATAAATCGCGAAGTCCGCCGAGCTGCCGAAGGTGTTGATGGCGATGCGTTTTCCTTTAAGCGCGTTGACGCTTTCGATGTCCGGCCGCGAGATGATCGCGTAACCGCTGGCCTTAGTCGTAGCGCCGACGATCTTGACCGGAAGTCCGCGCGTCGCCGCACCGGCGATGAACGGCAGGATCGTGACATAATCCAGCTCATTGGCGAGCAGAGCGCCGAGCATGAGGTTAGTACCCTGGAACTGGATGTAGCGAACCCGCAACCCCTCCTTTTCAAAAATTCCTCTTTCGGATGCGATCCGATCCGGCAACGCGGTCCAGGCCGAGCCGCCGGTCCAGCCGACGTTGATCGTTTTCGGCTCCGCGGCGCCGGCAACGGCCGTGCCAAAGATCAGGAGCGCAATTAACTGGAGAAATCCGGCGCAGTCGACTCTAGGAAACATGGGCACTTTTATCTGCTTAGCCTGCCGCAGCGACTTTCTTCGCCGCGACACCGCTCAAATGCTTGTTGAAAAAGTCCAGAGTCCGGGCCCAGGAAGTCTTGTCATGTTCAGGTTTGTAACCCTTCGAGCCGCTGCGGTTAAAACTATGGGACGCGTCGGCGTAAAAGAAAAATTCATGCTCTTTTCTCAAGCGCGTCAGCTCGGCGTCGAGGGTGCGCATTTCATCCGGCGGCGGGTTCTTATCCAGCTCGCCGAAGTGGCCCTGAACGGGACAGGAAACCTCGGCCGCCAACTCCGCCGGCGCGGGGCGATCGTTGCCCCATTGCGAGTAGACGCCGCCGCCATAGAAATCGACGGCCGCTTTGAAGGACTTGCTCGCCGCCGCCATCAGAAACGCCACGCGCCCGCCCATGCAGAAACCGACGATGCCCAAATGGGAGGCGTCGACGTTGGCGCAACCGCGCAGGAAATCGATCGTCGCATGGATGTCGTTGATCACATGGGTGTCGCGGCGAAAGTTCTTGAAATTCGCCGTCTCCTCGGGCGTATTCGGCTCGCCCTCGCGGTGATAGAGCTGCGGCGCGACGCCGACGTAGCCCGCATCGGCGACCCGCCGGGTCATTTCCTGCGTAAATGAGCGCACGCCGTCTTGATTCTGGATCACCACGATCGCCGGAAACGAGCCCGCGCCCTCCGGCTGGGCGACATAGAGCCCCATCGAGCTGTTATCGACCATGACTCTTTCCCAAGAAACGTTCATCAAAGACCTCCAAAAGCTTCAAGGTGTTACGCTGCATTTCTATTGCGCCTTGCCTAGCCATGTCAACCGGAAAAGTTTTTCGCCGGCGAGGGATACAAATAATTTGCTACTGTTGGTATATATGATGAGCGCCGTCGGTGGTAGCTTGGGTCGCGGCGATCTAAAATTTCGATGAATCTCCTGATTAAGGCAAGTCCCGCAGCCTGGGCCGTCCGGACTAAATGCTTCTTGGCCGCATGCGTAATCGCTGCTGGGCTCGGCAGCGCGGCTTTCGAGTCATCGGCCGCCTCCGCTCCAGCGGGTCGCCGTTCGGGAAAATCCTTCGACGTCGCCTTCAGAGAATTCAAACTTAAAAACGGCTTGCGCGTCATTCTCACCGAGGATCACAGCGCGCCGACCTATTCGATCTGCATCACTTACAGCGTCGGCTCGCGCGATGAGCGGCCGGGGCGGACCGGCTTTGCCCATCTCTTCGAGCATATGTTGTTCCAGGGCTCCGCCAATGTCGGCAAGGGCGAGCATTTCATCCTGGTGCAAAACAACGGCGGCAGCGCCAACGGCAGCACCAGCGCCGACCGCACCAACTATTTTGAGACTTTGCCGGCGAACCAGTTGGAGCTGGGGATTTTTCTCGAGGCGGACCGCATGCGCTCGCCGAGCATCACCCAGGCCAATTTCGACAACCAGCGACTAACGGTGCAAGAAGAACGGCGGCAAAGCTACGACAACCGCCCCTATGGGCGAACCTATGAAACGGTCATCGACACCGCCTACGACAACTTCGCTTACAAACATTCCACCATCGGCTCCATGGACGACTTGAACGCGGCAACCGTGGAAGACGCCGCCGCGTTCTTTCGCAGCTACTATGCGCCCAATAATGCGGTGTTGTCGTTGGTGGGCGATTTCAAGAGCGAAACGGCCCTCGCCCTGATCAAGAAATATTTCGAAGACATTGCGGCACAACCGCCGCCGCCTGCGCCCGATGTCAGCGAGCCGGCGCAAAAAGCTGAGCGGCGGCGCACTATCGAAGACGCCTTCTCCCAGGCGCCGCGTCTCGATATCGTTTATAAAATTCCACCCGGCAATACGGCGGATTGGTATGCGCTCGCCATGCTGGGCCAAGTGTTGTCGAGCGGTGTATCGTCACGGCTGTACCAAAAGTTAGTAAAGGAAAAGGAGCTGGCGTTGGGCGTATCGGCGGGACCGGATGAGCGGCGCGGGCCGTCGCTGTTTTGGTTTACGATCACCGCCCGGCCGGGGACCGATCTGGCGGCGCTGGAGAAGCTCTTGTACGAAGAGACCGCCCGTGTGCAAAACGAGGCGGTCGCGGACGCAGAGCTCGACAAGGTGCGCATGCAGCTCAAGCGGCAACGCGCCCAGCAACTCTACAGCAGCCGCTCGCGCGCCAACACCCTCGGTCACTACGCCGTCTATTACGACGATCCGCAGCTGATCAATTCGGTCTGGCGAAAATATGAGCAAGTGACGAAAGCCGATCTGCAGCGGGCGGCGCGCGCTTATTTTTCCGAGAGCAACCGCACCGTTGTTACCACCTTGCCGAAGCCTGGGGTGGGGCGCGGCGGGGGAGAATTAAAGGCGCGATGATGATGCGATCAGAAGTACTCGGAAAACTTGCACGACGGCTATGCCGATTGGTTTTCTTAGCCTTGCTTGTTATGCCTTGCGCGCTCGCCGCGCAGGAATCGGCGGAGACGCCGCCGAGCAAAGTCGAGCGCAAAAACCGGGCGCCGGCAGCGCGAGAAATGCTCCGGGTGAAAATCCCTAAGCCCATCGAAGCCAAGTTGAAAAATGGGCTGACCGTGCTGATCCTGGAAGATCACCGTTCGCCTTCGGTTACCGTCCAACTAAACATCGGCGGTGCCGGCGCGCTGTTCGAGCCGGCGGCGCTGGCCGGCCTGGCGGGCACGGCCGCGCAGATGCTGCGCGAGGGCACCCAGTCGCGCACGAGCATTCAAATCGCCGAGGAAGTCGATCGTCTCGGCGCTACACTGGGCGCAGGCTCCTCCTTCGGCTCGCCGGATGCCGTACTCGGCGCCGCGGGCCTGAGCGACAACTTCGACGCCTGGTTTGGCTTGGCCGTTGAGATTTTGCTGAATCCCAGTTTTCCCGCCGATGAGCTGGAAAAACTTAAACAGCGCCAGCGCGCGCAGTTGCGCCAGCAGCGTTCGGCGGCCAATTTTCTCGTCAACGAACGCTTCAACCGTGCGGTGTACGGCGAGCATCCTGCCGCCACGGTTTCAGCCACGCCGGAGTCTATCGACGCGATTACCCGGGAAGCGTTGGTCGGGTGGCATCGGGAGCGTTACCGTCCGCAGAACGGGATCCTCGGCATCGCGGGTGATGTTCGCGCCGCCGACATCATCGGGAAGTTGCAAAAATGGCTGGCGGGTTGGCGGAAGACCGATCTCAAGGAAATCTGGCCGCGCGCACCGGTCGCCGCCGCCGCGCGCCGGATTTTTCTCGTCGACCGGCCCGGCTCGGTGCAAGCGACCGTGGCGCTCGGCAATATTGCTATCGACCGGCGCAGCCCGGATTATCTGGCGATGGTCGTGATGAATCATGTGATCGGCGGCGGCGCTACGGGACGCCTGTTTCTTAATCTCAGGGAGGAGAAAGGCTACACCTACGGGGTTTACAGTAACTTCACTGCGCTGCGCTATCCTGGCCCTTGGCAAGCGGGCGGCAACATGCGCACGGAAGTTACGGCGGGCGCGCTGGTGGAATTTTTCAACGAGATCCGGCGCGTTCGCGAGGAAAAAGTTCCCGCGGCTGAATTGGCGGCGAGCAAGCGGGCGCTCGCGGCCCGCTTTGCCCTGTCCCTGGAACAACCGGCGGCGATTCTCGGTCTGGCGATTGCGCGCAAGCAGTATGACCTGGGCGCCGACTATTGGGATACTTATCCGGCGAAAATCATGGCGGTAAGCGCCGATGAGGTACAGCGGGTGGCGCGCAAGTATCTCAACCCGGAGGCGATGCAGTTGGTCGCCGTCGGCGACTCGGGCAAGCTAAAAGGCGTCTTGGCGCAATACGGCGCCGTCGAAGTCTACGACGGGGCGGGGCGCCCTGTTAGCACAGGAACACAACCCAATTAAAGAAGGAGAGACCCACCGGTGGCTGCGGCAGAAAATATTTTGGAACCGAGCGGCGCGCTCGCTGGCTTGCGCGTGCTCGACCTCACAGGACGCAAGGGCGGCTATTGCGGTCACCTGCTCGCCAACCTCGGCGCGGAGGTGATTCTCGTCGAGCTGGCGGGCGGCGATACCCTGCGGCGCGACGGACCGTTCAAGGATGACCGGCCCCATGCCGAAGCGAGTCTTTCCTTCGCCGCATATCACACGAACAAGCGCGGCATCGTTCTCGACCTGGAAACCGAACCGGGACGACAAACCCTGCGCGAGCTGGCGCATCACGCCGATGTGTTGATCGAAGACAAGCCCGTCGGATATCTCGATCGCATCGGCTTGGGCTATGAGTCGCTTGGAGCGATCAATCCCGCGCTGGTGATGACTTCGATCACGGGCTTCGGCCTCTCCGGTCCCTACCGTGATTTCAAGGCGCCCAACATCGTAGCCTTCGCCATGGGCGGCTTGATGAATCTCTGTGGCCATCCCGGCCGGGCGCCGCTTGTGGGTCCTTGCGATATTGCCTACCGCTTGGGTTCGGTGCATGCGGCGTTCGGAACGCTCGTTGCGCTTTTTAACCGGCGCGAAACCGGCCGCGGCGATCATGTTGACGTATCGCTGCAAGACGTTCTCGCCGCCGATCCTTTTCTGCGCATCATCACGCGTTACAGCGTGACCGGCGAAATTCTCGAGCGCACCGGCCACAGCCAGGCGACCACGGTGGCCGAAACGTACCGATGCAAGGACGGCTACGCGCGCATCTTTTGCAACCAGCCGGATCACTGGAAGCGTCTGGTCGCGTGGCTCGGCAATCCACCTGAGCTGCTGGACCCGAAGTACGAAAACGTGCAAAACCGTTTTCCCTTGCGTCCCGTGCTCGACCGGATCATCGAAGCGCGCACCTCCGAGTATACGACAATGGGATTCTTCGAAGAATTCCAGGCGGCGCGGCTGGCGGCTTCGCCGATCAACTCGCCCAGCTCATTTCTAGCCGACGCGCAGACGCAGCATCGGCAATTTCTCGTCGAAGTCGATCATGCTCACCTGAGCCGGCACTGCTTTCCCGGCGATCCGTATAAGTTTTCTGAAAGCCCTTGCCGCGTCGCGCGGGGCGCGCCGCTGTTGAGCGAGCATCAAGGCATGATCGCGGAAGATTTTTCACGTCCATCGGCGTGGCTGGGCGAGCTAGACAAGAACCCGCGCCAAACCACTGCGCTACCCTTCGCCGGCGTGCGCGTGATCAGCTTTCCTACAGGTATTGTCGGCCCGGCGTTAGCCGCTCTCCTCGCCGAGCATAGCGCCGAAGTGATTTCCATCGAAGCGAGCCGAGGCCTGCGCAGTCCGCAGCGCGGCCAACGGCTTCAAGCCGCGTCCGACCTCGAAGCCAACCGCAACAAGAAGCGCGTGGCAATCAACATGAAGCACCCTGAAGGCCTGGCGCTCGCCAAGCGGTTGATCGCCGTCTCCGACGTGGTGGCGGAAAATTATAGCGCGCGGGTCATGGCAAGTTGGGGCCTCGACTACCCGCGCATGCGCGAGGTGCGTCCCGACATCATCATGGCGAGCCTGCAAGCCTTCGGTCAGACCGGGCCGCGACGCGATTTCGTCAGCTTCGGTCCGATCCTCATGGCTTTTTCCGGCATGACTTACCTCTGGCGGGACCCGCAAGTCGAAAAACCCGGCGCCGCTTGCCAGACCGCTTTTCCCGACTATATCGCGCCGTCCTACGGCGCACTGGCGATCCTCGCGGCGCTCCACTACCGTGCACGCACGGGCAAAGGGCAATATATCGACATCTCCCAGGCGGAAACCGCGGCGGCGATGATCGGCCCGGCCTATCTCGAATGCTTAATTAACGGCCGCGAACCGGAACCGCAAGGAAATTTCAGTCCCGTCGCCGCGCCGCACGGCTCTTACCGTTGCAAGGGCGACGATCGCTGGTGCGTCATCTCGGTTGAGACGCAGGAAGAGTGGATTCGTTTCTGCGAAGTCGCCGGTCATCGTGAATGGGCGGCCGATCCGCGTTTCGCCGATCTCGCGGCGCGCGTAGCGAACCGAAAAGAATTGGATGGTCTGGTCCAGTCCTGGACGACGCAGCAGACGCCGCACCAGGTGATGATGACATTGCAGCGTGATCGCATCGCCGCCGGCGTCGTGCAGACGGCGGAAGATCTCTACCGCGACCCGCATCTGCGCGAGCGCGGATTTTCCCGCGACGTCCTTCGCCCACAGGCGGGCTGGGTGACGAGCGTCGGGCCGTCGGTGCGGCTCACTCAATCGGGTTTCACGCCGAAGGACGAAACGCATTTTGCAGGTAAGGATAACGAAGCGGTGTTCGGCGAGCTGTTGGGGCTGTCAATGCCACAGATCAAAGAATTGGCGGAACGGGAAGTTCTGAGGTGACACGGGACGCGGCATATAGTTTCGTTCTGGGTGGCAAAAATGCGCTCTACGGATCCTCAGTCGAAAATGCGATCCGTAATGGGGAACGCCACCTCGCAAGAATCGATGCTGTGATGAAGCGGTTGATCGCCCGTCACGGCCACTGCCCGCTGGCGGAGCGGGAATTCCAACCGTTTCACATGCTGGCGAATTCGATCATCAGCCAGCAGCTTTCCAGTAAAGCCGCCGCGACGATCAAAAAGCGAGTCGGAGAGATTGTTGGAGTGCCATTCCATACGGAGAGGGTTCTTTCGGTATCGACTGAGAAATTGCGCGGCGCTGGTTTGTCTCAAGCCAAAACCCGCTATATCCGCGAGCTCGCCGCGCATGTAAGCGATGGCCGGTTGGCGTTCGAAGAAATGATCTCACTCGACGACGAATCTGTTATCGAAAAACTCGTCGAAGTCCCCGGCATCGGCCGGTGGACCGCCGAAATGTTTCTGCTCTTCGGCCTCAAACGGCTGGACGTGCTCGCCGTCGGAGACGCGGGCTTGCAACGCGCAGCGAGAGTGCTGTACGGGAAAAAGCGGAAATCAATGACTCTGCTGCCGCGCGTCGCCGAAGCATGGCGGCCGTTTCGTTCGGTGGCGTCGTGGTATTTGTGGAGGTCGCTGGAAGATTTTGGCTAGTTCCAGTGACCAAACGTATCCGGCCGTGAACATTGCTTGGGATGACGATATGATCATTCCCTGGTCTTGTCAGGTTTGCTCCAGAGAATTCGAAAGAAACAGAGGCGGCATTTGTCGCCGTTGTAATAAGGCGACTTGTCTACGGCATCTGAAACTTGTCGGATATACGAGAAAGCAAGGGGCGGCCAGGCTAGATCAGATCTCATGCAGCAATTGCGTCAGACCCGAGGAAATATCAAGGCGCTTTAGAAAGAGCCTCTTATCTCAGAACTCATGGGTCAGAGCTCTCGGAATCGAGTGAGGTTCCGTAGGATGCGTGGAACCCTTCGACGGAATTTATCCTGAGAACTGCCCAAGGACTTTGGATAAAATCCGCGAAGCGCATCAAACGGTAAATTCAGTGACCCGTTCATAAGTAGCGATCGGTATCGGCGCACGGCGCCTCGACCCATCCTGTATCTGCACGCTTCCCTCAGCTCTTTGTCGATATTCGGGAAAAAAATGAGCGGTGCCACAATGAGATCGGCGCTCCTGATTACAGGATTGGTATTCCTTTCGGCATTGTCCTGACGCCCTGGGATCAAAATCTCTTCTCAGTATTTGGACCCGTGGCCACCGCTCAAGAGGATTCTTGGCGACTGGACCGCGTAAAGTCAAGGCCGGTCTCCGCCCTCGGTTGTTGTGGCTTCACGTACTCGACATGGGCATTGGCGGACTGTGTTCTATTTCAGACTCGCCGGCGAGCTATTGATAGCTGCCTCGCATGCGGCTGATGGTGCCGGTTTTCACTAATCCAGATTGGGCTCCCAAAAACCAATCCTTATCATTTACTCCGTGCCGCAGCGCTTCCTTCAACTATGAGCCCAGGTCAATTTGCTCCTTGCGCGCGCGCCGGGAGTTGGACTATAGAAGTCGCAGGACCTTGGGGGTCGCGATGTCGGGTCTAGCTAAAGCCTTCTGCTTCGGTTTTCTGATAGGGATTATCGGGGTGGCCGTAAGCTTTTTCCAATTTGCCCATGACGCTGAAGAAGACATCGGTTTGGGCTTGCTCTTTAAGTTGCGGGGAGTGAGAAGAGCGCCATCCGACGCTGTGATCGTTAGCATCGATAGAGAGTCGTCCGAGCATCTCAATCTGCCCGACAACCCGGATAAATGGCCCCGGTCACTGTACGCCCGTTTAGTTGAAGCGCTCGTTCGCAATGGCGCCCGGGTGATCACCTTTGACGTCTACTTCACCGAGCCTGGCGCACCCGAAGAGGACAGTCAGTTGGCGGCCGCAATAAAGGCAGCGGGCAATGTCGTGCTTGCTGAGCCTCTAAAAGCGAGAGATTTTCCCGCGGAAGACAGTAGCGGCGCGTCTGTCACAGCCCACCGGGTCGTAAGAATCGTCAAGCCCATCCTGCCCCTCGCCCAGGCTGCGGTCGCCACGGCGCCTTTTGTACTGCCCGGACTACCATTCAAAGTAAACCAATATTGGACGTTCCAAAGCTCCGCCGGAGATTGGCCGACGTTCCCCGTGGTCACATTCCAGCTCTACGCTTTGAGAGCCTATGAAGAGTTTGCCCGTTTGTTGGCAAAAGCGTCGCCTCAGCAAGCCGCGAATCTACCGCCCGCCGCTTCGAATGCGCTCGAGGCGAAAGGCGCCGCAACTCTGGTAAGAGACATCAGAAAAATTCTTGAGAGTGACCCTTCGATCGCCGGCAAAATGGTTGAAGTGCTCGATGGCTCCGGTCTCGCCGCGCGCGATCGGGAAAAATACCACCTGCTGAGGTCTCTTGTGCAGATGTACGCAGGAGCAGAGCGCCGATATCTCAATTACTACGGCCCCCCCCGCACCATACCCACCATCCCGTTTTATCGAGTGCTGCAACCGAGCGAAGCTTCCAGCGGAGCGGGACAGGTCGACTTTAAGGATAAAGCGGTTTTTGTCGGGCTCTCGGAGATCTTGCTTACCGAAAGGCGGGACAGCTTCTATACGGTTTTTTCCCAGGCCAGCGGAGTTTTTATCAGCGGAGTGGAAATCGCCGCCACCGCGTTTTCAAATCTTTTAGAAAATACGCCGGTCATACCCATCGCATCGCACTCTTACCTCTTGCTCATTCTCTGCTCGGGGTTCCTCGTCGGTGTGGTTTGCCGCATGGTTGCTGGGCTAACCGCTTTGCTCGCGTTAGCGGGCTTGAGCATTCTGTATCTGGTCGTCGCGGAATATCAATTCAACGCTAACGGCATCTGGTATCCCGTGACTGTTCCCTTGTTATTGCAGGCGCCGCTCGGCTTTTTTGGCGCCGTATTATGGAACTACTTTGAAACCGATAAAGAACGTCAGAATGTCCGGAGAGCGCTTGCCTACTATATCCCGGACGAGATGGTGCATCAGGTGGCGAAAAATATCGTCGACATAAAGCGCGGCGGGCAGATAGAGTACGGGGTGTGTCTGTTCACCGATGCGGCTGGCTACACAAATTTGTCGGAAACCATGGAACCGGGGGAGCTAGGCGATTTCATGCATCGCTATTTCGAGGCCGCCTTCGAGCCGGTGAAACAAAACGGCGGGCTCGTGGTGGCCGTGGAAGGAGATGCGGTGCTGGCACTGTGGAAAGGGGCTCGACCGGAGGCGACGCTGCGCGACCAAGCCTGCCATGCCGCCCTGGGAATCGCCAAAGCCGTGCGCCGGTTCAATCAATCGTTGGATAATCGAAAACTGCCCACCCGCGTCGGCGTTCACGCCGGACAAATTCTTCTCAGCAATATCGGCGCCGGCGATCATTATAGGTATGGCCCCACCGGTGATACGGTTAACACGGCATCAAGGATGGATGGTCTCAATAAATACCTCGAGACGGAGATCTTGGTGTCCGAGGAGGTCATCGCCGGTCTGGATGGTTTTCTCACAAGGCCGGTCGGAAAATTCCGGCTAAGAGGCAAAGCAAAGGCGGTGGTGGTACATGAACTAATCTGTGGTATTGAGGAAGCGGGAGTGAAACGGAGAAAGTCGTTGGAGACCTTTGCGGATGCGCTGAACTCGTTTAGAAGGCAGTGTTGGGACGAAGCGCGAGATAAATTTATTCACTGCATCGAAGACTCCGGCGACGATGGGCCGTCGCGCTTCTATCTCAAGCTCTGCGCGCAATACAAAGATCGCCCGCCGGAGGAACCATGGGACGGCGTCATTCAACTGGATGAAAAATAGCAAGGTGTTGCCCCGTGCAGCCGATCCGAGAAAGCAGGTAAGATGGCGATGATGATAGCGCGATCACTCCTGCGCACCCTGGTTTTGGGTACGAGTCTGGTGGCGGGATTGCTTCGCCCGCCGCTGTCCACCGCAGCCACGACTTGTGATCCGTGGGTTGCCAAAATGGTTTCGGTGCAAGGCTACGTCGAGGTGCGCAGGGCGGGGCAGACGCAGTGGCAGCCGGCGCGCTTGAATGACAACTATTGTCCCGGTGACCGGATTCAGGTCGGCGAGCGGAGCCGGGCCGACATCGTGTTAGCGAACCAGCCGGTCCTGCGTCTCGATCAGCATACCACGATCACCTTGGGAGGATTGAAAGAACAACGAACCTCTCTGATCGAGCTGGTCCGGGGAGCGCTCTATTTCTTTAGTCGCCTGCCGCGTAGTCTCGAGGTGCAGACCATTTTGGTCAATGCTGGTGTGCAGGGGACTGAAGGGTTGATCCTTGCGGAGGATACCCAGACAGTGATCTCGATCTTCGAAGGTGTGGTCCTGGCTGCCAATCAGTTTGGCAATCTCACACTCACCGGCGGACAGTCGGCGGTGGTCGAACAAAACCGAGCGCCTGCGTCGATGGTCTTGGTGCGCCCGAGAGATAGTGTCCGCTGGGCGATCTATTACCCGCCCACTTTGTACTATCGCGCCGGTGATTTTGCCGGACCGGACTGGCAGGGGATGGTGCGGAGTTCCATCGAAGCTTACACGAGGGGCGATCTGCGGGGGGCCTTCGAGAGCATCAAGGGAATTCCGGATACTCTCGGCGAGCCGCGTTTTTTTGCCTATCGTGCCTCGCTGCTGCTGGCCGTGGGACGCGTAGACGAGGCAAGTAAGGACATCGCGCGCGCGCTGAGTTTGAATCCAAACCACAGCGAGGCCTTGGCGCTGCAATCGATCGTCGCGGTGGCGCAAAACGACAAAGAGAAAGCGCTCGCTTTGGCACAGAAGGCGGTCACGGCCGACCCAAATTCCGCCTCGGCACTTATTGCTCTTTCATACGCTCAACAGGCGAATTTCAACCTCGAAGGCGCGCGGCGGAGCCTCCAACAAGCGGTGCAGATACGACCAGAAAACGCTCTTGCCTGGGCCAGGCTGGCTGAGCTTCATATGTCATTCGCAGATCTGGATGAAGCCCTGCAAGCGGCACAAAAGGCGGTCGCTCTAAATCCAATTCTATCTAGGACACAGACGGTACTCGGCTTCGCGTCTCTGAGTCAGGTCGATACTAGAGAGGCGAAGGGAGCTTTCGAAAGAGCGATTGAGCTCGATCAGGTTGATCCTCTCCCGAGGTTGGGTCTAGGTTTGGCCAAAATCCGGGAAGGCGATCTATTTGAAGGAAGAAGGGAAATCGACGTTGCCGTAAGCCTGGACCCCGATAATGCGCTGGTGCGCAGCTACCTCGGCAAAGCCTACTACGAAGAAAAATTGGACCAGCAATCCGCCGAGCAGTATGAAATGGCAAAATCGCTCGATCCAAAAGATCCGACTCCTTATTTCTACGACGCCATCCGCAAGCAGACTACGAACCGGCCGGTCGAAGCTTTGCAGGACATGCAAACAGCCATCGAATTGAACGATAACCGGGCGGTCTACCGTTCCCGGCTTTTGCTCGATTCGGACCTGGCCGCGCGCAGCGCCAGCCTTGGACGAATCTACAGTGATCTCGGCTTCCAGCAGCTTGGCTTGGTAGAAGGATGGAAATCGGTTAACGCCGATCCAAGTAACTTCTCCGCGCACCGGTTTCTCGCTGATTCCTATTCGGTTCTACCGCGCCACGAGATCGCGAGGGTCAGCGAACTGCTGCAGTCTCAGCTGCTTCAACCTCTAAACATGACTCCAATTCAACCTCATTTGGCGGAAAGCAATCTATTTCTCCTCGGCTCGCAAGGGCCGGCGGCGCTCTCATTCAACGAGTTCAATCCCATCTTTAACCGTAATGGGATTACGTTCCAGACGACAGGTCTTGCCGGTGAAAACCACACGTATGCCGGCGAAGGCGTACTCTCCGGGATTTTCAAAAAAGCCTCCTTCAGCCTCGGCGGGTTTCACTTTCAAACGGACGGCTGGCGAAGAAACGCCGACCAGAACGACACCATCGCGAACGCCTTTTTACAAATGGAGCTCTCGCCCCAAACGAGCATTCAGGGCGAGGTCCGGCGTAGAGAAACGAAAATCGGCGATCTCCAACAGAGATTTTTCCTTGAGGACTTCTTACCTGGCCAGACACAGACAACCGACAGTTACACGATCCGCCTCGGTGGACGTCACTCCCTTTCACCGAACTCGGTTTTACTCGGTTCATTTATCTTTCAAGATCGGAGTGACGCGTCGAGAACTCAACTCCCCGGTCTAAGCATCCAACTTAAACTCCCTCAAAGCGCCGTCGGGATTGAGCTTCAACATCTATTCCGGTCGCGTTTTTTCAACCTTGCGAGCGGCATCGGATACTTCGATGTTAACGCGAGGGTACGGTTTGCGATGACGCCGCCTCTTCTACCTGACAATTCTGCGGATCAAGGTATCCAACACTTCAATGCATATACGTATGCGAACATCAACCTGTTAAAGAATGTGACGATTACCGCCGGGGGCAGTTTTGATCACATCGAGGGAGGGCCCGCCACGGTTCCTGGCGAACATCTGAGTCAGTTCAACCCGAAATTTGGGATGACCTGGATTCCGTATTTAGGCACGTCGGTGCGTGCCGCTGTGTCCAGGGTTGTGAAGAGAACACTGATCACAGACCAGACGCTCGAGCCGACCCAGGTCGCGGGTTTCAATCAGTTTTATGATGATGTGGACATAACAAAAGCGTGGCGCTATGGGGCGGCTATCGATCAGAAATTTACCAAAGATATATTTGGAGGCGTCGAATTCGCCAGGAGAGACTTAAAGATTCCATTGATAGACCCTACAGTTTCCCCTGCTACCATCAGCAAAGTGGACGGGAAAGAGCAGCTAGGCCGCGCCTACCTTTTCTGGACGCCTCATCCATGGTTGGCGCTCAGAACGGAATATACATTTGAGCGATTTAACAATGGTCTGGCGTTGGGGGAAAATGGCAAGGTCGATACGCATCGTGTTCCTTTAGGCGTCAATTTCTTCCACCCCTCCGGGTTGAGTGCTTCACTGACAACAACATACTACTATCAAAACGGCGAGTTTATGAGACTTGCGACTGGAAATATTCAATCGGCCAGGGGTGACTTTTGGACGGTCGACGCGGCAATCAATTACCGTTTGCCCAAGCGATATGGCTTTATCACCATTGGCGCAACTAATCTGCTTGACAAAAAATTAAAGTATCTTGAGACGGATATCAACAACCCTCGCATACAACCGGACAGGACGGCCTTTTTTAAACTTACCCTAGCGTTACCGTAAGAGTCGGCCTCTTCAGTCGCGCGCGAAGTAATACACACACCGGCGCATTAAAATCCATACGCAGTCACAAGCAAATATGGTTTAGAGCGAAAAAAAATCTAACCTAGGGGCAGCGCTTGATACAATACCACCTGCAACCTAAATGCTGATAAAGGCAGCACGCTCCAGCCGCGGCTCGATCATCGTAAAGTAACTCGCCGAGATGTCTGACGCCGCCAGGCTGGTCATAAAGCTCTCTTATAACGGGAGTGTCCAATGCCAATGCGTTAAGCCTTTTGCCGTCCCCACCTATTATGAAACTCTCGCCCTCCGCGTTTATCTCCAGCGTAATGGTCACCCGTATCGGATATTGAGATTCCATTTCAGATACCTCCTTCGTTTAGAATTAAACGAGTTTTACCGATAACCTTGAATCTCCGCAGAGCCATGGCTCCACGTCCATTCGACGGCTCAAGGGCTGCCAAGCTAGAAAGAATCCCCAGCCAACTCATGGTGGTCGGACTGTAGTCAAAAACGGGCTTTTATGTCAAGCGCAATTTTCTGGGGGTATAGCCATTTCTCTGCATAAGAAAACGCAGGGGTAGTTCATTGATCCAGAGGAAAACATTGCGGACAACCCAATGGCTCACCGAACCGGAATAACGAACTTCCCATCTCCCAGTTTCCCGGTGATCTTGCCGTCCTGCATTACCGTTTTGCCACGCAGGATCGTGCGGATCGGCACGCCCTTCACCTTGCGCCCATGATACGGCGTCCAGCCAACTCTGGTGTAGGTGGTCTCGTTGGTGATCACCGCTTCTTTGTTCATGTCGATGATGACGAGATCGGCGTCGGAGCCGGGCTGGATGACGCCCTTGCGCGGGTAAACGTTGAAAATTTTCGCCGCGTTGTGGGAAGAGATTCTGACCAATGTGTCGAGGGACAGTTTTCCTTGATTGACCGCGTCAAGAAATAGGCTCAGATAGTCTTGGATCTGCGGCTCGCCGCCGGGGCAGCTCCACATATCCTTCCAGCCCTTTTCTTTTTCATCTTTGGTGTGCGGCGCGTGGTCCGTGCCGATGACGTCGATCGTGCCGTCGTTGATCGCTTTCCAGAGCGCGTCAACATGGGCCGGCGGCACCCAGAATCCCAGGCAGTATGGGCCTAGCTTCTCGACGTTCTCCCAGGTGCCCAGAAACATCGCCCAGGGATTGACCTCGCAACTGCAGGACCGGCCCTCATCTTTGGCGCGGCGCAGCATCGCCAGCCCTTCAGGCGTGCTCATGTGGAGAACATGCAGCTTGGCGCCGAGCGCCTTTTGCATGCGGAACAGCGTGCTCATGGCGGTGTCCCAGATGATGCCGTCGAATTCCCGGTAAGCCTTAGCATAAGCCTGAGGGCTGCGATCTTCGCGCTTCCAGTAGCGCCCTTCGATTTCGTCCATCAGATCCTGATCGTGAGGATGGACCATTAACGGCAATCCCGTTTGACCGACGGTTTCGAAGCACTTGAAAAGCTCCCCGTTGTTGTTGATCCCGATGCCCGGCATATGGGGATAATCGCGCCCGGTGTCCTTGACCATGAAAATCTTAAAGGCCAACGGCCCTTCCTTGGCGAGGCCGGGAATCTCTTCGGGCACGGTTCCGGAAGGGTTATGGTTAAAATCAACGATGGCATTTTTCTTGTGATGCTCGATCAAGGCGCGGTAACGTTCGACAGTGGTCGTCGGCGGATTGACGTTGGGCATGCCGATCGAAAAAGTAACGCCGCCGGCAGCCGCGGCCATGGTCGCCGTGGTGATATCTTCTTTGTGCGTAAATCCCGGATCGCGGTGATGCGTATGCGTGTCGATCAGGCCGGGAATGATCTTCTTTCCCTTGGCGTCGATCACGGTGTCAGCCGATTCCGGTAAAACCGGCGGCTTACCGAGAGCAACGATCTTGCCGCCGTTTACCGCAATGTCGGTTTCGACGAATCCGCCCGGAGTCCAGACTTCGCCGTTCTTAACCAGCAACTCTACTTTCTCCATGGCCTCACGGTTCTCCTTTTCCTTGTATGTAAAAAAGATTTATATGACCGGCAATTACCACTGTCAACTCGGCTTGACTCAACGGGGGAAATTTGAAACTATTGCCCCGCTCTCGTCTAAGGCACAGAAGGTTAACAAAAAAGGAGGAACGATCTCATGTTAAGGAAAGCATATCTCTTTGCGGCGTTTTTCGCGCTTGCTCTGTTGAGCGTGGTTCCGGCAAACGGCCAGAGCGCCAAAATGATCGAGGCGGCAAAAAAGGAAGGGAAAGCCGTCATTTACGGTTCTCTGGAATCGGGGACGTTCGACACGATCGTCAAGGCCTATCGAAAAAAGACCGGCCTTGATGTCGATTACTGGCGGGCGTCGGCGACGAAGGTTATGGATAGAGCGCTCAGCGAATATCGCGCCGGCAAACCGCTCTTCGACATCATTCTGACCAATGATAATCCGATGCAGATCATGTTTAAGGAGGGGATTTTCGCCAAATATGAATCCCCCACCTCTAAGGATTACCCGAAAGACGCGATCGACCCGAACCTTGGCCCTCGATACCGCAATGTGATCATCGGCGTCGTTTACAATAAGAGCGTCATCAAGCCTGCGGATGCTCCGAAATCTTTGGAAGACCTGCTAAAACCCCAATACCGGGGCAAACTGGTGATGCCGGACCCGACGCAGCACACCACGACGACGCAGTGGGTGGCCAGCTTGTGGAAGGTCATGGGCCAAGAAAAAGCGGACAAGTTCATCCGCGACCTAGCGGTTACAAAGCCGATCCTTGTCGAATCGCTCCTGCCTGCGGCAAAGCGCGTCACCACCGGCGAAACGCCGATTGCAATTACCTACGTCAAATACGCGTACGTCTATGGCAAAGAGGGCGCACCCTTGGATTACGTCCGCCTCGGTAAAATGATGGGGGACGGCCACTATCTTACGCTTAGCAACAAGGCGCCCCATGCCAGCGCGGGGAAAGCGTTCATCGACTATTTCCTCGGCGACGAAAGTATGAAGCTCTTGGCGCAAGAAGGAGAGTTCGTAAATCTCAAGGGCGTCTATCCGCCTTTGCCGGACGCGGACAAAATCCAATTCGTCGAAATGGTCGACCTCGACAAAAAGGGGTTTGCCGCCAAGAAGAAGGAGTACCAAGCGATTTTCTTAAAGTAAGGTTGCTTACTTGAACGGTAAAGAATTAACCTTTGGGCAATCGATTCCCGCCTCCTCGGCTTTTTACCGGGTCAGACACTTTCTCAGCACCCCGGTCAACTGGGTTTTTCTCGGGGTGGCGGGAATTCTTGCCTTCCTCAGTCTTTATCCGACGACTTTTTTGATATACGGGAGCTTTACCGATTCCCCGCTCGGCGTTCCGGGACAATTTACCTTTCAAAACTACGTGCGGGCCTATTCAGACCCCTCGGCTTACCCCCTGGTTCTTAACTCGTTTATTTTCGGCATCGGCTCGGCGGGTCTCTCGGTGGTCTTGGCCTCGGCTTTAGCCTGGATCACCATTCGCACCAACGCCCCCTTTCGACGGCTATTCGAGCTTACGGCGATCGTTCCAAACATCCTGCCGCCGATTCTCATTTCCATTTCCTGGGTCATGTTGCTCAATCCAAACAACGGCCTCATCAACGTCATATTGGTAAAATTGCTCGGATTGGAAAAAGGTCCGTTCAACATCTACTCCATTCCCGGATTGATTTTCGTCGAGGGATTAATCCTCACTCCATTGGCCTTCTTGATCATCTCCGCGGCTCTCAAGGGCATGGATCCATCCTTGGAAGAGTCGGCGAAAACCCTCGGCTCCAGCGAGTTTGGCGTCGCCAGACGCATCACCTTTCCATTAATGAGGCCGGCAATCTTGGCGGCGGGGACGTTGAATTTTGTCCGCGCCATCGAAAGCTTCGATACGCCCGCCATAATCGCATTGCCCGCGAGAATCGAAGTCTTCACGACGAAGATATGGCGCGAGGCGCTGGGCTCGTTTCCCACCAATCACAATTTGGCTGCTGCTTACGGGATCGGAATTCTCTTGATCGCTCTACTCTTCGTGTTTCTCTATC
>Ga0326597_10003415_pt1 | contig 22910 bp, 12 predicted proteins | sample RVTome_12_FD_203789 | JGI IMG/M metagenome (GOLD analysis project Ga0326597, IMG submission 203789) | Soil microbial communities from uranium-contaminated site in the Upper Colorado River Basin, Wyoming, United States - RVT100D185 | ecosystem: Environmental > Terrestrial > Soil > Contaminated >...
GAAATGGGGGGGGGGGGGAAGGAACAGAACTTACCCCTGTTGCAAACACTCCCTGTGCAATCGCCTCCCGGCGCTTTCCGCCACAGCAGGACAAACTCACTCCTCTGGGTCCTCAAAATACCGCGCGCCAGTCATTCGCTCCAGAAGACATGCGCCTCCCGAGAGCGCGAGCCACAGCATGACTCGCTCCCACCACGCGCTCGCCATCAGGACAGCTGCCGGGGCAGAAATCCACAAGCTCAAGCAGTAGAAGCAGTCGAGCACCCTCCCCAGAAGCTGTTCCCGGCGATTCGCCGCAGTTTTACGAATACGTCCTTTGGCCCGTTCTCGGCGTTCAGCAGGTGGGTGACGCGTCACACCGCCAAGATTCCAAGGGTCAGCCAGTAAAGCTGCGGTATCACCTCACCTATGCCTCGATTCCGATGAGTACCGGAATCGCATTGTAATCGTTGCCGCCCGTGTAGCCATTGGTAACGCGCGTAACGGCAACGAGGTTAATCGAGAACGCGCAGAAGTTCTGCCCCGGATCGAGCCACTGGCCACTCGTAGGTTCGAGATTGATTGTTACGTAGCCCGTGACGAAATCGTGCGTGGGGTCGTTGAATGTTCCGCGAAACTGGTTGGACGCAAGGTCGTCGCCGTGGACGTAACTCTGAGTGCGAAACGGCGCTCCCACCGGCGACGGCGGGTTTACGGCGAATGTGCCGATGGAGCCCTTATTCATCGAGAGCGTATACTCCTGCAGGAACCCCTGACATCTTTGAGACCTGGGTATTTCAAAGCTTCGCGGAGGGCCAGCACACTGTCAACCACGACATACCTGGGGAAACATGGATTGAGAACGCAGAAGCCGCGATAGGATGTAACATTGCCATAAAGGAGAAAGTCGGTGGCCGTCGCTGGCGTCGTACAGGCAAGCACCAGGTCGTTGAAGTCTACGTCACCGCCACTATCATTCGATTGAATCAAGAACCGGTACTGCCCAGCGACTACGGCCGGTGTCGTTACTTGATCCGCGGAGTCGGTCCATCCTGAACCTGGGTTATGCTGGATGCGAATACTCCAGCTATTGCCGGTGACAAAAACCGACGGGGTTGCGACTTCACCCGCATATGTCCCGTTGCCGCTCGCCGCACCTTCCACTACGAATCGTTGAGGCAAGGCTGCGCTCTTGGACTGTACGGAAACAGTCCACGCACCTTGCATACTAATCGCCATTTGCCCTCCTACTGATCAGTGTCATTCGGAAATGCCCCCCCTGAACTCCGGTGACGAGACTGCACGCCCGGTTTGGGACGGGGTAACCGGCCAATGACTTACGAGGCACCGAAAGTCGAATCTCGATTTGAAGACCGCGGAATTGCATAGTCGAGGCCGTCTTCGGAGCGTTCGGCAGATTTCATAAAGCACCTCAAATCAATGCGTGTTTGCTGGCGCCCTTTTCTTCAGCTTCTTCGTGTTCGCCCGCTGAGGACTCGGCATAGTCGTGGGAATGAACACTGCTTCCTCCACGCAATCGCACCGCTCGTGATGGGCCTGGACCAACATCAAGACAGGTTGTCAAATAACCGTTCACGCTGCCGAGCCGATCTTACCGGCACCGATTACAGGCCGAAGCCGCCCTAGGATGCGCGTAGAATGCGGAGGTCTCTGATCGCCGCAATGGAACGCTGGACGGGTAAGCTGGCACAATATGGGCAATGCTCTCAAACGTCAATCATCCAAAAGGGCTAGCCAGAAAGAGGTATCCCGACAGTGACTAGCGGTATGAGTAAGAGCGTATTAACATTGTCTAGTTCCAGAGCGCGGAAGTAGTCGAGATCTGAGGCTGGACGCGCCGTGCTCGAAGAGCGGTAACACCAAACCTATAGGTAGTCTATGGGTTTTGGCTGTGAATCCACGCGGCCAAAGAAACATACGCCGGTACGAACGGAACTTCCACATCCTTGGTTCCGCCAGCCAACTGTTCCAACAGCAGTGAAACCTGATCTTCTGGCGCTGCGCGGAAAAACTCGGGACCAATCTCGACTGAAACAGAGGCGATGGACGATCCCGCAGCCGCAGTCCAATTGACTCCGTCCGCGGCGACTCGGGTCAGGCTTAAGTCGCGCTTCACAGCGCGTTTCATGCGCGTGTACCGATCCAGGATGGCCGCCAGGCGGTTCAGATCCGTGCGAGTGGGAGCGGCTGGGGGGGGCGTCAACGGAAAACGAACTGCCGCCTGGCGCATCAATTCCTCCGCCCAGGAATCAGCCCAGGCAATGGTACCTGCTTTTACATCAGCAGCTTGGCCATAGAGTTGGCCGCTCCAATCGGTCGCCCATGCAAGGCGCTTCTCCAAACGCGCCAACGCCAATTTGAGCGCGTCCGGCTCGGTTCCGGTGAATCCGGGAAGCAAATCAGAGGCCGGTGTCGTAAAACCGACGGGCACAGCGGCCGGATCTCCTTTGATCTCGGTTTCCCGCACGAACATCGCAAACAAGGCGTAACTATCGGAGTTCCTGAGCCGCTCGGCAGGACTGAGCTGAAGCAGCATGCGCTCATGCCGGTAGGCCACGTCCCGGGTCCCCTTGGTGGGAGCTACCGGCCCGCCGAGCGGCGTGGTGCCGTGGGCACTCTCATGAATCAGGTTTCGCGCCCGGTCGTTGATGTGCAGTCCTTTGAACTTGGGCACGCAGATCGTCATGGTAGAAGCGGCGTCCACGTTATTGTTATAGGCAATGGAGCCTTGCTCGCATCCGCCCGCGTCACACTGTCCGTGACCGCACCGTGCGCTCTTGGGCAGATCTTCGACGTGCTTCTTCAGCTTCGCCAGATTCCTCCGCAGCGTGGTCAACGTCGAAGCGGAGTGATTGCCGAAGAACTTATCAATCAGTGCAATCTTCTTCGCCACACTGGCAGGGGCTACAGCGTCCACGGCACGTTTCATGGCGTCATTGGAAATCGGCATGGCGTCGGTGAAGGCGGTCTCGGTAGGCGGATCCATGGCCGAGCAGGGTTCCGTGGGAGGATGCACCAGGACGCCGGCCAAGTCTTTTTCCTTGCAATCAACCGTGATCGGCGTGGCTGCCGCCGGGAGGATTTCGACGCTCCGCACAGCCGCAAATTCGCTGCGTTTCTCAGTAGCCCCCGCGTTGCCGACGGCCGATGTGACCGTCACGGCGTCGGGCGCCGCAGTCAGCACTTTTTTCACTTCGTCGGCGCGATCCTGCGCGAGCGAGGCCGGCTCATCGCCGCTCGCGAAACCGATCAACTTTACCGAACCCGGAGCCGACTTCTTGAGCGAGTTGATTGCGGTGGCGGCCCCGGCATCCAGGGCCGAGCTGCCTCCGGCGAAGAAGACTTTGGATGTGGTGGACGTACTCACCTGATTGATCTGGAAGTCGCCAGCGCCGGCCACAGGCAAGGCCGCGGGGAGCCCGGCCGGCCTGCGCGGCGCGATCAGAACGGCCGCTCGTTGGAAGAACGGACCAGGAGTTCCTCCGTGACTAAACACGCCAACGATCTTGGCCGCCGAGATTCCCGCTCCGGCGGGAGCTGCATCCGTCAATGCCGTCTGCGCCTTCAGGGCCCGCGCGCAGGAAAGATTCCGATTGAAGGCGGCGTCGCCTCCCCGGCTGGCATAGCCGTGAACCTCAAACTCCGCCCCGGCCCCCAACGCAGCCACGTCCTTGACCAGCTTGGCTAGTTGACCCGACGCAAAATCGTCGCAGTCGGGATTGAACCTGTAGGCCGGATATCCCTCCAGGAAGACCGGATCATGGGCCGTGCAACCAACCGGGGAGCCGATACCGGCGGTGCGGCAGGCCCGCTGGATTCGTGCGGGCCCCGAGCCGGCCGCTCGCTGCTGAACGACGTGCGCGAGCTCATGTGCCAGCAGCCGCCGCCCCGACGCGGAGCCCGGGGAATACTGCCCGGAGCGGAACGCGATGTCAGCGCCTGTCGTGTACGCCAATGCGTGCAAGCCCCGGGCCGCCTGATCGGCCCGGGTGGTATGGTGAACGCGGACTCCGCTGAAGTCGCGCCCGAAGCGGTCCTCAAAGTATTGGCGATCCGGAGCCGGCAGCGGTTGACCGCCGTTGCGCACTGCTGCCAACGCATTGTCGCTCCCGGACCGAGACGCGCCGCAAGGAGCGGACATCGTCTGCCGCTGGATCACCCGGCTGATGGATGGCCCGATGGCGGCTGCCGAACCCAGCAAGACTTCATCGGCAACGCGATCTGCTTCGTGTTCATAAGGATCCCCGAGGCTCGAGAAAGCCAGACGGGTTTGCACGTCGAGGTCTCCCTCCTGGCATGTGGGACACCCGCCGCCGCATGCGCACTTGGCCTGCACCAAGGCGACTTCCTCTTCATCCATCTCCGATGCCTGGGAAAGAGGCTCTTGTGAAGTCTCTTCGGAAGCTCCTTTCTTGAGGGAATCGCGGAGGTTACGAAGGCGTTGCGCATCGTCGCCTTCCGGGTCCATTTGCTCGAGCATTTGATGGATTAACCCTTCGGCGGTCTCGCGGGCATCGTCGCTCAGTCCGCCTCCGGGAGCGGCTGCGCCGCCTGCCGATCCGCCGCCCTGCGCTTGCCCGCCACCGGATTTTCCTCCACCTTCTTCCTCCGGGCTCGGCGGGGTTCCACCTGACGGGGGGGAGCCCGGCGACTTACCCCCTGCGCCACCAGAAGCGCCACCCGGGCTGCCGCCGGAGGAACCTCCCTGATCCTGATCCGCCTGATCCGTCATCGAAGAGTCACCTTGGCTCTCGCCGCCGCCACTCTGGCCGCCTCCTTTCTGACCACCACCCTTTCCGCCGCCGCCTTTCCCACCACCTGCCACCGACGGCGGAGGCGGAGAAGGAGGCGGCTTCAGAATGCAAGGCAACGCGTCACTGAGAATCACCCGGTCATTCACTTTCACAACGCACATCTTAAACTGATCCACCGAAACGCCCGTACCCTTGGCAGTGTCGAGGAACTGTTGCACCTGGCTCTCCGTGGCCGGGTTGCCGGGTGTGAGGTCAATGCTAGGCAGAGCCTCCGTCTTCATCTGATCCATCAGCTCTTGATCGCCTGTTGCCTGCCCATGGCGCTGCTCCGGCGAGACGCCCGACGAAGGAAGGTCGCACTTGAAGTTAGACTCCGCCGGGTCAAACTTGCACGGGGCTTTCACCTTGTCGGCGAATTCAGCCAGGCCCACCGTTTCCACCAGTGTTCGCAACAAGCCGCCATACCAGCTTTCGAGCTTGCCCTTCACCGCCGTACACGCCAGGTCATTCATCGTGTCCTGGTACACCTTGGTGTCCTTGATGTACTTCATGCCCAAGGTCAGGGCCGTATCAAAGGCGACTTGGCCCACGATGCCCCACAGACAGCCCCACGCCGGAGGAGAGCCGCACGAAATCAATTGCAGGATGATGCGCAACGTGGGTTCCACGGTCCGGACAATCTTCAGGATCTCTTCGCTCTCCTTCATGAAGGTGAAGAAGGTTTCGAACTGCGTTTCCAAGTCTTTGAACAAATCTTTCGCTTTCTGCTCCCATTCCTCAAATTGCTGGACAACTTGATTGATGGGCTTGAGAGCTTCTTCCTCCAACTCCTTCACTTCATCGAGGCTCTGGAACCACGTCATCACTTCGCCGAAGGCGCCGTCAATCATGCCATTCACGCAGTTGGCAAGCATCTTGTAGGCATGATCGAGGAGTTTCCGGAAGACGACCTTCCCCAAGGCCAGGAGGGTCTGAAAAACGATCACGAACCAACGACCGCCCTTGGACCCTTTGAACCCCTCAAGCTTGGTGCGGAATCCCTTGAATTTCGCCTTGATCTTGTCAAAGAAGGGCTGGAACTTGGCGAGCACTTTCCGGAATTTCCAGCCCAGCGTCCCCAGGATCGTCCCGGAGGCGCCAGCCCAAAGGTCCAGCTTGCCCAGCAACTTCGCCGAGCCCTGTGCCGTTCCGGTGGTCAGGCCGAAGATGTCGTCGAAGTAAAGCTTGGGGACTGTGCCCGTGTTCTCCTTGGAAAGCTTCTCGACATCGGCGGTCCATTTCTTCTGTTCCATCTTCCAGTCCGCGAGGTCTGCCGGCGGCATACTCCGTTGGACCAAGCGCGACCGTATGCCATACGCCTGCCGCGCGATGCGGCGCGATGAGTGTTTGCGCAGGAGCGTGCGGGGCGGGGGGCGCGGGCGGGACGGCTCCGCCTTCGGTTGCGCGATGCCGCCAACGTTGCTGATCGGGGTTGGCTTGGTGGTCATCGGCTTGTTCATCTTTATCAGGTGCTCGTCCAATGCCTTGAGTCTCGGCGCGATGTCCTGGTCGGTGAAGGTGGCAGGCAGATCGAAGTAGAGATAAATGCCGGGATGGTTTGGTAAATGAAACAGCCAGAGGCGCTCGGTCTTCTCATGCAGCCCGCCGGCGCTGCTCTTTTGAGTCGCGAACTTCTTGTAGCTCAACTCATCCGGGATTTTGACGGTATGGTTGCTGCCGTCGCCTTCGGGCAGCAGGTTTCCATTGGGAGGCGCGTCGGAAGTGTCCCCGGTCTTGTTGGCTTTAATCGCCGTCGCCGCCCAGGTCTTGTGGTGATCCTTGTAATTGGAAAGCTGGCGGTTGCCGCCGCGCACTTCCTGTCGCGAGGCAGGCTTGAGGTCGCCGACCCAAAAGCTCGTGACAAATTTACCGGTAAATTGGGAGGCTCCGGGAACAAGTTTCGGAGATCGGGGAACGGTTTTTGGCTCGACGCCGCAACCCAGAGTGCCTTCGTATTCCGGTGGATTGGCGGTGCCGGCAACTCCTCTGATGCCGGATACCGTGCGCGCCGGGTCGGCCATGTAGAGGTCCGCCTCACCCATCAGGTCATGGCCTGGAGTTTTCTTATTTGTGCCGGGGATGGGAGCTTCGGTGACGAGATCCGGGTTGGCGGCCCGCAGCTTCTCCAGAAGCTTCACGTGGATGGCGGTTCCAAAAGTCGGTCCCATGTGGACAGGCCGATATTTTCCCGCCACCGCGGCCAGAGCATTCTGAGCCGCTACCTGCGCCATGTTTACAGCACACGTGCGCTGAATGAGAGTGACGCCGCCTGTGGGCACACGATAAACGCGGAGGTCGCGACCAGGAGTGGCCGCGCCATTTCCCGTCAAGGGCGACGCCGTGGTCGCTGATGGGGGCGCTCGCGCTTGTGGGGAGGCGCTGCTTCGCGGGGAAGCCAGCGGTGGAGCGCGTCCCTGCTGCACGACGTGAGTCAACTCGTGCGCCAAGAGTCTGCGGCCGGCCGCGGTGTGCGGGGCATAGTAGCCGGATCGAAAGACCAGGTCGCCTCCGGAAGCGAATGCCAGCGCCCGGGCGTTTCGGGCAGTACGGTCCGCATGACCGCCCACATGCACGCGCACACCGCCGAAGTCCCGGCCGAAACGCTGCTCGAAATAGGTCCGCTCGGCGAGCGGCAGAGGCGCTCCGCGACCCCGCATGGATTCCAGAGACGCTTCGAGCGGCGGCTCGTCAGGCGGGGAAGCAGCGGTCCCAGGCGCAGCCGCCATCTGCACCGCTTCTTCCGGTTCCTCCTCTTCCGGCTCCGTTTCTTCGGTTCTCTGGACAACCGGAGTCACGTTGACTGAGGGCGCGGCCGGAGCCGCCGTATCCGGCATGCGCATGACTTCGTCGGCAACCTGATCGGCTTCCTGCTCGTATAGGTCGTCCGGTTCGGAGACAGTCAGCTTGGTCTGGATTTTGAACTCATCCTGGCAGCCCGGACATCCACCGCCGCAAGCGCATTTGGCTTGGACCACGGCAGACTCATCGAATGTGAGGGGAGCGAACAACGGGGACAAGGGGCGCGGCGCTTGCCTGCGCGCTGTCACGGCAGATGGTTTCGCTTTTCCCTGACTCTTGGGGCCCATCCGGTCTTGCCCTCTACCAGTTGATTCGGATTACGTCCTGCGTTCCCACCGTGGTGCCGCCGTTGCAGACGTCCACGACTTTCAACAGGAACCGCCACTGTCCAGCAAGAGCCGCCGGTCCACCGGGAAAATCCTCGCCTTGAAAAATGTGTCCGAAGGCTTGGTTGGTGGCCCCGGTCGCATCCAGGTAGCGGTTGCCCGCCACACCGCCGCTCAAGCCGACGCGACGCCCATAGCGGAGAGTATCCGCGCCGTTGCGATCTTCGATCCACGAATCAGATGGGTGCGCCGCGGGGAAGCCGGCGTGAGGCACCGTCCCGCCCGTGAAGCTTGCCGCCGCAGCGGCATTCCATCGGATGAACTGGCGCACCTCGCAACACGAAGGAAAGATCATGGCCGAGAGGTCGCTTTCGAACTCCGCCGCCATGCGGAAATGCGCGTCGTCGCGTCCTCCCGCAGGGACTGCCGCGAATGTTCCACCCGGTGTGTACGTGGGACCGCTTTTGACACGGCAACTACCGCCCTCCGCGCCAATCTCCCGGAACAGAGGCCGCGCCGACCTCGGACCCAGACGGCCGTCCTCCGGCAAGCCCTGCTCAGCCTGCCACTGCAGCACCGCGTTGACAAACTCTTCGTCAACGACGGCGGGCTCGGGGGACACGCCAAGCACGTCACGGATCTCCCGGATCGCATCCACTCCAGCCGCTCCTAGCATTCGTTCGTTGGCAGCAATGGCATCTACCATCTGCGCGGGCGTTAGGGCAACTGCCGGGGCCGCTTCCGGATGCGGAGGCTCCAGAGCATAATCCCGCTGGATAATCGAGTCCGCTTGGAGCAGATTCGTCCGGCCCCCTGGATCGCGCGCGCCGCTTCCATGGGTCTGCTGAATCGCGTGGACCAGTTCGTGAGCCAAAAGCTGGTTTCCCGAAGCGGTGCCGGGCTTGTACTGGTTCTTCCCAAACACAATGTGAGTCCCCACGGTGTATGCGTGCGCACCCAAGGACTGCGCAGAGAGCGCCGCCGCAGCATCCGTATGCAGGAGCACGGGGCTCAGATCAAACCCAAGCCGAGGTTCCATGAAAGATCGCGTCGCCGGGTCCAGCGGCTGTCCAGAGGACTTGGGGACGGGAGAGGCGCCGGACGCGGCGCTCGATGTGACCACTTCGTCTTTGTCGCGGGCCGGAGTCGTATTCGCCGTTTGGCCCCCCACTTGGCGGGCAACTTGCGTCGCCTGCCGCTCCTGCGCGTCTTCCGGAGAGCTGACCTTCATTCCCATGGTTCGCGCCTGACAGGTTGGGCAACCGCCTCCGCACGCGCATCGCGAAGCGGTCGGAACGCTTATTGGCAGTGGTGAAAATGGGGTAGCGATCTTCTCGGCAGGCTGATGCCTGCGAATGTCGGATTCCTTGCGCTTGGTTCTTCGAGCTCTCATGAGCGCTCCTCCGGCTGCAACTCGATCTTAAGCCTACGTCGGTTTCCCGCGGCGTGGAGGCTTCGGGGAACCTGGCGCGGGCTTCGTTCTTGTTGCAGCCGGATCTGACTTCCCAAAATCCGTTCGCGGAGCATCCTTGGGACCTCCGCCCGGAGTCCGGCGCACGGTCTTCAGGACGATTTGCTGCAGCGGGATTTCCTTCCCGGTAAGCGCCACGCGAGCGCTGCCGGAACCCACCACGGTGTTCTGGGGGTCCAGGACGACCACAGAGACCCCCTGCGGATTGGCCTCCGCAATCTTCGCCGCCGTTTCAGCCGATATCTTGAGAGCGAAATATCCTCCTGCGCTGACCGTGGCCGCGACGACCGTGGAGACTGGCTCGCCCTTCGCGCTCACCAACTGCACCCGGAGGCCTGCCGCTCCCCTGCCCTTGGCATCACCCACCCAGCCTTCCACCAAGACTTCCCCTTCCGACTTCCTCTCCGGATGAACGTCCTCCAGGACGCTTCGGACCTCGAGCGCACGCAGCGTGGTTTGGCTCATCTCGAGCCGTGATTTCATGGCGACGGTGCGTGGATCGGCCGGCCCGTAAGTCTTTTCGAGACGGGACGCTTCGGCCTGTACGGCCACGCTTTTTAGCGAGCTCAGGTTGCGGAATGAATCCAGGCTCGACTTACGTGTCTGTAGCAGCGTATCCAGAGCCTCTGACAATCTTTCGGCTGCCCGGTTCGAATCTTCACTCATGAAAAGGACCTCCCTACAACAGCATGGTTCGTTATGACCGCATTGTGGCTGGCGCCGAGATCCCCGCAAAACGTAGAATCAATGACCAGGTTTGGCGTATTGACCACTGGGAGCCCTCCGCTACCCGCAAAGATGCAATGATCACCTTGATTCTGGCTGGTAATATTCATTACGGAACCGAAGGAAACCAGAGAAGCAACGGGCGATCTCGGGCGCACGGAGCCCTCTTTGAAGCGGCTGTCAGACGCACGCAGGGAGTTCGCCAGCAGCAAGGTATTGATAAAGTAGGACAGACCCTCGCTGAGCAGGAAACCGGGGCCGAGGTAATCTGACTGATTCGAATCGTAGCCTACGTCTCCTCCGGTCGCGATTAGTTGCGCCGTGAGGCTGTTGCCCCCAACTCCCAACCGCACCTGATTTTCGGTATAAAGGGTCTTGCCGTCCGGAAGCGGTGACTGGCGTGCGGCCTCCAGCGTCGCCGCCGGAGCGCGCTCCCCGGGCCGCAGGGAGGCCACTTCGCGCGAGGCTAAATTGAGAATGAGCACGGTTCCGGCCAGGATCTCCAACCCCGCAGGCCCGCGCAGTTCGGATGAGAAGAAATTGCTCTCAACGGCTACCGGACCCAAGGCTGCCAGAGCCAGCGCCAATCCGAGAGGCTGCCGCACGACATTCCTCTGGATCCGGGCGGCGGGCTGATCCGGGGCGGGCACAAGCTTTCCGTCCGCCCCACGGGCCGCTATGGCCGTCGCGCGCAGCACGATTCCGCCGCGAATCCCCTCCCGCACGCCCAACTGCGTACCAGGGCGGAAGGGGCCGTTGTTGACAATGGTATTGTCCCGCACTTCGATGTGATCCACGAGAGCTGCGAAGATTCCCACCACAGGGTCCACATGGCTGGAACCACAGTGCTCGATACGATTGTTGCCGATGAAAAGCTCATCGCAGACGCCGAGAGAGATTCCACCCAGTCCCTGTACCCCGGCCAACGCGAGTACCTGCGCCGTGAAGACATTCTGCATGCAGTGATGAATCAGGTTTCCATCGATTTCCAGTTGGAACACCGGAACCCCAAACCGGGCGGCAAGCGATGTCGCCAGACGGTCTCTTCTCTCCGCCACGCCGGAACTGCCAATGCCCGACATCCCCATGTTGGCGATTTCGTTGCGTTCGATCAGGACTTCCTCGATGGTTGTGCCCCGGAAGATTTCGTCGGCGGCTTCGACCGGGCGGAGCGCGACGATCAGCGTGTTGGGAGCGGCGACAAATGCGGCTGAAGCGCTGCCCACAAGCGCCACGCTGGCAACGGCGAATCCCGGCGACAGCGACCGCACTTGGTACGCGCCCGCCGCGACGGCCCCCACCGGGATCACGAACTCACCGTCTCCGTCCGTCGTGGCCAACACTTCCGATCCTGTGTTATCTACACGACGAAAGGACAGCGTGACGTTGGCGACGGGTTGGTTCACGGAGTTTGCCACGCCGGCGGCCGCTCCGGCAGCCAGAGTTGCCGGCACACCGGGATCGGCCGGCGTTCCCGCTTCATCCGGCACCGTGATATTGCCGCCAAGATGAATACCATCCCCGGCGCCGCCGTTGATCCTGTTTTCCAGGACGTGCGCACGTTTGGCCCCCGCTGCCAGCCGGATGCCACCCAACGCCCGGAACGGGTTTGCCGGAACAAAAAGGAGCACGAACCCAAAAACGAAATCGAGATACTTCACCAAAACTCCGATGTTCCCGTAGAAACGCTCCGGATCGGCACAGGGATCATCCGGAGGCGGCGGCTGGTCGGGATCGTCGCCCTCGGGCGGCCGCCGGCCAGATGGCACTACGCCAATGTCGTTGCGCTCGATCCAGGCTCCTTCGGCCATCAACACAATAGCTTCCAACCCTCGCAGGTCGATCACACGAATGAAATTCCAACGGATGCCCACTTCTTCCGCATTGGCCACCACAATGCCGTTGAGACACGCGATGATCCACAGATGAGTAAGTTCGATTCCCTTGACGGATCCGGGCTTATTGCCCTCCACCATGATGGCGGTGCCGCTGAAAGTGACCACGGCCAGATTGGTAATCTCGATGCCGACCGAATCAACAATATGAAACACGAACGAAGAACGCGCTTCCGGGCGCGGTAGGACAATGGTGTGCTTGCTGCAGCCGTGAATTTTTATGTTGATGCGTTTCTCGATGCGGACGTTGGCAATGTGGATTCCCGGCAGCAGGCAGATTTCGCCGCCGGTCGAAGGCAGCGAAGCCACTGCTTCCTCCAAGCTATTGAAATCGCCGAAAGTCCGCACCCCGTCGCCAACGGAATAGGTACAGCAGCCGCGAGGCCGGGTCAGCGGCGGAAAGGGGCGGCGGCAATCCTCAATATTCGCAGGCGCCGTTACAGTATTCGGAATGGCCGAAGTCCAGTGAATTTCGGCCAAAGGTGCGCGGTGATAAACGATACCCTGTGGCGGCGCGTTGTTGGGCCACACGGAAGGATCGAAACCGGAACCGGCGGCTCTGGCCGGGAATGTCCAGAAGTCGCCCGGCCGGTAATTGTCCGCTCCAGATGCGGGCGACGGAGGGTCAAACAACAATTGAATGCCATCTTCGAGTTCTGTGGTGGCGACAAAATCCGCGATTCTCCTCACTCCATCCCAGAGCCGGAAGAATACGGGGGCGTTCGACGCTGCCGGCCAGGCGCCGGTGGTATTGCTCAAAGAGAGAACGCCGTCGGAAACCAGACTGGCAGTCGCCGTGAAAGCAACCGTCCAAGGCTGCTGCGGGCCGGGCTGGGCGAAGGCCTCCAAATAGAAATCGGTCAGACCGCAGTGGTTGATCATCTGCTGGTTCGCCGTGATCGTGACCTCCGTGCCAGCCAGATTCAGGCTGCCACGCCCTACCAGGCCTCCGTTGAAACGCGACCATTTGAAGCGCGCGTTGCCGCCGGCGTCCGGTGTGGTGACTTCGATGCGGTATAGGTAATGTTCGAGACCTGTGTATCCGCCACCTGTATCCACAGGGCAATCGCCGCCGAGGACAACCACCGCCGAGGGAGTCACCGTGAGCTTGCCGAGGACGCCCAGGTTATTCTTCAACTGCCCGGCAATGGTTCTGCAATCCTGATTCGCCGCGAGCCGGAGCAGACGCAGATTGAAGTTGAGCTGGATGCGTTCCGTCGTTTCCGGCCCGCCCAAGGCTGGCTCCAGCAGATTCAAAGGGTCCTGGTAAGCGTTCAAGGCCTCTTCCCACACTTCGAGAATGGCGGCGTCGCGTACGCCAGCTCCAATCGTCGCCGGAGAAGCTCCCGGAGATTGCACGGGGGGCCCAAAATACGTGGCCGGCAACACGACCGGGTTGGCGCCGGTCAGCTCCAGGTGCAGCCCGTCCACCCACACTCTCCCGGGCGTCAGGCTAAGGGTCACACCTGCGGCATTGGCCGCAGCCTGCGTCACCTTGAACCCGGCGCTCTCATCGGCCGGCACCGCAACCACGCCCGCGCCGATCACATCCTGACCCAGCAACCGGCGAAGCTCCCCGCCGATCAACTGCTCGGCGTTGTCGTCCTGGTCCAACCGGACTCGGCCTTGCTGATACAACACGCCCGTAAAGTTCTCATGCGCGGGCAGCGGCAACTTCGAAAGATCGCCCCTCATGACTACCTCCTCTGCATCACTCGCGCACAACGCGTCAGGCAGCGGCAGTTCCGCTCACCAATTGGGCGCGCGCCATGCACCCTACTTATGTCACCGGCACCAGAACCGGTCGCACACCTACCGGCATGAATTCCCGGTAGCGGATGTTGATGTTCTTCCACCGATGCGAATTTTCCAGGTATCCGAACGCGCCCATTTCGTCGCGCTCCGGCCCTTCCTCGATCACGCGGCGATCGGAAGATTGGCTAAGCTGCGCGTAGCCCGGCTCGTCGAAAGTCTCGCTGGTGAACCGGAGAACCAGGTCGGGCCCACGCACGACCGCGTAATTCGGCGGCAACCGGTCACTGTCGCCGGATACGTAGCTGAAGCGGATGCAGCCTTTCTGGTTATTGTGAACTTCGAAGCGATGCACCCAGATTCCGCCTTGTCCCGTTGCCTCTTCCACGCGCATCCGGCCGAATACGGTCACGCCGTCGACGAGCAGCGCCGGCCCCCACTCCAACTCCGGATCGCCCGTCACCGCGCGCACGGCCAATGCTCCCGGCGTGTCATCCACGCCGGTCCCAGCGTCAACGATGGACCCGGTAAGCTCCAGAGAGTAGCCGCTGTCAATTTCTAAAGGTCCAGTAATGGAGCGGTATACCTCGATCACCGGCGTCTGGTTGAACGCATTGGAGTCAGCGGAATTGCTGAACCCGTTCAGATTATCCAGCCGCATCGAAACCTGGATTGGCTCGCGAGAGCCCAGGGGAGTTCCGTCGAGCAGACGCTGCCCTCCCGGATCGAACGTGGTCCCGTCGAGAGTCAGGCAATTCAAGGCGGCTTGATCGAGAAGCGCTTGGCCGGCCGCGAAGGTCGCCCCGCGCGTGATGAACAGCCCTTCCAACCGCACGTCCAGGCTCGCCACGCCAGCCGCTGTGGGGTCCACGGGCCGGAAACGCAGCGGCTCAGCCAGCCGGACGACCGGACGCTGGTTCGTGGCTGCCCGTATCCAAACGGAGTTGGCCAGGAAGAACGTGGGCCGGCCGCCGTCGTTGCCGATGCCTATTACGGTGGCTGGATCGAGCTCATGCGTCATGCTATCGGCGATCTCGACAATCAGGGGTGCACCAATCGTATCCACATTCGCAAGTGCATCCCGCAGCGCGTTGGGATTGGCGTGGAAATTCACGGTCCGAACAATGGGCGTCTGCTCCAGCCAGGTGGCTGGCAGCGGGTCGCGCCCGATCGGATGGGCGCCGGTCGGACCCGTGAATCCGTATGTGGGTGACGCCAGCAGTTCGTCGCGCAGAGCTTCCCCATCGGCGAGACTCGCTACGCCAAACACCGCGCGCCCGAGCACCGGATCAATGGCGATCTCGTGCAATCCCAGCGGCGGACGCAGGCCCACTTCCCAAGCGCATAGGTTGGCACCCCGGAACCTCCACTGCACGAGCGCGAAGGGCGCCTCCGGGATGTGTAGCGTGAGCCCTACTTCCGATCGGCTTGGCGGGCGCGCCAACGAGTACGTCACAGCTCTGACATAAGCATCGGGGTTCCCCGCCGGTGTGTCCGTGGTCAACCGCGCTCGGGGCATGGGACCGGGCACAGCATCGGGTTCGGTGAGGTTGGGCGGCTCGTCATCGGCGTGATAGCGATGCGTGTTGAATAGCACGGCGGGATGGCCGTTTGGATCGAGCACAAAGCGTGCCGCAAAGGAAGCAGTCCCCGGTTCAGGCGGTATAGCATTTACAGATATGAAGACAGGCTGGGTCACCCGCAGACGGTAGTCTTCCAGCCGCCACAAGAAAATACCCAAGTTGGGCAGGTTGACGCGCACTCCGCCGCCCGAGGGCGGCTTCACGTCTGCGATGCGCGCAAACGGATCGAAGGGCCCGCCGACAAAGCTCAACACGGCCGGACTGCGCAGCGTCACCGTGCCTCCCCACACCGCGTCCACGATATTGGCACGCAACGTCAGCGGGGGCGTGCCACCCGCATCCGGCCGTTGATGATTCAGATGCTGGTTCCACATCATGCGCTCGCGGAGTTCCACGGTATGCACCGCCCACCCACTCAAGGCGAACGTCAGCGATTCAATCGCCCCCAGCGTCCCCTTCCGCCGGCGGTGCTTTACCGTGCGCGCCACGTCGGCTCGCAACGTCCATGGATCGCCAGAGAGATGTGAAGTGCCCAGCAGATCGGCGATGTAAGCCACCGTCCAGTCGCTGGAAGTTTCGATGAACAGGTCGTGGTACAGATCCTCGATGTTGTCGTGGATTCCCGCGAACACTTCGTCGAGAATCTCCAGATAGGCCTGCATTGGCCCTTTGACCCCGGAATCATCGGCAGGAAGGCGGCGGGCGCGCGCGACTTCCTGGTCGCGTATCCGGTAGATCTCCGGCAATCGGTCAAACAGCGGCTTGCGCGGCGAACTCATCTGCTACAGGCCTCCTGGCGGTCGTCCGCCACCAGATTCAGCTCGAAGTGCGAGGTATCAAGCGCCAGCACGCGCGTCCGCAGGCAGATCAATGTCTTGCGCACGAATCGAATCGCCGGAATCGCCAGCATGGCTGGGTCGATCTGCGGAGGACTGCCCAGCGGAATCGGTTGCGCCGCGTCTGCCTCCGCCCAGCGCACGCCGTCAGCTTGCTGCACACGGCCGATCACCTGCGATACATGCGCCGATTCGCCGAACATGCGGGCAGAAAGCGAAAACAATCCGTCATCCGTTCCAATGCCCAGTGTCTGCTGCACCGCACGCTCGACATCTTCCGGCTTCCGGGCCGGATCGTACCCTACCGTCAGCGCGATGTGGAGGTACTGGCGGACTCCACCGGTGACCGCGATGGCATGGCGCGCGGGCCCCCGACAGCGATTGAAACCGGCCATGGTGTCGCGCACGAATTCCAAATCCGATTCGGCGCCGCTTTCCGTCAGCACCACTACTTCAATCAGGGGCACGCCCTGCAACGAGCTCCAGTAGGCGCGTGCCTTGGACACACCGGGAATCGTCAGCGCTTCAGCTTCAAAGTCGGAAAGTGACACCAGGCGGCCCAGGCTCTGCATCTTTCCGGGGGCTGCCACGCGGGCCGTTCCTGCTGTTTCCGCTTCCGCCCCGCCGGTAGCGGCCGACGGCAGGCGAACCTTGTCGAGCCCATCCACTTTGCCCGCGGCTTGTGGATCTTTGGCCGCAACTCCGGTGGCACTGATGCCGACGCGAAACACGGCAGTAACATTATTCCTGCCCGAGGGCAGGCGTGAACCCATCACACCGTTGCCGAACTGCACGAGGCTCTTGCCTTCCTCATCCTGGCGCACCACGTACACCCGGTCATCGGTCCCGTTGCCAAACAGCATGTCCACCTGGTTCCACAACACGCCTCCGACGTAAATCGAAAGCTCCGGCACCTGCGGCGGCGAACTGGCCCGATCCAGCAAGAACGTCAGCGGATCCTTCGGCAGCGCGAACGTCTGGAACTGCTGGCGGGCGTCGCCGCTGCCAATCACGGTCTCGCTCTGGGACTTTCCTTGGGTGGATGCGACCAGATTTCCGTAGACGATGACGGCAGGCTCGGCTTCGTCAAAGTCTTCAAGCGTGAATTCCGGCGCACGATCCAGTTCAATTTGCCACATGCGGGCGTCCGCGGGGAAGACGGCCCCGCTCAGGCTGGGAAGATCCTTGAGCACCGCGACCTGTTGAGTACGGCCGGTGGCATCTTCCTTGAGCATGAGCTGCCTCCCAGCCAAAACCCATACCTCTTCGAGCGTCCCCAGGAAGTTGAGCTTGGTATTTGTGAAGCCCCCCGACGTCCAGGCGGTGGGCGCGCGCAGGGTCAATCGCGGGCTGAGCGTTTCGTGGAAGCGCACTTTACGGATATCCGCGACTTCATTCAAGATGCTGAGGTTCGCGATCAATCGCTGGTCAAGCGTGACCACCGTCGTCCCGCCGCTCTTGTTGCCCCAGGTCAGAGAATCCGAGCGCGTCGCGACAATGGCGCGCACCACAATGAACGGAACTTCCGACGGCTGGCCGTCGAACGTTGCGGCACCTTCGCAGATCAGAGCGCCGCCAGCAGCCAGGTCGCCTACTTCCTTGTCGAGCGGCATCTCTTCCCTCAAAATGGGCGAGTAGTAGTTGGCTTCGTTCGAGGAGGGATTGTCGTTCCCCCAGATCCGTCGCGTGAAGCGCGTGGCATTGAACGATGCCACCTGGGGATTCCCCGACAGCACCGTGGTCAGCGGCGGCGCGTCGTGGCCGAAATGACGGAAGCTGCGGCCCAAGAGATATGCGTCCACGGTCGCGCCGCGACTCTGAGTGATGGCACCCTCAAACGTGACGATGACACGGTCCAGAAGCGTCTTTACGTCGGAAACAATCAGAATCTCGGAGCGCTGTTGCAAGGAGTACGTCGTGCCCGTCACGTCGAACATCTGTGAGGGCGGGACGAGCATGATCCGGTCGCCCGGACGGATCTCCAAGGCCGCGATATCGCTGAGGGCCGTGCTGCCGCCGACAGCCTTCAGCTCGAGTTGATTGCCAGCCACTGCAGGCGTGATGTTCCGCTCCGGCAGTCGCGGGCGATACAAACGGAATTCGCTCAGGTGCGGCCACGCTGCGACCTCGTCACTGGATTCAAACTCGCTTTGCTGATCCTGTCCTTCCAGCTTCACCTTAAAGCCGAAGCCTGCGGGAATGACAATGGGCCCATCTCCTTTCACGATTGCCGCGAAAGTTGCCAGGCCACCCACGCCCGGTGCGGGCCGGTAACCGAGCAGCCTCACCAGCTCAAACACGCTCTCCTGCCACTGCGTAGTGCGTAGAAACGCCTCGTTCGCGTACACCTGCTGGTAGAACGTGAGAATATCTCCCACTACGGCTCCGCCTTCGAGCAAGGCTATGCCTGGGTCATCAGCCTGGCGGTGCGTCCAACCCGAAAGCTCGGGACGCTTGTCAATACGGTCCAATAAGTAGGCGCGCAGAACCGCGTACGTGCCCACGCGGTAGTCAATCGCCCCAAGGCCCGGGCGGTTGTATATAGTCCGAGGAAATGCCGGCGGCTTCGCGCAATCGTGCTGGCAGCTCATGGACGGCCTCCCACCATTTCAAAGCGGATGCGCCCGCGTTCCATGTGGCTGGGATCGTTGTCCACGCGGATGATCTCGAATGGCCGTACTTCGATCTTCGCCGTAGTTTGCGTGGGTCCGTCATCCGGCACCACCACTGTGATCGTGTGCGGCCCAATTACGCCATCCCAACGACGGATGGCCACGACCAGCACCCGATCCACGCCGTTCACAGCCAGTGCGCGTCCCATCAACTGGCTGGCATAGAGCGGCTGTCCAAAGGTCCATCGATCCGGATGGAAGAATCCGGGCCGGCCATCCGGCGTAAACCCGGAGGAGAACTCCAGTTCGAGAACTCGTTCCAGATCCTCAGGCCAGTAGTCCTTGTGGATGCACAGCTGCAGCTTGATATCCAGGGAAACGAACTGCGCCCCTCGGATCTCCACGTCTTCGCCGATGAGCCGGACGGCTTCCAGGTGCCCGGCCACTTGCTGGCGCAACTGTTGGGAAAGATCCTGGGCGCCGGCCGGATCGATCAAGACGCGCACCGTGCGCCAGCTTCCAGTCCAGGCGTAGCGCGCATACGCATTCCCAACCCCCGGCAACTCCCTCGCGCGATCGGCGTAATCAGTCACGGTCACGGCCCGCAACTGCCGCGCGCGGTAGGCTTCTGGGATTCGACGCAGTGCGTCGGCCGCTGGCTCCGGATTCATCCCGTCGGTGATATCCAGCGGATTCCAGACTTCCGAAACGTCTGGGAATACGGCCTCATCGAAGCTCACCAGCGTGTCCGGACCCACGTTGCCGGCCGTTCCGCCGCCCACCTGATAATCGGCCACCACGGATTGCGCCTGATCCCACGCGGAGCCGTTCACTCCATTTCCGAAGCGGATGATGCTGCGGCCCAGTTCGTCGGTCTCGGCGATAAAGTGCTGATCCTCGGCCTCGCTCTCGATCAGGTCGGTCTGCTCCAGCCACGTGTCCCCGGCCGGAGCCGAGCGGATGCTCAGAGTGGTACGAGGCGGCCGTTCACCGCCAGCCGGAGTCTTCCGGTACGCCAACGGACCTTCCGGCAGCTTACAAATCACGCCCCAGCGCCGCGTTGTTTCAAAATACGCTTCCGAAGTGGCCAAGAAGTTCGATGTGTTGAGCGGAGCCAGCGGAGTTCCCGGCGGGCGGAATGTGGTCCGGTTCGGACGTCCGTGCGTGGCGCGCATCAGGTTCCCGTGGAAAGCAGTGATCCCGGCTGTGGGCGGCTGTCCTGTGCAGAGCGTCACAAAGCAATAGCGCCGCCGCAAGCGGTCTTCGGGCCTCCAGTGAACGCGAACAAGGAACGCGTTCGCCAGAGGATCAAAGACGCGCTCGGCGGCCAGGATGCCCGGCAGCAGTTCCACGATCTGCCGCGCGCTGCTGTCAATGCCTGTCGCGCCGCCGGTCTCTGGATTTAGCTTCTGTTCGATCAGCAGGTTCGGGAACTGCCCACTTCGGAAGATATCCACGAAATCATCGGCGTCCGCCTGCAGCGCGGGATTGAGCGGCGCGGGCAGCGCGATTTCGGCCTCTGTCGTACCGGCCTCGAGCGCGGTTACCACGTCACCCCAGGTGTACAGAGCCATCTCGTTCAGCAAGGAGCGGTAGGGCTGCGAAGCCTGAGCCTTGAAAATCACCGCGCTGTCGGCTTCCCATGTTCTACCGGACCAGACTCCGAAATCTGCAGGAATCACCACACTCGGCAGGACTACCTTTAGCGCCAGCCACGTTTCGGCCTGGTTGCCCTGGTGCAAGTGATAATCCATCAGGCGGGCGTGGCGCGCCAGAGGAACGCGTTTCCGCACCCGGCCCAGGTACGCTTCGTTCATCACGCGGTCCTGGAAATCGGCCAGTTCGTCGCCTTCCGACGCCAGCAAATCGATCAGCACCTGGTCGAGATCGGCTTCGCTGGTTGGCTCCCAGCCCGGTACGCGATCTCTCATGGCGTTGATCAGAACGTGCTTCAGCGAATCGAAATCTCGCGCCAGATAATCGATCAGCGGCTCGTCTTGGTGAGCCTCCGAAGCGGCCGCCGGGGAAGCGCAGTTCAGATTGAAGCAGCCCGGGCGGAACTTGAAATCAATCTCGCTGAACAGCGGATCGAAATCACTGGCATGCACCACGGTTAGCGTGTAGGTGGAGTAGTCCCCGATAGGCCGCACACGCAGGCGCAGGCTCACCGGATCGGCGCCAGCCTCTACGGACACCACCTGGACTTGCCCTGCTCCTGTCCCGGCAGGAATGCGGGGTCCGCCGCGAATCTGGAAGACACTAGCCGGGGGAACACCGTTTACCGTGATGTCGTTCACGACGGCGGCGAGCGAGTTGGCATTCTGAAACTCGACGTCCAGGATCGCCTCGGTGGGCGGGCCGGCGGGGGGCAGGCTGACAAATACCAGCTTGAACCCATTCAACGGCCAGAGGTTCCTTGCCCGCTCGGCCAGTGCTTCGTTGCTTAGAATCCGCGCCATCGTGTCAGGTCCCCTGCTTGTGCTCAAAGCGGACTTGCTTTTCTGCTCCCGTTGCGATCACGCGATACCGCAAATCAATCCGCAGTTCGCCCTCGTTGGCTTCCACGTCCAACTGCGAAACTTCGATCCGCTCAGCCAGCCACTTTTGCAACGCTTGCGTGAGCACGGCCTTGGTGAGTCCGAGCGTAATCTGATCGTTCGGCTCAAACACCAGCCGCCGAAGCCCTCCTCCGAACGACGGCAGGAACGGGCGTTCACCAGGACTCGTCAGCAGAAGCTGCATCAGCTCCCCGCGCACGTGGTCCTCGACCGACGCCGGCGTGACCGTCCTGCCATCCGAGCCAATCCGAAACGGGAATGACAGATGCCTTCCGCTCATTGGTAATCCCACTCGATCGTGTGCGTGTGCGTGTTTCCGCCCGCCTGGGTGGTCGGCGTCTCGCCCTTGTGATCCGTCAGAAACTTCAACAGGCCGCGCGACACCGCAACGAAGAGGATCTTGCGATCCTCTTCACCGGCGCCACCGGGCAACGCGCTCCCCTTCACGTTCTGCCACTCGGTCTCCATCGCAGCTTCCATCTCCGCCGCCAGACTGCTCGAAAAATCCGCCACCGTGCCTGCCTTGAGTTTCGCCATGCGTCTCCTTATCCGGTAGTGACCTTCAGCGAGAGCATCGAAGGCGAGGGAGGTGGATACGGCGGCTGCGGCGGAGCCGGCGTCACTGGAATCCCGATTACCGTCTCGCCGGGATGCGTGTGGGTTTGATACAAAGTCACGAGTTGGTTCAGATACTGCAGCAGGTCGTCGCCGAACACCAAAGGATGCGTCGAACTTGCCACCAGTTCGATCTTGGGTGCTTCGACGATTACTTTGGCCTGCGCCTCAATTCGGATTTGCTTTTGCTGCACCGAAATCGTCAGGAAGTTCGTTCCGCTCTCGTCACTCAGGCTGATGCGCTGATCGTCGTCATCGAACGCCAGCAGCAATCCCTTCTCGGTGCGCAGAATCTTGAGCGGCGGCGTGGCTTCTGCGCCGGTTTCATCCACGGGGAGCTGCTCGGTTCCCCACCAGCCACCGCTCCAGATGGGGCGGTCGGGGTCTCCCGCCTCGAACTCGATCCAGACCCCGCTGCCCACCTTGGGAATGCTGTAGAAGCCTAGGTTATCGCCGGCAAACGGAGCGCACGGCAGGGCCCAAGGGGAAACCTTATCTCGCAGCACCTCGGCCACGGTAGCCTTCAACCGGCCGAGCTTCTTAGGATCGTCCGTATCCACCACAATGCCGCGATACTTGCCATAGAAACGCGAGCGCAGTTCCTCGCCCAATTCCGCCGTCATGCGCGCAATCGCTTCCATCAGAACACCCCCTCTAGCAAGCCCCCGCCGTTGCCACCTTCGAGACGAGCATTGCGCAGCAGCGTGAAGGCCTGCTTGTAACTTTCGAAATTGAGCGAGTGCCTCACCCGGCTGATCAAATAGTCGCCGCTTAGCCGCGCTCCGATGCCCACGACGCGGACTAACCTCAAAGGCTCCAGCACTCCGGCGTAGACATCGGCGGCAACCTCCCCGCGCGCCGTATAGGCCCAACTGGAAAGATTCACCGCTGCTTGCGCCGCCGCGTCCAGATCCGATTGTTCCTCGCGTGTGTGCGCCAGCAGC
>Ga0326597_10003417_pt1 | contig 22907 bp, 21 predicted proteins | sample RVTome_12_FD_203789 | JGI IMG/M metagenome (GOLD analysis project Ga0326597, IMG submission 203789) | Soil microbial communities from uranium-contaminated site in the Upper Colorado River Basin, Wyoming, United States - RVT100D185 | ecosystem: Environmental > Terrestrial > Soil > Contaminated >...
ACATGATGACGGGGGAATACAATATCGTCGAGATCGAACGAACGCTTCGGAAGAAACTTCCCCGAGCCCTTCCCGCCTGGCGCCGGTACCGCAAACTTCTCGAACTCGAAATTGTTCCGCTGCCGGATTGGAAAGAAATCGAGCGGCATCGAGGAACGATCGCCGACAAGGATGTGCCGGTAATCGTATCCGCCATCCAGGGAAAATGTGACCTGCTGGTCACGGGCGACCGGAAAGATTTCGGGGCCTTGGCAAGGAAATCGTCGCTTCCGTTCCGGATCGTTACTCCGGCAGAGTGCGTGATGCAACTCGGGATGTGGATGGAAGCCCTGGGGGATTGAAGCTTTACGCGAGCAGCAGCCCGGCGGCCTTCCTCTCCGCGCCGCGGTATTTACATCAGCAGGGAGAGGATGGAACGCTCGGCGAACGCGAGGACGGAGCCGGGCATGATCCCGAGGACCAGGACCCCCGCCGCGGAGACGCACAGGGCGAGAGAGAAGGCGGTGCGCGGGGGCCGTGGAACAGGAACTTCGGCCGGGGCGGGGAGCATGTACATGTAGACGACCGGCCGCAGGTAGTAGTAGATCGACACGGCGCTGTTCAGCACGCCGAGGACGGCCAGCCCGACGTAGCCGTTTTTCACCGCCGCGCTGAAGAGGTAGAACTTCCCGATGAACCCCGCGGTGGGCGGGATCCCGGCCAGCGACACGAGAAAGAGCGTGAGCAAGCCCCCGAGGACGGGGTAGCGGAAACCGATCCCCTTGAAGTTCCCGATGTCGTACCCGTCGTCCTCCTTGTGCGCGAGGAGCATCACCACGCCGAAGGCGCCCAGGTTCATGAGGGCGTACACCAGCAGGTAGAAGAGGGCAGCCTGCGCGCCGGCGACGTCCCCGGAGACGAGCCCCACGAGGATGTACCCCGCGTGGGCGATCGAGGAGTAGGCGAGCATCCGCTTCACGTTGTCCTGGAGCAGGGCCGACAGGTTTCCCACCGTCATGGTGAGGAACGCCAGGACCCAGAGGATGTTCGTCATCACCGCCCCGATCGCCGGGAAGGTCAGCAGCGTCACGCGCAGGAGCGCCGCGAAGGCGGCCGCCTTGACGCCGGCGGCCATGAACGCCGTCACCACCGTCGGCGCCCCCTGGTACGCGTCGGGGGTCCACATGTGGAAGGGGACGAGCGACACCTTGAAGGCGAAGCCGACGAGGAGCAGCCCCACGCCCGCCACGAACACCGGATTCCCGTAGAGCCGCAGGTCGCCGATCATCCCCGCGATCGCCGGAATCTTCGTCGTCCCGGTCACCGAGTACATCAGGGCGATCCCGTAGAGGAGGAACCCCGAGGCGAACGCCCCGAGGAGGAAATATTTCAGCGCTCCCTCGAGCGACGTCATCCGGTTCCGGTGGAACCCGACCAGGCAGTAGATGGGGATCGACATTGTCTCCAGCCCGAGGAAGACGGTCATGAGATCCGTCCCTTTCGCCATGAAGAGCATCCCCGCGGTGGAGAAGAGGAGCAGGGCGTAGAACTCCCCTTTCTGCGTCCCCTCCCACTCGGAGTAGCCGGTGGCCATCAGCAGGGTGAGCAGCGCGGTGGCAAGGATCGTCAGGGTGATGAACAGCCCCACCCCGTCGTGGACGATCATCCCGGAGAACCCGTCGATCCGTCCGGGGCCCAGCGACAGCGTGGCCAGGATCGCGACCGCAATGCCCGCGATCCCGAGGTGGCAAAGGCGCTTTTTCCCCCGTTCCGGAAGGAACAGGTCGGCCAGCAGGACCGCGATCGCCGTGGCGATCACGACGAGTTCCGGGAGGATGCTGTAGAGCCCCCGGACCAGCGCGACCATGTCGAAGGGGATCGGCGTCATCGCGCGCCGCCCTTCTTCACGTCGAAGTAGCGGACGAGCATCGTCTCCCCCGCGGGGGAGCCGGCGAGCGCCGCCTGTTTCTTCGCCTCGAAGCGCGTGACGAACGCGTTCACGGAGGCGTCCATCCGCCGCAGGAACGGCTGCGGGTAGACCCCGATCCACAGGATGAACAGCAGCAGCGGGAGCATGTACGCGACCTCCCGCCCGTTCATGTCGGCGAGGCGAAGGTTCTCCTCGTTGGTCACCTTGCCGTACATCACCCGCTGGAACATCCAGAGCATGTAGACGGCGGCGAAGATGACCCCGGTGGCGGCGACGACGGCGTACCACGGATGGACCTTGAACGCCCCCAGCAGGACCAGGAACTCGCCGACGAAGCCGTTCGTCCCGGGGACGCCGATCGAGGAGAGGGTGACGACCATGAAGCAGAGGGCAAAGACCGGCATCCCTTTGGACAGCCCGCCGAACTCGGAGATGAGGCGGGTGTGGCGCCGCTCGTAGATGATCCCGACGATGAGGAAGAGCGCGCCGGTGGAGACGCCGTGGTTGACCATCTGGAGGATGGCGCCCTCGATCCCTTGCAGGTTGAAGGCGAACAGCCCCAGCATGACGAAGCCCAGGTGCGCCACGGAGGAGTAGGCGACCAGTTTCTTCACGTCCTTCTGGACCATCGCCACCAGCGCCCCGTAGAGGATCCCGACGACGGCGAGGACCGCGATCAGCGGCGTCCAGTCGGCGGCGGCGACGGGGAACAGGGCCATGGCGAACCGGAGAAAGCCGTACGTCCCCATCTTCAGCAGGACGGCCGCCAGGATCACCGAGCCCGCCGTCGGCGCCTCGACGTGCGCGTCCGGCAGCCACGTGTGGAACGGGAACATCGGCACCTTGAAGGCGAAGGCGAGGAAGAAGGCAGCGAAGAGCCACCCCTGCAGCTTGACCGGGATCGTGAGCTCGTAGAGCTTCATGAGGTCCATCGTGTAGACCCCGGTGACGGCGTGATGATGGAAGTAGAGGGCGATGATCGCGACCAGCATCAGGACCGAGCCGGCGAACGTGTAAAGGAAGAACTTGATCGCCGCGTAGATCCGACGCTCGCCCCCCCACACGCCGATCAGGAAGTACATCGGGATGAGGACCAGCTCCCAGAAGATGTAGAAGAGGAACAGGTCGGTGGCGAGGAACACCCCGACCATCGCGGTCTCGAGGATGAGCATGAAGACCATGAACTCCTTCACGCTCCTCGTCACCGCCGACCAGGTCGAGAGGATCGTGATCGGCATGATGAAGGTCGTGAGCATCAGGATCCAGAGGGAGATGCCGTCCACCCCGACGATGTAGGAGATCCCGTATTGCGGGATCCAGGGGGCCCGCTCCACCAGCTGCATCCCGGCGGTCGCGACGTCGAAGCGCGCCACCACCGCAAGGGAGAGGAGGAACTCCGCGATCGTCACGAGGAGCGTGAACTTCCGGATCGCGCCGTCCCCTTCCCGCGGGAAGAACAGGAGCAGCGCCGCGCCGATCAGCGGCAGCGCGATCAGGACCGACAGGAGGTGCTGGTCGAACAGCGCGACGCCGGTCATTGGACCACGCTCCGGTAGAGGATGTACCCGACGAGGAGGACCGCCCCCGCCAGCAGGGAGAAGGCGTATCCGCCGACGACCCCGCCCTGGAGCCGGCGCGCCCGGTCGCCCGCGGCGCGAACGAGGCCGGCGGCGCCGTTGACGATCCCGTCGATGAAGAGGACGTCGAACATCTGCCAGAGCCGGGTGGAGAAGTTCACGACGCAGCGGATCACCGCCCATTCGTAGAACTCGTCGACGTAGTACTTGTGGTACACGACGTCGTAGAGGGTCGGCCACTGTTCCGCGATCTCCGCAGGCTTCCCGGTGCGGACCCGGTACAGGAAGTACGCGAGGCCGATGCCGCACAGGGCGACCGCGACCGAAAGGGCCATCAGCCCCATCTCGAGGGCCGCCGGGTGATGGGCGGCGGCCGGAGCCCCGTGGGCACCCGCGGCGGCGGGGTGGAAGACCGGCGCCAGCCAATGTTCGAAGAGGTTCCCCCCGCCCAGGATGGCCGGGATCCCGATCCAGCCGCCGGCGACCGACAGGATCGCGAGGATCGTCAGCGGCACGGTCATCGTCCAGGGAGACTCGTGGGCATGCTTCTCGACCTCGGGGTCCATGCGGGATTCGCCGAAGAAGGTGAGGAAGACGAGCCGGAACATGTAGAACGCCGTGATCCCCGCGGCGAGCGCCCCGATGCCCCACAGGACCGGGCTGCCGTGGGACGACGAGAACGCCTGCCACAGGATCTCGTCCTTCGAGAAGAAGCCCGAGAACCCGGGGATCCCCGCGATCGCCAGCGTGGCGGCGAACATCGTGACGTAGGTGACGGGGACGTACTTCTTCAGCCCTCCCATCTTCCGCATGTCCTGCTCCCCGGAGAGGGCGTGGATCACGGACCCGGACCCGAGGAAGAGGAGCGCCTTGAAGAAGGCGTGCGTCATCAGGTGGAAGATCGCGGCGGTGAACGCGCCGACGCCGCAGGCGAGAAACATGTACCCGAGCTGAGACACGGTGGAGTACGCCAGGACCCGCTTGATGTCGGTCTGGCAGATGCCGATCGTGGCCGAGAAGATGGCGGTGAACGCGCCGATGACCGCCACGACCATCATCGTGTCGGGGGCCAGGAGGAACAGGGCGCTGGAACGGGCGACCATGTAGACGCCCGCGGTGACCATCGTGGCCGCGTGGATGAGCGCCGACACCGGCGTGGGGCCCTCCATCGCGTCGGGGAGCCAGACGTACAGCGGGATCTGCGCGGACTTGCCCGTGGCGCCGAGGAACAGGAGCAGCGTGATCGCCGTGGCGAGGCCCGTGGTCAGGACGCCGCTTTCCCGGAGCAGCGGGACCCTCGCGAAGACCTCCGTGTAGGAGAGGGAGCCGAAGGTCCAGAAGACGAGGAACATCGCGACGAGGACGCCGAAGTCGCCGATCCGGTTCGCGACGAACGCCTTCTTTCCGGCGTCGGAGGCGCTCTGCTTCTCGTACCAGAAGCCGATCAGCAGGTACGAGCAGAGGCCCACGCCTTCCCACCCGACGAACATCAGCAGGTAGTTGTTCGCCAGCACCAGGGTGAGCATCGCGAACATGAACAGGTTGAGGTAGACGAAGTACCGGGCGAAGGCGCGCTCGTGGGACATGTACCCCACGGAGTAGACGTGGATGAGGAACCCGACGCCGGTGACGACCAGGGCCATCACCGAGGAGAGCGGGTCGAGCTGCAACGCCGCCGGGACGAGGAGCGACCCGGCCTGGATCCAGGGGAAGAGGATCTGCACGAAGGTCCGGCCGTCCGCGGGACGGGAAGCGAGCGACAGCACGCACAGGAGGGCCACGACGAAGGCCGCGCCGACCACCGCCGGTGCGATGAAGGCGACCAGTTTGCGGTACATGGGCGTCCCGTGGTGCGACCCGGAGTGCGCGCCCGGGTGGGCATCCGATGCCGGGTGCGAAGGTCCGTGGGAAGAATCGTGACCGTGGCCCCCGGGGAGCGGCAGCCCCGCCTCCCTCAGCAGAAGGGGCCGCTCGGCGAACAGGGCGATCGCGCCGTTGAGGACGACCCCCAGCAGCGGGAGCGCCGGGACCAGCCACAGATAGTCGAGGATGCCGTTCACCATTTGAGGACCTTGAGCTCCGTGATGTCGACCGTTTCCTTCAGCCGGTACAGCGCGATCAGCAGCGCGAGCCCCACCGCCGCCTCGGCGGCCGCCACGGTCATCACCATGAAGGCGAAGACCCCGCCGGCGGGATCGCCCAGGTACGACCCGGCCGCGACGAACGCCACGTTCACCCCGTTCAGCATCAGCTCGACGCTCATCAGGATGATGAGAATGTTCTTGCGCGCCACCACCCCCACGACCCCGATCCCGAACAGGATCGCCGAGAGGAGCAGGTATGCCGACGGTGCGATCATCCCGCGTTCCGCCTTGTCATATCTTCCTCTTCGCCAGGGCGATCGCCCCGATCACCGCGGCCAGGAGCAGCACCGATGTGATCTCGAAGGCGAGGAGGTAGTCGGTGAACAGGGCCCGCCCCACGGCCTCGACCGTCCCCACCTCGGCCGCGGGGCCCTTCGGCATCCAGTACCGGCGGGCCAGCACGGCGGATTCGAGGATGAGGATCCCCGCGGCGATGACGCCCAGCACGCGCGTCGTCGTCGCCCGCTCCACGGGCAGGCGGTCCTCGGGCACGTTGATGAGCATGATGACGAAGACGAACAGAACCACCACCGCTCCCGCGTAGACGATCACCTGGACCGCCGCGAGGAAGTGGGCCTGGCGCAGCACGAACAGCGCCGCCACCGCGAACAGCGTGAGGATCAGGTAGAGCGCGGACGCCATCGGGCTCTTCCGCGTCACCACCATGATCGCCCCGCAGACCGCGATCGCGCCGAACAGGACGAAGAGAACCGTTTCCATCGCTCCCCTACTTCTCCAGCAGCGTGTCGATCGTGAAGATGAGCTTCTCCCGGGTGTCGTCCGGGGGGGTGAACCACCCGGTGTCCATCCGGATCGCGTCGCACGGGCACGCCTCCACGCACATGCCGCAGAAGACGCACCGGAGCATGTCGATGTCGAACCGGACGGGGTACTTCTCGACGCCCGGGTCGGGCGACTCCCCCGCCACGATCGTGATGCACTTCGCCGGGCACGCCGTCGCGCAGCAGTAGCACGCCACGCACCGGGGGGATCCGTCCCCCCGCTTCATCAGCCTGTGCCGCCCCCGGAACCGGGGAGGCATCTCCCGCCGCACCTCGGGGTACTCGATCGTCTTGATCCCCTCCTGGCGGACGATGTTGGAAAGGAGGTGTCCCATCGTCACCCCGAGCCCCTTCACGATCTCCAGGAGGTACAGCGACTCCGGGAACGACATCTCCCGCGGCCGCGCCACTTTTTTCACGCCGATCGTCATCGCGCCGTATCCGCCTCTACCTTTCCAGAAGGAGCAGGATCAGCCCCGTCACGAAGATGTTCAGCAGCGAGAGGGGGAGCATCACCTTCCACCCGAGCCGCATCACCTGGTCGTACCGGAACCGGGGGATCGTCCACCGGACCCATACGTAAAGCCACGCGAAGAAGAGGACCTTCGCGACGAACGCGCCGATCCGCAGGAGCAGGACGACCGCCGGCGGCACGGCCACCGCGGAGCCGCCGGGGAAGAGGAACCCCGCGTCGCCGAGGTATGGGACCTGCCACCCGCCGAAGAAGAGGGTCCCCACGACGGCCGCGCCCACCACCATGTGGAGGTACTCCGCCATCATGAACATGGAGAACTTGAAGGAACCGTACTCCGTGTGATATCCGGCCACCAGCTCCGACTCCCCTTCGGGAAGGTCGAAGGGGGTCCGGTTCGCCTCCGCGTATTGCGCCACGAGGAAGAGGATGAACCCGAGCGGCTGGACGAAGACGCCCCACTTCGGCAGGACGCCGAAGAGGAGCCCTCCCTGCCCCGCCACGATCTGGGACATCCGGACGGACTCGAACACCATGAAGATCCCGATGAGGGAGAGCCCCATGGAGACCTCGTACGACAGCATCTGGGCCGACGCCCGGAGCCCGCCGAGGAGCGGGTACTTGCTCCCGCTGGCCCATCCGGCGAGGACGACGCCGTAGACGGTCATCCCCGAGACGGCAAACAGGTAGAGGATGCCGACGTTGAGGTCCGCGATCTGCAGCGCGATCCTGCGCCCCATCACCGTGACGTCGGGTCCGAACGGGATGACGGCGATCGCCAGGATCACCGGCGCCAGCGAGAACATCGGCGCCATCTGGTAGAAGAGACGGTGGGCGTTGTCGGGGATGAAGTCCTCCTTGAAGAGGAACTTCAGCGCGTCGGCCAGCGGGTGGAAGAGCCCCCACGCGCGGATGCCGAAAATGTCCGCCCGGTTCGGCCCGCGGCGGTCCTGGATGTACGCCGCCCCCTTCCGCTCCACCCAGGTCATCACGACGACCAGGCCGAAGCAGAACGCGAAGAAGACCGCGATCCGCGCGACCGCCACCGAGATGTCGAACAGGGGCCCGGTCAACACTTTATTTCCTGGCCGAACATGCCGATCGAATCGTAGCTCATTCCCGCGAAGGGGGCCTCGGATTCCGCCAGCGCGCGGAAGACCGACGCCTCGCCGGAGAAGGTCCACCCGGCTCCGAGCCGGTTCCCCAGCGAAAGGAGGATCTCCAACGGGTTCCTCGCCTTCCCCCGCGGCGGGAATCCGAACCGGAATCGCTGCACGCGGCCGGCGTGGTTGGTGAAGGTCCCGCCCCGCTCGGCGACGGAGGCCGACGGCAGGACGGCGGTCGCCGCCTTCGAGACCGGCCCCTCGTTCGTCCCCACCTGGGCGACGAACGGGACCTTGGCCAGCAGCGTCGCCGTCTCCTCCTCCGAAAGGGTACCGAGCGCGTCGCCGAAGACGAGGAGGGCGTCGATCCCCCCCCCGGCGATCTTCGACACCAGCGCGTCGAACGCCGCGCCGCCGGGGATCCCGAGGAGGACCGCGCCGCGGCTGTTCGGGTTCTTGTCCGCCTGGATCAGGAAGTCGTCGGCGAAGCCGTCCCCCGCGACCCGGTGGGTGAAGGCGAGGTTTTTTGTGCCGAGCAGTGAAGTTGCGAGGCCCCGGAGGAGGTACAGCTCCTCGTTGGACGATTGCGGGGAGGCGATCACCGCCACGCGGTCCGGGCCGCCCTTGTCCGCCGCCGCCTTCAGGCGGAACGCCACGTCGGGCAGGAGCGATCCCCACGCGGCGACCTTCCGCGCCCCCTCTTCCCGCACAAAGGGAGTCAGCAGCCGCGCCTCGTTCATCGCCTTGTAGGTGAGCCTTCCGAAATCGCACATCCACGCCTGGTTCACGGCGTCGTTCCAGCGGGGCTTCAGCCGGTAGAGGATGTCGCCCTTGTGGTGCGCGTCGACGTTGCATCCCTTGGAGCAGCCGGTGCAGATCGAGTCGAACACCTTGAGGAACCAGACGCGGCACTTGAACCGGAAATCCTTGCTCGTCAGCGCGCCCACCGGGCAGATGTCAGCGAGGTTGCCGGTGTAGTTGTTGGAAAGCGGCTTCCCCGGGAAGATCGCGATCTCGGAGTGGTCCGCCCGGTCGAAGAAGTGGAGCTCCCGCGTCCCCGTCACCTCTTCCAGGAACCGGACGCACCGGGAGCAGAGGATGCACCGCTCGGCGTCGAGAACGATCTGGCCGCCGATCTCCTGCACCTTCTTCTTGTGGATCTTGTCCTCGAGGGCGTACCGGCTCTTGTGGAGCCCGAACTTCATGTAGTAGTTCTGCAGTCCGCACTCCCCGGCCTGGTCGCAGATGGGGCAGTCGATCGGATGGTGGATGAGCATCAGCTCGAGGACGCCGGTGACCGCCTTGCGCACCTTGTCGGTGTCGGTGCGCACGACCATCCCGTCGGTGACCACCGTGGAGCAGGCGGTCTGCAGCTTCGGGAACTTCTCCACCTCCACGAGGCACATCCGGCAGTTCCCGGCGATCGAAAGCTTCGGGTGGTAGCAGTAGTGGGGGATCTCGACGCCGACCTCTTTCGCGGCGTTGAGGATCGACGTCCCCTGCGGGACGTCCACGGTCATTCCATTGATGGTCAGGGTCGGCATCGTATTCTAGAACCGGTTCCCGTACGGGCACTTCTGCTCGCCGATGTGGCGGTCGAACTCCTCGCGGAACTTCCAGATGAACGACTGGGCGGGCATCACGGCGGCGTCCGCGAGCGGGCAGATCGTCCGCCCCATCATGTTGTCGCACAGGTCGAGGATCAGCTCGACGTCGCCCTGCCGCCCCTTCCCCGCCTCGATCCTGCCCACGATCTTCTTCAGCCACCCCGTCCCCTCGCGGCACGGCGTGCACTGCCCGCACGACTCGTGGGCGTAGAAGTTCATGAGGACCGAGAGGGAGCGCACCATGCAGGTCCCCTCCGGGATGACGATCACGCCGCCGGACCCGGCCATCGTCCCGATCTTCCCCATCGACTCGATGTCGTACGACACGTCGATCTCGTCGGGACGCAGCACCGGCGTGGACGACCCGCCGGGGATGACGGCCTTGAGCGCCTTCCCGTCCCGGATGCCGCCGGCGTGGTGGTAGATGATCTCCTTCAGGTTGACCCCCGCCGAAAGCTCGTAGACCCCGGGGCGGTTGACGGCGCCGCTGACGCCGATCAGGCGCGTTCCGCCGTTCTTCTCCACGCCGAGGCCGGCGAACGTCTCCCCTCCGTGCGTGACGATCCAGGGGATGTCCGCGATGGTCTCCACGTTGTTCACGATCGTCGGCAGCCCGAAGGCCCCCACCGACGCCGGGAAGGGGGGCTTGAGCCTCGGCCACCCGCGTTTCCCCTCGAGGGAGTTGATCAGGGAGGTCTCCTCGCCGCAGATGTAGGCCCCCGCGCCGCGGTGGACCGTCACGTCGAGGTCGAACCCCGACTCCAGGATGTTCTTCCCGAGGAACCCCGCCGCGTACGCCTCGGCGATCGCCTCGTCCACGATCCCCGCCTCGCGGGCGAACTCGCCCCGGATATAGATCCAGCAGGCGTGGGCGCGCAGGGCGAAGCAGGAGATGGCGATCCCCTCGAGCAGGAGATGCGGTCCGCGGGACATGATCAGCCGGTCCTTGAACGTCCCCGGCTCCCCCTCGTCCGCGTTGATGACCAGCACGCGGGGGCGGGAGAGGTCCTTCGGGAGGAACCCCCACTTGACCCCCGCCGGGAACCCGGCGCCGCCGCGGCCGCGAAGGTTCGCCTTCTTCACCTCGTCGATGATCTCCTCCGGCGTCATCGCGAACGCCTTTTTCAACGCCTCGTAGCCGCCGTACCGCCGGTACGTGTCCAGCCGGCGGTACCGCTCGTTGGCGAAATGGGTGGTCAGGACCTTTTCCATGGACGCCTGCGTCAGCTCCTCACGGGAGTGGGTCGAGGATCCGGTCGATCGACTCGACGGTCAGGTTCTCGTGGTACTCGTCGTTCACCTGCATCACCGGCGCCGTGCCGCAGGAGCCCAGGCACTCCACCGTCGACAGGGTGAACTTCCCGTCCGGGGTCGTCTCACCGGGCCGGACGCCGAGCTTCTCCGACACGTGCTCGATCAGGTGCTCCGCCCCCAGGAGGGAGCAGGAGATGTTCCGGCAGATCTGCACGTGGTACTTCCCCACGGGCTTCCGGTTGTACATCGTGTAGAAGGTGGCGACCCCCTCGATCTCCGCGGGAGAGGTGCCCACCAGCCCGGCGATGTAGACGATCGCCTCGTCGGAGACGTACCCGAACTCCTTCTGCGCCAGGTGAAGTGCGGGCAGGATCACCGCCTTCCTGTCGGGGTAGCGGGTCAGCAGGCGCTCGAACTCCGCGCGCCCGGCCTCGGAGAAGACGGCGCTCATCGGTCCAGCTCCCCCGCGACGATGTTGACGCTCCCCAGCACGGCGATCAGATCCGCGAGCATCTGTCCCTTCACGAGGTGCGGGATCCCCTGGAACAGCGGGAAGCACGGCGGCCGGACCTTGATCTTGTACGGCCCCCCGCCCCCCCTGCTCACGATGTAGAACCCGAGCTCCCCGTTGGCCGCCTCGGTCGCCGAGTAGACCTCGCCGGCCGGGACCTGGACCCCTTCCATGATGAACTTGAAGTGGTTCATCAGCGCCTCGATGTTCTCGTACACCTGCGCCTTCCCCGGCAGGATGAACCGGGGGTCGTCGATGTCGATGGGGCCGCCGGGGAGCTGCGCCACCGCCTGCTCGATGATCCGGAGCGACTGCCGCATCTCCTCCATGCGCACCATGTACCGGTCGCACGTGTCGCCCGCCTCGCCGACGGGCACGTCGAAGTCGAACCGGTCGTACACGAGGTACGGCTCGTCCTTCCGCAGGTCGAGCGGCACCCCCGCCGCCCGCAGGCACGGGCCGGTGAACCCGAGGGCGATCGCATCCTTCGCCGTGATCGGCCCGGCGCCCATCGTCCGCTCGATGAAGATCCGGTTCTTCGTGAGGAGGGCGTTCACGTCGGCGATGCACTCGGGAATCACGCCGCGGCATACCGCGAGGAGCCGGTCGGTCCACCCCTCCGGCAGGTCCGCCATCGCCCCGCCGATCCGGGTGTACGAAGTGGTCAGCCGCTGCCCGCACAGCGCCTCGATCAGGAAGTAGACCTCCTCGCGCGGCTTCCAGAAGTACCAGAAGTTCGTCAGGGCGCCGAGGTCGACCATGTTCGTCCCGATGCACACCATGTGGTCGATGATACGGGAGAGCTCCGAGATGATGACGCGGACGTATTTGCACCGCTCCGTGATCTCGATCCCGCACAGCTTCTCGACCGCCATCGCGTACCCCACGTTGTTCATGAGCGGCGAGACGTAGTTCAGCCGGTCGGTGTACGGGACCACCTGGGTCCAGGTGGCCGCCTCGGACTCCTTCTCGAACCCGCGGTGCAGGTAGCCGAACTCCGGCACCAGGTCGAGGATCGTCTCCCCGTCGAGCTTCGCCTGGAATCGCAGCGTCGCGTGCGTCGCGGGGTGGGACGGCCCGATGTTGATGAGCATCGGCTCGGCCTGCAGGTCGGGCGTCCTGTCGTTCGTCACGATGTCGACCGGTTCCGCCATCGTCCCTCTACTCCTCCGGCCCGATCGTGGGCTGGCGCTTCGCCTTCGGATAATCCTTGCGCAGCGGGTGCCCCTCGAACGCCTCGTACAACAGGATCCTTTTCAGGTTCGGGTGGCCGCGGAAGACGATGCCGTACATGTCCCACGCCTCCCGCTCGTACCAGTCGATCCCGGGCCACACCGAAACGGCCGTGTCGATCACCGGGTCGTCCTCGTGGAGGCGCGCCTTGATCCGGACGCGGCGCTTCTTCTCCAGCGAGTAGAGGTGGTAGACCACCTCGAACCGGGGCTCCTCCCCGAGATAGTCGACGCCGGTCAGGTCCATCGCGAAATCGAAGAGCAGCTCCGGGTCGTCCCGCAGGAACGAGAGGATCTCGACGATCCGCTCCCGCCGCACCAGGGCCGTGTCGTCCCCGAAGTTCGAGTGGGTGGACACCACGTCGGCCGGGAACCGCTCCAGCAATCTGTCGAGGACGATGCTCACGCCGCTCCCCGCCCCCTCATTTGATCGGCCACCGCTCCGCCGCGCGGGGTGCGCCGGTCTCGATGATCTTCTGGATCCGCACGACGGCGTCGATGATCCCCTCGGGGTTCGGCGGGCACCCGGGGATGTAGACGTCGACCGGGATGATCTTGTCGATCCCCTGCAGGACCGTGTAGTTGTTGTAGAAGCCGCCGGAGCAGGCGCACGCCCCCATCGAGATCACCCATTTCGGATCGAGCATCTGGTCGTAGATCCGCTTCATCACGGGGGCCATCTTGTAGTTGATCGTCCCAGCGACCAGCAGGACGTCCGCCTGGCGCGGCGAGAAACGGACGACCTCGGCGCCGAAGCGCGCCATGTCGTAATGCGTCCCGAACGCCCCCATCACCTCGATGCCGCAGCACGCGGTGGCGAAGGTGAACGGGTAGAGGGAGTACTTCCGGCCCCACGCCACGAGCGACTCGAGCGTGGTCAGGGCATAGCCGGAGGCCCCGTCCTTGACGCGCTTCACTGCCATTCGAGGGCTCCCTTTTTCCACGCGTAGATCAGCCCGACCAGCAGGATCCCCACGAAGACGGCCATCTCGATGAAGCCGAAGATCCCGAGCGAGCGGAACAGGACCGCCCACGGGTAGAGGAAGGTCACCTCGAGGTCGAAGAGGATGAACAGGATCGCCAGGAGGTAGAACTTCACGGAGACGCGAACGGCGGCCGGCGTGAGCGGGTCGACGCCGCACTCGTAGACGCCGTACTTGATCCGGTCGTACCGCTTCGGGCCCAGCGCCTGGGAGAGGAGGACGAACCCCACCGCCATCGCCAGCGCGATGACCAGGAGGATGAGGACCGGGAAGTACGGGTTCGAGAAGTCCACGGTTGCGAGAAAGCCGGCCAAGGGAACCCCCTCACGCCTCAGAATACCAGCATCCGGACGGAATCGGCGGCGATCCGCGCCACCGGCTCCCAATACACGCCGAGGATCAGCGTCGGCGCCGCGAGCAGGGCGAGCATCGCCCCGGAGATCGCGGGAACGGGGATCGCCGAGGCGTCCTTCGGCTCCTGGAGAAACATCGCCCGGACGATCCGCGCGTAGTAATAGAGCGACACGACGCTGTTCAGCGCCGCGACGACCGCGAGCCAGTATACCCCACGGTGGATGACCTCCGCGAACAGATAGACCTTTCCGATGAAGCCGGAGAATGGCGGGATCCCGGTCAGGGCGAAGAGGAAGATGGCGAGCGCGACCGCCGCGAAGGGGGCGCGGCTGCCCAATCCCGTGAAGTCGGAGATCTCCTCCCCGAGGGTTGCGTTGCTCACCAGGACCACGACGTAGAAGGCGCCCAGGTTCATGAAGAGGTAGACCACGAGGTAGAACAGGATCGCCTCGATTCCCGCGGAAGACAGGAGCACGAACCCCATGAGCATGTATCCGGCGTGGGCGATCGAGGAGTAGGCCAGGAGCCGCTTCACGTTGTCTTGCTTGATCGCGACCAGGTTCCCGACGGTCATCGTCAGCGCCGACAGCGCGGCGAACAGGAACGGCCAGTCCACCGCGGAGGTCAGGCGCCACAGGCCCGTGCCGGGGTCCGCGGCGGCGAACACCGTGTAGTAGAAGCGGACGAGGACGGCGAACCCCGCCGCCTTCGGCCCGATGGAGAAGAAGGCGGTCGCCGGCGTGGGGGCCCCCTCGTACACGTCGGGGCTCCACATGTGGAACGGCACCGCGGCGATCTTGTACCCGAACCCCACGGCCACCATCACGGCGGCCAGCAGCATGGGGAGCGTCGCCTTCCCGGCCGCCACGCTCCGCCCGATCTCCGCGATCTGGGTGGACCCGGTCAGCCCGAACAGGATCGAGAAGCCGTAGATCATCACGCCCGACGCCGTGGCCCCGTACACCACGTACTTCATCGCGGCCTCGGTGGAGTGCTCCTGCCCCTTGAGGTACCCCGCCAGCAGGTACGAGGGGATGGAGACCAGCTCCAGCGCAAGGTACAGCATCACGATGTCGGTCGCCGAGGAGAGCAGGAACATCCCGAGCAGGGTGGAGAGCAGGAAGATGTAGTACTCCGCCTGGCTCCGGCCGGCCAGGTCCCGGCTGTCCATCGACATGAAGATCACCACGAGGGTGGCCAGGGACGTCAGCACCTTGAAGAAGACCGCGAACCCGTCGTGGGCGACCATCCCCTCGAAGATCGACCGGCCGGCCCCCGCCGGCGTGACCCCCGCGAGGAGGATCGCCGCCCCCACCCCGAGGAGCGACAGGAGTCCGGACGCGGTGGATTTTGGACTCTTCGTGACCACGTGGAGCATGACCAGCAGAAGGATCGTCGCCGTGACGGCGAACTCCGGCAGGAAGTACCGCAGGCTGGCCAGGTTGCCCAGGAACACTTAACGGCCCCTTTCGACGGCAGGCGTATTTGTGAAAGGGACCACCTAGATCACCGCCTTCACGAGGTCGACCAGCCGCACCAGGGAAGCGTCCATGAGATGAATCACCGGCATCGGCCAGACGCCGACGATCATGACCAGGACCGCCAAGGGCGCAAGGCAGAAGATCTCCCGCCCGTTGATCTCCTCGAGGGTCGCGTACTTCGGGTTCAGCGGCCCCAGGAAGACCCGCTGCAGCGCCCAGAGGTGGAACGCCGCGACGAAGATGATCCCCACGGCGCCGATGATCACCAGCGTCCGGAACACCCCGAAGGAGCCGAGGAAGACCAGCTGCTCGGCGATGAAGCCGGAGAGTCCCGGGAGCCCGAGGGAGGCGAAGAACGCGAAGCCGATGAAGGCGGTGTAGACGGGAACCACGACGCCCAGGCCGCCGAAGCCGTCGATCTGGCGGTGGTGCGCCCGGTCGTAGACCACGCCGACCAGGAAGAAGAGCATGGCGGTGATCATGCCGTGCGAGAACATCTGCATCGCCGCGCCGATCATCCCCAGCGGCGTCAGCGCCGCCATGCCGAGGAGGACGAAGCCCATGTGGCTGACGGAGGAGTAGGCGACCAGCTTCTTCAGGTCGGACTGCGCCATCGCGCACAGGGCGCCATAGATGATGTTGATCACACCGAGGATCGCCATCGGGAGGGCGAAATACACCGTCACGTCGGGGAAGACCGGGAAGGAGATCCGCATCAGGCCGTACGTCCCCATCTTCAGCAGGACGCCCGCCAGGATGACGGAGATGGCGGTGGGCGCCTCGACGTGGGCGTCGGGGAGCCACGTGTGGAACGGGAAGAGCGGCACCTTGATGGCGAAGCCGATGAACAGGCCGAGGAACAGTAGGATGCGGACGTCGAACCCTTTCAGCCAGGCGTTGTGGGTCCCCTGGGCCATGTAGTGGAGCAGGTTGAAGGTGTGCGCTCCCGTCTCGGGATTCGTCGTGTTGAAGTAGAGGGCCAGCAGCACGATCAGCATCAGGATCGAGCCGGCCAGGGTGTACAGGAAGAACTTGATCGCCGCGTACTCCTTCCGCGGTCCGCCCCAGACGCCGATGAGGAAGTACATCGGCAGCAGCATCACTTCCCAGAAGACGTAGAAGAGGAAGAAGTCGAGGGCGATGAAGGTGCCCATCATGCCGGTCTCGAGGAGGAGGAACAGGGCCATGTACCCTCGGATCTTCTTGTCGATCCCCCAGGAACCGATGACCGCCAGGAACGACAGGAGGGCCGTCAGGAGGAGCATGGGCATCGAGATGCCGTCCGCGCCCACGAAGTACTCCACGTTGATCGACGGGATCCAGGAGTAGTGCTCCACGAACTGGAACTGGCTGGCCACGTTGACGCCGGCCACGGTCCGGTCGTAGGCGAACCAGAGGCGCACCGACAGCAACAGCGGGAGGAACGAGGCGAGGGCGGCGATCCACTTGATCGTCTCGTCCTTCCCCTTCGGCACGCAGAGGATAACCCCCGCCCCGAGGAGCGGCAGGAACGTCATGAACGAGAGTATGTGACTATCGATGAACCCCACGGACGACCACCTCCGTTCTTAGAACGCCTTGATCAGGAAAATGATGAGCGCACCGCCTGCCAGCACGAACACGTAGTGGTACAGCTTTCCGGTCTGGAGCCGGCGCAGGAGAGATCCGCTGCCGGTCGTCGCGCTCGCCAGGCCGTTGACGGCTCCGTCGACGACATAATCGTCGAACTTCCCGACGAGGAACGAGACGAAGACCCCGAGCTGCGCGGAGAGATTCACCAGGCCGTCCACCACGTGCAGGTCGAACCAGTACAGACCCCTGGAGAAAGCCTTGGAGCCGTTGACCACCGTCGCCTCGTACAGTTCGTCGAAGTACCACTTGTTCTGCAGGAAGGTGTGGAGCGGTTTCAACGCATTCATGACGCGGGCCGGATTGATCCACCCGAAGGAGTACACCACGAAGGCGAGGAGGATTCCGAGGGTCCCTACCGCCACCGAGGAGTACATCGCGATCGCGTGGGCCCGGTGCGCGATGTGCGCGTCGTGCTCGGCGTCACTCCCGTGCCCGGCACCGGCGGGCGCTCCCTCGTGCGCCGCGGGCGCAGGTCCATGGGACGCGTCCGGAGCCTTTTCCTTCACGGGAACCGATTCGCCCTCCGGCGCGGGCGTCATGACGGCGGCGTGCTCCATCGGCGCGACCGGCGCCGGAGCCGAGATCCCGGCCAGGTTGGCGACCGACTTCGGCTTCTGGATCAGCGTCCCGAACCACCCGGAGTACCAGAAGGAGAAGGAGAGCCCCGCCAGGATCACGAGGGGGACCCACATGCTCGGGGGCGACTCGTGGGCGTGGTCGAACTTGTGGTGGTCCTTCGGCGCGCCGAAGAAGGTCAGGATCACCAGGCGGAACATGTAGAAGGCGGTCAGCCCGGCGGTGAACAGGGCGCCGATGAAAAAGATCATGTGCAGCGGGTTCGCGCTCTTCATGCCGAATTCAAGCGCCGCTCCGAGGATCATGTCCTTGGAGTAGAAGCCGGAGAAGCCGGGGACTCCCGAGATCGCCAGGGTGGCGATGAGGAAGGTGACGAATGTGATCGGCATCTTCTTCCGCAGGCCGCCCATCTCCTGGATGTCCTGGCTGTGTACGGCGTGGATGACCGACCCGGAGCCGAGGAAGAGGCACGCCTTGAACGCCGCGTGGGTGGTCAGGTGCGCGAGCCCCGCCGTGTAGCCCCCGACCCCGAGCCCCATGATCATGTAGCCGAGCTGGGAACAGGTCGAGTACGCCAGCACCTTCTTGATGTCGTTCTGGGCCAGGGCGATCGTGGCGGTGAGGAACAGGGTGATCAGGCCGAAGCAGGCGATGAACAGGAACGCGTCGGGGGTGAACATCGGGTAGACCCGCCCCACGAGGTAGACGCCCGCGGCGACCATGGTGGCCGCGTGGATCAGGGCGGACACCGGCGTGGGGCCTTCCATCGCGTCGGGGAGCCAGACGTGCAGCGGGAACTGCGCGGATTTGCCGATGGCGCCGCAGAAGACCCCGATCCCCGCCAAGGTCAGCAGCGTCCCCGAGATCTTCCCTTCCCCGATTGCCAGGAACACCTGGTCGTACCCCAGCACGCCGCAGGTGGCGTAAATGATCAGGATCCCGATGAGGAACCCGAAGTCGCCCACCCGGTTGACGATGAACGCCTTCTTTCCCGCGTCGGACGCCGACTTCTTCTCGAACCAGAAGCCGATCAGCAGGTAGGAGGAAAGCCCCACCAGTTCCCAGAAGATGTAGATGAACAGGAAGCTTTCGGCGAGGACCAGCCCCAGCATGGAGAACGAGAAGATCGAGAGGTAGGCGAAGAAGCGGCTGTACCGCGGGTCGCCGTGCATGTACCCGATGGAGAAGAGGTGCACCAGCGTCGACACGATGGTGACCACCAGGAGCATGACCGCGGTGACGTTGTCGATGAGGATTCCCGTGTTGAGCAGCGCGCGGTCCCCTACGGTGATCCAGGGGAAGACGACATGGTACCGGAAGTTCGGATCGTACGCCTGGAAGACCTCGATGAAAATCGCGATCGACATGGCGAGGCACGTGGCGATCGTCGCCAGGGAAAGCCAGTCCCCTTTCCGCGGCAGCCGCTTCCCGACGGCGATGTTGATGAAGAAGGACAGCAGCGGGAGGAACGGGATGATGTAGGCGTATCGGATCACCGGCTACCCCTTCAACTGGTCCGCGGCGTCCACTTCCACGGTCCCCGTGGTAGAGAACATCCGCAGGAAGATGGCCAGCGCCACCGCCGCCTCGGCCGCCGCGAGGACGATGATGAAGACGGCGAAGATCTGCCCGCCCATCGCCCGGGAGAGGAAGAAGGAGAACGCGACGAAGTTGATGCTGGTCGCGTTCAGGATCAGCTCGACCCCCATCAGCACCGCCACGGCGTTGCGGCGGGTCATCACGGTGTAGAGGCCGCAGCAGAAGAGCGCGGCGGCAATGACGAGGAGCTTGTCGAGCGTCATCTCTTCCCTTCCTCCATGTCGCCCTTCTCCGCCGCCGCCCGGTCGGGTCGGGACAGGAGCGCCGCCCCGATGAGCGCGGCCAGCAGCAGCACCGAAGCGACCTCGAAGGGGAGCAGGTAGCGGGTCATCAGCAGCTCGCCGATGTCCGCGGTGGTGGGGAGATAGACCCCCTTCTTCACGGCGTAGGGTGTCGACACGGCGGCGTACGAGAGCACGCCGAACAGGACCAGGCAGATCGCCGCGGCGGGAAGGCGGAAGTGGGTGGGGTTGGTGATCTTCGCGTCGGAGATCCGGTTCGACAGGAAGACGGCGAACAGGAGCAGGACGATGATGCCCCCCACGTAGACCAGGACCTGGGTCGCGGCGAGGAAATCCGCGGAAAGGAGGATGTACAGCCCCGCCACGCCGGCGAAGGAGAACAGGAGCGCCACGGCCGCGTAGAGGATGTTCGGGAGGATGGCCACGAGGATGGCCGCCCCCACCGTCATCGCCGCGGCGGCGTAGAAGATGGTATCGGCGGGTCCGCTCATTCCTTTTTCTCCGGGGCTGCTTTCGGGGCTTCCGCCCCCTCCTTCGCAACGTTCGACGCTTCGGAGGGCAAGTTCGCTGCCTTCGGATCATCACCGCCGGCCTTGGCAGCTTCCTCCTTCGCGGCTCGCGCCGCTTCGGAGGACAGGTCGGAGGACAAGTCGGGAGGCTTCGCGGCTTCGGCGGCCTTGGCGGCCTCTTCGGCCTTCGCTGCCGCCTCGGCCACCTGGCGCGCCACGCGGGCTTTTACCTCCGCCGCCGCCTCCGAGATGAAATGAAGGATCAGCTCTCCGCGGGTCGTCGACGCCAACTCGTAGCCGGCCGTGTGCTTCAGGGACTTCGGAGGGCACACCTCGACGCACAGCCCGCAATACATGCACCGCCCGATGTTGATGTCGTAGGACGCCAGGACCATCTTCTTGTCCGCCCCCCGCACCGACTCGAGGGAGATGCAGTCGACGGGGCACACCTTCACGCACATCGTGCATGCGGTGCACTTCAGGATGTCGTTGTGGAGGAAACCGCGGTATCCCGTGGGGATTTCCCACCGCTCCTCGGGGTACTGCAGCGTGACCTCTTCCTTCGGATCCACACCGTACCGCGCGGTGATCCGCATCCCTTTCGCCGTGGTGACCACGGCCTCGACGATGTCGTTCAGATATGCCTTCAGGCCCATGGTCTCATCCGAACAGCGACGCGATCATCCCGGGGATCCCCTTCCCCTTGAAGACCAGGAGCCAGAGGGAGACGCCGAGGAGGTTGACGAACGTCAGCGGCACCAGGTATTTCCACGCCATCCGCATCAACTGGTCCACGCGCAGCCGTGGCAGCGTCCAGCGGACCCACATCATGATCAGCACCATCGTGAACGCCTTCGCGAGGAAGACGCCGAGGGAGAGCAGGTTCCCCCAGATCCACGGAAGCGTCCCGACATGGAAGAACGGGACGTTCCACCCGCCCAGGAAGCAGGCGGTGGACAGCGCCGCCACGATGAACATGTCGCCGAACTCCGCCAGGAAGAAGAGGCCGAAGCGGATCCCGGAGTATTCCACGTTGTAGCCGGAGACCAGCTCCGACTCGGCTTCGGGAAGGTCGAAGGGGGTCTGGTTCGTCTCGGCCTGCGCCGCCGTGAAGTAGAGGAAGAAGGAGAAGAAGGTGAAGGGGTTGTGGAACAGGTTCCACCCGAAGATCCCGAGCAGCCCGCCCTGGGATCGCACGATGTCCTGCAGCGACAGCGAGCCGGCGATGAGCACCGCGGGGATGAGGGCCATCCCCACCGGGATCTCGTAGGAGACGATCTGCGCCGCGGCCCGCATGCCTCCGAGAAGCGCCCACTTGTTGTTGGAGGCCCACCCCGCGAGGAGGACCCCGATCACCACCAGGGAGGTGACCGCCATGACGTAGTAGATGCCGATGTTCAGATCGGCGGCGATCAGCCCCACGCCGAAGGGGACGACCACGAAGGCGGCGAAGGAGCCGACGAAGACGAAGTAGGGCGCCAGCTTGAAGAGGAGGCGGTCCGCGTTCGCCGGGATGATGTCCTCCTTGAGGACCAGCTTCACGCCGTCGGCCAGGAACTGGAGGATCCCCTTGGGACCTACCCGGTTGGGGCCGATCCGGGCCTGGATGTCGCCGGCGACCTTGCGCAGCACCAGCGACCCCACTCCCTCGAACGTCAGGGCGAACACGAGGACGACCGCCGCCGTCGCCACCATCAGCAGCAGGGTCACCGCCCACAGGGGGACCCCCGCCAGCGGCGGGACGGCGTTCACCAGGGAGAGGGCCAGCGCTTCCATCAGTGCCTCAATTCCTCCATACGGCCGCATTCGAGCGCCGCTGCATCCGCTCCTGCGGAGTTGTGCCCCTCATGCCGACCAAGGAATAGGATGTCGGCTGTCCGGGGTACCCCAGGGAGAGTATTTCGTCCGGGAGTGGGGCGCTCCTTGCGCCGTACTTGCTCAGTACGCCTCAGTCCCGCGCCTTGCCGGCGCGGCGCATCGACGCTCTCGGTGCAGCCCGTATGGAGGAACTGAGGCACTACCTGTCGATCTCCGGGAGGATGATGTCGAAGCTGCCGATGACGGCGACGACGTCGGCGATCATCAAGCCCTTCGTGACCTTCTCGAAGATGTTCATCGTCACGAAGGAGCCGGTGCGGATCTTCAGCCGGAAGGGGTTCACCGAGCCGTCGCTGATCAGGTAGATCCCCGTTTCCCCGCGGGGGCACTCGGAGCGGAAGTACGTCTCTCCGACCGGCGGCTTGAAGAGGCGGGGCACTTTCGCCAGCACCGGACCGTCGGGGATCTGCGCGACCGCTTGTCGAACAATCTTGACGCTCTCGCGCATCTCGTTGATCCGCACCATGTAGCGGTCGAAGCAGTCGCCGAGCGTCCCGCGCTCCCCGGTCCCGACGCACACCTTGAAATCGAACTTCGGGTAGACGGAGTACGGCTCGTCCTTCCGCAGGTCGAAGGAGACCCCCGAACCGCGCAGGTTGGGGCCCGTCAGCCCGTAGGCGACCGCCTCCTCCGCGGGGATCACGGCGACGTTCGCCAGCCGGTGGACGAAGATCTTGTTGTAGGAGATGAGGTTGTTGTACTCGTCGATCTTCGGCTCGAAGTAGTCGAGGAACTCCTTGGTCTTCTCGAGAAAGCCCGGCGGCGCGTCGCCGGAGACACCGCCGACGCGGGCGTAGTTGTACGTCAGCCGGTTCCCGCAGATCATCTCGAACAGGTCGTTCACCCGCTCCCGCTCGCGGATGGCGTAAAGGAACGGGGTGAACGCCCCCATGTCCGCGGTGTACGACCCGAACGCGATCAGGTGGGAGGAGATGCGGTTCAGCTCGCAGACGATGACGCGCAGGTACTCGGCGCGCTCGGGGACCTCGATCTTCGCCAGCTTCTCCACCGTCCACGCCCAGGCGCAGTTGCAGTTCATCGCCGCCAGGTAGTCGAGCCGGT
>Ga0326597_10003418_pt1 | contig 22907 bp, 18 predicted proteins | sample RVTome_12_FD_203789 | JGI IMG/M metagenome (GOLD analysis project Ga0326597, IMG submission 203789) | Soil microbial communities from uranium-contaminated site in the Upper Colorado River Basin, Wyoming, United States - RVT100D185 | ecosystem: Environmental > Terrestrial > Soil > Contaminated >...
CGAAGCGCGCGCATCTCGCGGTCGTGCGCCGCATCGCCTCGTCGCGCGCGATCGTCGTCGATCATGCGAATTGGCTGAACGACGGCGCGATCTATCTCAATTCTCCGGTCGTCGATGCGAGCCCGCGCAACGATTGGAGCGAAGTGCGCGTCTGGCACACGCCTGGCAATCATCTCGGCGGCAGGACATACAAGGTGCGGGGCTTCATCACGCCCGATCCCGACGCCGATAGCTGGCGCGTCGCCTCGCGCTGACGCGCCCTACTGCGTCTTGCCCAGCAGCCTGCGCTCGAGAAAGAGCGCGATCGCGTCCGTCAGATAGTCGCGGTTCTGTTTCTTGCGGAAGCCGTGTCCTTCGTCCTTGGCCAGCAGATACCATGGATCGCCGCCGTTCCTGCGCACGGCCTTCACGACTTGCTCGGATTCGCTCGCCGGCACGCGCGGATCGTTCAATCCTTGGATCACCAGCAAAGGCTTGGTGATCTTGGCGATGTTGGTGAGCGGCGAAATCCGTTCGAGGACAGCGCGCATCGCCGGATCGCGCTCGTCGCCATATTCGGCGCGCCTGAGGTCGCGGCGGTAATCCGACGTGTTGGTGAGGAAGGTCACGAAGTTCGACACACCGACATAGTCGATGCCGCCGGCCAGGCGGTCGTTGTAATGGACCAGCGACGCCAGGACCATGTAGCCGCCATAGGAGCCGCCATAGACCATCACGCGCTTGGCATCGAGATCGGGCTGCGTCGCGATCCAATCGAGCAGCGCGCCGATATCCTTGACCGAATCCTCGCGCTTCTCGGCATTGTCGAGCGAGAGATAGGTCTTGCCGTAACCGTCGGAGCCGCGCACGTTCGGCTGGATCACGGCGATGCCGAGCTCGGCGGCCCAGAATTGGACGGCCGACGAGAAATAGGGCCGCACCTGGCTCTCCGGCCCGCCATGGATGGAGATCAGAACGGGAAACGGTCCCTCGCCCTTCGGCCTGTAGACGAAGGCCGGGATACGTCTAGCCGCGCCGCCGACGAGGTCGAAGGTCGGGAAGTCGATCAGTTCGGGCGCCACGAAACGCTCGGGGTTTAGCCCGCCCACTTCGCTCATGGTCCAGCGCGCGAGATCGCGTCCGCGCGCGGACATCGTCCAGACATCGGCCGGGCTCGTCGCCGCGTCGAGCGTGAAGCCGATGCGCCGGCCGTCCGCGCTGAAGCGAAGGTCGGAGATGAGGCCCGCGGGGAGCTCCGGCGCGCTCGGCGCCCGCCCACGCCCGAGACCGACGAATCCGAGCTTCGACACGCCGCCCTCGTTCGCGGTGTAAACGACGGACATGCCGTCCGGCGCAACGTCGAACTGTTCGATGTTCCAATTCGTGCCGCTCGTGAGCACCGTCTTCACGTTCGTCGCCAGATCGATGCGCACCAGCCTCAGGAATTCGGAATCCTCGTTCGAGGTCGCGAAGACCGCGCCGCCGTCGGGCGAGAATTCGGCGTCCTCATAGGCGATCCTGGTATTCGCCGGATTGATCTGCGCGGTCGTTCCGTCCGGCTTGAGCAGAAAGAGACGGCTGTCCTCCGCAGAGATGTAATTCGCGATCAGCAGCGTCTCGCCGTCCGGCGACCAATCGAGCGGCACCCACGCGCCGTCGGCTTCGTATCGCACGGTGCGCGTTTCGGGCGCGGCCGGATCCGCCGCGACGATCTGCCATTTCGAAGAACCGCGCCGCTGCACCGACCAGGCAAGCCTTGCGCCGTCGCGGCTCCAGCGCGCCGCCTGGTTGCGCGTGCCTTCCTCGGTGAGCTGTGTGGAGCGTCCGGTCGCTTCGTCGAACAGGAAAATCTGGAAATACTCGTCGCCACCCTTGTCCTTGCGGAAAAGGAAGGCGTTCGCGCCGGGCCGGTAGCGGATGGGAATGGCGGGTTCGTCGTAGAAGGTGAGTTGCGCGCGCGCGCCGAGCGGCATCGCGACCTTGTGAATCTGAACCGTCTCGCCGAACCGCGTCGCGATCAGAACGCCCCCGTCCGGCGCGAAATCGGCGAAATCGGCCCCGCGCGTATTCCTGTATTGGTGCGCGCGCGCGCTCAGCGCCTCCGGGATGTCGGGGATGCCCTCCGTGATTAGATTTCCCTTCTCGATGCGCCCGGGCGCCTCGGCCGCATCGGCGCTCGCCGATACGGCGATCGCGACGAACACAAGAGCGGGAATCCGCATGGCAGTCGTCTCCATTGGCCTGCATACAGGCTGACCGCTTCGCCCCGGCTGCGCAAGCCGGGGCCCATTCGCCGGGGCATATGGGTTATGGTCGCTGCGCGCGGCGGGGGGGAAACCATGAAGCAAGGGGGTGTTTCTCGCCTGCGCGCATTCGTCAGGCGCGCGGACGCGATTGAGGGCGTGGCACTTGTGGCGCTGGGTGGCGTGATCGCGGCGGGCGCGTTCGGCCTGCGCATCGGCACGCCCGCCCATATGGGGCCGGGCTTCGTGCCGCTTTCGCTGGGCGTGCTCCTGCTGCTCTGCGGCGTCGTGCTGCTCGCGCGCGGCAAGTCCGACGTGGTGCCCGCATCCGCGCCGCCGGCCTGGCGGCCGCTGCTGGCGCTCACCTTCGCCTTCCTGCTGTTTGCCGTCCTCGTCGACGAGGCGGGTCTCGCCATCGCCGTGCTCGCGGCCATTCCCGTGGCGGGGATTGCCGGCGGCGGCGCGCGGCTCCGGGAAAGCCTCGTCTATGCGGTCGCGATGGCCGCTTTCGCCATTCTGCTTTTCGTCGAGGCGTTGAAGCTTCCGCTCAAGGTGTGGCCGTGGGCGAGTTGATCGGCAATCTCGGGCACGGCTTTGCCGTCGCCTTCAGCCTCGAGAATCTGGCGTTCTGCCTCGCGGGCGCGTTGATGGGCACGCTGGTCGGCGTGCTGCCGGGCCTGGGGCCGGTGGCGACGATCGCGATCCTGCTTCCCGTCACCTTCAGTCTCGATCCGACCGGCGCGCTCATCATGCTGGCCGGCATCTATTACGGCGCGCAATATGGCGGCTCGATAACGGCGATCCTTCTGAACTTGCCGGGCGAGGCGTCGAGCGTGGTCACTACGCTCGACGGCCACGCGCTCGCCAGAAAGGGCCGCGCGGGCGAAGCGCTCATGGTGGCGGCCGTCGGCTCGTTCGTCGCGGGCAGTTTCGCGGCCTTGCTGATCGCGGTCGCGGCGCCCCCTCTCTCGCAAGTCGCACAGGCCTTCCAGCCCGCGGATTATTTTTCGCTGATGCTGTTGGGGCTGGTGCTCGCGACGGTGCTCGCGCATGGCTCCGTCCTCAAGGGCGTCGCGATGACGCTGATTGGCGTGTTCCTGGGGCTTGTCGGCATGGATGTCACCAGCGGCGCGCTTCGCTACACGCTTGGCATTCCCGATCTCGCCGACGGTGTGGGCTTCGTGCCCCTCGCCATGGGGCTGTTCGGCATCGCGGAAATCGCGCGCAACCTGGAACGGGGCGGGGCGAAGCGCGAGCGGTTGGCCGCCGGTGTGAGTCGGCTTTCCATGGGCTGGCGGGCCTGGCGCCGCGCCATCCCCGCGATCCTGCGCGGCACGGGCGTGGGAAGCCTGCTCGGCGTGCTGCCGGGCGGCGGCGCGGTGATGGGCGCGTTCGCGGCTTATCTGCTCGAGAAGCGCATCGCGCGCGATCCGGCGCGCTTCGGCAACGGCGCGATCGAAGGCGTGGCCGCGCCGGAATCGGCCAACAATGCGGGCGCGCAGACGGCCTTCATTCCCATGCTGACGCTGGGCATTCCCGGCAACGCCGTGACCGCGCTGATGATCGGCGCGCTCACCATTCACGGCATCACGCCCGGCCCGCGCGTGATGACGGAGAACGCCGATCTGTTCTGGGGGCTGGTGGTCTCCATGTGGCTCGGCAATCTGATGCTGCTCGTCATCAATCTGCCGATGGTGCGCCTATGGGTGCGTCTGCTCGACGTGCCCTATCGGTTCCTGTTTCCGGCGATCGTTCTCTTCTGCTGCATCGGCGCCTACAGCGTCGACAACGCCGCCTTCGACGTGGCGTTGACCGCTTTCTTCGGCGTCGCGGGCTATTTCCTGATGCGCTACGGTTTCGAGCCCGCGCCGCTCGTGCTGGGTTTCGTGCTGGGTCCGGCGATGGAGGAGTATCTGCGCCGCGCGCTGCTTCTGTCGCGCGGCGACGCGATCGTGTTCGTCGAACAGCCGCTCAGCCTGATCTTCCTTTTTGTCGCCGCTTCGATGCTGGCGCTTGCGCTGGTGCCGCGCTTCGCGGGCCTGCGTCAGGGCTCGGCCGAGGAATAGCTACTCGATCCTGGCGCCGGATTCCTCGACGATCGGCTTCCAGAACGCGATTTGCCGCTCCCAGAAGACCCGGAGCTCTTGAGGCGTCGACCCGATCACCTCCACGCCGATGTCGTTCAGCCGCTTGCGCGTCTTGGGATCGCGCGCGGCGGCGGCCGTCGCCTTGTGGAGCCGCTCCAAGATCGCGGGCGGTGTGCCCGCGGGCGCGAAGAACGCCGACCACGAATAGGTTTCGTAGTCGGGCAGGCCCTGCTCGGAAATCGTCGGCAGATCGGGGAGAAGCGGGCTTCGCGTCTTCGTCGTGATTCCGAGCGCGCGCACATTGCCGGCCCTGATGTGCGAAATTGCGGTCGGAAGATTGTCCACCATCATGTCGATCACACCGGCCAGAAGATCGTTCATCGCCGGGCCGGCGCCGCCATAGGGGATGTGCACCATCCTCACGCCCGCCCGCGCGCAGAACAGCGCGCTCGAAAGATGCAGGATCGTGCCATTGCCCGACGAACCGTAATTGTATTTTCCGGGATCGGCCTTCAGGAGCGCGATGAATTCGGCGAGCGTCTTCGCCGGCAGATCGTTCCTCACGATCATCACGTTCGGAATACGCGTGACGAGCGAGATCGGCGCGAACGCCGTGCGCACGTCGTAGGGAAGCTTCTTGTAGAGTGCCGCGTTGATCGCCGCCGTCGAGACCGTGTGCTGGATGATGGTGTAGCCGTCGGGCCGGGCGCGCGCGACCGCGCCGGAGGCGATCGTGCCCCCGGCGCCGCCGCGATTTTCGATCACCACTTGTTGACCGAGATCGGGGCTCATGCCGGCGGCCAGGATGCGGCCCATGACATCGGTCGATCCTCCCGCCGAGAAGGGCACGACCATCTTGATCGGTTGACTGGGGAATTCGGCGGCGGCGGGCGCCAGGCCGGCGAAGAACATCAGGCCGGCAACAAAGAAACGCGACATGCGCATGCAACTATCCTCTTGCGTCCGCGCCATTTTGCACGGAGCCTGCGTGGTGTCTTGCCATAGCCAAGCACGAATAGGGAATCTCTTCATGCGCGTCATCGCGATTGTCTTCCTGATGGGGCTTATCGCGGGTCCGGCGCTCGCGGGCCCCGAGGTTCGCGTCGTTTCCGGAATCGTCGAAGGTGTGGCCGCCGACGGCGTTTCGGCGTTCAAGGGCATCCCCTACGCGGCGCCTGCCGTGGGCGATTTGCGCTGGCGCGCGCCCCGGCCCGCGGCGCCGTGGCAGGGCGTGCGCGACGCGCGCGAATTCGGCCCGATCTGTCCGCAGGTAAAGATCGCGTCGTTGCGCGCGGCCTTCGCCGCCCCTCCCGAGAGCGAGGATTGCCTTACGCTGAACGTGTTCACGCCCAAGCTCGACGCCGGCGCAAAACTTCCGGTGATGGTGTGGATTTATGGCGGGGCCTTCCGCCGCGGTGGCAGCGCGCTGCCGTTCTACGATGGGACCGAGTTGGCCCAGCGCGGCGTGGTCGCCGTCACCTTCAATTACCGTCTCGGCTGGCTCGGCTTTCTCGCCCATCCCGCACTTGGCGACGAGGCGCCGGGCGAACCGCGCGGCAATTACGCGCTGCTCGATCAGATCGCCGCCCTCGAATGGGTGAAGCGCAATATCGAAGCCTTCGGCGGCGATCCGGCCAATGTCACGATCTTCGGGGAATCGGCGGGCGGCGTCAGCGTCAATCATCTGATGATATCCCCGCGCGCGGCCGGTCTCTTCGCCAAGGCGATCTCGCAATCGGGCTCGGGCCTGGGCAAGGGCAAGACGATGGCCGAGGCGGAGGCCGACGCCCGCGAATTCGCCGCGCGCCACGGCGGCGCGCTCGCGCCTCTGCGCGCGCTTTCGGTCGACGACATTTTGGCCGATCCCAAGAATAAGGAGGGCTTGGCCGCTTTCGCGCCCATCGTCGACGGCGACCTCGTTCCGGGCGAGGTCGGCGTTCTCTTCGCGGAAGGGCGCTTCAACAAGGTTCCCTTCATGGTCGGCGCGAACGATCATGAAGCGAGCCTGATGGACATGATGCGGATGAAGCCCCAGGCCACGCTCGCGAGCTTCGGCGCTGCTGCGCGTTTGCTGCGCCCAGCCTACGAGGCGAACGGCCCGCTGGCCGAGGACGCCTATGCGCGCGAACTCTTTGGCGACGCGGTGTTCGTGGCGCCGGCGCGCGCGCTCGCCGCTTTTGCCGCGAAGGCGGGCGTCCCCGCCTATCTCTACCAATTCACCTATGTAACGGAGCGCCGGCGCGGCGAGGTTCCGGGCGCCGGTCACGGCGCGGAAATCCCCTATGTCTTCGGCGTCAGGAAGATCGAGGCCAGCGCGGGCCTGATCGGGCGCATCATGGCGGGCGGCGCGATTTTCTCGGAGCGCGATCGCGCGATGGTCGGCCAAGTGCAAGGCTATTGGACCCAGTTCGCCAAATCCGGCAATCCCGACGGCGAGGGGCGTTTTCCGTGGCGTGCCTTCGATCTCGACCGCCAGCGCTGGCTCGTCATCGGCAACAATACGCGGCTGGAACCGCTATGGCGGCACGACAAGCTGAACGCGGTGCTGACGGTTTGGGAAACGCGCACGGGACTTACGGTTCCCAAATGAGGATGCGGCTCGGCGTCGCGCTCGGCATCCTCGTCGGATTGACCGCGCCCGCGCTTGCCGGTCCGCAGGTTCGCATCGCCTCGGGCGTCGTCGAGGGCGGCAGCGATGGCGGCATCGCCGCCTTCAAGGGGATTCCCTTCGCAGCACCCCCCGTGGGACCGTTGCGCTGGCGCGCGCCGCGGCCGCCCGCGCCCTGGGACGGCGCGCGCAAGGCGGTGGAATTCGGTCCGATCTGTCCGCAACCGATGCAAAGCGGCGCGCAGGGCGACATCGCGAACCGTCTCGCGCGCGCCGAGGATTGCCTCACCCTCAACGTCTGGTCGCCGGATCTGGCGGCCGCACACAAGCTCCCCGTGATGATCTGGATCCACGGCGGCGGCTTTCAGGCCGGCGGATCGGGCTTTCCTTATCTGAGTGGCGCGGAATTGGCCGCGAAGGGCATCGTCGTCGTGACGCTCAACTACCGGCTGGGATGGCTCGGCTCGTTCGTGCATCCCGCGCTTGCCGCGGAAGCGCCCGGCGAATCCAGCGGCAATTTGTTTCTCCTCGATCAGATCGCGGCGCTCGAATGGGTGCGCGACAACATCGCGGGCTTCGGCGGCGATCCGGGTAACGTCACGATCCTCGGGGGGTCGGCGGGCGGCGCCAGCGTGAACGCGCTGATGGCCGTGCCCAGCGCGCGCGGTCTCTTCCATAAGGCGATCGCGCAATCCGGAGACGGGCTGGCGCCCCTGCGCGACCGTCAGCGCGCCGAATCCGAAACGCTGGCCTTCGCGCAGCGTCAGGGCATCCATGCGCGCGACGCGATCGGGCTCGGCGAATTGCGCGCGCTCGATCCCGCACCGTTCATCGCCGATCAGAACGAATATGCAGGCTTCGGTGCGTTCGGCCCCGTCGTCGACGGCGGCTTCATGCCCGACGCGATCGCGAGCGCGTTTGCCAAGGGCATCGCCGCGCGCGTGCCCTATATCGCCGGCGCCAATAGCTTCGAGGCGAGCCTGCTCCCCGAGGAATATCTTCCCGTCGGCGCGATCGCCCAGGGCCTGGGCGAGGACATCGCGGATTTGCGCGCGCTTTACGCCGCGAACGGCAGCCCCGAGGGCCAAACCTTCGTTCAAGCCTTCCTGGGAGACGCGGTGTTTGCCGCGCCCGCGCGCGCGCTCGCGGGTTACGTCGCGCAGACGAGTACGCCCGCCTGGCTCTACCGCTTCGACTATATCGGCGTCGCGCTGCGCGGCCGTCAACCGGGCGCGGGCCATGGCGACGAGATCGCCTATATCTTCGGACTCAAATGGTGGGTTCGCGAAGCGGCCAAGCGCGATCCCAGCAAAATCTTCCCCGTCGCGAAGAAGGATCGCGCGATGGTGGAGACGATGCAGGCCTATTGGACGAATTTCGCCAAGACCGGCGATCCCAACGGCCCGCCGTCCGCTGGCACGCCGCGCTGGAGCCGCTACGATTCCGCGATCGATCCCTGGCTCGTGCTCGACGACGACGTGCGCGAGGAACGGGGCTTGCGCAAGCCGCTGCTCGACCGCATCGTCCATGCGTGGTCGAAGCGCACCGGCCTTCCCGCGCCGCGTTGATCAGTCGAGCGCGTAGACGAGCGCCTTCAGATAGGCGCTCTCCGGCAGCATGGGGTGGATGGGATGGTCGGGCGCGGCGCCGGCTTGGCGGATGAGCGCCGCGCCGCGTCCGGCCCGCGCGATGCCGCCGGCGCATTCGGCGGCGAAACGTTCTCCGGGCATGTTGTGCGAGCACGAGGCGAGAAACAGGAATCCGCCCGGCGCGGTGACGCGGGCGGCCAGCCGTGCGAGCTTGCGATAGGCCTTGGCGCCCGGCTCGAGATCTTTCTTCGCCTTCACGAAGGGCGGCGGGTCGCAGATGACGATGTCGAAGCGTTCGCCGGCCGCGCCCAGCCGCTCCAATTCCTCGAACACGTCGCTCTTGACGAAGCGGCAGACATGGCCCGCGGCATTCGCGGCCGCCGCGTCCTGGGCGAGCGCCAGCGCAGGTTCCGAACTGTCCAGCCCGACTGCTTCCTTCGCGCCGGCGCGTGCGGTGAGAACGGCGAAGCCGCCTGTATAACAATAGGCGTCGAGCACGCTCTTGCCCTTGGCGAGGCCGGCGATGAAGGCGCGGTTTTCGCGCTGATCGTAATACCAACCGGTCTTCTGGCCGTATTGCGCGTCGGCGAAATAGCGCGCGCCGTTCTCTTCGACCCCGATGCGGCCGGCCTGACCTTTCGCGGCGCGGACATAGGATGTGAGCCCTTCGAGCATGCGCGAGGGCGCGTCGTTCCGGAGCACGATCGCCTCCGGGGCGATCACGGTTTCGAGCGCGGCCAGGAACGGCGCAATCAGCGCCTCCATCCCCGCGGACGTGATCTGGGCCACGGTCACGGCGCCATAGCGATCGACCGTCAATCCGGGCAGCCCATCGCCCTCGGCATGGACGAGGCGATAGAAGGGCCGGTCGCAAAGCACCTCGCGCAGGTCGTGCGCACGTTTGAGCCTGGCCGCGAAGAAGGCCTCGTCGATGGCCACGTCGGGGTCGCGCGCGAAGAGGCGCGCCGCGATCAAGCTCCTGGGATTGAAGGCTGCCGTGCCGAGCGGGTTGCCGTCGTCGAGCAGGAGACGCACGAGCGCGCCGGGCGTAAGCGCCTTGGCCGCCTCGTCCATCACGATCTCGTTGGAGAATACCCACGGACAGCCGGCGCGGGCGCGGCGGCCTTCGCGGGGTTTGAGGCGGACGATGGGGCGTTCGGCGGCGGTCATGGAAACCCGTGCAAAAGGACCGGCTTGGGCTAGCATACGGCGCGAGCCAAGCGCCACACACGAGGACAAGGATGGCCCAGAACCCCGCCGGCAAATTCGTCGAGATGCGCGGCAAGAGCCCCGAGGAAGCCAAGTTCTTCTGGTCGGGCGGACCGGTCGAGATGGCGCCCCGCACCTGGTTCCAGTCGCGCTTTTCCGGCGTGACCGCCTTCGAAACCGACGAAGGCCTGGTTCTTGTCGATACGGGCATGAAGGGCATGGCGCCCGATCTCGCCAAGTCCGTGCGCTCGGTCACGAACGCGCCGGTGCACACCGCGATCTATACGCACGGCCATGTTGATCACGCTTACGGGTTGGAGGAGTTCCTGCTTCCCGGCCAGAAGAAGCCGCGCGTCATCGGCCACAGCGCCATGCCCGCGCGCTTCGACCGCTATCAGGCGACGCATCGTCATAACGCGGCGCTCAACGCGCGCCAGTTCGGCGGCACGGTGGAAGCGGCGAGCGGCGCGGGCTTCGACACGTTCCGCTGGCCGATCACGCCGCCCGACACGTTCTACGACGAGGCGATGACGATTACGGTCGGCGGCGTCGCGTTCGCGCTCAAGCATTGCCGCGGCGAGACCGACGATCACACCTGGGTGTGGTGCGCGGAGCGCGGCGTGCTCTGCCCGGGCGATCTCTTCATCTGGGGCGTGCCGAACGCCGGCAATCCGCAAAAGGCGCAACGTTACGCCTGGGATTGGGCCAAGGGCTTGCGGGAAATGGCCGCGCTCAAACCGCGCTCGCTTTGTCCGGGCCATGGCGGGCCGGTCGTGAACGATGCGCCGAAGCTCGAGCGCATGCTGATCGAGACGGCGGACTATCTCGAGAAGGTCGTGGAGCGCACGCTGGCGGCGCTCGAAAGTGGCTCGCCGCCCCATGTCGACATCGTGACGGGCGTCGAGATTCCCAAATCGGATTCGCCTTGGCTGCAACCGGTCTATGACGATCCGGAATTCATCGTACGCAACATCATCCGCTTTTACGGCGGCTGGTGGACGGGGCGGCCGTCGGAGCTGAAGCCCGCGCCGCGCGCCACACTTGCGAAGGAAATCGCCACACTCTGCGGTGGGCCGCTCGCGCTTGCGGACCACGCCATGCTGCTTGCGCACAAGGGCGAACTGAAGCTCGCGTGCCATTTGGCGGACTACGCCCTGGAGGCGGCGCCCGGCGATGCGGGCGTTCAGCAAAAGGTCGCGGGCATCTACGATATGCGCGCGGATTCGGAAACCAGCCTGATGGCCGTCAACATCTTCAATTCGGCGGCCGCCTATGCGCGAAAGGGAAGACCCTATGCGTGAACGTTTTTTCCTGGGGCGTTCCGCGATCGGCGCGCTCGCCATGATGGCTCTCGTGGCTTGCTCGGATAGGGAACAGGCACCGGCGGACGCCTTCTTCGGCCGGCTGGGCGCGCTTTGCAGCCAGGCCTTCGTGGGCCGCGTCGTGAGCACCGACTCGGCCGACGCCGCTTTCGCGACGGCGGACCTTGTCATGCATGTTCGCGAATGCACCGACACGGAAATCCGCGTTCCGTTTCATGTGGGCGAGAATCGTTCGCGCACCTGGGTGCTGACGCGCACGGACGACGGCCTTCGCCTCAAGCACGATCACCGTCACGAAGACGGCGGCGAGGACGCGATCACGATGTACGGCGGCGACACGGCCGGGCCCGGGACGGCCTCGCGGCAGGAATTTCCCGCCGACGCCTTCTCGAAGGCGCTGTTCGTCCGCGAGAACATCCCGGTATCGGTCGACAATGTGTGGGCAATCGACGTGGAGCCGCGGCGCGTCTTCGCCTACGAGCTGCGCCGCCCCAACCGCCATTTTCGCGTGGAGTTCGATCTGACGAAACCGATAACTCCGCCGCCGCCGCCCTGGGGCGCCCCGGGACACTAGCGCGGCCGCGGCTTGGGCGAACCGCGTACCCATTGCGAGAGGATCCATTTCTCGCCGCGCGTCGGCGGCATGCCGGCGTGTCGCGTGTTCGTATCGGGCGCGCCCGTCGCCTGGTCGACGTTCATGAAGAACATGGCGTCACCCTTCCTGCCCTTATAGATCGTACCGACGAGCGGGAAGGCGGTCTCGCCGCCCTCATATCCCTCGTTGAGATAGACAAGGAAGGTGACGACGCGCTGGCCGCCGGTGGCGATCTGCTCGGCGAAGGCCGGTTTGACGGGATCGAAGTAATCCACATGCGGAGCGAATTGCTGACCGACCGCGTAATGCAGGATGTTCGTGCTTTCGAGCGCGAACGTCGCGGGCACGCCGAACACGGCGGCGATCTTTTCGCGGATCAGAAGCAGAAGCACGTCGGCGGCCACGATGTCGAATTCGTACGCGCTGTTGGTGCGATCGTCGCCGACGTTATGTGCGCCGGTTTCCGGATCGTAGATGCGCGCCCGAACGGCGCCGCTTTGCGCGCGCGCGATTAGCCAGTCGCAAATGGAAGGCGACAGGAAGCCGGCCAACTCGCCGATCAAGGGCTTGGCCGCGATACGGCGCGGAAAGTTTCGCGTCGCCCAGGGCGCGATATCGATGCTGGCGCGCAAGTGCCGCCAGATCGTGTCGTCGTGATCCCCGCGTTCGGCTCGCGCGGCGAGATCGCGATCGGACGCCAGCAATGCAAGCTGAATTTGTGCGGCCTCCCAGCCGAGCTCGGCGGCGCGTTGCAGGTGATCGAGCGCGGCCGGCCAGCTGGGCGCCATGCCGAGGCCGACACCGGCGAGCGTGGCGCGCAGCGCCGTCGCCTCGGCATCGCCGCGGCCTGCGGCGTCCATCAGCATCGCCACGCCCTCGGCCGGCGCGATCGGCTTGTCTGGATTGCGCAGCGCATGCTTGGCGAGCGCCGTCATGGCGGCCGCGTCGCCGCTCTTCGCGCGCCGCCGCAGGTCCTCGAGACTGGGTTCGTCCATCGCGTTGGTCCGCTTTCGCGGCCAAGTGTAGTGCAAATGCGCCCCCGTGCGCAGCAGCGCTTCGATGTCCGGCATGCAAGTGGTAACGTCGGCGCCTGTCCGGGAGCGGGAACCATTCGTATGAACGCGGTTGACGCGGGCGAAATTCGAGCAAGAGCGTCGGGCGGCGATGCCGAGGCGCAATTCCAGCTTGCGGGGCTCCTGGATGGCGAGGGTCGCCATGAAGAGGCCGTGCAATGGCTGGGCAAGGCGGCGAAGGCGGGCCATGTCGCGGCGATGACGGCGCTCGGCACGCGCATGCTGGTGGGGCGCGACGCGCCCATGGCGCCGGTCGAAGGCACGCAGATGCTCTTGGCCGCGGCTCGCGGCGGCGGCGCCGAGGCCGCGGCGCGGCTTTCCGTGCTCGCCGGAGCGGGCGCGTGCACGCCGCAAAGCTGGCCGACCGCGCTCGATTGCCTGCAACGCGCCGCCGAGCTGGGCTGGGAGCCCGCCCGCGCCCAGCTCGTGGTCCTCGCCGGCGATCGGGCGCTCGCGGCCGAAGCGCGGAACGCCGCCGACCTGCCGGAATTGTGGAAGCGGTTGCGCGAAAGCGTCGATATCGCGCATTGGACGGCGCCGCCCATGCTGCGCGCGATCTCCGAGACGCCGCACATCTGCACGATCGATGGCGCGCTTGCCGAGGATGCCTGCGATTGGATCATGACATCGCTGCACGGCAAGGTCCGGCCGGCCCGCGTCTTCGACCGCGCCACGGGTGCCTCGCGCGTCGAGCGCGCGCGGACGAACAGCGCGTTCGAATACGACATCGTACAGGCCGATCTGGTCCTGCTTCTCGCCCGCGCGCGGATTGCGGCGGCGTCCGGCTTCGCGACGAACGCGTTGGAGAACACCAACGTCCTGCACTATACCGTCGGCCAACAATTCGCCCGGCATTTCGATTTTCTGGAACCCAATGCGCCGGGCTTCGCGCGCGAGATCGCGCGCATGGGCCAGCGCGCGGCGACCTTCCTGATCTATCTCAATGACGACTACGAGGGCGGCGAGACGGACTTTCCAGCCATCGAATTGCGCAACAAGGGACGCAAGGGCGACGGTCTCTTCTTCCGCAACACCGATGCGTCCGGCGCGCCCGACCGGCTCACTGTGCATGCGGGACTTCCGCCCATTTCGGGCGAAAAATGGCTGCTCTCGCAATGGATCCGCGATCGCGCGCCGGCACCGGCCTGATCGACGGGCCGGTGCCGGGATCGCGGCAGTTTAGGGCGGGCGGCGATCAGTCCGCGTCTTGGACCGAATATTCGCCGAGCTCACACAGATCGATATCGTAATCTTCGATCTCGGAATCGTCCTCGAACGTCGCCTTGATATCGTATTCGCAGACGCTGCGGCCGTCGGCGATGACGATGTCGATTTCGTTTCCGGACGGCAGCACGCCGCCTTCGAGGAGGTTTTCTTCCCAGGATTTCGTGCCGGTGTGGGAAACATAGAAGCCGTCGACGCCCGAACTCGATGCGTTGACGAGCTTGAAGGTGAGGTCTTCGGCCACGGCCGGGGACGCGATGAGCAATGCAGCGGCGCAAGCCGCGTAGGCGGTTCTCATGTGGGCTGATCTCCACGGCCTCTTCCGGGATCGCCCCCCGCGGAGGTCCAGGCCGATTGACGCTTCGCTGGCTATGATTTGAGCAATCCCGAAGGGAGATTTCCAGTCCTTCGTTGCCATCGGCCTGTTGCAAGGCGCCTTTCGGTGCGCCAAGAAGCCGAATTGGACGGCGGGCGAACCGGTGAGGCGCGCCGCACCGGCGCATTGGGCGGAAAACGACGCGATCATGGCCCGCATTTCCATCACGCCCGGCATCTCGATCGGCGAGGACGAGATCGAGGAACGTTTCGTTCAAGCCTCCGGTCCGGGCGGGCAGAACGTCAACAAGGTCGCCACCGCCGTGCAGCTTCGCTTCGACGTGGCGCATTCGCAATCGCTGCCCGACGACGTGCGGGCGCGCCTGATCGCGCTGGCCGGACGGCGCATGACGGCCAAGGGCGTGCTCGTCATCGATGCGCGGCAATACCGTACCCAGGAACGAAACCGCGCCGATGCGCGCCTGCGCCTCGTGACGCTGATCGGTCGTGCCGTGATCGCGCCCAAGCCACGCAAGCCGACCAAGCCGACGCGGGCCAGCAAGGAACGCCGGCTGGAATCGAAGAAGGCCCAATCGGCGCTCAAGCGCCGGCGCGCCAAACCGCGCGAGGAATGACGTCGCGGCTCAGCGCCCGTCCGGATAGGCCGCATGGAACCGGTCGTAGTTGATGCGCGTGCCGCCTAGCCCGTCGGGCTCCAGAATGTCGACATAGCAGTGATTCCAGAGAATATCGCCGTGATCGTATACGAACCGGCTGTGAACCTGCTGCGCGGAATTTTCGTCCGTGCCGTGCACGGCCACGACGACCGACGCGTCGCATTTCGCGAGATCCTCGGACGTGCGGCCATACAGCGGGCTGGTCTCGTCGATGACGTGAAAAAGGGTCCAGCTCAGCATGAAGACGGGATTCTCGGTGCGGAAAAGACGCAGATCGTGGAATCGCCGGTAGCGTTGGCCTTCGACGGATTGATCGATCCGCACCAGCCACATCTTCGCCGTCGCGTTGCCGATCAGGTTTAGGCGCACATTGGCGATGCGCAGCATCAAGGTCGGCTTGCCGTCATGCAGCGTGACCACGGGGTTCTCGGCGAACAGGATGCGCGCGCGCGGCCGGGAAAACCGCGCGAAGATGAGCCCCGTCAGTAGCGCGATGCTGAAGATGCCCAAGAAGCCTTCGGCGCTGGCGACGATGTAGGCGTAATGCGTCTGCGGGTAGAGGCCTTCGGCGCCGGCCAGCGTCAGCGTGCCGACGCTGAAATAGAACAGCCAGAACGGCTCGCCTTCGGGAAGGCCGTGAATCGGATTGTCGCCGGCCGCGTAAAGCAGCGCGAAGAACCCGCAGATCGCGACATAGGCGCCGAGCGCGCCGCCGATGAAGGCGGGCCACGAGGCCATCATGCAACGATGGTGGAAGTCGGTCCAAAAGCCGCGGCCGAGCCCGTGGGCGACGATATCGCGGCCTCCCAGGCGTACCGTTCGCGTTCTCGGACGTGGTCGATAGCGCACGATGGCTCACCATTGCCGGCCGCCGGACCGGCGTACGCGACCATGCACTGATTCTTGGCGGTGCCAAATCGCCGGCCATCGGACTTTCCTCCGGTCCGGCCGTCGATCCCGCCGCTTTTGTAAGCTAAGCTTACGAACGCGCATGCCAAATTCGCGGAGGACCGCCATGGCCGAGTCGATCACAGCCGATTTCATCGTCGTGGGCGCGGGCAGCGCGGGCTGCGTGCTCGCCAACCGTCTGAGCGCCGATCCCAAGAACAAGGTCCTGCTCCTGGAAGCCGGCGGCGACGACCGTCCGACGCGCAATCCCGGCCAATTCTGGTCGAATGTGCTGATCCACACGCCGATCGGCTTTGGCAAGACGCTGAACGATCCGAAGGTCAATTGGCTCTACGAGACCGAGCCCGATGCGAGCTCCACCGGCCGTCCGTTCAAATGGCCCAAGGGCAAGGTGCTGGGCGGGTCGTCCTCGATCAACGGTCTTCTCTATATCCGCGGTCAGCACGCCGATTACGACGGCTGGCGCCAGATGGGTTGCGAGGGCTGGGGTTCGGCCGACGTGCTGCCCTATTTCAAGCGTGCGGAAAATCAGGAACGCGGAGCCGACCAATGGCACGGCACGGGCGGGCCCCTGAACGTTTCCGACATCACCGAGAAGCATCCGATCTCGCAGGCATTGATCGATGCGTGCGTCGCGGCGGGCATCCCGCGCAACGACGACATCAACGCCGCGAACCAGGAAGGTGCGACCTGGTTTCAGCTCACCATCAAGAACGGGCGGCGCCATTCGGCGGCGGTCGGCTATCTGCACCCGGTGATGAACCGCGCCAATCTGCGCGTCGAGACGAAGGCTTTGACCGCGAAGATATTGTTCGAAGGAAAGCGCGCCGTCGGCGTCGAATTCCTCCAGAACGGCGAACGGCGCATGGCGCGCGCGAACCGCGAGGTGATCCTGGCGGCGGGCGCCGTCGCCTCGCCGCAAATCCTGGAACTCTCCGGCGTGGGTCAGGGCGCGGTGTTGCAAAAGCACGGCATTTCCGTCGTCGCCGATTCAAAGGGCGTCGGGCAGAACCTCCAGGACCATTTCATGATCGGCATGCAGTGGAAGCTCAAACCCGAATATGTGACGGTGAACGAGCTGTCGCGTGGCTGGCGGCTCGCGCGTGAGGCGTTGCGTTATGCCTTCACGCGCAAGGGGCTTCTGACCTTCGCGGTCGCCCATGTCGTGGCGTTCGCCAAATCGCGGCCCGAGCTCGAGAACCCCGATCTGCAATTTCACGCCATGCCCGCCAGCATGGATTTGGAGGCGCTCGCCAGGACGCAGGCCTTGACGCTCGAAAAGACGCCCGGCTTGACAATCACGCCATGTCAGATCCGCCCGGAATCGCGCGGGCATATTCACATCAAGTCGGCCGATCCAAGCGCCTATCCGTCCATCGTCGCCAATTATCTGGCCGATCCGATCGATCGGGACGTGGCGGTGGCGGGCGTGAAGCTCGCCTGCCGTATCGCCGAGCAGCCCTCGGTCGCGAACTATATCGATCCGGCGGGGCCCATGAATCCGAAATTCGCGAGCGACGAGGAGATCAAGGGCTACTGCAAGGTCGCAGGCAACACGCTCTATCACGCGGTCGGCACATGCTGCATGGGCCATGGGCCCGATGCGGTCGTCGATCCGCAATGCCGCGTGATCGGCGTAGAGCGCCTTCGCGTCGTCGACGCGTCGGTCATGCCCAAGATCAGCTCCGGCAACACCAACGCGCCCACGATCATGATCGCGGAGAAGGCTTCCGACATGATCTTGGGCAGGTCCGCCATGGCGGCGGGATAGAAGCCGCGGTCATTGGGAGCACGCGGAAAGCGGATGTTATTTGATCTCCGGTTCCTTGCCGCCGAGCTCCCAACGATAGCTGATGTCGACGGTACCGTTGTACTTGACGGCGGCCATGGCCAGCGCCGGACCGCGATATCGAAACGTTTCCTTCCGGATCACGCACGTGTTGCCGGCCTGCTTCTCGCAAACGTCTTGGAAATCCTTGACCTTGTTCGAAGTCAACTCGAGCAGCCCGACCTGTATTCCGTAATAATCGTCGTTCGCGTCCTGGATGATGGAGGAAATGATCATGGTCGCCCACACGGCCACCACACCGATACCGGTCGCCACGCTTCCGGCGGTCGATGACGCGGTCGAGCTGTCTGTAATGGCTTGAGCGAGATCGGCGGCATAATGAATGTACTCCCCGACATGATCCTTGATGTAGTCCTCGATCGCGCCCTTGTTCTCCTTAAGGACGTCGGGGATGAGGAATGTGTGTTCCGCCGCGCGCATCCCGCGATACCAGTCCCCGACCAAATTGCCACCGTCCTCTTCGAGCAGCGAAATCGTGACGCTATAACGCCGCGGCCATTTCTGCTTTTCGCCGCCGAGGCGGAAATGCCAGCGGGTTTGCTCGTATTTGGAAACGGGTGAGCCGAATTCCCTGCCGAAATTTCGTTTGGCAGGCGGGTTCAGGCAGAAAAAATAGAACCATTCGTGGTCGCAATCCGGTTCTTTGCTTGGATCGGAAGAAAACGTGATCTGCTTTCCCGCGGTCGTGAAGTTACAGTTCTGCGGATTGATATCCTCGCAGTCTTGGAACAGTTCCTGGACGAAGCCGGAGACATGATACTCCTCTCGCCCGGGACCGTCTTGATCCTCGACGAGGACAACGTCGTCGAGAACGAACGTGAGCGTGCGATAGACTTCGGGAAATTCGAATTGGGTTATCGGCGCCGTGCTCCCGACATAATTGATGATCGCTGGCGCCGACCAGGGGCCGACGTCATCGGTCTGGAACTTGCCGCTTGTGTTCGGCGTCGCACCGGGTTGAACGCTCGTCAATTTCCGTGGAACGACGTCGACGTAATAGCGCTTGAGCGTTGCGGGTGCCGCAACGGGTAGATAGTTGCGCAGATCGATCTTGAAGACGCCGCCCGGCGCCTGCCCGGCGACGCCGGTCGCGAGCAGGGCGTACGGGTCCTCGCCGGTTCGATATTTGTCCTTCTTGGTCCTGAGCCGCCAGAAACCTTGGTTGGCCTTCTTGTTTTTCGTTCCCCATTTGAAATCCAGGATCTCGGGGTGGTTGATGGTGATTTCCTGATAGAGCGTTTGCTTGAGTTCCGAGAGGCGGCCGACCTTGACCCATGTGTCGAGGTTCAGCTTGAACGGAGTCTTCAGGAAGGGTTTGTCGTCCGCCGTGGCTCCATTGACGAGCATGACGATCGCAAGCGCCGCACCAAACAGGAACGCCGCGATTCGTCTTGAACCGATGGGAAACATGGGAGCCTCGCAAATCTCTCGGTTTGTCCCGCCATTCGACGATCGTTGTTGGCGGAAAGCCTCGGCCGCAACCGGGCGCCAAGCACGTGCCAGATCGCGTGGACATTAAGATCGGAGCGGCGCCGATCAACCAATAATTTTTCTACGGGCTCAACATGCTGATTTGAGGACGATAATCCGCGTTCGGATCGCGCGGACGAGGACGCGGATTGAAAGATTGGAACGCCGTCGCGCCGTCAAGCACCGCTGTGTGCGGGCGAAACCGTGAATGCGCCGCAATCCGAACACGAAATCTCCTTGCCGATGAAGACGCGATGAACGCGCGGGAAGGCACAAATTCATGGCTCGCGCGTTAAAAGGTGCGCATGTCCGGAAATCCGGACGGCACGAACGCAACAAGGAAGGGCCGCCATGAACAGGAACGCTCTCTATGCGCTCGCGGCCGCGCTGCTGGTAGGCACGAGCGCGATCGCGACGGACGCGGCGCTCTCGCCCGGCATCGCGCAAGCGGTTTCCGTCCAACCCGCCATCGGCAACCCGCTGCAGGCGGCAAAGGCGCTCGCGGCGAAGGGCGATTACAAGGGCGCCATGGCGCGCGTGAGGGAGGCCAAGGCCGTCACGCCCAAGACTGCCGCGGAAGAGCGCGTCGTCGCGCAGATGGAGGAATACATCGCCGTCGCGAGCGGCGGCGCGCTGCCTGCCGGCGCCATCAACAGCGCCACGGCCGCGAAGGCGAAATTCGCCGCCGACTACCGCGCGAAGCGCTATTCCGAGGTGATCGCCGATGCCGCGTTGCTGCGCAAATTCGGCGCCTATGATTTCGCCAGCCAGATCATCGTCGCCCAAGCCCATTACCTGGCGGGCGACCATGCCGGCGCGGTGCGGCTCTTGCGCACCATGGGCGACGGCGAGCAGGTGCAATCGCTTCTCCTGTCGGCGGCGCACAAGGCCGGCGACGCCGCCGCCGCGCAATCGGCCGCGCGGAGCCTGATCCTCAAGGGGCAGGCGAGCCATTGGGATTATCTTCTGGGCACGGCGGAGCGCGCGAACCGGTTTTCCGATCGTCAATTGCTCGATCTCTATCGTCTACGCTTCCTCACGGTGACGATGCGCGATCCGGACGACTACTACCTGCTCGCACAGCTTGCGCTCCAATTCGGCTATCCGCCGGAGGCCGAAGCGGTCGCCGCCAAGGGCATCGCCGAGGGTGTGCTCGTGGGCGAACGCGCGACGCGCCTGCTGGCGCTTGCGCGCGACAGCGCGGCGAAAGCGACGCCGAAGGCGGACCTTGATGCGGATACTGCCACGATCGCGGGTGCCGTCGCGATGGCAGGCGAGGGAAAGACGCAGCTTGCGTTGAACGCCCTGGCGCAGGTGAAAGGTGCGACGCAAAAGCCGCTCGCCGAACTTTGGTCGCTCGCCATCCGCACGCACGGGCCGGCGGATTTCGTGCCCGCATCGTCCGCGGCGGTCGAAGTTCCGACCGTCGTGACCGACGCGGCGCCCGCCGCTGCCGCGCCCTCGCCGGAACCGGTTGCGCCGATGCCCGAATCCGCCGCAGGCGCGCCCGAGGATCGCGGCATCTGGGAGATCCTCAAGGATAACGCCGTCGCCGCCATCGCCGCGCTGGCGTTCCTGATCGTCGCGAGCGCGGGCTTCGCCTTCGGCGCGGGCTCGCGCCGCGAATCGCGTCGCCCATCGGCGTTTCCGGAATTCAAGGACTGACGAAACGGGCTGCCGGGTGCGGCCGCCGGGATCATGCGCGAATCCCGCTTCGCGCCGACGCGACACGCGACCACGGCGGACTTGGTGGCTCGTACGGCAAAAACTGGTGCCGCCTGGGTGACTCGAACACCCGACCTACGCATTACGAATGCGCCGCTCTACCGGCTGAGCTAAGGCGGCCCCATTGCGGGCCAAGCGGGAACAACGCCCCCGCGGCGGCGGGACCATAGGCGGGCGGGCTCGCCCTCGCAATCCCGTATGTCGGGCCGGCGCCCCGGCGGCGTCCTCAAGGCTCGGCTTCGGCCTCGGGTTCGGGTTCGTCGGCGGTCGCGTCCACCTCCACCGTTTCCACGGGCTCGGCCAGAACGACCCGCGCGACCGTCGCCGCCGAGCGCTCGGGAACTTCCTCCATCGGGATATGGCCCACGCCGTCATAGACGATCAGTTCCGAACCCGGGATGCGCTTCTCGAATTCGTAGGCGACGGAAACCGGTACCAGCCGATCCTCCTTGCCCCACAGGATGAGCGTCGGCACGTCGATCTCGCCCAAATGGTCGGCGATCTCGCTATCCCACGCAAGCGCGAAGCGCGCGCGGTTCGCCCCGCGCGATCCTTCCATCCGCGCGAGTTCCCAATAGCGGTCGATCATCGCGTCGGTCAGGATTTCCTTCTTCTCGATCGCCTTGCCTAGCCCTTCCACGAAGAACGAACGCGGCGTGATCCAGAGCAGCAGATTGTTCACGACCGGCATACGGGCGATGCGGAAGCCGATCGGCGTGCCTTCGCCCGCCTCGAAGGGAAGTCCACCCGAGTCGATCAGGATCAAATGCGTTAGCCGCCCGGGATGGGTTTCGGCGAATTTGGCCGAGACCGCGCCGCCCATCGAATTGCCCGCGATGGCGAACTGCCCGATGCCGAGCTGGTCGGCGAGGTCGCGCACCGATTGCGCCATCGCCGCGGTCGAATAGTCGCCCTTGGGTGTGGCGCCGGTCAGTCCGTGGGCCGGCAGATCGAGCGACACCACGCGAAAGCGATCCTTCAGGATCGAGACCCACGGCTCCCATGTGTGCAGCGAGGCGTTCGAGCCGTGCACGAGCACGATGACGGGCGCGTCGCGCGGTCCCTCATCGCGGTAGTGCATCCGCGTTCCATCGGCAAGCATGGCGAATTGCGAGGCCTCGTTCGTGTATTTTGCCTCGAGCGTCTCGCGCGCAATGTCGGGATCGCTGAAGATGTACACCGCGCCGGCAAGGATCAAGACCAGCGCGAGAAGAATTCCAAGGAGCGTTCTCATCGTGGAGCCCTCCGTCTCGCCCGCGATTCGACGCCTTCGTCGGGCAGGATGTCAAACGGTTTCGGACCAAGGTCTTCAGCGCTGGGCCGTATCGACCGGTTCGCAGCGCAAGGACGTTCGCAGTTTTCGCGCCTTTCCGTCGGGTCCGAGTTCGAAATCGTAAGCGATTTCCTCATCGCCATCGACGGCCGTGAGGGTCGTGGGCGAAAGAGCCGCGAGGGCGCGCGGCTGTCCGCCGTCGCGCGCGACGTATAAGGTTCCGTCGCGGTCGAAGACGTCGAGCCAGCCGCCTTTCGCCTTATCGTATCGACCCGTGAGAGCGATCCTTTGCTCGCCGGTCAGGATCGATACGGAAGGTTCGGGCGTTCCGGTGATCGCAAGGCGCGCGAGCCTGCGCGCGACGGTACCGGCGGCGGGCGCGTCCGATCCGTTGTTGACGAGCACGATCACGTCCAAACCCGCATCCGGCATCATGATCGCGTTCGCGGTGAAGCCGTTAATAAAGCCGCCATGCTCGATCGTGCGTTCGCCCGCCAGTGTGCAGATCTGCCAACCGAAGCCGTATCCGGAAAGCGTTCCATCGGGCAAGGCGCGCCCCGTCCAGGCGCGCGCGAGCAACTCCTCCGGAACCACGTCGCCCGCGCGCAGCGCCAGATGCCATCGCAACAGATCGCCGGCCGTCGAGACGATCCCACCCGCGGCGTGGGCTACGCTCATGCTGATGTATTGGGCCTCGACAGGTTTTCCGTCGCGGAGTTCATACCCTTTCGCGAGACGCGACGCGCAAGGCCCGACGTCG
>Ga0326597_10003419_pt1 | contig 22905 bp, 13 predicted proteins | sample RVTome_12_FD_203789 | JGI IMG/M metagenome (GOLD analysis project Ga0326597, IMG submission 203789) | Soil microbial communities from uranium-contaminated site in the Upper Colorado River Basin, Wyoming, United States - RVT100D185 | ecosystem: Environmental > Terrestrial > Soil > Contaminated >...
GGTAGATAAACGTATCAAGAAGGCTGGAATGCCCAAAGAGGCGCGCGTAAAGGCCGAGGGGGAGCTACGCAAATTAAAGCTGATGTCGCCGATGTCCGCGGAAGCGACAGTGGTACGCAACTACATTGATGCTCTTGTTTCTTTGCCGTGGCGCAAACGCAGCAAAATCAGCAAGGACCTCAACTCCGCTGCGGCGATTCTGGAGAAGGATCACTATGGCCTGGAAAAAGTCAAAGAGCGCATTCTCGAATACTTAGCCGTGCAGCAGCGCGTCGACAAGGTGAAGGCGCCGATCCTCTGCCTCGTCGGGGCCCCGGGGGTAGGTAAGACCTCGCTCGGACAATCAATTGCGCGCGCAACGAATCGAAAATTCATTCGCATGTCTCTGGGCGGCGTGCGTGACGAAGCCGAGATCCGCGGGCACCGGCGCACCTATATAGGATCGATGCCCGGAAAAATATTGCAGAACATGTCCAAGGTCGGTGTGCGCAATCCGCTATTCTTGCTCGATGAGGTCGACAAGATGGGTATGGATTTTCGCGGCGATCCGGCATCGGCATTGCTCGAAGTGCTCGATCCCGAACAGAACCATACTTTTGTCGACCATTATATCGAAGTCGAGTACGACTTGTCGGATGTGATGTTCGTCGCGACCGCCAACACTCTGAACATTCCACCAGCCCTGTTGGATCGGATGGAGGTGATTCGGCTCTCCGGTTACACCGAAGATGAAAAAGTAAATATTGCCCAACGTTACTTGCTTCCTAAGCAGACCAAGAACCACGGACTGAAAGGGCACGAATTGTCAGTGTCTGAAAGTGCGATCCGCGACGTAGTTCGGTTCTATACGCGCGAAGCCGGCGTGCGCGCCATGGAGCGGGAGTTCTCCAAGATCTGCCGCAAGGTTGTGAAGTCGCTTTTGCTAAAGAAGGAAGCGAGCGACAAGGTTCAAGTGAGTTCGCGCAACCTAGGAAAACTCCTTGGGGTGAAGCGCTATACGTATGGTCAAGCCGAAAAGAACAATCAGGTCGGGCAGGTCACCGGGCTTGCATGGACGGAAGTTGGCGGCGAGTTGCTCACGATCGAGACAGTCGTCATGCCGGGCAAGGGCAAATCGATCACGACCGGAAAACTGGGTGAAGTGATGCAGGAGTCGGTACAAGCAGCGCTAAGCGTGGTGCGAAACCGTTCGCGCAAGCTGGGAATCGAGGCTGATTTTTACCAAAAGAACGACATTCACATTCATTTGCCCGAAGGGGCGACGCCCAAGGACGGACCGAGCGCAGGCGTAGGAATCTGCACCGCCCTGGTCTCGGTTCTTACCGGTATTCCGGTGCGCGCGAACGTGGCAATGACGGGCGAAATTACACTGCGTGGGGAAGTTCTTCCCATCGGCGGGCTAAAGGAAAAACTGCTGGCGGCGCATCGCGGCGGTATTAAAACCGTGCTCATCCCTGAGGAGAACACCAAGGATCTCGCGGAGATACCGGATAACGTTAAGAATCGGCTCGATATCCACCCAGTGAGATGGATCGACCAAGTACTTGAACTCGCGCTTGAGCGTGTGCCCGATTCATTGCCCGATGCGCAGTCGAAGGAAGTTGCACCTATCCCGCCGAGTACCGACGCGGACAGTGCTGTACTGAAGCATTGAAATGTTGATCGCTAGTGCACTGCACAGTTCCGGGTAACGCCGATGTAGCTTGGGCAGCCGGCAGATCCCACTCGTGCTCGAGTGGCGCGGAGTGTTCTTGACACCGACTTTTTGCGCTTGTTATAAAGCGCGTTCCGCTGCGGCTGGCGAACGGCCGAACCGAACTACAAGATACGAAAGGGGGCCCACGTGAACAAGGCCGAGCTGGTCGAAGCTGTCGCGAAAACCGCAGACATTTCTAAGGCCGCCGCCGAGCGTGCGGTAAATGGAGCTCTGGGAGCGATTACGACATCGCTGCGCAAAGGGCAGAGCGTCACTTTGGTCGGGTTCGGCACTTTCACCGTGGCACGTCGCGCCGCGCGCACTGGGCGCAATCCGCGCACCGGCGCGTCGATCAGGATCAAGGCGGCGAAGGTACCGAAGTTTCGCGCTGGTAAGGAACTTAAGGGCGCGGTAAACTGATTTAATAGGTTTTGGTGTCGTCCGGTACTTCGTCCCGAGCTCGGGTGCTTAGCTCAGTGGTAGAGCGTCGCCCTTACAAGGCGAATGTCGGGAGTTCGACCCTCTCAGCACCCACCAGTACCTCCCGATCAATCCAATGGAGTGGTAGTTCAGTTGGTTAGAATACCGGCCTGTCACGCCGGGGGTCGCGGGTTCGAGTCCCGTCCACTCCGCCAACCTTGAAGGCGAACGCGAGTTCGCCTTTTTCATTCATGTTCAATTGGGTCCACAGTCATAAGCGCGCCATGCAGTTTATTCTGGCGCTGGTATTCTTGCCATTCGCTTTTTTCGGCGTCGATAGCTATTTTCGCGAGAGTGGGCTCGGCGCCGAGGTTGCCCGAGTGGGCGACTACAAGGTTACACAACAGGAGTTTCAGGGGGCACTGCAAGAGCGTCAGGAAACGATGCGACGAATGCTGAACAATGCGCCGATCGATCCCGAAATACTCGATTCTCCCGAAGTTCGCTTTGCGGCGCTCGAGCAGATCATCCGCGATCGACTATTTTTGTCGCAGGCGATTCGCAGCGGGCTGGCGGTTTCCGACGAGCAACTCCGAGATGTGATAACGCGCCAGGAGAGTTTTCGTGAAGGCGGACAATTCTCGCGCGAACGCTACGAGGGCTTCCTGCGCTCGCAAAATTTAAGTTCGCTCGGCTTTGAAGCGAGGCTGCGGCGCGATTTGCTGCAGCAGCCGATCGTGGATGCATTTGGCCAAAGCGGATTCATTGCAAACTCAGTGATCGAACGCATCGTGCGCCTTTCGGAGCAGACACGCGAGGTGAGCATTGCTAGCGTTTCGCCTGCGGCATTTGCCTCCCAAGTTACTATCGGTGGCAGCGAGATCAGGGCTTATTTTGACGCTCGGGTTCGAGACTTCGAAGTCCCGGAGCAAATCCGTCTCGAGTATGTCGTTCTCTCGCTGGATAACTTGGCCGCGCAGACCGAGGTTCCCGCCGAGGAAGTCCGCAAGATTTACGATCAGAACACGGCGCGCTTTGCGCGTCCGGAAGAACGTGAAGCGAGCCATATTCTTATTCAAGTGGCTGCTAAAGCCTCGGCCGAGACAAGGGCAGCCGCCAAGATCCGCGCCGAGGATCTGCTCAAACAGCTACGCGAAAAGCCCGATCAATTTGCCGAGTTGGCGCGCGAACACTCGCAAGATCCCGGTTCAGCGCAGAGTGGCGGCGACCTCGGTTTCCTAGTGCGTGGCGCAACTGATAAGGCGTTCGATGATGCGCTCTTTGGGATGAAGGTCGGGGAGATCGTGGGACCGGTCGAGACCGAGTTTGGTTATCACCTGATTCGGCTGAAATCGGTTCGCGGCGGATCGATAAAATCGTTCGATGAGGTCCGCAGCTCGATTGAATCGGAACTCAAGCGAAGCCGTGCGTCCAAGCATTACGCCGAGCAAGCCGAACAGCTGAGTAATATGGCTTACGAGCAATCCGATAGCCTTAAGCCCGCTGCAGAGGCGCTAAAGCTCACGATTCAGCAGAGTCCCTGGGTGACGCGCAAGCCCGTACAGGGCAGTCCGCTGGGAGGGGAGAAGTTCTTGAAGGCCGCGTTTTCCGAAGACGTCATAAAGAATAGGCGCAATAGCGAAGTGGTCGAGATCGCTCAGGGCACGCTAATCGCCGCGCGCTTGCTCGAGCATAAGCCAGCGGCGCGGCGCCCATTCGATGATGTAAAAGCCGAGATACGCAAGCGCCTCATTGATGATCGAGCGCACAAGCTCGCACTTGCTGCTGGCCGGGCGAAACTCGAAAAGCTGCGCAAAGGAGAGGACGCCGGGGTTACGTGGGGTAAACCTGTCGAGGTAAGTCGTATGAAACCAGAGGGATTGAGCGAACCTGTGCTACGCGAGGTTTTTCGCGTCGATGCAGCGAAAGTCCCGGCGTTCGCAGGAACCGACGACCCTAACGCTGGCTACCAACTCATTCGCATCAGCCGCGTGACCGAACCCCTCGAGATCAACCCGGACGCCCGTAAGGCGGCAGCAGAGCAACTCCGGCGCTTGATTGGACAAGAGCAGCTTGCAAATTACATTGCGGCCATGAAGCGTCGCGTCGACGTCAAAATCAGGCCCGACGTAATCGAGAAGAAGTAGGCTAGCCCATGCCGGCGACGACGGTGTTGAATCCGCCGTCGACATAGAGGATTTCGCCGGTAATGCCGCTGGCCAGATCGCTCATGAGGAACGCGGCGGCATTGCCGACATCATCAATCGTAACGTTGCGTTTGAGTGGTGCGTGTTCCGCGACAAAGCTCAGGATCTTGCCGAAACCGCCTATACCGGCGGCGGCAAGCGTTTTTATGGGTCCCGCCGAGATCGCATTCACGCGTATGCCTTTCGCACCCAGCGGCCCGGCAAGGTAGCGTACTGACGCTTCCAAGCTAGCTTTCGCAAGTCCCATCACATTATAGTTTGGCACGGTGCGTGCGGCGCCAAGATACGTTAGGGTGAGCAGCGCAGCGTTCCGTCCTTCCATCATAGGCGCCGCCGCTTTTGCAAGCGCGGTAAAACTATACGCACTGACGTCATGCGCGACCCGATATGCCTCGCGCGATACGCTGTCAAGGTAACTTCCGGTAAGTGCCTCGCGCGGGGCGAACGCCACGGAATGAATGATGCCGTCTAGTCCATTCCAGTGCCGCTCGCATTCGCTGAAGAGCGCGGTAATCTGAACGTCGCTTGCTACGTCGCACGGAAACACAAGGTTGGATCTCAGCTCTGCCGCGAGCGGAATAATGCGCTCTCTTACGCTCTCGCCCTGGTATGTGAATGCCAGTTCCGCGCCTTCGCGATTGAGTGCGCACGCGATTCCGTAGGCGATGGATCTGCGGCTTAACAATCCAGTCACGAGAAATCGCTTGCCGGCGAGGAATCCCATCTTAGTGTCTCCTTGGAGTGCGGCGCACGGCAACGGCAAGCCAACGTGCGGCAGGCTGCTGGGATGCGATACGATGTTTTCCGCGCCCGATTATAGCCGGCTTGATGTGCACATTCACCGCGGCCAATGCGTGCAGCCTTGCTCTACAATGCCTCTATGCTCATAAAACTGGCAACATTGTTCGCTATTGCCTTGGTGCTCACCGGCTGCGGTGACATACTATGGAACGACCCCTATCCTGTGGCAGAGCGTGGAAGCAGCACGCTTTATACTGCCTTTGTCGAGCGCCCGAAACACCTCGATCCGGCGCTGTCGTACGCGTCGGATGAGTGGGATTTCATCGCGCAGATTTACGAGCCGCCTCTGCAATATCATTATCTGAAGCGGCCTTACGAGCTTATCCCGCAAAGTGCCACGCAGATGCCGGCGGTGCGTTACTTTGACGCCGCGGGCAGAGACCTGCCCGCGGACGCGTCCCCGGATCGCGTGTCTTATAGCGAGTTTGAAATCCGGATTCGCGGCGGCATCCGCTATCAACCGCATCCTGCATTTGCGCAAGATGCTTCCGGAAAGCCGTTGTATCTCGACCTTCCTGAGGCCGAGATTCGCAAACGTTATACGCTTGCCGATTTCGTCCATACCGGCACGCGCGAGCTGACTGCGGAGGATTTCATTTATCAGATAAAGCGGCTGGCGCATCCGCGTGCGACTTCGCCGATTTTCGGCCATATCAGCCAGTACATCATCGGCATGAAGGAGCTTGCCGCCCAGCTGCGTGAAGAGAATAAGAAGATCGTCGCGGCACATCGAGCTAAGTACGGAAATGTCGACAAAGGGTTACCGTGGATCGATTTACGTACGTTCGATCTTTCCGGCGTGATTCTCGTTGACCGTTACACCTATCGCGTTCGTATCAAGGGCAAGGACCCGCAGTTCAGCTACTGGTTGGCGATGCCCTTTTTTGCGCCGATTCCATTCGAGGCCGACCGGTTTTACTCCCAGCGTGGAATGAACGACGGCCGCAATCTGACGCTCAACTGGTATCCGGTTGGAACCGGACCCTACATGCTCACGGAGAACAACCCGAATGCGCGCATGGTGCTGGAGCGCAATCCTAACTTCGGTGGCGCGCCTTATCCCGCCGAAGGTGAGCCGAGCGATGGCCCTGCGGGTCTGCTCAATGATGCCGGCAAGAGCATGCCGTTTATCGATCGTGTCGTATTCAGCCGCGAGAAAGAGGGTATTCCCTACTGGAATAAATTTCTGCAGGGCTATTACGACCGTTCCGGAATCGCGTCCGACAACTTCGATCAGGCTGTGCAATTTAGTGTCGAGGCTCAAGCGAGGCTAACGCCAGAAATGGAGCGCAAGGAGGTTACCCTTCGAACTTCGGTGGGCACGAGCACCTTTTATCTTGCGTTTAACTTTCTTGATCCGGTTGTCGGCGGGTCGAGCATGCGGGCGCGCAAGCTGCGTCAGGCGATATCGATTGCCGTAGATTTCGAGGAGTTCATCAGCATTTTTGCGAACGGCCGCGGGATCCCCGGGATGGGTCCGATTCCGCCGGGTTTGTTCGGCTATCGCGAAGGGCCGGAGGGCGTGAATCCGGTCGTGTACGACTGGGTCGACGGTAAGCCGCGGCGCAAGCCGCTAGAGGCGGCGCGCCGGTTGCTCGCCGACGCCGGGTACGCTGGCGGCCGCGATCATTCGAGTCAAGGCCAACCGCTCGTACTCAACCTGGACACGGTATCGCGTGGGCCGGGCGACAGCTCGCGTCTTGCCTGGTACCGCCGCCAGTTCGCCAAGCTCAATATCCAGCTCGAAATTCACGCCACGGACTGGAACCGTTTTCAGGAGAAGATTCGATCCGGAAATACGCAGCTCTTTTTTCTTGGCTGGAATGCGGACTATCCGGATCCTGAGAACTTCATGTTCCTCTTAAACGGAGCACAGAGCCGCGCCAAGACCGGTGGCGAGAACGCTGCCAACTATCGGAACCCAGAGTTCGATCGTTTGTTCGATCGCATGAAAAACATGCACAACACGCCAAAGCGCCAGGCGATCATCGATCAAATGCTGAGCATTGCGCGTGAGGATGCTCCCTGGGTATGGGGTTATCACCCCAAAGAGTACGGTCTGTCGCATCGCTGGATTTCGAATGTCAAACCTAATCAGATCGCGCGCAATGGGCTCAAGTACCTGCGTATCGATCCGGCGTTGCGCGAGCGCCGGCGTCAGGAATGGAATCAGCCGGTCCTCTGGCCGCTCGGACTAGGACTAGTCGTGCTCATCGTGTTGACGATTCCGGCGATCGTAGGTTACCGACGCCGTGAGCGCATGGCGGGCAAGGCGCCTGCATGATTGCCTATATCGTGCGGCGCGTGTGCTATGCGATTCCGATTCTGATCGGAGTGAACGTACTTACGTTTTGGTTGTTTTTTGTGGTGAACACACCAGAGGACATGGCACGCATGCAGCTTGGCACCAAGCGCGTAACCCCGGAGGCGATCGAGCGTTGGAAGGTCGAGCACGGCTACGACAAGCCCCTGATCTGGAACAACCATGCAAGCGGCATTGCCAGTGTGACCGCGACCGTCTTTTACGAAAAATCGGTGCGGCTATTCGCGTTCGACTTTGGCAACGCGGACGACGGACGCGATATCGCTCACGAGATTTCCACGCGCATGGGACCCAGTCTCGCGCTGGCCGTGCCGGTTTTCATCATCGGTCTGGCCGTGAACATCACATTCGCGTTGTTGATGGCCTTTTTTCGCGCGACCTACCTCGACTTCTGGGGTGTAGTTCTGTGTGTTGGGATGATGTCGATTTCCGGGTTGTTCTACATCATCGGTGGGCAGTATCTCGTCAGCAAGCTATTGCATCTCGTGCCGATCTCGGGTTTTGCGGGCGGAACTGACATGTTTAAGTTCGTCATATTGCCCGTAACGATCGGCGTTATTGGAGGTATCGGTGCGGGTTCGCGTTGGTATCGAACGCTATTCCTGGAGGAGATTGGCAAGGATTACGTGCGCACCGCGCGCGCCAAGGGGCTCAGAGAGTCCACGGTGCTATTCGGCCACGTGCTCAAGAACGGGATGATTCCTATCCTCACGGGCGCCGTCGTTGTGATTCCGTCGCTGTTTCTCGGTAGCCTGGTGATGGAGTCGTTTTTCGGCATTCCGGGGCTCGGTAGTTACACGATCGATGCGATCCAGGCGCAGGATTTTGCCGTAGTGCGGTCCATGGTGTTCCTGGGGGCAGTACTTTATATCGTTGGCCTGTTGCTCACCGATATTTCCTACACGCTGGTCGATCCGCGCGTGCGCCTATCCTGACCCCTCCGACGATGCCATTCGAAGCCGTAATCCTATGGACCGATGCATTGGTGTATGTGTTGATTGCGTGCGTCGTCGTTAGCGCAATCTACGTGCGCAGGCACGAGCACCTACGCGAGCCATGGAGGCGCGTAGGACGCAGTGCGTCGGGTATGGTGGGGCTTGTGGTCTTGACGGTGTTCGTGATCATCGGCGTCCTGGATTCGCTGCATTTCCGCGCGCGTCTCGCGACTGGCGACCCGCGTGGCTCCGTAGCCTACGCCGTCGAGATCACTAGTGTTCTTGATCGGCTTCTGCGGCAGCTCAAGGTGCAGTCGGAGAAAACGTATTCCGCGCCGCTTGCGTATCAGCTCTATTCCCGCGAAACGATCGACCTGCCCGACGCGCGCCAGAGCCGCGAGTACCCGCGTTTGCGATACGGTGGGGCACATCTAAAAAAACCCGATCAAGAACGCAACAGCGATCTCGCCCGGCGGACCATCGCGGGCGCTGCGCTCGGGCTCGTGTTCTGGCTCGTGATCGGAACGCTCGTGTGTGCAGGAATCGCGCGCACATCAGGTGAAGGCATCGATCGCGCTTGGCGAGGCGTCCTGCACGGCGAAACCTCATGGCCCTGGCGCGCGATCTTGGTCGCGCTCGGCGCATTGCTGTTGACTGCGTGCATCGCTTATGTGCTCGCGGGGAGGTACCATGTCCTGGGGACCAACAAAGTCGGTCAGGATGTGCTGTATCAGGCCTTGAAGAGCATACGCACGGCTCTGGTTATCGGCACCCTCACCACGTTGGTCATGCTGCCGTTTGCCGTGCTGCTGGGAATCGCGGCCGGGTATTTCAAGGGTTGGGTTGACGATGTTATCCAGTACATCTATACCACGCTCAATTCGATTCCCAGCGTCCTTCTAATCGCGGCGGCAGTGCTGCTGGTGCAAGTTTATATGGACACCCATCCCAGTCTGTTTCCCACGGCGGTGGAGCGTGCCGATCGGCGCTTGTTGATGTTGTGCGCGATTTTGGGCGTGACTAACTGGACCGGGCTTTGCCGGCTGTTACGTGGCGAGACGTTGAAGATCCGCGAGCTGGACTATATGCAGGCAGCGCAGGCGTTCGGGGTCAGCCATATGCGCATTATCCTGCGACACATCCTGCCCAACGTCATGCATATCGTGTTGATTGCGGTAGTGATGGAATTCAGCAGCCTGGTGCTTGCGGAGGTCGTGCTCTCCTATGTCGGTGTGGGCGTGGACCCATCGATGATGAGCTTCGGCACCATGATTAACGCGGCCCGCCTGGAGATGGCGCGTGAGCCAATTGTCTGGTGGTCGCTGGCGGCGGCATTCGGCTTTATGTTTGCTCTCGTATTGGCTGCAAACCTATTCGCGGATGCCGTGCGCGATGCATTCGATCCGCGCGTCGCGATGACCAAGCCGCTGCGACTGAGAGTAGTCAAGCCGAGGGCGGCGGGAGCCACACCGTGAGTGCATTGCTCGAAATCGATAATCTGCGCACTTGGATCGACGCCGGCGATCTAACCGTGCGCGCGGTCGACGGACTGAGCCTCAGCATCCAGCGCGGAGAAACTTTCGCGTTGCTGGGAGAATCCGGCTGCGGCAAGTCTGTAACCGCGCTGTCCGTCATGCGCCTGCTGCCCGAGCAGGGACGTATTGTTGAAGGCGCAGTGCGTCTGGAGGGGCAGGACTTGTTGCAGCGTTCAGAGGCGGAGATGCGCATGGTCCGCGGCGCTCGCATCGGCATGATCTTCCAGGAACCGATGTTGTCCCTGAATCCGGTACTGAGCGTCGGCGCACAGCTCGTCGAAGTGCTGGAACGGCACACCACCGCACGTGGCGCTCAGTGCGCGCGACAGGCGCGCGAACTGCTCGATGCGGTCGGTGTGCCCGATGCCGAGCGGCGGCTGCGCGAATATCCTTTTCAGCTTTCGGGTGGTTTGCGCCAGCGGGTGATGATCGCCATGGCACTCGCCTGCGAGCCCGAGCTGCTGATTGCCGATGAGCCCACCACCGCTTTGGATGTCACCATTCAGGCGCAGGTACTTGAGCTCTTACGTGAGCTGCAGCGTCGCCGTGGCATGGCGATGCTCTTAATCACGCACGATCTGGGTGTGGTTGCCGAGACCGCCCATCGCGTCGGTGTGATGTATGCAGGACAGATCGTTGAGACGGCAAGTGCGGCGGCTTTTTTTGAGCGACCGATGCATCCGTATGCGCGCAAACTTTTCGCATCCTTGCCAGAGCGTCAGAAGCGCGGTGGTGCACTCGCCGTCATCGGCGGAACGGTGCCATCGCTGGCCCAAGAATTTGCGGGGTGCCGTTTTGCGCAGCGCTGCGATCGCGTGCATGGAGGGTGCGATACTGTTGTGCCGGAACTAACGGTGCTCGATATCGACCGGTCAGTGCGCTGCCATCTTTTCGCAGGCAAGGCCGACGTGCAGTTTGAAGACGTAGCGGTAAACGACGCCGGCAGCAGTAGGGATATGCCTACTGGCGCAGATTTCCCGGTCGGCGATGGGCAAACCGCACAGACACTGGTGGGGAGGCCATTGCTCGCAGTGAATGATATGCGCATTTATTTTCCGATTCATCGCGGCATCTTGCGCAGAGTTGCCGGCTATGTGCGGGCAGTCGATGGCGTGTCGCTCGCGATTCCCGCAGGACGAACACTGGCGTTGGTCGGCGAATCCGGCTGTGGCAAGACTACCGTTGGCAAGGGCGTATTGCAGTTACTGGGACTGACTGGCGGTGCAGTGTTGTTCGACGGCGAGGATCTGAGCAAGCTCGGCTCGCGTTTGCGAGCGAAGCGCCGCGACTTCCAGATCATTTTCCAGGATCCGTTTTCCTCACTCAATCCGCGCATGCGCGTCGCGGAGATTATCGAGGAGGGAATGGCCGCACTCGGTGTCGGCGCGAACCCGGAACAGCGCGCCGAGCGAATCGATGCCCTGCTCGTAGAGGTTGGGCTCGATGCAGCGGCAAAGGCTCGCTACCCGCACGAGTTCTCGGGCGGTCAACGACAGCGCATTGCGATCGCGCGTGCGCTGGCCGTTCAGCCGCGCCTGATCGTATGTGACGAGCCGACCAGCGCGCTCGATGTTTCTGTGCAGGCGCAGATCCTGAATCTGCTGCTGGATCTGCAGCGTCGGCATGGCATCAGCTACCTTTTCATCACACACAACATGGGTGTGGTGGAGTATCTCTCGCACGAGGTCGCGGTGATGTACCTCGGCCGCATCGTCGAGCACGGCAGCGTCGACGAGGTTTTTTCCACCCCGAAGCATCCTTATACACGCGCGCTGCTCTCCGCAGTGCCAGTCATCGATCCGGATAGCCGGCGCGACGTCTTGCGAATCGCGGGTGACCTGCCTTCTTCGGTTTCTCCTCCGCCTGGCTGTCACTTTCATCCACGTTGTCCACAGGTGATGGACCAATGCCGGGGAACATTCCCGATTGAATGTGCGTTGGGCGGAACGCATCGGGTGCGCTGTCACCTCTATACGGAAAAGGAGAAAGCGCCGCTGCATCGCACGGCCTAGTCCAGTCAGGTCGTTGTGAGTAGGCGACTTGCACTCGAACTGCCGAAATCTTCGCCGCTGTTGCGCCGGGGGTAATGCGCGCCGCCGCGACTTTGGCAGTCCGCGCGGCTCAACGTATCGTTAGGGTTTGACCTGCCAGCAGTCGGCCATTGCGAATCCCGTTACTCTTTGCGAGCTGCGCCACGCGGACACCGAACCGCCGCGCGATGCGCCAGAGCGACTCGCCAGACTTGACTACATACTTGATCGTCGAAGCGCTCACGTGTTTATCAGGCACAATCGGTATCGCGAACCCAGCTGCGGCGATATCGCCAGCGGATTTCTCGTCTGTCGTGGGTACCAGGATCGTCAGTCCGGTTAACTTGCGCGATCGCGCCGGAAGACTGTTGACCGTTTTGAGCTGTGCGGGAGGAATACCGAATCGCCGAGAAATCTTCTTCAGCGTGTCGCGTTTACCTATCTTGTAAGACCGCCATGAAACCAGGGGCTCGTTGTGCGCTTCGCGATTGGAGTGAAAACGCTCAACGCGATCGGCCGGGAGCAATATCGGCTGGCCGCTTTCGGCGCGGATCACCGGACGATTATGAGCGGGATTCAATGCCCGGAAATCCTCGACTGGGATTTCGGCAAACTGTGCCGCGAGTTTGACGTCGATATTGCGTTCGGTGATAACGACCTCGAAGTATGGACGGTTTGGAACATCCTCCAGGATGAGCCCGTAGTTCCCGGGCCGCGCAATGAGATTTCTAACCGCAATCAGTTTGGGCAGGTAGTTGCGTGTCTCGACGGGCATGTCCAGGCTCAGGTAATCGGCGCTCATTCCACGCGACTCATTACGCTGGATTGCGCGCCCGACTGCGCCTTCACCCCAGTTGTACGAGGCAAGAGCCAGCTCCCAGGATCCGAACATTTCATAGAGATTCTCGAGATAGTCGAGCGCGGCACGGGTCGCCGCGAGCACGTCACGCCGTTCGTCCTGCCACCAATTCTGTTTCAACCCATAAGTCTTCCCTGTTGACGGAATGAACTGCCAAATTCCAGCGGCGTGCGCACGCGAATGCGCGTTCGGGTTGTACGCGCTCTCGATCATTGGCAGCAGCGCAATTTCGACTGGCATGCCACGTTTTTCCACTTCCTCGACAACATAGAAGAGATAACGTCCCCCGCGCGCGATCATGCGACTTACATAGTCGGGGCGGCTCGCGTACCAGTTCTCCCAGTTCTTGACCAATGGCGAGGGAAGTTCGCCGAGCACGAATCCGCTGCGTATACGTTCCCAAAGGCTGGCTACCGAAGCGGCGGCGTCTGGGCTGGCGTCAATCAGGGAGTCCTCGACCGGGATTTTCGCTGAGGCTGGTTCGTCGTCGATGCGATACCGCGCCGGATGATCCGGTGGCGGCATAAGAGCAGATGGGATCGAAGTGCCCGGCGCAAACGAATCCTGCACTTCAAAGTCGAAAGCTTCAGTTTCAACCGTCGGTTCTTCCATCGCGAAACCCTGGTCGAGCGCCGCGCTCGTACTGCATATACAGGACACTACCATTCCGACAATAATGGCCGATGGAAGATTCATGCCGTCCCCGCTAGAGAGTCCGGCCAGATGGTAGATAGATACTGTATTTAAGTCAATTGCTTATAATTATTGTTTACTGTAAAACTTGAATTAACTAGTGTCGTTAGCCGAGGCCTGGTGCGACCCACGCGCAGCTCGCCGGTGCCTACTCAATGGACGCTGGCTATTTCCGTTCAGGGTTGCTTCAGCACGCAATGAGCTGCCAGCGAGTCGACAATTTTCGCCATAATAACGACTTCGCTAAATGGCGCCTCGACTGACTGCGATGTAGATAATGTACGCATCCGCTGATCCGCTCGTTTCTTGGTTCGAAACCCCGCTCGGACGTTGTTTGCTCGAACGTGAACGCGAGTACTTCGATCACATTGTTGTCGACGTATTCGGCTATAACGCGTTGCAGTGCGGCTTGTCGCAGATTGACCTGCTGCGAACTTCACGCATCCCGTCGCGCTGGCGGCTCGGTACCGCAGGGCCCGTGTCGCTGCGGGCAGATTGTTGTGACCTGCCGATTGCAGCCAACAGCATTGATCTCGTCGTCCTGCCGCATGTCCTCGAATTTAGTAGTGATCCGCATCAAATCTTGCGCGAGGTCGTGCGCGTGCTCGTGCCCGAGGGACATGCGATCATCTCTGGGTTTAATCCGTGGAGCCTGCTCGGGATAAAACGGTTATGGCCCGGAGTGCGCAACGAGGTGCCGTGGAATGGGCGCTTCATCAATTTGCCGCGCCTTAAGGACTGGCTCTCGTTGCTTTCGTTCGACATTGTCGGCGGCCGCATGCACGGCTATTTGCCGCCATTTTCACAAGAGCCGTGGTTGCGACGGTTTGCTTTCATGGACGCTGCGGGTGACCGCTGGTGGCCGTTTGCGGGCGGAGTTTACTTCTTGCAGGCAGTGAAGCGTGTCCGCGGCATGCGCGTAATTACGCCAAGGTGGCGCCCGGCGATCGGTGCTCGAGGCAATGTCGTCGCCCTCCGGCGGGTTCCCGGTCGAGGGCTCGCGGCGCGGCAATCGGACGAAAAGAAATGACTCGCAGCGAGGCAATCGACGTATACACCGACGGTGCATGCAAGGGCAATCCCGGTGCGGGTGGCTGGGGCGTGCTACTGAAACACGGTCCACATCGCAAGGAACTGCATGGAGGCGAACCGAGCACGACCAATAACCGTATGGAACTGACCGCGGTAATTCGTGCGTTGGAGGCGCTTAAGCACCGCTCTCGAGTGCGCATTCACACCGATTCGCAATACGTCCAAAAAGGCATCACCGTGTGGATTCACAACTGGAAGCGACAGGACTGGCGTACGGCCGACAAGAAGCCAGTCAAAAATGCCGATCTGTGGAGCCAATTGGACGAACTCTCGGTGAATCACGAAATTGAGTGGCTCTGGGTCAAAGGGCATGCAGGGCATCCAGAAAACGAGCGTGCCGATCAGCTGGCCAATCTCGGTGTGACTGCTGGTCGGTCGCGCCCATGAACCGCCAGATCGTGCTCGACACCGAGACTACGGGGCTTGCGCCTGAGCTGGGTCATCGCGTGATCGAACTTGGGGCGATCGAACTGAAGAATCGCCGCCCCACCGGCCGGCAGTTTCATTATTACGTCAATCCCGAGCGGGAGAGCGACGAGGCAGCGCTGCGGGTGCATGGTATTGCCGACGAATTCTTGCTCGACAAGCCGAAGTTTGGCGAAATCGTTGCACTGTTTCTGGACTACGTCGATGGCGCAGAGCTCATCATTCATAACGCCCCCTTCGACGTTGCATTTCTTAACCATGAGCTGGCGCGCCTCGATATGCCGCCGATCACGAATGCTTGTCCAGTCATCACCGATACCTTGCGTCTCGCGCGTGAGCTTCACCCGGGTAAGAGAAACAGCCTCGACGCATTGTGCGAGCGCTACCAGATCGACAACGCTTCGCGCACGCTGCACGGTGCGCTACTGGATGCGCAGTTACTGGCCGAGGTCTACCTTGCGATGACACGTGGCCAGGAAAGCTTGCTCGTGGGCCTGGCGGTGGACAGCCCGAGCGAGGCCGAAGCGCAAACGTCAGAGGTATACGAGGTTACGGTGCAAAAAGCGTGTGTGGCGGAACTCGTCGAGCACGCGCGTTATCTCGAAGACCTGGACAAGGCTTCCAATGGAGCGTGCGTGTGGAAGGGGCTTGCAACGCAGCCGGGCTAGCGGGAATCCAGGAGTTCTGCGGTTACTGCGTTGATCAGCCAGCGCGAAATGCTGATGCCATCGGGCACGTCAGGAAGAGCACCTGGGGCGAACCAGCGAGCTTCTTCGATTTCGACACCATCCGGTCGCACGTCTCCGCCCGCGTACTCGGCGGTAAATGCGATCATCAGGGAGTTGGGAAACGGCCAAGACTGGCTACCAAAGTAGCGGATATTTTTTACCTGAACACCGACCTCTTCGAATGATTCGCGTGCCACGGTCTGTTCCAGGCTCTCACCGGCCTCGACGAAGCCGGCGAGCGCGCTAAAGCGGTTCGTCGCGAAACTTGGCTTGCGTGCAAGCAGTATTTCGCGGCCATTGGTGATTAGCACCATGATCGCAGGGCAGATGCGCGGGTAGACTGTGAGTTTACAGCTCGAGCACGCACGCGCACGCTCATCGCTGCGCACGACTGTCGGCGTACCACAGCGGCCGCAGAATTGATGCGTGCGGTCCCACTCTACAATCTGTGCTGCCCTGCTCGCCAACGCGACGTGCAATTCATCGAAACGGCCAAGTAGTGTGCGCAAGGCTTGCCATACCATACCCGGTGGCGTGTGCGCTGCGGAGATCTCCGCGGACAACGCCGGCACTCCGTGAAGCAGCCCGAGATATTGCGTGCGTGCGGTTTCTAGTCCAAGCTCGGAGGGGTGGGCGCAGCGGGGAAGGGCATACGCATCGCCTTCGACTGCCACTAACATACGCCCTTCGTGGAAGGCGAACCAGTGAGCCTGGCTCGTCACGCTATCGGGGGAAACCCCAGGGATGAATGCCGCTGCGCCTGCTGTGTTCATCGTCTCCTCGCGTATTTTCAGTCAGGGACGTATCGGTAAATTTTACAGGCGACTTGGGTCGGGTGAACAATGAATCCTGGGTGTTAACGCTTTCCGCATCCGGGGCGGGCCCCGTCTTGACCAACCCCGCGACCGGCGCGCTCGGCCTAGCACCGACGACTCGGAAGGTTTGGTGGCCTTGAGTGCGAGTGGTGCATACGGCAACGTGGGGATTTGATCGTCGCAGAGGATCGACCTAATGTACGGCACGCGAGCGACCATTCTTACCCTTTCCATCGCATTATTGCGCCCTTATACTGCGCACGCGCTGGTGGCGCCTGGAATCTGGGTTTGCAGTCTTGAGAATTCCGTTAGCGACCCCAGATACGGGTCGCGCCTGACGAAAGGCATGGCTCTAAGGGGCAGAACGGTTCTTCCCGATAAGTAAGTATTTTTCTGCGAGACGCGCGAATGAAACGAATTTTTCTGTTTGTCATCACCAATCTAGCGGTGATGCTGGTGCTGGGCGTCGTCACAAACGTCCTGGGGCTCGACCGAGCCCTTGCGGGTTCCGGATTCAACGTTCCGGCCATGCTGATTATGTCGGCAGTCGTAGGTTTTGGGGGAGCACTGTTCTCGCTCGCGATATCCAAGTGGTCGGCAAAAATGATGACAGGGGCGCGGGTGATCGACGCACCCGCGAACTCCACCGAGCGCTGGTTTTACGACACCGTGCGCCAGCAGGCAAAGGCTGCGGGTATCGGCATGCCGGAAGTCGCAATATACGATGCGCCAGATGTCAACGCATTTGCGACGGGCATGAGCCGTAACAACGCACTGGTCGCAGTGAGTACGGGGCTGCTAAATAGCATGACGCGCGACGAGGCAGAAGCGGTGCTTGGACACGAGATCAGTCACATCGGCAATGGCGACATGGTCACTCTTACCTTGATACAGGGTGTGGTCAACACCTTCGTATTCTTCCTGTCGCGAGTGGTGGGCTTCGTGGTTGATCGGTTGATCCTGAAAAACGAACGCGGTTATGGCATCGGTTACTGGGTGGCTACGATCGCGGCACAACTGGTGTTGGGCGTGCTGGCCCAGATTATCGTGATGTGGTTCAGCCGACAGCGTGAGTTTCGGGCGGATTCGGGCGGCGCAAAGCTCGCGGGCCGCGAGAAGATGGTCGCTGCCTTGCAGCGCTTACAAGCGGCGCATGAGATCCCGACCAGTTTGCCTACTCAGATGAAAGCCTTTGGAATCAGTGGTGGTAGCGGCTTGTCCCGCTTGTTCATGACTCATCCCCCGCTTGAGGAGCGAATTGCCGCGCTGCGCGCGGGTGCCTCACAGAGCTAACGTAAAACAGGGTTGCGCACGTCGCCAGTCACCACGATTTGGCTTTGGGCAACTACAGTTCCGGGCGGCCCGACTTGTATCCCTAGCTTGCCACTGAGATCGCCCTTACCCTGAACGTCGAAGCTGCCCGCAGCATTCATCGAGTTGGAGGCGATACGCAACTGCTGGAATGAAGCCCGATTCCGAGCCACTGCAACCACGCCGGTCATGTTGGTGTAGCGCGTACGCCCGCCACGGATTCCTTCCCGTCCGGACGCTTGCGCCGCTCGTACCAAGTCGACATTCTTGATCATCCCCTGATTCGCACTAAAGCCAAAGTCGACGCGAGGCTGGTCGAAGAGCGCCCCCAGTCTTGCCGCTTGCAAAGTGAACAAGCCGTTTATGTCGGCACTACCTGTGATCGAGAGTTCACTGGTAAATAATGCGACTAGCGGTTCCAAATTAAGATTCGCGATGGTGAACTTGCCTTCGACCGTGATTGCGGAGGCGTAGCGTACTTGGCCGCTCGCTTTGAGCTTGCCACCGAACACACTGCCTTCAGCCTGAATCTCGCGCAATTCCGTGGGCGTCAGCGTCCCGGTGAGCTCTAGATCGTTGAATACGTATGCTGGCCCGAGTGGTGGGGTGAAGCGGGACGCTCGTACCACCAAGCTGGCACTGTCGCCTTTTGGAACGACGTCGGCCGTCAACGTGCCGTCCGCGAGTCTAACGGATGCCCTGGAGACCGCGCCATTCTTGTCCAGTTGCGCGTCGACGTTGAGCGATAACGGTTCAAGACCGCGCAGCGTGACCCGTGCGCCACGGATCAATATTTTCTTTACCGAAAGCCGCGGTCGGGCCGCCGGGGCCCGTGCAAACGCCAGTACCCGCGCAAGCGCATCTTGATCTACGCTTGGCGAGTTCAGTTCAATCTCGCTCGCTTCCTTTTCTGCCGAGAAAAGATCGATGGGACCGATTGCTACTGTCGCGGACGGTACTTTGATGTCCTGCTGGGGCCCAATCGTGAGTTTCTCCAGCGTCAGCGCGGGAGAGGGGAATATCGCATAGCGCATGGAGCCGATGGTTACCGGTTCCCCCGTCCGCTCGGATGCAATCTTCTCGGCCGCGTTAATCCAGGGCGTGAGGGGCATAAGGTGCAGGCCTCCGATTCCCGCCCCGACGAGCAGTACCGCTGACAATACAGCCGGGACCAATATTTTGGTTTTCTTGCGCGGCTTTGCGGCAGCGAGCAACGCTTCTTCCTCTGCGCGGCGGGCTCGCTCCTCGGCAGCAATCTTGGCTCGTTCTTCGGCTTCTTTGCGTGCCTTGACATCGGCTTCGAGCTCCGCGCGCTGCCTGGATTTAAGCTCGTCGTCGACCCGCTGTTTGACATCGGTTTCGGCTTTTTCCTGATACTCGCGCTGCTGCATGACTCGCGCCACGGCTTCCATCTTGGCGCGATCTTCAGCGGCCGAGCGCGCCCGGCGCTCGTCTTCCATGCGTGCGATGAGCTTAGCGCGCACCGTGGCCTCGCGCGCCATGCGTGCTTCCATTTGCTCGCGTGCGCGTTTCTCGTTCTCTAACCGAGCTTCGGCTTCTTCGCGAATCTTGCGTGCTTGCTCGACCTTGTGTGCCGCGTCCTCGAGGGCCAATCTTGCGGCGTCAGTGTCGTCCTGCAGCAGTTCCCGGGAACGTTTCTCGGCTTCCTCACGCGCCTTGCGCTCGGCTTCGATCTGCGCTTCCATTTCAGCGCGCGCGCGGGACTCCGCGTCTATGCGGGCCTTGCGTTCAATCTCTGCTTGCGCTTCGGCTACCTCACGGCCTTTGCGCTCGACGTCGAGGCGCGCTTCGATTTCGCGGAGCTCCTGTTCGAGGCGCTCGCGCAGAGCGTTGCGCTCGGCGTCGTCGCGCTCCCGGCGCTCGGCGTCCTCGCGAGAGAGACGTTCGATTTCCTCCTTGGCGCGACGTTCGGCTTCGTCGCGGGCCGTTCTTTCGATGTCGATGCGTGCTTCCGCATCAATACGTGCCAGCCGTTCGGTTTCGGCACGCGCTTCGGCCTGTTCGCGGGCAACGCGTGCCGCCTCGGCCTTCGCGTCGGCTTCCTCGCGTGCGACGCGCGCCGCCTCACTTTGCGTCTGCGATTCTGCGTGTGCGAGCCGCTCGGCTTCCTCGCGTGCGAGTCGCTCAGCTTGCGCTTTGGCCTCGGCTTCCTCGCGCGCCACGCGTTCAGTCTCAACGCGCATATCGGCGTCTTCGCGTGCGCGGCGTTCGGCTTCGTCGCGCGTCTTGCGCTCTGCGGCAATCTTCGCCTCGGCCTCTTCGCGAACTCTGATCTCAGCTGCGGTGTGGGCCTCCGCTTCTTGACGCATACGCTCTTCGGCTTCTTCACGCGCATTGATCGCCGCGTCGAGTTGGGCTAGGGCCTCCGTCGATCGGTCCTCGGCCGCGCGAGCACGTGCCTCGGCTTCCGCTTTAATCTGCTCTTCAACTTCGCTGCGAGCCATACGCTCCGCGTTGGCACGGGCATCGGCTTCGCGGCGCGCCTCAGCTTGGGCTTCTGTACGCGCCTGGACCTCGGCCTCGAGCTGCGCAAGTGCGGTGCGGGCCGCTTCTTCAGCTTCGCGAGCCTTGGCCTCGGCCTCTTCGCGCGCGGTGCGCAGTTCGTCTTCCCGAGCCTTGGCTTCCGCCTCGATCCGCGAGCGTGCTTCGGCTTCCTCGCGGGCTCTGGCTTCGGCCTCCTCCCGGGCTTTACGCTCGGCCTCGCTGCGCACCTCGGCCTCGGCCTCTGCCCGTGCTTGTGCTTCCTGGGCTGCACGGACTCGCGCCTCGGCTTCCTCGCGTGCCCTGCGCTCGGTTTCCGTGCGCGCCTCGGCTTCCTCGCGAGCAATTCGCGCCGCATCGGCCTTAGCTTCGGCTTCCTCGCGGGCGATGCGTGCCGCCTCGCTCTGCGACTGCGATTCTTCGCGCGCAAGCCGCTCGGCTTCCTCACGCGCGATCCGCTCGGCCTGCGCTTTGGCTTCTGCTTCCGCACGCGCCGCGCGTTCGGTCGCAACGCGCATATCGGCGTCTTCACGCGCGCGGCGTTCGGCTTCGTCGCGCGTCTTGCGCTCCGCGGCAATCTTCGCTTCGGCCTCTTCACGAACTCTGCGCTCGGCTGCGGCGTAGGCCTGCGCTTCCTGACGCATACGCTGTTCGGCCTCTTCACGCGCCTTAACCGCGGCTTCGAGCTGGGCCTGTGCTTCCGCCGATCTTTCCTCGGCAGCGCGAGTACGTGCCTCCGCCTCTGCCTTAATCTGTTCTTCGACCTCGCCGCGAGCCATACGCTCTGCATTGCCGCGGGCGTCGGCTTCGCGGCGTGCATTCGCCTCGGCGGCGGCGCGCACCTGTACTTCGGCTTCAAGCTGTGCGAGCGCAACGCGGGTCGCTTCTTCAGCTTCGCGTGCCTTGGCCTCAGCATCTTCGCGTGCCCTGCGCAGTTCCTCTTCACGATCCTTGGCTTCCGCCTCGATCCGCGCGCGCGCTGCGGCTTCCTCCCGTGCTTTGGCTTCTGCCTCCTCCCGGGCCTTACGTTCAGCTTCGCTTCGCTCCTTCGCTTCGGCTTCGATTCGTGCCTGCGCTGCCTGAGCCTCGCGAACCCGGGTTTCAGCCTCTTCGCGAGCCTGGCGATCGGCCTCACTTCGCTGCTTGGCTCCCGCTTCGGCTCTTGCCTGGGCTTCCTCGGCAGCACGAACTCGGGACTCGGCTTCCTCGCGAGCCTTGCGTTCTGCTTCGCGGCGTTCTTCGGCTTCGGCTTCGGCTCGCGCCTGGGCTTCGGCAGCCTCACGCGCCCGTGCTTCTGCCTCTTCGCGTGCCTTGTGCTCCGCCTCGCTGCGTTCCTTGGCCGCCGCTTCGGCTTGCGCCTGCGCTTCCCTCGCGTCAAGCGCTCGGGCTTCGGCTTCTTCGCGGGCTTTAGTTTCTGCTTCGCTACGTGCAGCCGCAGCGACTTCGGCGCGCTCGCGAGCCTCCGTTGCCTCAAGTGCCCGCGCTTCAGCTTCCTCGCGTGCCTTGCGCTCGGCTTCGCCGCGTTCTCTTGCTTCGGCTTCAGCGCGCGCCTGGGCGTCAGCCGCCTCACGCGCTCGGGCTTCAGCCTCTTCGCGCGCCTTGCGCTCGGCCTCGCCGCGTTCTCGGGCGGCTTCTTCCGCTCTCGCCTGCGCTTCCTTAGCCTCGAGCGCCCGGGCTTCGGCTTCCTCCCGAGCTCTAATTTCGGCTTCGCTGCGCTCTTGCGCTGCGACTTCAGCACGTGCCTGCGCTTCCTTGGCTTCACGGACTCGCTCTTCGGCTTCTTGGCGAGCGCGAACGGACTCTTCTTCCCTGGACTTGGACTCGATTTCCAACTTTGATCGTGCTTCAGCCTCTGCCTTGGCACGGGTCTGCGCTTCCGCCAGCATGCGCGCCATTGCCTGCAGTTTGGCCTCGAGTTCCATGCGGGCTTTCGCTTCCGCATGTGCCCTGCCCAGTGCTTCCGCCTCGGCCTGAGCGCTAGCCCGCGCGCGCGCGTGGGCCTCAGCCTCGGCTTGTGCCCGATTCGCGGCTTCAGCTCGCGCTCGCGCCTCGGCTTCGGCACGCGCTTTGGCTTCGACTTCGTAGCGCTGCTTGACCTCCAAGGCGGCCCGTATTCGCGCTTCTGCATCGGCGCGACCGGTAGATTCGGTTGCATGCTGTGCATCGGACTCAGCTTGCTCGCGCGCAAGCCCTGCAGCGTGGACGTGTGCTTCAGCTTCTGCCCGCGCCCGCGCTTCGGCGGCGACCCGCGCTTGCGCCGCGAGCTTGGCTTTTGCCTCCATTGCTGCGAGCGCGACAGATTCGTTCTTTGCCCGCCCTTGCATTTCGGCTCGCGCTTTGGCTTCAGCTTCGGCTCGGGCACGAGCCTCGGCTACCTTGTTCAATTTGCTGAGCGATTCGGGCGAAGTGAAGTCCAAATCTGAGAGATCGGAACCTGCCGCCTTCTGCGTGGGGACTTGGTTGATGCGCATCGTGGGCTGCGGAATGCGCAGTGTTTCCGTAAACTGCGGCGGCGGCGGGGGGGGAACGGGT
>Ga0326597_10003420_pt1 | contig 22903 bp, 16 predicted proteins | sample RVTome_12_FD_203789 | JGI IMG/M metagenome (GOLD analysis project Ga0326597, IMG submission 203789) | Soil microbial communities from uranium-contaminated site in the Upper Colorado River Basin, Wyoming, United States - RVT100D185 | ecosystem: Environmental > Terrestrial > Soil > Contaminated >...
CAGCCCCCCAAAGCCCCGGCCCTCCCGGGCCGGGGATGATCCCCAAGACCCAACCCCCGAGTCTTTTCTCACTCATCTTTCCCAGATTCCCGGAATCTCGGTTGCACCTTGGCGGTTCGGCGGTACATTTGGGGAGATTCGCTACGGCTGTGTCCGTCGGTCTTCGAGCCCGGCGGGCCGTGGGGCGGTTCGGGGATGGGATGTTCCCGGCCGCGGCCGCAGCGGCTGATGCACGGATGCTCCGACAACCCGGTTGGCGATTCGTGCAGGTTCCTCCTGCACCATGATCGAATCTGCGTTCAACCGGCGGTGCATGGCCGGCGCTGCGTCGCGCCGGGCGAAGCCGCGCACCAGTGAGAGGAAGGCATCCATCCTGATGCGACACACCTCAACCAAAGTCGGAATGCGAACATCGAGTCTGGCCCTGCTGAGCGTGAGCGCTGCGCTGCTTCTCGCCGCAGGCGAGACGCTGCACCACGTACACGCCGGTGCGTTTGCGGGGGAGGGGGCGACACCGACGCCGGGCATTGCCCTCGCCGCGATGATGGCCGCCGAGTCGGCCGCCATCGCGGAAAGCAGCGCATCCGCCCTCGCGGAGACGACGGAAGAGGCCAACGCCATGACCACGCCGATCTTCAAACCCTTCGTGATGGTGCGCGTGCCGCTGCCCAGCGGCTACACCCACGGCGAGGTCATGGGCCTCAACGAAAGCAATCAGGCCGTCGGCTGGATGCACCACGTCTCGGAGAATCGCGATCACGCCTTCTTCTTCGATCCCGCCGAGGGCGTGACGATTCTCGACCTGAACACGCAGCAGCACGATGCGGCGTGGGCCTACGCCATCTCCAACGATTCCACGCCCATCATCGCCGGCGCCGTGATGTGGAAAGGCGTTCCCAACTATCTCCGCGCCTGCACCTGGACCGGTCCGACGGGCAGCCTGACGGTTCCCTTCGGCAGCGGAGTCGTCAGCACGATCTACGCGGTGAATGACGTGAGCAGCACCACGACGCTCGCGGGAATGTATGAGGTTTCGTCGGAGTCGCGCTCGGTGGTGTACGACGGCGCGTTCGAATATCCCGCGCCCGGCGTGAATGGCGAAGCGCGCGGGATGAACGCCGGCGGCAAAGTCGTCGGCTGGCACATCGTTAATGGCAAGTCACACGCCTACTCGTGGGTTTCGGACACCACCGGCGACATCAACCCCTACGGCTACGACTACAGCGGCGCGTTCAGTGTTAATACGGCCGGCAACATCGGCGGCTGGGTCGCGGAATCGAGTCTGTCGTCGAAGATTCCGGCGCTGTGGACGCTGCTCTTTCAGGGCGTCTACACCGTTGACCCCTTCCCCGTCGGTTCGAGCGCCGCGGTCACGGCCCTCAACATCCACGGCGAGATGGCCATCACCCGCGAAGGAGGCAGCGGGGCCGCGATCTGGAGCAAGCGCACCGGCGTCGATGACGCCGACCTGCTCGACGATCTGACGTTGATGCGCGGCGGCGATGATGTCTTACATTCCGCCTGGGCGATCAACGACAACGGCTGGATCGGCGGCAGTTACCTCGCCGGCGGCACCGGCGACCCGCAGCCGTGTCTTATCATTCCTTATGATGTGGACAACAACGGCACGCCCGACTACCGGCAGATTCTCGAAGGCAAGCGCGAGGGCTTCACCGATTTGGACACCAACGACAACTGGCTGCTGGACTGGGGGGAGTCCATCAACAGCGTCGGCATGCGCGTCGGCCTCAACGGCCCCGGCTACGGCAATCCGTCTCATGCCATCGCCAACACCCGCGTCGTGAGTCAGAGTCTGCACATCGGCGCCCTGCCCGAGGACGCCACCGATGACGACTACGCGATCGAGGATGTGCTGCTTGGAGAGGTCGGTTGCGAAGAGTTCCGCACCGGCATCGAACACTGGGCGCGGGCGACGCAGTTTGATCCGCAGGAACGGGAGGTGTCCATGCTCCTGCGCTCCACGCTCAGCGGCGCGACGGACCAGGACTATCTTCCCGGGAACGGGAACGAGTTCGAACGCACGCAACTGCTGGCCAGCATCCACAAGTTCGCCTACCAGTTCGCCTGGTGCATCGATTACGTCCAGACCGGCAACGAAGTCTTCGGCGGGGCCGGCGGGTACAGGTTCTATTACGATTCCGAACTGTTCGAATGTGATGAATGGCAGGGAGTCCGGACCTTCCAGGAATTGGACGCCGACTGCAAAGAGGAGGCGGTGTTACTGGTGCGCGACTGGCTGGAGGATCAGGCTTGGGCGGCGCTGGAGGGTTCGGCGCTGGCCGGCCGGCCGCTGCGCCTCGTCGGGCCGGGCATCATCTATGCTCACGTTCTTGCCGCTCACGCCTATCAGGGTGGAGGCGGGGAGGGCGCGGCCGCCTTCTTCATCATGGACAACATCGTGGACTGGCTCAACGCCAACCAGATGCACTTCGACATGCACTTGCACTATCGGAGCATCGCGGAAGGGATGGATGCGATCGACGATCTGATCGACGCCGAATCGAACTGGGGCGGCCCGCCCAACTGGAAGGTGTCACGCGAGTTCGGCCCGACGGCGACAGATGAATGGGCCTCAGGCAGCAACCTGGCTGACTTCGCCAGGTTCCGGGACGACTACACGACCCAGGGGCCGTGCAGTTCCAACTGCTGCAACCAAGTGCCGGCGGACGGCAACTGGGACGCCTTCGTTCTCGACAATTGGCGGAATGCGCAGTTCAATAACGACTTCGAGATGGACACCTTCCTCGCGGCTCTCGCGAGCGAGGGGTGGACGTGGGTTGCCTACGGCCCCGTTCACATGGCCGCGCCACACCAGGTCGTCTTCGACATGGCGACCCTTCGGGCCAACCACGTCTGCGACAACCGGATGCATCAGAATCGGAGCCTGAGCACCCGGTTCACACCACTGACCGATGAATTCGAGGTCGAGGCCGCGAACTTCAGCCTCACCTTCCCGCAGAATCGCCGGACCTGTCCCGAGTGTGAGTGAATCATGTTCGACCGGCGCGGCCGAGGGGCCGCGCCGGTCATTGTAATATCCCGAAAGGAGAGCGCCATGCGCTGCGCAACATTCGTTCGCGCGATCATCATCATTCTTCTCACCACCGTCGCGGCCCGCGGGCAGACGGAGTACCGCTACGCGTTCCTGATGTTGCCCCCCCTCGGCGGAGAGCACAGTTTCGGATGGGGGATGAACGAGTTCGGCGATGTGGTCGGCTCCGCATTTCTGCCGGGCAACAACGCCTTCCATGCGACATTGTGGATCGACGGCGAGCCGATTGATCTTGGGACGCTCGGCCATGTCAACAGCCGCGCGCAGGATGCAAACGCCAGCGGATGGGTCGTAGGCTTCTCAGGATGTCTCGGCAGCGAGCGAGCGTTCCTCTGGAGGGATGGGCTCATGGAGGACATTGGCACGCTCGGAGGCAATACCGCCAATGCGTTTGCGATCAACGACGCGGATGACGTCGTGGGAAGTTCGAGAATCCACCAGACGTTTACTAGCGCGTTTCTCTGGCGCGACGGGCAGATGGAGGATCTCGGTAGTCATGCGGGTCGAGGATCCTGGGCCTACGACGTTAATTCTGCGGGTCAGGTCGTCGGTCGTTCGTACTCCGCCGAGTCATCTTGGCGCGCCGCTCTCTGGGAAAACGGCAAGATTATCGACCTCGGCACACTTCGCCCGGACAACACCGGAACGAGCGAGGCCTACGGCATCAACGATCTGGGTCAGATCGTCGGCTTTGCGCAAGGCTATCTCTATCGTTACTACGCTGCGGTCTGGCACAACGGTCAGATCTACGACCTTGGCGTTCCTCAAGGCACGCGAGAGTCATACGCTAAAGGGATCAACAATCTAGGGCAGATCGTCGGCCACGGCTACCTGAATCATCGATCCATCGGGTTCCTTTGGGAACCTCAGCGAGGCATGCAGCGCCTTGATGACCTGCTTCCCGCGCGCACAACCTTCTATCCCCGCCTGGTCTGGGCGATCAACGATGCGGGCCAGATCACCGGAATCGCCTCGCCGAAGAGCGCGCCGGAGTCGCAGGATCTGGCGTTCATCATGTCCCCGGTGAATCTGACGATGGATCTCGCCGCCCCCAGCCCCGGCCGCGCCGGCGAAAGCAACATGATCACCGTGACCAACTGCACCCCCGGCGAGCGCGTGACCTTCCTCTACTCCCGAAATGGCGGCGGGCAGCGCATCCCCGGCTGCGACCTTCAGCAGAACGCCCTGCAACTCGACAGCCCGACGGTGATCGGGACCGCCGTCGCCGACGGTAACGGCGTCGCGACGATCACCCGCACCGTCCCGCCCATCGCGCGAAATCAGACCATCCTCTTCCAGGCTGTCGTCCAGAACGAGTGCGCCATCAGTCAGTTGGTCGTGCATCGGTTTGAGTGAGTTTTTCACCACAAAGTCACAAAGGCACGAAGGCACGAAGAGGGGCATCGAGGCATCAAGGGACCAAGGCATCAAGACATCGAGGGATCGAGGGAGCAAGGGGAAGGCACTGGGCGGGAGGCAGTTGGCACCTGGGAAAATAGCAAGGCACAAATGCACCGAGGCATCAGGGCATCTAGCGCGGAAGGCACTGGGCGGGAAGCACTTGGCACTTGGGAAGACGGCGAGGCATCAAAGCAGCAAAGCAGCAAGGCAGCAAAGCAGCGAGGCAGCGAGGCATCAGGGAACGGCACTGGCCAGGAGGCACTCGGGACGGCAGCGAGGGATCAAGGCAAAGGCCTGAGACTTGCGCCTTTCGCCGCAGGATCGGATCGAATCTCCCGGCTTGCTTTCGACTCTTACCGCTCACGGCGGTTGGTCGCGGGGCGTCAGGGGATTGAGGCGGGTTCCAGGCCCCAAGCCTCGATCTCGCTCGCCGCGCTTCGGGCGGTTGAAGTGGATATACTTATCTTGTTCTGTCTCCCGCTCAAGCCCCACCGTGCATTCAACCCCTTCACTCCACCTCTTCTGCACCCCCATTCCACTCGGATCAATGCGCGCCGAGCCGCGAACCACAAGGCAGCCCACTGATGACCATCGCTCCCGCCACCGCGCCCCTGCTCCACCTTCAACAACCCGACTTCCCCCGCCACCACCGAGGCTCGCAGGCCCGCGTCCTGCTCAGCAGCGTCTTCGGCCCCTACGCCCGCGATGATGAGTACGGCAGCCGCTCCATCAACCCGATGGAACTCTACCACAACCAGGTGACGCGGGTGCAGCGGTCGTTTTCGCTGCGCATGTTCCACCGCTCGTGGGGGCTGATGCTCATCCAGGCGAACATCGCCGCCCCATGCACGCTGCTGGACTTTCCGACGCGCGATCGCTTCATCGAGGAACTGCGCACGACTTACGACATCATCGGCCTGGGCGCCATCATTCCCAACCTCGCCAAGGTTCGCCACATGTGCGAACTGATCCGCGAGCACCAGCCGCAGGCAACGATCGTCGTGGGGGGGCACGTGGCCAACTACCCCGATCTCGACTCGATCATCGACGCCGACCACATTGTGCGCGGCGAGGGGGTCGAGTGGATGCGCCGCTACCTCGGCGAGGCGACCGATCGGCCGATCGTTCATCCGCGGATTCTCTCGGGCTTTGGATCGCGCACCATGGGCCTCACGCTGAGCGAGAAGCCCGGCGACGTGGCGGCGGTCCTCATTCCTTCCGTCGGCTGTCCCATCGGATGCAACTTCTGCGCCACCTCGGCGATGTTCGGCGGCAAGGGACGCTGCCTCCACTTCTACGACACCGGCGATGAACTCTTCGAGATCATGTGCGGCCTGGAGCGCGACATGGCCGCCCGCTCCTTCTTCGTCATGGATGAGAACTTTCTCCTGCACCGCAAGCGGGCGCTGCGCCTCCTTGAACTGATGCAGCAGCACGGCAAGGCGTGGTCGCTGTACCTCTTCGCCTCCGCCAACGCCCTGCGGGTTTACGAGATCGAACAGATCGTCGGCCTGGGCGTTTCGTGGGTGTGGATGGGCCTTGAAGGCAAAAACGCCGCCTACACCAAACTCCGCGACACCGACACCCGCACCCTCGTCCGCACGCTTCAATCGCACGGCATCCGCGTGCTTGGATCCAGCATCATCGGGATGGAGAACCACACGCTGTACAACATCGATGAGGCGATCGACTTCGCCGTCGAGCACGACACCGAGTTTCACCAGTTCATGCTCTACACGCCGATTCCCGGCACGCCGCTTTTTGCCGAGCACCAGAAGAACGGAACGATGCTGCCGCCCGAGGAGTACGTCGAGGCGGACATTCACGGGCAGTTGAAGTTCAACTACCGCCACGCACACCTTCCGCCGGGAGTGGAAGGGGGGTTGATTCTGCGAGCCTTCCACCGCGACTTTGAGGTGAACGGGCCAAGCGTGGTGCGCATCGCGCGGACGGTGCTGCAAGGCTGGCGGCGTTACAAGCACAGCGCCGATGCGCGGATCCGCTCGCGATTCCAGTGGGAAGCCCGGGACCTCGCCGTGACCTACGCCGGGGCGCTGTGGGCGGCGCGGCAGTACTTCAAGCGCACGAATGCCCGACTCGCACAACGCATCAGCGGGATTCTCAACGATCTCAAGCGAGAGTTCGGCTGGCGAACGAGGGTCTCAGCGCCGCTCATCGGCCGGTACCTGCTCACAATGCTCCGCCGCGAAGAGCAGCGCCTCAGCCGCGGCTGGACAATCGAGCCGCGGACGTTCTACGAGCACAACGAGACTGCGCTGGCGCACCTGGCTCAGATGGCGTTGAGGATCGGCAGCAGCCGCGCGCCGGGCGCCGCGACGCAGTAAGCGCTGCCCGGAGGCGGGCCGTCGAGCAGATGACGCTCGATCAGTTCCGCGCCGCCGAGATCCTTGAGCGAGAGCGACACGGCCCGATCCGTCGCGCCGGGCAACGCACTCGCCACCTGCGTGAAGCGCGTCGGCCCTTCGCCGATGACGTAGAGCGTGGGCATCGACCACTTGCGCAGCGCCACATCCCGCACCTCCAGCGTCCGCAGCGCCCGGTCGAGGCGGTCACACGCCGGCGCGAGCCGCTCGCCGCGGCGCGTCAGGAGATACTCAGGGCGCAACGGATGGCCGTAACCGGGATTGCGCCGCACCCAGCCGAGGTCGATGAGTTCATCGATGGTCTGGCGCACGGCGCCGGCGTTGGCGCCCAGCGCGTGGACGAGGCTGATGAACTTGGCCCCCTCCGTGCGGTGCAGTTGCGCCAGGACGGGGCAGGCCCAGCGGCGGTGAAAGAGTGCGGCGAGTCGATCGATGCGGTCCATCGCAAGGAACGTCCTTCCGGGAATCAGCAGCGGAAGCAGAATGAGGCCAAGCGCGGCGGCGAACAGCGAGCGGCGAGCGAGGGCGGTCGCCGACGCGTCTGCTCCGCCATCCGCGCTCCCCGATCGATCCATGATTCCCGCCTTCCCGCCATTTGACGCATAAAGTATAGCCGCTATACTCAGCGAAACAACCGCCGGAACACCGGCAGAAGGAGAAAACCATGACCTCGCCACTCAACTACGACGGCGGACTCACCATCGCCTTTGACGTCTCCGACCTCAAGAAGTCCATCGACTGGTACACCGGCATCCTCGGCTTCAACCACCTCTACACCGTCGATGAGATCGGCTGGTCCGAACTGCAAAGCCCCGTCGAGGGCGGGCGCGTCAACGTCGGCCTCTCCCAAGTCGAGAAGGTCAAGCCCGGCGGCCCCACTCCGACCTTCGGCGTCAAAGACATCGACAAGGCTCGCGGCATCCTCGAAAGCAAGAAGGTGCGCTTCGACGGCCCGACGCGCGAGTACCCCGGCATGGTGCGCCTCGCCACCTTCTACGACCCCGACGGCAACACGCTGATGCTCTACCAGTCGCTGGCGAAGCAGTGAGCGAAAGCGGGTGCGCGCCGCGGCCGCCATGACGCAATCACTCGGTGGTGAGCCGACGCCGACCGGCCGGCTTCGGCACGGATATCCTTCCGCACTTCGCATCCGAGCATCGGAGTTGTCGCATGGCGCGCGTGGCGTTTACCAGGCATCTGCACCGCTTCTTTCCCGCACTGGCTCAGACGCCGATCGTACAGGTTGACGCCGCGAATGTGGCAGAACTGATCAGGCAACTTGACGCGCGCTACCCCGGCCTGGCGGGATATCTCTGCGATGAGGGCGGCTCATTGCGCCGCCACGTCAACGTTTTTGTGAATGCAACCCCGATCCGCGACCGTCAGGGCTTGACGGATGCGCTCGACGAGGCGTCCACGGTCCACATCATGCAGGCGCTTTCGGGCGGGTAGCAGCGAGGCAATCCAGCAACATCATTCGGCAACCACATGGAGAGGCACATGGCGAAGCGAGGCGACACACTATTGCTCGGCACACGAAAGGGACTCTTTCTCTTCGACCGAAAGGGCGGCGACTGGAGACTCGCCGGCGTCTCCTTCCTCGGCATCCCCATCTCCTACGCCATGATCGACCAGCGCACGGGGGTGCTCTGGGCAGGTCAGGATCACGGCCACTGGGGCGCCAAACTGTCGCGCTCGCGCGACCGCGGCAAGACGTGGGAGGAAGTGCCCGCGCCGAAGTACCCCGAGGGCGAAGTCATCAAGAACTCGATGATGAGCGTCGATCCCAAGGCGCCCGAGAAGCCCGCCACGCTTCGTTACATCTGGTGCATCAGTCCAGGCGGTAATGATGAGCCAAACCGGCTTTACATCGGGACCGAGCCGGGCGGGCTTTTTGTCAGCGAGGACGGTGGCGACGCATGGACGCTCAACCGGCCCCTGTGGGATCATCCCTCGCGCCTGGCCGGACAGTGGTTCGGCGGCGGGCGCGATCATGCCGGCATCCACTCCATCATCGTCGATCCGCACGACAGCAGGCGCATCCTGGTGGGCGTCAGTTGTGCCGGCACTTTTGAGACGACCGACGGCGGCAAGTCGTGGACCGTTCGCAACAACGGACTCAAATCGAGTTTCCTTCCCGAGCCGAATCCAGAGGTGGGTCACGACCCGCACCTCGTGGTCATGTGCCCCGGAAACACGAAACACCTCTGGCAGCAGAACCACTGCGGCATCTGGAAGAGCGATGATGACGGGCGTTCGTGGGTTCAGGTCTCGGAGAAAGATGGGCCGGCGAACTTCGGCTTTGCCGTCGCCGTCGATGAAAACGATCCGAAGCAGGCGTGGGTCGCCCCGGCGGTGTCGGATGAGTGCCGTGTCGCGGTGAACGGGGCGCTGTGCCTCAGCCGCACGACCGACGGCGGGCGGACGTGGAGAGCGTTGCGCGAAGGATTGCCGCAGGAGCAGTGTTACGATGTGGTCTTCCGCCACTGCCTCGACAAGGCCGGCGAGGCGCTCGCCTTCGGCACGACGACGGGCAACGTGTATTACTCCAACGATTGCGGCGATCATTGGAAGTGCCTGGGGAATCACTTCCCGCTCGTCTACTCGCTGCGCTTTGCGTGAGGTGAATGGCGCACGAAAAAGGGACGAAGGCACAAAGTCACAATGACAGGCATCAAAGCAATGAATGATGATGTTGAATCGCAATCAACTCATCTCGATCTGCCATGCGATCCTTTCCCTTGTCTCTCTTTGTGTCTTTGTGACTTTGTGGTAAATGAGTTCTGCTCCGCGGCCACTCCTGAAGGCGATCCGCTATCGAAGGCTCTCAAGGCGCTGGCGCAGCACGTCAAGCCCGAGATTCCCTGAACCTCCAAGCGAAGTGCGTTTGGCGATGCTCTCATCGATGGGAAGTGCGGTCATCGCATCGATTTCCTTGCCGACCTGCCGATACGCCTCGCGGAAGGGCATGCCCTCGGAGGCGAGTTCGATGGCGCGGTCGGTGGCGAACATGCCGGGCGTCATCGCCTCGCGCAGGCGCGCGCGGTCGAACTCCATCGAAGCGACGAGATCGGGGAGGATGGCCAATGCGGCTAGGCCGCGCGACAAGGCGCGGATGAGCGGTTCCTTGGTGGCCTGCAGGTCGCGCTGATAGCCGCTGGGCAGGGCGAGGACCGAGGCGAGTTCCGTCATCGCGCCTTCGACGATCCCGCACGAAGCGCGCAGCAGTTCGACCACATCGGGGTTGCGCTTGTTGGGCATGATCGAACTGCCGGTCGTGAAGCGGTCCGGAAGGCGCACAAAACCAAACTCCTCGGTCGTGAACAGGCTCAGATCCCAGGCGAAGCGGCGAACCTCGAGCAGCGCCTGGTGGAGCGCGTGCAGGGCGGCGAGATCGAAGCGCCCGCGGCTGTTCTGGGCGTACATCGCGTTGAACTGAAGCCGATCAAGGCCGAGTTCATCGCTCACCCCCTGGCGGTCGAGGTCGAGGTTGACGCCGTAACCGGCGGCCGTGCCGAGCGGGCAGGTGTTGATCCACTCCCGCGTCGTTCGCGCGAGGGACGCGATGTCGAGGAAAGACTCGGCGAAAGCGCCGCACCACAGGCCGATCGTCGAGGGCACGGCGCGCTGGAGATGCGTGTAGCCGGGCATCGGCGTGCGCTCGTCGCCGGCAGCACGTTCGAGAAAGTGCTCGGCAATGTTGAGCGACACGGCCGCCAATCGATCGAGATGATCGCGCAAGTAGAGGCGTGTGGCGACGAGAATCTGGTCGTTGCGGCTGCGGCCGGTGTGAACCTTGCGGCCGGCATCGCCGAGTCTCTCCGTCAGGAAGGATTCGATCGCGGAGTGGCCGTCTTCGTAGCGATCATCGAGAACGAACTGCCCTCTGGCCGCCAACTTGTCCAACTCGCGCAGCGCCGCGACCAGCGCCGCCGATTCCGTTCCATCGAGAATGCCGATGCGTTGCAGTCCGTTGACGTGCGCGATCGAAGCGCGGATGTCATAAGGCAACAGGTGCTGATCGAGGCGCACATCTTCGCCGGCGAGGAAGCGCATGAGGCGCTCATCGATGTCGGATCTACCCTTATCCCAGATGGGTCGCTCACTCATAGGGAATCCCCGCGAGTTCGTCGAAGCCGCAGGCGAGGTTGACGTTCTGGATCGCCTGGGTCGCGGCTCCCTTGAGAAGATTGTCGATGGTGGCGACGACGGCCGACCGTTCTCCGTTCTCCGCCACGCACCACCCGCCGATGGCGACGTGGTGCCGGCCGGCGATGTCGCGGACGAGGGGCGGCTTGTCGCCCGTCAGTTTGATCAGGGGCTCGCGGCCGTAGGCATGCTCGTAGCGCTTGCCCATCCCCTCGGTCGTGATCTTCTTTCCCAGCGGCATGTTGACGGTCATGGTGATGCCGCGGAAAAACGGGGCGACGTGCGGAAGGAAGTGAACCGCGCGGCCGACGTGGCGCGAGACCTCACGCTCATGGAGGTGACCGGTCAGCGAATAGGGCAAGAGGTTGTCGTAGAGAAGTTCCGGGTTGTTCTTGTCGGAAGGGGTCTTGCCGGCGCCGCTGTAGCCCGACACGCCGAAAACCGTCGGCGGGCCGCCGAGGACATCGACCATCGGAGCGATCGCCAGTTGCGCCGCGGTCGCATAGCAGCCGGGATTGGAGATGCGCCGCGCTCCGCGGATGCGGTCGCGAAAACGCTCGGGCAAGCCATAGACCCAACCGCCGTCAAACCGGTAGTCGGCGCTGATGTCCAAGATGAGGCGCTGGGGGCGCTCGCTCGCATCGATCGCGGCCACGAAAGACCGCGCCTTGCCGTTGGGCAGGGCGAGAATAATCACTTCGGCCTGCGAAGCCGCGACCTCGCTTTCATCAAGGTTGGTGAAGCGCAGACCGGCGGGCGCGCCGTCCACGTGCGAGGCGACCTCCTCACCGCCGAGCGCCCGGGAACTGACAAAGGCGACGTGGAGATGGGGATGACCCACGGCGAGTCGGATAAGTTCGCCGCCGACGTAGCCGCGAGCGCCGATGAGGCCGATGCTGGTGCGACCGCGCCGGGTCATGAGGGTTCCGCCGATCCATGCGCGATGAAGGTGGCGGGCATCGCCAGCGCGCGCTCGATGCACCACTTCACCCGTGCGAAATCATCCAGGCCGTACCAGAAGACCGTCCATACGTCGGTGCGGTAACTGCCCTGCGCCTTGTCGAAGTACCAGAGGTTGATGGGGTTTTCGCTGCGGCTGCGCCAGAACATGCGGGGCAGGTCGCCGCGCATCCGCAGCCAGAGGGCCGCGCCCAGGCCCACGCCCTGCGCCTCTTTCGTCACTGCAAACTTGTCGAGGTAGGGAATGTCGCCTTCGAGAGTGATGATCGCAGTCGCCCGGTATGAATCGGACAGATAGAGGCGATGGCACTGCTTCTTGTTGAAGTAGTCGCCGTCGAGTTGACGCTGAAAGCAGTTCTCGAGCAGCGTGCGCAAGCGAGCCTGATCGGCCTGGTCGAAGGAATCGAGGCAGCGCACCCGCTCGCCGCGCTGCACCAGCGTGCCCGAGCCGCGGTGGGTGAAGAGTTCGCGCGCCAGGTGCTCAGGCGAGGTGATCGAGACTGACGACGAGTGCGGCAATTCGTCGAGGAGATCTTTGATCTCCTGCAACTTGAGCCGCATCCCGCCGTTGACCCACGGCTGGCTCATCAGGTGCTCGAACTCCTCCGCGAGGTTGATCGCCGAGATGATGCGCCCGTGCTGGTCGAGCAGGCCGCCGGTGGGGGTCAGGAAAATGATTTTGTGCGGCTGGAGTTTGATGGCGAGATCGGCGGCAGCGACGTCGGCGTTGATGTTGAGAATCTGCCCCCCCGCCGTCTCGCCGAGGCAGGCGAGAATGGGCAGGTGGCCGGCGCGGATGCTCGAATCGATCGCGTCGAGGTGGATGTCCACGACCTCGCCAACCAGGCCGAGGCGCGCATCCTCGACCGGCTTGGCCTCGAAGACGCCGGTGGTGATGGGGCGGGCGCGGGTGCCGAGGCTCTCGAGCGCTTCGACGAGTTTGAGATTCTCGCGCTGGAAAACCTTGCGCGCGATTTCGAGCACCTGGGGAGTGGTGACGCGCAGGCCGTCGATGCGGCTCGTCTCGATCCCCGCTTCCTTGAGCGCCACGTCGAGTTGCGGCCCGGCGCCGTGGATCACGATCGGGTACAACCCGACGTGATGCAGAAAGGTGAGGGCCGAGGCGAGCGCTTCGAGGTTGTCGCTCACAATCCCGCCGCCGACCTTCACCACCGCGAAGCGCTTGGAATCAACGCTGCTGAACTGCTTGAGGTACTGCTCGACCTCCTTGCGCGAACCGATGTTCGAGAGGAGCGTCGTGATGATCTCGCGGGTCTGTCGCATGGGCGTGTGTCGGCCGCCGTGAAAAACAGTGGTGTGACGGGGCGCGTCTCGACCGGGAGACGATCAGGATGATAGAAGGCGCGCGTAGGTCGCGGTACCGCTTTCCAGGTCGGCCCGCGGGACGGCTTCGTCCGGCCGATGCGCCTGACCGATGTCGCCGGGGCCGAAGACGAGGCTCGTCAGCCCGGCCTGCGAGAAGAGCGAGGCCTCAGACCAGAAATCCACCGGCTCTCCCAGGGGGAGACGAAGTTGCCCGGCGACGTGCTGCGCCTTGTCGATCGCCGCAGCCGCATCCGCCGGCGCGGCGGGAAGCGATGGACCGGAGAAACCCGTGCTCCAGCGCACACGATCGGAGTCGGGCGCACGCTGCTGAAAGTCGCGGATCGCCTCATCGGTGGACTGACCGGGTAGAGGGCGGATGCCGAAGCGGACGCGGGCCTCGGTGGCGATCATGTTGGCCTTGATGCCGCCCTCGAAAGTTCCGATATTGAAGCGCACGCCGGTGAGAGGGCCGAAGGAATCGCCCTCGCAACCGCGGGCATGCTCGATGGCCGCCGCCGCCCAGCGGACGGCCTCATGGATGGCGCTGTCGCGCAGGGCGCGGGGCGAGGAGCCGTGTCCGGCGGTTCCTGTGAAGACGCCGGCCGAGGTCGCCAGGCCGCGATGCGCGGTGACGGCGCGGCAGTTGGTCGGCTCGGCGACGATCGCCGCGTCAAAGGACGTGAGCAGGTCGCGATGCTCCTTGAGGAATGATCGCACGCAGACGCTCTGGCCGGCCTCTTCATCGGTCGTGAAGAGCATGGCGGCCTCGCCGTCGGTCTGCTGCGCCGCGGCGATCCAGCAAGCCGCCGCGCCCTTCACATCGCAGGCACCGAGGCCGATGGCGTGGTCCCCCGTGATGCGCAGGGTGAACGGGTCATCGCTCCAGCCGTCGGCGGCGGGGACGGTGTCGAGGTGGTTGTTGAAGAGAATCCGCGGCCGCTTGCCGCGCATCGCCAGCAGCGCGAGGCAGCCTTCGCCGAAGTCCATTCGCTCGCAGACAAAACCGCATTCGCGCAGGATGGCGTCGATGAGATCGAGTATCCGACGAGCCCGCCCTGGCTCGCGCGGAGGATTGGTCGTGTTGACCGCCACCAGGGCGCGAAGGTGTTCGAGTGTCGCGTTCAGAAGCGCGCTTGACATTCATGCCTTCCATGATCCGTGCCTGATCCGATTCGATCATCCCCTCGCAGGCGACTCGCTCCCCTGCGCAAAGCCTCCGCGTCGCGGCAACTGATTCCTGTAAAACGAACGTCCGTCGAGTGCCACACGCCGAACACTCACCACAAAGAGCACAAAGGCACAAAGACATCACCAGGAAAACCCCGGAAGGTGAAGGTCGAGTGAGACGCGATTTGCCGTGCCAAGTCGGAACGGCGCTGCTGTTCTTTGTGCCTCCTTTGTGACTTTGTGTACTTTGTGGTGAGGGTTGGACTGCCCTCCGGTCAGAGAGGACATAAGTTCTGCAGGGATCAGTAACCGGTCACAGTTTGTGAATCGGATTGATCATCGCCGAGATGGTCGAACTCTGGCCGAAGAGTTTGATGAAGCCCACCGCCTCGGTCACGTTCCAGTCGGCGCTCTGCGCATAGGAAGCGCCAGGGCGTTCGAGGATGTGCTTGGAATCGACCTTGACGGCGCAGAGCGACCCGCCGGAGGTTTCGAGCGTCACTTCCCCGGTGACGAATCGCTGCGAACTGGCCAGCGCCGCTTCGAGATCGCTCTTGAGCGGTTCGTAGAAGAACCCCTTGTAGACGAGTTGGACCCACCAGTCGGCGGCCTGCCGCTTGAATCCGGCCTGCCAGGACGTGTGGATCGCCTCTTCGAGACCGCGATGGGCGTGCATGAGGGCCTCGATACCGGGGCATTCGAAGACGATGCGGGCCTTGAGGCCGATGGTCGTGTCGCTCGAATAGATGTGCCGCCCGACGCCGTAGGCTCCGAAGATGCGGTTCAACTTCTGGAGCATCTTCGGCCCGGTGATCTTCTCGCCGTCGATGCTGACCGGCACACCCTTGTCAAAGCCGAGGCGCACCCGAAGCCGTTCGCGCGGCCACTTGCTGGGATGCACGCACATCTTCCACGTGTCATCATCGGGCGCGTCGTAGCGGTCGATCTCCGAGCCGCTGATCGTGACGCCGAGGATGTTCTCGTTGACGGAGTACTTGCTGGTGCTCGTGCGCACCTCGATGCCGCGCTCCTTGAGATACGCCTGCTCGAAGGCCCGCACCTGCTTGTGCTCGTGCTGAATGTCGCGGATGGGCGAGAGAATGTTGAAATCTCCCAGCGAGCGGACGGTCTGGTCAAAGCGGACCTGATCGTTGCCCATGCCGGTGCAGCCGTGCGCGAAGTTCTTCGTTCCGATCGTGCGGCAGTGTTCGAGGCTCTTGCGGACGATGACGTAGCGGTCGGAGCAGAGCATGGGGTACTGATCCTGGTAGGCCCCGCCGAACTGCACGAGGGGGACGACGAACTCATCCCAGAGATCCTGCGCCGCGTTGACCGTGATGTGGCTCGACGCTCCGACATCGCGTGATCGCTTCTCGATGTAGGATCGCTCCTCATCGCTCGTGCCGCCGGTGTCGACAAAGAGCGTCGTGACGTCGTAGCCCCTTTCGTTGAGCCAGGGGACGCAGAAACTCGTGTCAAGCCCGCCCGAAAACGCCAGAACCACTTTCTCGCCGGCCATGGGTTGCTCCGCTGCTGTGGAAGGATGAGGATAGCAAGGGATAGATGCGATTTCAGAGCGGCTTGAGGCTCGGGGCGGCGTGGCTTCGCGTGGCTACTGACACCTGTAGAACTCATGTCCTCCCTGACCAGTCGGAAGTCCAACGCTCACCACAAAGGACTCAAAGTCACAAAGGAAGCACAAAGAGAAGTACGGTCCTTTCATACGGTTCACAGTTCCAATCCGCGCGTGACCACGGCGACCCTCGCGGCGGAGTGCAAACTCACCGCAGAGATCGCGGAGGTCGCAGAGGGATTCAGAGTTTGGATTTGATCCAAATCCTCCGCTGCCATTCTCGGCGCTCTCCGCGATCTCTGCGGTGAATGATCTTCCTCGAAGGGCCTGAGCGCTAGAGTGCGCGAACGTCAAGGAAAGGGCGTATCAGTTTGGCGCGGTGAACGGAGCCTTACTCGGGCTTGCGATCCTCGGCCTTTGCTGGTGAAATCCTGGCGCCTTGGTGTTCCTGGTGGTGAGCGCTCGGCGTGAGATGCCAAACGGACACTCATTGTACAGGGATCAGCAAACCGAGAGCGCCGATGCGCTCGAGGCGATCAGATCATTCGCGGGCGCAAGCACCCTGCCGCCGTTCATTGTGAGTGCTTCGAGAAGACTTCACTCCTCAGGCACGACAACGAGAAAACTCCGCTGGCGGACGTTGTGGATCTTCCCGTCGCGGCCGCGGATGTGTTCCTCGATGGTGCGGCCGTTGTAGGAGTTGTAGGGGTAGCGCTGCTGGAGGTCGGCCACCGCCGCGCTGTACAGGCCGGTGGCGGGATCGACGGCGCCTTCGGAGAAGACGCCGATGCAGACCATGCTCCGGTTCACGCCGTGGTAGTAGAAGGCGAGTTCGTTGAGCGCCCGGAGTTGGCTCACGGCCTGCTCGGCGAGACGGCGCGCCTGCTCGGCGGTCGTGTCGCGCTCCGCCTCGTAGACGCCGATCTGAAGGCTGTAGAGCGTCTCCACGCCTGGGTACATTCTTCGCGCCGCCAGGAGGTGGTGCTCGCTGCGCCGGCCGGATGATGCATCATCGCCGAAGCGCGCGAGGTACGATCCGCGGAATGGCGCCTGGCCGCTGATCTCCATGTTCTTGAGCCGCGCCAGATCGGTTTGCGCCGCGTCCGAAGCGATCGACTCGTACCGGCCGTAGCGCACAATCGAGCCACGATCATCTGACTCGATCCAGGCGGTGAGGCCGGTGATCTGGCTGAAGGCCTGACCCCAACGCGCGGCCTGCACGCGGTGATCGGGGTCGGTGATCGTGATGAGCACGATCGACCAGCCGGAACCACCGGGGCTCGCGACGGACGGCGCGGAAGGGGGGTTTGCGGCGGCGGCGCGGCTCCCATCGGGCGACCAAGGCACGAGACGCGGCTCGGTGGGATCGGAAGGGGTGTCGGCGAAGAGCGGCTCTTGCGTCAACTCCGCTGGTCCGCCACGCTGGGGCGATGCCGACTCCGACTTGTCGCAGCCCGGGAGAAGCACTGCTGCGGCAAGGGCGGCCACGGCCGCGAAACGGCCCCATTGGCCGATAAAAGCCGATGCGGCCGGGGCGGAAACCACCATGCGAAAAATGTGATGCCCGTTTCTCACGTCCCACCTCCGGTTATTGTAGCGCAACACCATTGAATGCAAGCACTTGGATCGAAGCCGAGCCTCTCAGCGATCTTGCAAGTCTTTCCGCCACGCGCGTCGATACCATCTTCTGGAGCGGAGAAGACATCGGCCGGTCGCATGCCTGATGAACCAGTAGTTCAAGGGAGGCGGCCGGGCAACCCGCAAGGAGTTCTCTGTCCATGAGCGGCATCGCTCCCATCGGCGGCAGATTCATCCCGCCATCTGACTCCCTTCAGTATAGATCGAACGGCTCGGTCGATTCACCGCGCTCCGCCGATCCGCGGTTGGACCGTGAAGAGGACAGCGTCGAACTCTCCCCGACCGCCCGCCGCCTCATCCTGCTCGATCGGCTGCTCAACGATCCGCCGGTGCGGGAAGACCTCGTGAACCGCATCCGAGCCGAGATCGCGTCGGGTCGCTACGACTCGACTGAGAAGATTGACCGGGTGATCGACGAGGTGTGGGAGGATCTGTACGGCGAGTAGCCTGGGATGCTCGGAGCATCGCAGCACAGAGACTGGTCAGCCATCCGGGGCCGCGCATCACGACTGGTGCGCGGCCCTGTTCCTTTGCCTTCCCGCCGGCGGATTCCCGCGTGATGCGCCGATTGGACCGGCGAACGCATTCTCGGCCGCGATCGCGGCGGCTACACTGTCGGCTGCAAAACCTGTCGAGGGTCAATCATGAGACGAGCGATGCGAATCGGTACTTTCTGCTGCATGGTGGGCCTGGCGACGGGCGCGGCGTCGATGCGGGGCCAGCCCCCCCGCGAGCCGGCGAACGGCCCGCCGCCCAGCGTGCCCCGCGCCCACGTCCTCGCCAACGCCCGCATCATCGTCGCGCCCGGCGAGATCATCGAGAAGGGAACCATCGTCGTCCGCGACGGCGTGATCGAGTACGTCGGCGCCGAGCCGAAGATTCCCGGCGACGCCCGCGTGTGGGATCTGAGCGGAAAGACGGTTCACGCAGGATTCATCGACCTGTCGGTTCCGGTTGGGGCGCCGGCGTCGCTGCCGAGTTCGCCGGGATTGCACTGGAACGGCAAGGTGCGGGCGGAGTTCAGCGCGCTCAACGCCGCGGCGCTGGATCGCGCCGCGATCGAGGCGCTCCACAAGATCGGCTTCACGGCGGCGCAGATCGTGCCCGACTCGGGCATCTTCCGGGGCAGCGCCGCGACCATCGCGCTGACCGCCGATGGGGCCGAGCCGATCGTCCACCAGCCGCGCGGCGCGCAGGTCGTGCAGTTCGAGTCGGGCGGGTGGCGCAGGGCGGGATACCCCGGCTCGCTCATCGGCGCCGTCGCGCTGGTGCGCCAGACGCTCATCGACGCCGACTGGTACGCACACTGCGCCGACATGTATCGCCTCAATCCGATGCACATCGAGCCGCCCGAGCCGAACGACTCGCTCGCGGCTTTGCGCGGCGTGGTGCGCACGCCGGGCCACTCCGTTCTCTTCAACGCCGGCGATGAACTCGACCTGCTCCGCGCCGCACGCCTGCGCGATGAGTTCAATCTCAACCTCTACGTGCGCGGCAGCGGGCAGGAATACCAGCGCCTCGGCGACGTGCTCGAAACCAACCTCGCCATTGTGGTGCCGATCAACTTCCCCGGCCCGCCCAAGATCGAGGCGATCGAGGATGCCGACTCGGTCGATCTTCAGACCCTCATGCACTGGGAGCAGGCGCCGACAAATCCGAAGCGACTCATCGAAGGCGGCGCGACCATCGCCCTCACCACCGACGCGCAGCGCAACCGCGACAAGTTTCTCGACAATCTTCGGCTGGCGATCAAGGAAGGATTGACCGAGGAGCAGGCGCTCGCGGCCCTCACGACGACGCCGGCACGGCTCCTTTCCCTGGACAAACTCATCGGGCGCATCGAACAGGGCATGATCGCCCACCTGGCCGTCATTGACGGAACGGCCGAACTTTTCGGCAAGGAGCGCAAGGTCACGGTCCTGTGGGTGAACGGCGAGCGGATCGAACTCGAGCCCGACCCGGCCGTCACGGCCCAGGGCACGTGGGCAGCGACGATCGGCGGCGAAGGGGGCGCCGCCTTTGACCTCATCATCACCGGCGAACCCGACAAGCCGCAGGTCGAAGCGAAGATCGGCGAGGGCAAGACCAAGGCCAAGGCGGTCTCGTGGCGCGTCGAGCGACTCAGTTTCGTCCTGCCCGGCCATCTCCACGGCCGGGGCGCGTGGGAGCAGTACTCCAGCGTCGTCGAAGGCGATGCGATGCGCGGCATCATCCGCACCGCCGACGGCCAGGAGATCGCGTGGTCGGCCGTGCGCCAGCCAAAGCAGCCCGAAGAGGAAGCGGCGGACGACGAGGCCCCTGACGCCGATGCCGATGCCGACAACGCAGACGAAGACGCCGAGGATGAGAAGGGCGAAGAAGACGCCGAGGAGCAGGACAACGGCGCGAAGGACGCACAGAAGCCGGAGGAGAAAGAGAAGGATGAACCGCACGAGCCGGCGCCGGCGCACTATCCCGTGCCGCTGGGCGCCTTCGGCCTCACCGAGGCGCGCGAGCAGCCTGACGCCGTGCTCATCCGCAACGCCACCGTCTGGACCAGCGCCGGCGCGGGCATTCTCGAACAGACCGACGTGCTGGTGCGCAGCGGGAAGATCGCGCAGATCGGCCGCAACCTCGCCGCCCCCTCCGGCGCCATCATCATCGACGCGACGGGCAGGCACCTCACGCCGGGACTGATCGACTGCCACTCGCACACCGGCATCGACCGCGGCAGCATCAACGAAGGGACGCAGGCGATCACCGCCGAGGTGCGCATCAACGACGCGATCGACCCTGATGACATCAACTGGTACCGCCAACTCGCCGGAGGCCTGACGGTCGCCAATCAACTGCACGGCTCGGCCAACCCGATCGGCGGGCAGAACTCGGTCGTGAAGATCCGCTGGGGACTCGGGCCCGACCAGTTCCGCTTCGAGGGCGCCAAGAGCGGCATCAAGTTCGCGCTCGGCGAAAACGTCAAGCAGGCAAACTGGGGCGACAACTACACTTCGCGATACCCGCAGTCGCGCATGGGCGTTGAGACGTTGATCCGCAGCGCCTTTCTCGCCGCGCGCGACTACGCCGAGCAGTGGCGCCGCTACAACACCGGCGAGGCGACGACGAAGCGCCAGTATCCCCCGCGCCGCGATCTCGAACTCGAATCCCTCGCCGAGATCATTGCGGGCGAGCGCCTCGTCCACTGCCACTCTTACCGGCAGGATGAGATTCTCATGCTCATTCGCGTGGCCGACGAGTTCGGCTTCACGCTCGGCACCTTCCAGCACATCCTCGAAGGCTACAAGGTGGCCAGCGAGATGGCGACGCACGGCGTGGGCGGGTCGGCCTTCAGCGACTGGTGGGCCTACAAGTTTGAGGTCTACGACGCCATTCCCTACGCCGGCGCCATCATGCACAATGCCGGCGTGCTGATGAGTTTCAACTCCGACTCCGATGAACTCGCCCGCCGCATGAACACCGAGGCGGCCAAGGCGGTGCGCTACGGCGGCGTCGAGCCGGCGGAGGCCCTCAAGTTCATCACCATCAATCCCGCGAAACAACTGGCGATCGATGATCGCGTCGGCTCGATCGAGGTCGGCAAGGATGCGGACTTCGTGATCTGGTCCGCCTCGCCGCTGAGCACGCTGGCCCGCTGCGAGCAGACGTGGATCGACGGGCGGCAGATGTTCAGCATCGAGAGCGACCTGGCGATGCAGCAGGCGGCCAGGGCCGAGCGGCAGCGCCTCATTCAGAGAGCGCTGCGGCAGAATCTCAAGGATCCTGAGAAGGACCAGAAGAAGCCCGAAGACGAGCAGGAAGTCAAGCCCGAAGAGCAGGGCGATGTCCCGCCCGAGCGCCGCGCCCTGGCGGAACTGATGCGCCGCCGCTACGAGATGGGACTCGACCCTCACTCCTCGCGCCCCGGCGAGTGCGGCTGCGGAATGGAGGAGTACCACCAATGAACCAGATGAACCGTTTAGCCGCGACCCGAAGGCTCGGCGCAGGGGAGCGCTCGTGCGGGCAGACGCACTCCACGATTCGCGCCGCCCACCCCACGATTCGCCGAGCCTCAGCACTCCTCGCTGCTTCGGCGGCGCTCTGCATCATCGGAGCGGCACCTGCGCAATCGATCCAGATCCCCGGCGAGCCGCAGGAGAAGACCATCGCCATCGTCAACGCGACGATCCACCCGGTGTCGAGCGAGCCGATCGAGCGAGGCTACGTCGTCTTCCGCGATGGGATCATCACCGAAGTCGGCGCCGGCGCCTACGCCGCCGCGGCCGACACGACTGTCATTGACGCGGCAGGCCGTCACGTCTATCCCGGCCTCATCAGCGCCGACACGACGCTGGGTCTGAGCGAGATCGGCGCGGTGCGCGCCACCAACGACATGAGCGAAACCGGCGCCATCACGCCGGAGGTCCGCGCCGTCATCGCGGTCAACCCTGACAGCGCGCTCATCCCCGTCACGCGCGCCAACGGCATTCTCACCGCGCTCGTCGCGCCGCAGGGCGGGGCGATCTCGGGCTATGCCTCGGCGATCCGCCTCGACGGATGGACGACGGAGGAGATCACCATCGCCGACCGCGCCGGGTTGGTCGTGCGCTGGCCCAACGTCCGGCCGCGCACGGCGTGGTGGATCGAGGAGAGCGAAGAAGAGCAACTCCGCCGCAGCCAAGAGAATCTCGACCGCATTGACCGCGCGTTCGAGGAGGCGGCGGCGTACTCGAAGGCCCGCGCCGCCGATCCGAAGTTCCCGATCGACCTGCGCCTCGAGTCGATGCTGCCGGCGATCGACGGCCTGGCGCCCGTGTTCATTCACGCGGGCGACGCCGCGCAGATTCGCTCGGCCGTCGCGTGGGCCAACCGGATGAACCTTCGCCCCATCATCGTCGGCGGGGCCGAGGCGGACCAGTGCCTCGATCTGCTCAAGGCCCACGACATCCCCGTCATCGTGGTCGGCACGCACCGCATGCCCACACGCCGCGACATGGCGCACGACCAGCCCTTCGCACTTCCCCTGCGACTGCACGAGGCGGGCATTCGCTTCTGCATCGCCAGCGGCGAGGAGCCGGCGCACGAGCGCAGCCTGCCCTATCACGCGGCCAAGTCGGCGGCGTATGGCCTGCCCGTCGAGACGGCCCTGCGTTCCATCACCCTCAGCGCCGCGGAGATCATCGGCGTGGGCAACCTGCTCGGCTCGCTGCAAGCGGGCAAGAACGCCACGCTCATCATCACCGACGGCGATCCGCTCGA
>Ga0326597_10003421_pt1 | contig 22900 bp, 25 predicted proteins | sample RVTome_12_FD_203789 | JGI IMG/M metagenome (GOLD analysis project Ga0326597, IMG submission 203789) | Soil microbial communities from uranium-contaminated site in the Upper Colorado River Basin, Wyoming, United States - RVT100D185 | ecosystem: Environmental > Terrestrial > Soil > Contaminated >...
TACGAGAGCGCCCGCGTCGTTCTCACCGGCACGTGGATGACGGCCGCCGGCAACCAGAGCGGAGACGCTCTCGCCGCGGACGGAAGCGCTCTCGAGCGCGACGGCTGGTCCGTGTTCGGAGAGGGGATGGTCTCACCGCGCTGGGGCGTCATCGCACGCTATGAACGATTCGATCCCGATCGAAACACGGCAGACGACGTCCAGAAGCGTACGATCGTGGGCATCGTCTACCACCTGGGAAGAGGGAACGAGCTGCTCCTCGACTACGACCGGCTCGTCTTCGACCAAGCCGGACGTCCGGCTGACGACCGGGTGCAGCTCACCGTGCAGGTTCGGTTCTAAGGGAGGCCAGGTACCCCACGTCATCCACGAATTCCCGCTTATAATGCCGCCGCCTGCCGTCACGATCCACGGTGGGTCCATCCACTCGTTCGGGAGGTTCGCGGGTCTCTGGATTCTATGGTGTACCTGTAATGCAATGTTCGAGCTGCCGGATGAGGAAATCTTTGTCTCTGATGATAGCTTTCACCACATCCCCGATTGAAATCATCCCGACTAATGTTTCTCCTTCGACGACAGGAAGGTGGCGGATGCGCTTGTCCGTCATCAGCACCCGCACTCTTCCATGGATTGTGGGGGACCAACGCTAACAACCTCAGTGGTCATAATTTCTCTTAGTGTAGTTTCCTTGGAAGATTTTCCGTACAGAATCACCTTCCTTGCGTAATCCCGTTCTGAAAAAATCCCTGCGATTTTTTCTCCATCGAGTACAATCAGGTAGTGGACCAGGGACTCTTTCTCGGCACGCATGCGGAACTCCCACCGAAGCGCCGAGAAGGACGTGGCGCTGTCGAGCAATCTGATTCCCTCGGCAGGTGTTGAAGGCCGGGTGAGCTCCTTGCCGAGTCCGAAAGGGCCGGCTGATGAAGGCTGAGGGGTGGAGAGCCCAGTGCGGTAACGGCCAGGAGGTAAATAGCCTGACCGACGAGGCAACGAGTTAGCGTGGTTCAGGTGGACGCCGGGCCTCGAACGGACATGAAGGAAACCACGATGGAACTCGCTCAAGAAATACGTAACGTAGCGGACCAGGTTTTCTCCTCTCGCGAGCCGGCTCTCGCTCAAGCACTCAACGGCTTTATCGGACGCTTCCTGGGGTGGCCCTTCAGAGTCGGGCCGGGATTCGCCCGGGATCGTAATGGCGACCGAACGGAAGCATTCGCTTGCGTGGTCCACACCGAAAGCGGCGGGTCGGCTACAACAGGTGCAGAGGGATTTGCCGCCGACAGCGTTGCTGCGGTGGTCGATGCTTGCGAAGAGCTGGATGTCGAAAAGCTCCGTGCGGCTTACAGACGCATTGCTGCGGCAAAGAGGTTGACCAAGAGCCCGGCGCCCGACCTGAAGGGCGTCCCGATTACAACCGTAACCTTGGGGATCATCTTTGGTCTTCGATCGGCCGCTCCGTTGGAAGTCCTTGCGGAGGAACTTGAGCATCTCAACGCGGAGAGCCCTGGCAGAGAGTGGGCCGACATGATCGTGATCGCTTCGACTGGCGCAATTCACTATGGCGTGCAATTTCCAGGAGAAGGGATTAGCGGCGATTTCCTGCCTCCCGCTGCAGGCGCAGTCAAGAGTTACACGCCTCCAATCTACGTCATCATGATTATCAGACCCACGGGAGACTACACGCTCAACAAAATGATGGCCTTTCTCGTCGCGCATCTCGTATTTTTTTCGCCGGGAGGAAAGCTGCCATCTTCGGTGGACATTCTCAAAGGGGTTTCGCCGCATGTCTTGACACTTTCTGGTTATCAATACAACCGGCTCGGCGAGCTCAAGCCAGTGCCCCGGCAGTTCTACAACGACCGTTACCTGGCACCGCTGCCGGTTCGAGTTGAGGACCAGCAGGGGAACCTGTTGTGCACCCTTCGATTCCTACCCTGGCAGGATGGCGGCGTGATCATTCTCAGAGGCAAACTGCCTCTGGATGGACTGTTGGTTTTTCTCGGAGCTGAGGCGCTAAAGCGCGGTGGCATCGTGAAGAGGCCCGATGCTCAGATTTCCTACGCCCTGCCAATCACGGACGCGAATTTCCGGGAGATGCTCGCGAAGATCCAGCGCCAATCGAATATGATCGTGCGACCTGATCAGATGAAGTGGGTCGTCAAAAAAGTTGCGGACGAAGGCACGCAGTTGCCCTTTGTGGCTAGGCTGCTCATCGGAATACTGGGCCTGCGCGATGCGGTCTTTTCCGTTGACGCGGCGCGCGATACCTTTGACAAGTCGTACGACCTTGCCACCATGTCGCTTTTCAGCGCAAGGGAGAGCGCGACGCGGTTAGCTGACATGTGGTCGACGCATGTCCGGAAGGTCGCCGCTGGGGAGATCGCACGCGTTAAAGGACAGTCCATTCAGATCGACGAGAGTATTGACAAGGAATTGAGGCAGCATATGGAAGCCTTTTTGAATGCTGCGACCCGCGCCCTCAAGCAAGGGATGCAAGCAGTTGCCAAAGACCTGCAGGTGAATATCGAGTTTCTCTTTCAGAAGCAGAGACCGTTTGACGCTGGCCTCGCAGTCCTGAAAAAGGTGGATCCGGCCTTGGCCGAATACGTGCGAAACACACGCGAGTGGTCTCAGCGCCTCCTGGAACGCCGAAACGCCCTCGAGCACGAGGGCTGGGCTCTGCCACCGGTGACGTATGTACAAAAGGACGGCGACGTAGAGGCTGTCGAACCATTGATCGATGATCAGCCAGCGTCAGAGTTCGTCGCGACCATCTTCGACCGCATGGTCTGCTTCGTCGAGGAAGTAACAGCACATTGCCTGCAAAGGCAGATGCCTGCGGGAATCACCATCACGGAGGTCGCTCTCGCTGATCGCGAACCCGAGGTGCCAGAGCGGTTTCGGGTAACGCTCGCGAAGGGCGGGATGCCCGCTTGGAGAATCGTCTTTCATGAGTCACCCTTCGAAGATAGGTGAGGGTGTTTATTTGCGGTCAGGCCCTGATCCCGCTTGAGTTCGTTGAATCGGAAAGGTTGCGGTCGGGTTTTCCCGAATCGTCAATGGTCTCCATGGGCCTGAACGCGTAGGACGTGGCAACGGGTTGCGCAGCGTGCGGAATCTTCCACTTCCGGTGAAAGTAGTGAACCCCTTGCATAAGCTTGTCCTAGCGGCCGAACTCAATGCCGGCATGTGGAAGAGATGGAATGGCAGCCAGCGTCCGACAATCGATGTCGGCTCGCGCTGGTTAGGACGCCTACCGGCATCAGCACGGGTCGTCCGCGAAACGGAACACGCGAAATGGGCCTACTCCAGCCGGGAGTTGGCTGGCGTTGCTGGCCTGTTCAACTGGATCCGACGTCACACGAAGATGGAAGTTGTGTTTGTCAACGACTTTGCGTTGGAGAAGTGGGGCATTGACGCCGTTGCCTTCGATACTCGGCGCGGGCGCTACATGATCTGTGAGGCGAAGGGCACGAGTACTGAATTCCGAGCCGCTGGAACTTATCTCAAAGTAACCAAAACGAGGGGACGACAGCTATCCTGGCGTTGGATCTGGGGCTGTCTGGTTGAGTGTGCTTGTGATCCGGCGACGGCCGCTGCGTTCTTGGCGTTGTATGAGCCGGTCATTACGAGGCGTGCCGTGACACGGCTGCTATCCGTGTCGCAGTTGACGCCGATAGGGACCGGTTTCCGCATTGAGGAAACGAAGGTGTGGCAAGAGCGAGAGCTGGCGCGCTACTCGTGGCTCCGGGAGCGGCCGCCGTGGACGAAGCAGCGACGCTGGCTGGCCGAACTTCGGAAGGCGCGCAGTGGCGGGGTCGATTCCTGACCGGAGAGAGGTGCCGGGCATGGGCGGGGGCAGGACCGAACGTACCTCGGAAAGAGACTATCTGACGCGATTTCGGGACGTCTTGGCTTAGTCGGCTCTCGGACGAGCTCGGGAGGTAGTGACTCCCCTTCCGCACTTCGCGGTCCAGGTCTTCCGTCTCCCGGGCACATGGGCACGGAGTCGTGTCGGATCGGGGGCGTTTAGATTAGTTTCGCACCATCGTGGGGATGATTTCGCTGACGTTCTAAGGTTTTCGGTGACGGATTCTGGAAATCAGACAACTGCGGAATATTGAGAGTAGGTCGTCATTACTGATCTCAACTTCGTACTCGACGATCCGCCCGTCGGGCAAAAAGTAGACGTCGTAAATGGACCCACCTTGGCTAGCGGGCGTCACGTCTGGATGAGCGAACACAGTGCACGTGGCGCGGTGTGCAAAAGCCGACCGCATATCGTAGAAATTCTTGGCAAGTTGGGGAATCAGCGTCTCGATCTCAGCAGAAGACGGAGGCTTGCATGACGAAAGACAATACTTGGGCCGTTTCTCGGGCCTTGCAGCGCAGTGAAGGTGGCGGTGCTCGATAACCGAGTCGCCCAACGCGAACGGCGGAGAGAAGACGTAGGCCATCAAGAGGCGCGACTTCTGCTCCTTGGTCAGTCCCTCGGACAAAGCGCGACGAAGGGCACGAGAAGCACCTTGCTGCTGTAGGTATTCCTCGTTGCGCTGGTCGAGATAAGCCTGAAAAGCGTTCAGATCGCCGGGACAAGGCGGTGCAATGGTGCCGCTTCTGAGACCTCGTCGAAGCCAATCGTGGAAGCTCACGAATCGCCCCAACTCTACGAACTCCAAGAATCCGATGTGCATCAGTACCAGAATGTGCGAGTTGTTAGAAGCCATTCCCTTTTTGCCTAACTGAACGAGCCCTTCGAGGGCTTGGGAGAGTTTAGCGGCACCTCGCAATGAGAAGCGAAACTGGTGAGCAGCGGACTCGCCGTAAGCGGCGAGAAAAATCAGATACAGTTCGACCACTTGCGGCTGGTCCAGTTCTAGACGAAAAAAGGCATGGATGTCCGCGACCGTATCTTCAAGGTAACGGCGCAACTGATCGTCGTTTCCTTTGAATTTCGGAAAGAGCGACCGTCCTCGATCGAGGAGCTCGTCGATTCGCATATCGCGTTCGTAGTGTAGCAGGCAGTTAGGCGGACATGAACCGTGGGGCTAGCATCGTTGGAATCGGGCTTGTGGCACGGGCGGGCCTGGCCTGCGCAGTTGTCGGCTCGGACGACCTGCTGGACGAGCTCGGTAGGAGGCGGTGGTGACTTCCCTCCTTCAAAGGCTGGGCGGCCGAGGACTTCCCTCTCCGACGTCGGAAAGCGAGTGCCTTGCGCCGAGGATCGCGTCCGTTCCTCCTTGAAAACAGTTGGCACGTCATGCTTCACTGTAAGGATGACCCGAAAAGTATTTTGGGCGGCGGCACTCCCCTTCCTCCTTGCGCTGTCGGCTCTTGCTCAGACGTTCACTGCCACGGTCGTTGGGATCTCTGACGCCGACACGATCACCGTCTACGACGGCACGGAGCAGACGGATACGGCTCGAGGGCGTTGACTGCCCCGAGGAGGGGGCGGACTTTTCGCGGCGGGCTAAGCAGCTCACGTCCGACCTGGTGTTCGGCAAAGAGGTTCTCGTTGTCCGGAAGGAACGGGACCGATACGACAGGCTGGTCGCACGAGTGCACGTCGGAGACACGGACGTGTCGCTCGCGCTCATCGAGGCGGGACTGGCGTGGCACTACAAGGAGTACTCTGACGATCCTGTCCTCGCCGCGGCCGCGCTCGTTGCCCGGAGCAAGGAGCTCGGGGTGTGGTCTCTTCCGAATCCGACGCCGCCCTGGGAGTATCGGTCGTAGGAACGCCTGCAAATGCAGACGTGTCGTTCCAGAGTGATATGGGCGGCGTTCAGGAACGCTTACCGCTAGGGGGTTAAAAGGAGGTAGGGACCATGGAGCGTAAAACGTGGGGAGTAGTGTGCTTGCTCATTGCGGTGACGGTGATGCCCTCTCATGCGTGGCAGGTGCCCGATACCGGGGAGCTTAAGGATCTTAATAAGCGTGCTGCAGCTCTTCGTAGATTGATGGAGGACATCAAGCCGCGGACGGAGGAATATCTCGACGAAGCGAAAATTCGAGAGGGGGAATGCGAGGGGTATTACAAGGCGCTGCCAGAAGACCATTACCTGATGCCGTGGGATACTTTCCATCAGTTTGATGAGTTCCTTGATGAGCAAGAAGGTATCTCCCCGTACTTGGGTTCGCTCGGAGATCTGGACCAGGAACTACGAGACCGCCGAAACCTGGTGGAGTCATTGGAGGAGCAGATTCGGGACCGCAGGCAGGAGCGAAACCGAATACAGGAAGCTGTGCGGAACTTGGAGGCCGAACGGGGTGCGGTGCAGGATGCGCTTGATTCGGCTAGGAATGGCGAAAGGGACGCGATCAGCGCGTGGCTCTTGAGGGAGTATGGAACAAGGATCGAGCCTCCAGTGAGAATGGAACTCGCTGACCGTGTGATCGTGATCTCGAGCGTTCTATTCGGAACGTTTGTCGCCGACCATCCACGCGTTCTATCTCCGGATGCTGGGCGTAAACAAAGTCAGATTATTTTCAAGCCGGCGATCTTTAGTGGAGATCTCTTTGGGGCAGACATAAAGCTTGGGCCGAAATCGTATTCCATTCCTCTTCCGGAGGGTCTAACGTTTAAACCAGCGTCCGTGAAAAACGGGCAGGACACTCGCGAATTCGAGCTTGGGCAGTTGGATAACGTAACGTTCAGAAATGAGATTAGATGGAACTGGCTCACCGAGGCGAAAGATGCATTTCGGGGCGCGGAATTCGACATTGACATGAGCGCCGTTGCACCGGGCACAACGAGCGAAGGCGCGGCAGTTGCCACGCTTCCGGTGAAGATTGAACGGCCACCGCCCCCCCGGGGGCACCGTTTTTGGAAAAACGATGGGTAGCGGCGGTGATTGGTGCTTTTGCGGCATCTGTCTTTGGGTTAATAGCACTTCGGATTAGAGGATCAAGTCAATCAAGGAGAGCAGCCGCAGCCGAGAACGGAAGAGAGCTGGACAAGTCTGAGATTATGCAACCGGGTGAGGACGCTAAGCCACCGGGTACTTCGCGCGAGTCAGATGGAGAGGACAAGGCCTAACGTCCGAGATGAACTTCTCGACAGGCAAAGTCCCGGGTGGCCGAAAATCAAGAAAACGGATTTCTGTTCGAGAAGGGGGCGCTTCACCGCTCGGAGAGCGGGTTCACGCCGGGTGCGTGGTACGAGCGCGAGGCGGATCTTTCGGTGTGGAGCTCCTGATCCCGGAGTTTCTGTTCCACAAGCATCGGAGGGAGTTCCCAGACGGGTCTTGACGGCGTCAAGGGTCTCGCCGAGCTCTTCTAGATGTCGCTGACGGCGACGGGGATTCGATATGCGGCGTTGTGCACGGAGCCGGTGGCGGTGGTAAGCGAACAGGACCGGATTTTGTATTCGGTTCTGTCGAAGCCCTTCGCGTCGGCGATGGCTGTGAGCCCGCGCTGGGAGAGTCGGTGTCGCGGTCTGTCGGCGCAGAGTGTCACGCGCAGGTTCAACGCCGGCGGGAAGGTCGTGTCCGAGGAGCGCGATGTCGTGCCGGCGGATTCGTGGTTTCCGGGAGCCGCCGCCTGCGAGCTCCGGGAGGAAGTGATTGGGCTCGGGAGGTATGGGAAGACGCTGACGGTGCTGTCGGTGAAGGAGTGAAGACAACACGTACGAGGGCCGGGGGCGGCCAACGAAAGGTCGGTTGAACTCGGCGAGTCTTCCCGATCAGAACCCCGTGTTATCCAAGGCGACTCTCGATCAGCTCGGTGAACTTGTAGCAGAAGTTCCGCAAGTCCGAGGCACGGATTCTGGCGGACCAGTAGGGCTGGGTAGCGCCCCGTCGGTAGTCCGACGCCTCAATGACCACTTCCGTAAGAAGACGGCTGTCTGAGGAAAAATGAATGTGGCCGTGAGCTGCCGCATTTCTCAAGCAGCGCATGAGCTGACCAAGCGTGTTCGCGTATCCCCGAGTTGACTTGCCATGACGGCCATCCCTGCTGACTCAGTTCGTGCATTGGTATCTGTGCAACGTGGTTCGGGAAGTGACGCTCCCACGGGAATACAACCAGGCCCAGGAGGGAGTTTACGACTTGAGTGATGACATGGACGTCAGCGCCCGCGACGAACGCAGTCTCGATGTAGACCAGGTTCTTGCGGGTGCGTTCGGCTAGACCGACGGCATCGTTTCGGGGGTTCATGGCGGTCGCTCGTCGCTGCTCTAGGTGATAGGTCGGTAGACGCTTCAGTCCGCCTCCGTTCTATTTGTAGTGGACAGTCCAACACGGGCGACCAACTCTGAGGGCGGTTCAACGAAGATGGCCCGCTTAGCGGGCCAACCTAGAAAATCCCCGCGGTTCGTTGGCTGCATCAGCCTCTTGGGTGGCCCGCTCATGATCTCGTCTCCTCGAGGCGGAAGAGTCCCTCGACCAGAGCAAGAGCGGCGACAATAGCGTCAGCTACGTTCTCCGCCTGGGTGTCGTCGAAGCGTAGCCGCAGCCCCTCGTGAACGATGCGGTTTCGTAGGCGTCGGGCCTTGACGAGTTGGGCGCGAAGACCCGGCTCCAAAGGACCTCTCGCTTGCGAGTTCAGGAGTTCCTCCAGACGCTCTTCGATCGTGGCGTTCTTCTTCGGTTCGACTTGCAGTTGCGTCTCACATTGGCCCACGGCTACCTCGAGCGACTGAATCCAGCCGATGATGGACTGCTCACTCCGGCCGCGGAAAAGGAGCGAGTGAGCTTCGTGAGCGAGATCAAGCCACAAGGGCATGGCCGGTGCTTGCAGGGTGACCTGCAGCCGTTCGCCTAGGTCTGCGGGAGCCAGCGTCGCTCGCCTTGCAGGTTGTGAGGGGAGGGCGGGAATGAGCGAGTGTGCGCTTGAGCGAGGCGAATCGCCCGAGAAGAGCTGAACCGACAGGTGGCGCAATTCCAGCTCAGACACTGCTCCCACATGCCCCGCCGCAGCAGTGAAACCACACGCGACCTGGTACCGACAGAGAAAATTGTTGACGAGGAACCGAATCAGCCGTCTGGTCTGGTCGGCTTCTGCCCACGTGCGAACCTCGCTCGGGAAGTCTGCGTCAGCAAACCCGATCCACAGCTGCAGGATGGTGTTGGCTGGCAGGAGGACGGCCCTGTCGAGACCCGTGCGGTCGACCCACTCTGCGATCGCTGAATTACCACTGGAACTATCCGCAACGCCGAAGTGCTGGGGCTGCCTAAGGAGGGACGGAATCGTCGGGTCCTTCGCGTACCCGAGGACCCACGAGACTTCGGTCTTGGCGAGGACCACCAGCGCGGCGTTTGAGAACGGCAGCTTCACAGGGTACAGACCAGGCGACAAGGCGAGATCAAAGGGCAGCTCGAGGGTTACACGGGCGTGCAGGAAGGGAGTTGCTTGTTCTCGAGTGCTATTCATCGGGACCGTCCGGGTGCATCAGGGTCCGGCCAACTGTTAAGTGCAAGAAAAGTAAAGGGTATTCCATATGAGGGTGCCAGACACTCAATATGCCGCCACGGAGGAGATAGTGTCCCCGCCGGTGGCCGGTCTCCGGGTCCTTGTGCATGAGCGTTCCAGGGCGACGGAAGCGCGGCGCGTTACACGGTGAGAATCAGCTTGCCTTCGACGCGCCCGTCGCTGACCATCTGCAGCGCCTCGCGTGCGGACTCGAGGGGCACGGTCCGGAAGACGCGCGGGGCGATGACGCGCGAGCGCAACAGAGAGAAGAGCGTCTCGAGGTCCTCGCGGTACCACTCAGGGTGTGCGTTCCGAAGGTCCTGGATGCTGTACTGCCGCGGGCGCCAGCGTGACAGCGCGCCGACCGCGAAGACCGCGCCGAACTGCGCCAACGTCTGGACGAATCGCCGCCAGTCGCGGTGTGCCTGATGTCGGGCAAGGTGGGAGTGAGATCCCCAGTGGTGTCTACCACGGGAACCGACGGAGCAAGGTGTATCACGCGCCGGGCTGCCAGCACTACGACTGCTCGAACTGCACGGTGGAGCTCTCCTCAAAAGAGGAAGCGGCGAGCCAGGGATTTCGGCCGCACGAGCAGTGCGTTGGAGCGGCCGCGTCAGCGTCCTCCAGTGCGAGTTCGCCAACTCCCGCTGCGGCGTCGAAGGCGTCATCGGGAACGGTGTACCACGGAAACTCGAGTAGCAAGGTCTACCATGCGCCTGGGTGCCAGCACTACAACCGCAAGAACTGTACGGTCGTCCTCAACTCGAAGGAGGAGGCCCAGAAAGAGGGTTCCGGGCTCACTCGGGGAGGGGCGGATGCGTGAGGTGAAAACGAGCCACGTTACTTCATTCTCGGATCCCCGCGAATCGAAGGATGAGTCTGAGACCCATCCTGCAAAAAGACTGCGTTGATTACCTCTGCGGGCACCCCGCTACATATATGTGCTGGACCCCGTATGTGCTGGACCCCGTCTAGAATCCCGTCGCTCACCTACCATCGTCATTCCAAGCTTGTGTACGAGGCTCAAACTTCCCTTAGCGGATAGGGATTTTGACCGCGGGTGGCCCTCCGATGCCGGTGCATTTTCACACCCGTGGGTGCGTTCTCCCCTCCCTTGGAAGCGGAAGAATAGCATCCTCGAGCCAGCGGGGGAAGGCTGGTGGCGTGCTCCAGGGCTTGCGGGCGGGCTCTGCTCGTCCAGACACACGAACAGAGTCAATTTCGCTCCGCGGGAGGAGCTCAAGATACCGAGACCGGCTGAGCAGGAGGTGGAGCTCGTGAATGTCGGTCTCGCTTCTCGAGATGCTCGAGAATCCTTCGTAGGACGCGAGGCTCGGTGATGAAGCCGATCAGCCGGAGTTGGCCTCCGCAGCGCTCACAAAGGAGAGGGTCGACTTCGTACACCCGAGAATAAGATCCGCCCACCTACGTCGAAGCGCGGCCCTGCGGGCCGGGCTTAGGGTAGGCTCCTCGGCGGGATGAGGATGGGTCTCGCCGGCAGCCGCGCCGTGCGGTGGGCTCTTCCGACGTTTTCCCCTCACGACGTTAGAATACCGCCGGTAGTAAAAGAGCAAATGTCTCCTCGGCTGAGGGATCTGTGCGATCACTCGAGCCAATCGTCCGCTTTGGGGCTGCTTCGAAGGAATCAGATGTTGCGGGGCTGCCGCGAAGGGCTGCCCACCGCAAACAAACTCCAGGGTATCGATACGTCGTGCTGGAGTGGATGGGGCTTCCGGATCGTCTTGAGATCCCTTTGCGAGATAGAAGACCTCGGGGTCGTCTCGAAACCATCGCATCCGGGTGAGGCTCACGGGAGCTCTCAACATATAACGGGCAACGCGCTCTATCGCCCGTTGCTGTCCGGCCGGAATACGAACGGAGTCGTCGATGCTAAAACCACTTCTCCTCCAGGAGAAAAGCAGCTGGATGCGCTCCTCGCTCAGTAGTTCCTTGTCCTTGAGTAAGCGAAGCACACGATGACGAAATAACTCCTCCGCCTTTCGGGTGTTGACATAGGGCACCGCTATCCACTCGCCAATCCAGCGGATCGGGTCAAACGGATCCGTCTCGACGGGGTCGCTCCTCTCCTAGCGACTCGGCAGGGAGCTAGCGCACGAGCTCCACTCCCAGAGCGGCTGCGGAGGTCAGGAAGAAGATCACCATCCAGGCTCCCGCAAAAAGCGCCACCGAAAATATAAGCGCCACTTCCCCGGGGCTGGACATCGGCCGTCGTCGAGCGTCGTCCCAGATCCAGAAGACATCCTGAGCGTTGTCGAACAACCGCCGAACCGACCGGTTGCCCGCCACGACCCCGAGAAGGCCTCCGACCAGGAGGTCGACGACTCTCTGTTGGAGGGGTCGAGGCCCTTCCCGTGTTCCGAGGACCACCCGACGCTCATCGGGGGCCGCGTCCTTGTCGAAGCTCCTCCTGGCCGTCGCCACGATGTGGATTCTCTCGCCCGGGCTCACGAGCCCGTCTTCCGAGAGAAGCACCGCTTGATGGGGCTCGACCAGGAGACGGCCTGTCTCGTCCTCCACGTAGAAGCGATGGTTGGGATCCGCCCCCTGGTACCACACGCAAATCTCGCCCGTCAACGGATGCTTGAGATAGCCCTTTTCGGGCTGGGCGTCTCCCGAGACGGCCACCGTCCCCAGAGCCACTGACCGAGCTTTCGATAACCCGGTGCCTTCGAGAACGGAGCGGAGCTTCAAGAGTCTGAAGGCCCAGACGAAAAGAAGACACCCGAGAAATGCCGCCATCCCCGATGTCAGCAAAAGAAAATGCCGCTGAACCCAGGGCCCGGCGTGCTTCCACTCCTCTTCCTCTTCTCTCGCCCATCCCAGAATTGCGCTGGCACGCTCTCTTATCTCCCGGCGCGGATCGCTTCTATACCGCTTGAGCGCATCGCTCACTTCAGGTTCGAGAGGCACCCGGCAGCTCCCCACAAGGTGCCGGAAATCTTCCTTCTCGGCTGAGCTTGCGGCCGCTCGAAACATCTCGAAAAACCGTGGCGCTTCACGGGCGCAGTACTGATAGGCAATACGGGAGTAAAGATCCCGCCTCTCCTTGTCGGACGTAAGAGACCCGGCGAAGCTCAACAGAGGCTCGAGGAAGCGGGCCTCGCGACGCTCGACCAGAGCGCTCCTCGCCCGGTAGTTCGTGTCTTCGTCGGGGTCGTCGAGCGAGGAGAGCAACAGATCGCCGGCCCGGGGGTGTGTGAGAGCGTCAAGAGCCTCGACCGCCGCATACCTCACTTTCGGAGAAGGGTCGTCGAGGAGAGGTGTCAAGGCGCGGGTGGCGTTCTCCTCGAAGGCGATCGTCTCGGCGTCTGTGTCGCTTCCTTTCGCCGAACTTTCCGACCGGCGGGCTTCCGCGAAGCGGCGGACGGCTCCGGCGAGGGCCTCGCGATCGGGACGTGCCACCTCGAGAAGCCGGAGAAGCATCATTCCGCCACCGGCGGAGCTTGACTTCTGGAGAGACTCGATGGCGGCTTCTCGCACCGGAGGGGCTTCATCCTGGGCGAGTCGGAAAAGGGCGTCCAGGACGCGCCCTTGCCCGGCGTGGTCGCCGCGAAAGCCCTCGGCAATCACGCGTCTCTCTTCAGGCCCGACGCGATCCATCACCCGCAGGAGAGAGGACACACCCAGGGCGCCGCCCCTTTCCGCGAGAGATCGGATGGCCTCCGGCTGAGGCTCACCATCGGTCTCCAGGAGGAACGAGGCCTCTTCGAGACTGAGCTTTTGCTCGGCCCGGGCGCGGGAAGCTCCCGCCGAGAGACAGATGAAAAGGGCAAGACCCAAGGCTCCGACCACTGCGGTCAGATCGGCGCCTGCGGTGATGGCTCGGAGAAACGAGCGTCCCACGGCCCTCAGCCCTCCAGAACGACGGGAGCCGAGGCGATTGCGCTTTCGCCTCCCCGGCAAGTGATGGCGACTTCTAAAGGGGTGCCAGGAGGGGCTGGCTCGTGCAGGTAGATCCGCGGGTGAAGCTCAACCGCTCGGCGGGGAGGAATCGCGGTTTCTCTCTCCTTGTGAGAGAAGGTGACGTCCGCCTCACGGCCATTGACAGCGGCCCTCCAGACAATCCCACCTGCGGCCTGCTCCAGATCGGAAAGGCTCCACGGGCACCTGGCATTGTGCTGGAGGAGGAGCTCGACTCGGACACGGCCGTCGGAGTGGAACAGGGGCTGCGGCTGGAGTTCGAGCTTCAACCCTGACATCAGAGAATCCACCGAGGCGATTGGATCGTGCCCGAGGAGGCTCCTGAGCCACGCCTGCTCGGCCCGGGTCAGGTTCGGTGGTCTTCCGCTGACAGGCAAGCGGCGGCCCCATCGCACTCCCGCGAAAGTGCCAGCGCGCCGCACATAGCCCTCGCGGATCTGGATTCGGTTGCGAGGCAGCAAACGCGGTCCCGGAAGCTGGATTGTGACCGTCTCGCCGTCCTGGCGAACCTTGAGACGATTGCCTGGAGGGGCCGGGACCAGAGAGGAAGTGGACGACGGCGCAAAGGCTCGCGTGCGTGCGAGGTACACGAAGAACATGACGGCAAGCGGGACGAGCAGGAGGAAGCAAACGGTTGCGCCGTCGGAGTCACCTTCGAGCCATCGCTCACCAGCCAGTTTCCCGACCGCGAGAGCGAGCAGAAGCATCAAGCTCGCTGAAAGAACTCCGATGAGGCTGCGCTCGATCCGGGCCGAGCGGGGGAAGAGCGACCAGGGCACCAGGAACTCCTCGAAGGTGAGCACGGCCGTCAAGGCGAAGAGGGCAAAGAAAGTCATCATGTAGGGCCCGGTCGCCGCCGCCTTGCGGAAGGCTTCGGCGAGAGCCGGTGTTCCGAAGTAGAGGAGTCCCGGCACAATCACCCAGAGGCTCATGCCTCCCAACCGTCCGAAGCGGCGCGGGAGAGTGGCAGGACCCCGTTCGGGCCTGAGGACCATGAAGCCCAAAAGGAGGAAGAGGTGGGTCCCTATGGCCACGTGATAGGGGCCAACGGTGTCTTTGCCATCGCCCACCCACCAGAAGTCGCCCAGGAACCCTTCGAAGAGGAACAGAAGGGGCAGCAAGGTGAAGCGGTAGGGCTCGAACATCCGGGTGGCATTGAAGACGAGCAGGACCCCGAGAAGAGCCGACAGCACGAGGGCGATCCGGTGCACGAGGCGGGCGGTTTCGAGGAAATCATTCGAGAATCCGATAATGTACTGCCTTTCAAACTCACTCCGGATCTCCCGGCGAACGGCCTGGCTCGGAATGAGTCGAAGGGAAGCTTCGAGCGAGGCCCATTGGTTGAGGGCGAGCGCCGCATTGTGAGCGTGGAGACGCACACGTTCCTCGGGGTCGTAGAGAAGCTTCTCCACTGCCGGCAACGCGGACGGGTCGCCGTTGAGCACCAGACGCCCTAGGGCTTTGCGCCTCACGGCGGGATTCTTGTGCTCGAGAAACCAAGAGAGGAGCTCAACCGTCTCCGACCGGCCCTGAGCGCCCGGGCTGACGAGATTCCGCCAGCCAGACGAGAAATCGAGGTACTCCATGATCCACATCGGATCGGGGCCCTTGGGGCTCGAGACAAGCGCCTCGAGCGCTTCGGCACCTCCCAGTCTCGACAGGGCGAGCGCCGCGTAGTCGCCCACACCGGGATCGTCAATCAGGCTCCGAAGCCTCAGGAAAACTCGCTCGTCCCGCGCGTCGTCGTCGTCGAGGACCTGATCGATGAGCCTGGCACGGACGAAATCGTTGCTCTCTTTCTCGAGCGCGGCCAAGACTGGCCCGACGGCGGCCGGCCCCGCCTCCTGGTCGAGAGCGCTTGCCGCCGTGACCCGCACGTCCGGGCTGGGATGCCGGAGGAGCTCGACCAGAATCTCGGCAGCGCGCGGATGCCGTGTCTTGCCGAGAAACCAGCACATGTCGCGGATATGCTTGGAGTCGCTCGAGCCGTAAAACTCCTCGATGACGATAGGAGTCGCGTCGCCTCCGATTTGGGCCAGAGCTTGGAGGACGGCCTCGCGCTCCTTTCTTCCAAGACTCCGCCTTCCATGGTTATGGGGTGACTGAAAGATTCTAGCCAGAGTCGGGATGGCGCGCGCATCTCCCATCTCACCGAGCGCTTCCAGAATCGCAAAGCGGAGCGTGGGTTCACCGTCTGATTCCAGAATCTCGAGAAGGCGGGGCAAGGCGGGAGTCACCTTCAAAAGGGCGAGCCCGCGGATGACGGCTTGCAATCGGAAACGCCGCTCGGAGCCCTCGGCGGCGACGACCGACGCCAGGGCTTCGAGCTCGCTCACAAGAAATGAAGAAGCCGTCTCGCCGAGGATGCTCAGCCTCCACTCGGCCACGTCTCTCACTTCGTAATAGCAGCGGGGATCGAGCCGCGCTAGAGCCTTTTCCACCTCCTCCCGCGTTTGCGGAACCTCTATTTCCATTCCTTGCAAATAGTGTGAATGGAGCATAAAGAAGTGGTCGCCGAGGTTCTGAGAAAAGCTTCTCCCGGCCTGCCGGTAGCCGCCCGCGTAGAAGCTCACGAAGAAGAGGAGGGCGAGCAAGGCGAGCCCGCCGGCGAGCGATACGAGCGCCCTTTTCATAGCGCCCGGTCAGGCAGCGGTAAACGGTTTTACGACATCCGCCTTTTCGTGCTCCGGAATCTCCAAAAGCGCGCGCTCGCGGTACCCAAGAATCCTGGCGATGAGAATCGGCGGAAACTGGTCGGTGTAGATGTTGTGTCGGGTGACAGCGTCGTTGAAGAGCTCTCGGCGATCGGCGATGTTCGATTCGAGCGCGGTGATCCGGGATTGGACCTGCATGACGCTTTGAATGGCCTTGAGGTCCGGATAAGCCTCGAGGGTGATGAGCAGCCGCCGGAAGGCGCGGTTCAGCCTGTTCTCGATGCCCACCTTCTGGTCCGTGGTTCGCGCGTCGGCGTATCCCGCCCGAAGGCGCGTAATCTCCTCGAGAAGGCTCCGCTCGTGGGTCATATAGGCCTTGCAGGTATCGACGAGCTTCAGAATCTCATCGCGGCGTTGCTTCAAGATGACGTCGATGTTGCTGAAGCTCTGATCGATGGTTCGACTCAGGCGCACCAGGTTGTTGTAAACGGAGACGGCGTAGGTGAGAAATCCAGAGACGAAGAGGACGCCCGCCGCAAGAAGGGCAACTGAGAGCATACGACCTCCTTACGCTTCAGACGGTCGACAGAGACCGTCTTTCCAGGACCATGGCGAGAGCGCAATATTTAGGGGAGAATATATTGGAATATGATAGCGGTTAGCTCTGCGGACGGCAAGCGCATCGCGCTCGAATGCGACCGTTGTGACATAGGGCACCGGAATCGTCCACATTCGGGCTCCCCCCAACGTAATGAGATGTTGCCGGGCTACTACGAAGGACTACCCGCGGCAAAATCCACTCGCCAGAAGTATTCCAACCTCCTCGAGAACAAAGCGCATGCACATGCGGGTGGAATCGACATCGCGACTCGCCTTGTCAACGCCTGCCGCGAACGGTTTGAGAACATCGGCAAGGAGAGACTAGAATTCCGCGTCCTCGCGAAGAACCGACCGCGCGGGATGAAAGGAGCTCCCCATGGCTGGACAATGCAGGAAGCTTCGGCTCGCGGCTTTGCTTTCGCTCGTGTCTGGTCTTTGCCTCTCTGCACCGGGCTCGGCCCAGGAGTCTTCGGTGTATCCCTCCTCGAAGCAAGGAGGCAACTACATGCACAACTTCTACTTCCCTCCCGCGCCGAGCTCGACGCCCTGGGGCCCCGACTGGTCGCCGGATGGAAAGTGGATCGCCGTCGGGATGAGCGGCTCGATCTGGAAAGTCGACCCGGAGAGCGGCCGAGCCTGGGAGCTGACCTACAACGAGAAGTATCACTCCTTGCCCGACGTCTCGCCGGACGGAAAGTGGATCCTCTACACCGCCGACGACGGCGCGCGAACCATCCAGCTCGAGATCGTGAACCTCGAAACGGGAAAGAGCACCCCGCTCACGAATGACGACTTCATCTACGTGGACCCGGTCTTCTCTCCCGACGGAAGCCGAGTCGCGTACGTTTCGACGAAGCCGAGCGGGTATTTCAACGTCTATATCCGTCCGATACGAAACGGCGCCTGGGACGGAGACGAGATCGCGGTCACGAAGGACAACGACTACGGGAGGGACCGTCTGTACTTCGGTAACTGGGACATGCACATCACACCCTCGTGGCTCCCGGATGGAAGAGAGCTCTTGCTCGTCTCGAACCACGGCGTACCCCTCGGCTCCGGAAACGTCTTCCGGGTTCCTGCCGAGGCCTCCGGCATGTCGAAGGCCAGGACGGTGCTGGAAGAACAGACGCTCTACCGCACGCGTCCCGACGTCTCCATCGACGGAAAGCGATTCGTGTACTCCTCGACCCGCGGCGCCGCGGATCAATTCGCGAACCTCTACGTCCAGCCTACGGCCCGCGGCGAGCCATACAAGTTGACCTTCTTCCAGCACGATGCGTTTCATCCACGATGGTCGCCCGATGGGGAATGGATTGCCTACGTGTCGAACCAGGGGGGTCTCCCGCAGCTCGCGCTCCTGGAAACCTATGGCGGCAAACAGCGGACGATTCGCATCACCGACCGGCGGTGGAAGCGACCCATGGGTGTGTTGTCGGTGCGGACGGTGGACGCGTGGACGGGCGAGCTCACCGGCTCTCGGGTTCATCTGACCGCGTCCGACGGCAAGTTCTACGCCCCGACGGACGCCTATGCCCGGGCGAGCGGTGTGGGCGATCCCATGTTCCACCACGCCGGTGAGTTCAGGGTAGAAGTTCCGGCAGGCAAGCTGAGCTTCCAAGTCGTCAAGGGGTTCGAGTACTGGCCGAAACGCGAAGAGGTCGAGATTCGAGCGGGTGAGGTTAGCCAGCGGACGGTATCCCTCGAGCCGATGGCGGACATGGCGGCGAAGGGATGGTACAGCGGCTCGACCCACGTTCACATGAACTACGCGGGTAATCTTCAAAACACGCTCGAGAACTTGATGATGATGTCGGAAGCGGAGGACCAGGACATCGTCAACGAACAAATCGCGAACAAGGACAATCGCATTCTGGACTACCAGTTCTTCGTGCCCGGCGGGGGACCTCACCCGTTATCGACGCCGGAGCGCGTCCTGGTCGTGGGGCAGGAGTACCGCCCGCCTTTCTACGGACACGTATTCATGTTCGGTATGAGGGACCATTTGATCTCGCCCTTCGTGACCGGATACGAGGGCACCGCGATCGAAAGCCTGTACCCGAGCAATACCGACATGTTCAGAAAGGCGAAGGCCCAGGGAGCGACCGTCGGTTACGTGCACGCTTTCGCGGGAGAACGAGACCCGCTCGATGGCGAGCTCGGCGCGGGTAAAGGCTACATGGTCGATGCGGCCCTCGGCACGACCGATGGGGTCGAGTGGTCCCAGGCGGGAACGGCCGGCTTCTACCCCTGGTACGCCACGCTGAACAATGAGGTCCGGGTGACGGCGACTGGAGGCGAGGATTCGATCAGCAATCTTCATCGCAGCAAGCTCGTCGGCTCGGTGAGGACCTACGTGTACACCGGCGCGCGCGGGCTTACCATGGAAGCCTGGTTCGAAGGGCTTCGGAACGGTCATGCCTTCGTCACCACCGGTCCGCTGGTCGAGCTCACGGTGAACGGGCGTATCCCGGGAGAGGATGTCGCCATCGCTCGCGCCGGCGGATCCGTCGACGTCGAAGCTCACGTGCGCAGCATCACCCCCCTGGAGAAGGTCGTTCTCGTCTTCAACGGTCAAGTCCTGGAAGAGTTTCCCGTCCAGGGCAATCGGACCCAATTCGACCTGTCGAAGACCTATCCCGTTCGCGAAAGTGGTTGGTTTCACCTTCGCGCCGAGGGCAATCCCCAGGAAAGATTTCCTCTCGATGCGAACTACGCGCAGGCCTTCACCAACCCCGTCTGGGTACACGTCGAAGGAAGACCCGTGCGAAGCCGGGCGGCGGCGGAGTACTCGATGAAGTGGATCGACAAACTGCGCAAGATGGCGGAGGCATGGCCGGGGTGGCGATCCGAGAAAGAGAAGGAGCACGTGTTCGCACAGTTCGAGGAAGCACGCCGGATCTATCAAGCCTTCCTGTCGCAGGCGCGGCCCGTTTCGAGCTACGAGGGAGGCGCTCCTCGTCCGTAGCGCTCGGAACCGAAGGAGATGCGAGTGCGGGTCGGAATCGCCATCGCGATGGCGGCGATGCTGGCTTTGGTCTCGGCCGCTCTCGGGCAGGACGAACGGCTCGCCCGGCTTCCGAAGGACGCACGCGGCTGGCTTCAGGACGAGGTCGCCTACATCATTACCGATCGAGAGCGAGACACCTTCCTGGCGCTCGAGACGATCGACGAGAGAAAGGCCTTCATCGACGCGTTCTGGAGGAGACGCGATCCGATTCCCGCGACACCGCAGAACGAGCTCAAGGACGAGCACTACTGTCGCCTGGAGCAAGCCGACCGCCGCTTCCAGGAGATCGCCTCCCGCCCGGGGTGAAGGACGGATCGGGGACGCATGTACGTCATCCTGGGCGAACCGAAGAACGCCGAGCGTTTCGACAATCACAATCAGGTCTTCACGACCGAGCTGTGGTTCTATGACGGAGAGCCGTCGAAGGGCCTCCCGCCATTCTTCTATCTCCTGTTTTTCAAGCCCCAGGACGCGGGGGAGTTTCGACTCTACTCCCCCGTGCTCGATTCGCCCGGGGCCCTCCTTCGAGGCAATGCCGGGGCCGAGACGGCGCGCGCCTTCGATGTTCTGTATCGAGTCTCACCCGAGCTCGCGCGTGCTTCTCTCACGTTCGACGCCACCGCGCCGGTGAACCGCAGAGACACGTCGGCCGCGCTTCTCGGCACCGAGCTCATGCTCTGGAGGATCGAGGAATCACCGAAGCGTGCCGTTCGGACCGACTACGTCGACGGCTGGCTGCGATACGGCAAACGGGTCTCGGCGGACTACTCGTTCAATTTCGTGCCGAGCCGCAGCACTTTCGCCGTCTTGCTCGGCCCCGAGGGCTCGCAGTTCCTGCAATACGCGGTGGAGATCGACTTCGAGAACTTCCCCGTCGAGACCGACGAGGCCCGAACGAAATACTTCCTATCCGTTAAATGAGAGGAGGGTCGTCCGGCCTCGGGACGAAGGCAGGAGTTGCCGCCACGGCGCCCACAGGGCGCAAAGACGAAATCCGCTACGGCGAACCGCCCCCAGGTCCCCGAGCGCGGCGGTCCACGTAAGCGCTCGAGAGCGCGCGGGTCGGGCTCCTTTTTGGTCACCGATCATTTCCTCAAGTCGGAGTTCATCACCCGAGTCGAGCTGGCGAAGCTCCTGACCGCGGCCAAGAAGGGTGGGGTCTCCATTCGCTGGGTCCCGGTCTGCGGGAATCCGGAAGTCGGGTTACCGGCCGACGCCAACGTGTCTCATCATTCAACCTTGCATCGGGCGTCGGCGCGCGGCGCCACGATTGAACCCCGCTCTCAAGAGGGCAACCGATTCGCTTTGATAGACTCATGGCGTGCCTCCCAAGATAACGCCCATCCGACCCGTCGAGGAGAAGCAGCCCTTCGACGATCCCGAGTGGCTGTTCGACTCAAGCACGACGGATTCCGCGCATTGGCCTACATAGACCCCGGTCGGTGCCGCCTTGTTTCGCGGAATGACTACAGTATCCCCATTGGCCCAGGCTCGCGGAGTGGATCGCCGACAACCTCCGGGCCAAGAGCGCGGTCCTCGACGGCGAGTTCGCTAGTCTCGACGAGCATGGCAGGTCACAGTTCTACGACCTGCTGTTTCGACGAAAGGCGCCTGTTTACTACGCATTCGATCTCCTCTGGTGGGACGGCGCTGACCTTCGCGATCGACCCCTCGTCGAGCGGAAGGAGTTCCTGAAGGCCCGACTCCCCGGAGAGCCCAGCCAGATTCTCTACGCGGACCACGTGGAGGGGCAGGGCATCGAGCTCTTCCGGAAGGTCTGTGAAATGGATATCGAGGGCATCGTTGCGATAGCCCCCTACAGAAGCAGCACGCGCTGGATCAAGATCCGAAACCCAAACTACAGCCAGAAGGAAGGCTGGAGGGAACTCTTCGACTCGCGGCGACAAAGGAATGCTGGCGAGCCGGCTTAGGGCGGCAGGTTGCCGCTGTGATTGTCGAAGCCCGCAGCGCCGACGAGGTCGGAGGCCTGAATCTGACCTTGCCCGAAGCCCGAGGACGGCATGGGCAAGATGGGATGGCGCACAGTTACTCGATCGACGACAGGAACGCAGCCCGATGGAATCCTCGAGAGACGCCTGAGAACACTCCAGCGCGGCGAGCGCGTCTGACGGTCTGCCCGTGCGTGCGAGCTAGTTCTTTGGAATGCCTGTTGGCTCGACCGTAGAAACCCCGACGGGGTCAGGTCTTTTCGGTTCTTGACGCGAACCTCCACGCGTCGCCAATAGCCGCCTTGCCCTTCCTGTTGACAACGACAATCGATGCCATCATAGTAACGCGACGCACGGTCTCCTCCTTGAAACACGAGCCCGCAGCCGGAGGGAATAGGAAGTCCCCTTCCTGTCGCTACAGGTGACAACGACCGAATCCCCTCCGCGGTGGATCGCATGCAGAGCGCAGCGCGGTCAGACTGGACGCTTCTACTTTCGACAGGGAGCATAACTATGATCTCACGGAGAATGAGCGCAACGTTAATTGGAGCAGGCCTAGTAGGTGCTTCCGTGAGTTGCGCCCGAGCACCTAGTGAAAACCTAGACACGGCGCGAGTAGCTTTACTACAGGCGGAGCAGGCCGAAGCCCCCTTTTACGCGCAAACGCAGTGGATGGAGGCCCAGGAAGCGCTGCAGTCCCCTCTGTGCCAACATCCTTGAGACACTCCGCCCCTTGAAATTAGTGTGTAGGGCGGAGGAGGATCATCCATGAATCTATTGGTTGAGAAGACCTCGGCGGGTTCGGAAGGAGCCCGGGTGGCCCTGGATCCTGAAGTGAGCGAACAAGCGAAGCGTCGACGATTCACGGCGGAGTACAAGCTGCGGATCGTGCGCGAAGCGGATGCCTGCAAGGGTGATGGCGATGTGGCGGCGCTTCTGCGTCGAGAGGGTCTGTACTCCTCACTCCTTTCGGCGTGGCGTCGCCAACGAGACGAGATTGCCAGGGTCGGCCTGGCATCGACAAAGCGAGGGCGGAAGGGAAAGGCAGAGGATCCGCGAATCAAGGAACTCGAGCATGAAAACGCAAGACTGAAGCGTCGGCTGGCTCGGGTGGAAACGATGCTCGATATCCAAAAAAAAGCCTCCGAGTTGCTGGGGATCCCCCTGAATCCCCCAGACAACGACGAGAACGTTTGATGGCAGCGACCGAGGAGCTGGCGGGACGGATTGGACAGACAGCGGAAGCGTGTGAGGCCCTGGGAGTCGCTCGCTCGACACTGTATCGCCGCCGTCGGCCGGTGACGTCTAGGCCGAAGCGTCGTCCTCGGCCCCA
>Ga0326597_10003422_pt1 | contig 22899 bp, 22 predicted proteins | sample RVTome_12_FD_203789 | JGI IMG/M metagenome (GOLD analysis project Ga0326597, IMG submission 203789) | Soil microbial communities from uranium-contaminated site in the Upper Colorado River Basin, Wyoming, United States - RVT100D185 | ecosystem: Environmental > Terrestrial > Soil > Contaminated >...
TGGCGATTACGGATGAGGCCGGCCGCTTCGCGCGCTACAAGATCACCGATCCATCCTTCCACAACTGGCACGGCTTGGCGATGGCATTGCGCGACCAGCAGATCTCGGATTTCCCCTTGTGCAACAAGAGCTTCAATCTTTCGTATTGCGGGCACGACTTATGAACACCTCACCGAATGTGAATGGTGGGGTGGCACGGTCGACGCGTCTCGCGTCGCCCGTGCGAGTGTGCAAGGGCGCATTCAGCACGGGCGAGCCGCCCCCGGAATCGCTCGACCGTGCCACCCATTGTGTTGGGCGCTCCAAGGCGCGGAGGGCTGCCTCATGATGAAGGCGTTCCTTGCGCGGCTGCACCAGGGGCATCGGACCATGAAGTTTCCACATGGGCCGCCGCCGCCGATGCCGCCGCGGTTTCGCGGCCGGCCACGGATCGATTCTTCGCGCTGTCCATCCGGTTGTGAAGAATGCGCCAAGGCGTGCCCGACCAGCGCGATTTCGATCGTCGATGGCAAGCCGCACATCGATCTCGGCCGCTGTCTCTTCTGCACCGACTGCGTGGATGCCTGCCCGGAAGGCGCGATCGATTACACGCGCGACTATCGCCTGGCAGTGCTCAGGCGCGAGGACCTGATCATCGATGAGAGCCGGGTGCTGCGGCTCGCGAAGGCGTTGAACGAGCGGATGCTGCGGATCTTTGGGCGATCGCTCAAGTTGCGGCAAGTCAGCGCGGGCGGCTGCAATGCCTGCGAGGCCGATGTCAACGTGCTCAACACGGTCGGCTGGGACCTGAGCCGTTTCGGGATCCAGTTCGTCGCATCGCCGCGACATGCTGATGGACTCTTGATAACCGGCGCCGTGCCGCGAAACATGGAATTGGCGCTGCGAAAGACGTATGAAGCGGTGCCGGAGCCGAAGATCGTGATCGCCGTGGGCGCGTGCGCGATTTCAGGCGGACCTTATATTGGACATCCGGAGATTCTCGATGGCACCACGAGTTCCGTGCCCGTCGATCTCCTCATTCCCGGTTGCCCGCCTCATCCGCTGACGATCCTCGATGGCCTGCTTCGGTTGCTCGGACGGCTTGAAGGGTCTCGAGAAGATCAGGATTGAGGCACGTCACCGCCGCCTTCGCCGCGATCGCCTGACGTGTTGTCCTCGATCTCGTTATCGTCGCGGATCGTGGGGTTGGCGAGCACGCTGATATCGAGGCCGAACCCTTCATTTCGGCGGAGCTGATTGAGACTGACCGTGGCGGCGCACTCGGCTCCCAGCCCGATGCCGCTGCGGCGGTTTTCCTCGCAGGTATTGGCTATGATCTCGCCGGTCGCGCCGGTCATGAAGGAGATGCCGAAGGTCCCGTTGCTACGGCAGGTATTGTGGCGAACGATTGCTTTTGCGTTCCGATCGGCGGTGATTCCGGACCAGGAATTGTCCTCCGCGACATTGTCAAGAAACTCGGCCTCGCTTCCGCGGTCCGCGATGACGAAACCATGCTCGCCATTTCCGCTGCTCCTGTTGGACTGGACCATGGCGCGTCCAGTATTACGAATCAAGACCCCGCAATATTTGTGGTCGCGCATGGCATTGCCGCGAATCATGGCGTAGGCGCGCTCTGCCTCGACACCAATGCCGCTGCCGTTGCCGGTGAACACGTTGTCCAGGACTGAAGCGTTCGCGTCCACAACGTGGACACCGAAATTCTTGTTGTCGTGAATCGTATTGCCCACAATCTCGACCGTGGAGCCGGCTTCGACGTGAATGCCGCAATCGAGTTGCTCGGCGATCTCGTTCTGCTCTATCCTGGCCGTCGCCCCGTTGTGGACAAGGATGCCATACTCGGCATTCTTACGGATGGTGTTTTCGCGAATCATCGGGTTCGTGCCTTCATCATCAAGGGTGAAGCCCTGCATCTGATTGTCTTCGCAGGTGTTGCCCGTCGCTGTTCCCGAGGCGCCCTCCTGAAAGAAAATGCCGTTCCTATTCCTGCGGCTGACATTGTTTCGCACCTCGCCCGAACTGCGCGACCCGGCGATCACAATGCCGCTGTTGCCATTGTCCTCGCACGTGTTGGAGTCAACCTTGAACTCGTGCGAATCCACTACGAATATTCCCGTCTGCGCATTCTTGCGGATCGTGTTCTCCAGCACCTGCGCGCCATGGGTATTCTTGAGGTGCATGCCGAACCACTGGTTGTTCTCGCAGGTGTTGCGCGCGATGATCGCATCGCGGCAATTCTGCACGCTGATGCCGTACGCGACGCTTCCGTCAATCGTGCAATCCGAGATGACGATGCGCGTGGTATTGGAATGAGCCAGCACGCCGATGTAGCCGCTGTCGAGGATCCTGCAATGACGCAGTTCGACATCGGAATTCTCGCCCACGACGACGCCCCGGCCGGCCGAGGCGCGGATCGTGCAGTGTTCGACGATGGCGCGCGTTCCCACGAGATGGAGCACAGTTTCGCGGACCTCCAGTTTGAGGTCGCGAGCGGTGTGCTCGAACGTGAGGCCGCTGATCGTGAAGCCGGTGGGGCAATCGGTGGCGGTCGCGACCGCTCCACGCAGGCCGTCCCAGGCGACGACAACCTGTTCACCTTCAGCAGCGCGAAGTGAGACGCCATCGCGGAGCGTGAGCGATTCTTCGTACCGGCCCGCTGCAATCACCACCGTGTCGCCGCGGCGCGCCGAATCGATCGCCAGTTGAATGGTCGCATGATCCCCAGGAACATGAAGCGCTCGCGATTCTGCCGGCCCAGGCGTTTCGGCGGATCGCGCCAACATCGTTGCCAACTGATCCGGCGGGATCCCGCCATCCGCGAGGCTCTGAAAGATGCGCCGCCGCGCTTTCGCCGACTCGTCCTGCTCTAAAGGATTGCTCAGCAATAGCGATCGGGCCGTCGCGAGATCCTCGTCTGTCACGACGCCATCTTCCGCCAGATTGGTGATGCGAAGGAATCGCTGCCTGTCCGCTTCGCGCTCGATTGCGAGTTGTCGGAGTCGCTCACCATCCGATCCGATGACGAAGTTTCGACCAAATGTCCCAGTGAGGCGCGGCTTCATGTCGGTCCCGGCCTGTCGCTCGGCGCTCCAGACTGCGTTGACCAGGGCATCGGCCAGTTCTTCGAGTTCGGAGAATCCATCGCGATCGGAGTGGTGTCCCCAGTCGAACCCGCCTGCGATTCCCTCCGCGAAGTGAGCGGCGATGAGACTGTGGTCGAACCCTTCCGTCTCCTCCTTTGCGATCACACTGCTGCGCCGCACGGAATCGCCCGCGAGCAGCGCGATGCCGCGATCGTCATCGGGGATCGGCAACAGTCGCTCGAAGACGCGATTGGGCGTGCCGGGCTGATTCGGATCGCCATCGACCCAGTAGATCGCGTCGGCAATGACGATGACCTGTCCCTTGATCGAGCGCACCTGCCTGTCGATGTCGCGCAGATTGATGGCGGTGTTCTCGATGTTCTTGCGATCGGTGTCGTGCGCCAGCCAATAGCCGGTCCTGTTCCTGCCTTCGCTGAGCCAGGCGCCGTGTCCCGAGAAGCAGAGAATCGCGACATCGTTCTCGCTGGTGCGCTCGACAAGCCACTGGACGGCGTCGAGCACGTCCTGGCGCGTGGCATCCGCGCCGCGCAGCATCGCGACCGTATTCGGCCGAAAGACTTGCGGCGGAGTTCGCAGCAGCGCCGAACGAATGAGTTCCATGTCGCGCTCCGCGTTGTCGATTCCGGGCAGCCCCGCATCGGCGTACGAATCGATGCCGATCAGGAGTGCATAGCCCGCGCCCGGAAGGCGATCGGCCGGGAGCTGCGCCACCAGCGTCTCAGCCGTGACCTCCTGATCGACGGCAATCTCGGATTGCGCATGAGATTGATGGGCGACGAATACGGCGCATCCAAACACCGCGATGGCCCATGTCGCGAACGCTGATGTCCGATGAGTGCTGCGCACGAGTTTCTCCCAGCATGACGGTCCAACGCGACGGACCCTGAGCACACTCAATCCGGTTCATCGCCGTCGCCAGCAACCTCTTCTCCGCCGATGATCTTGCGTTCGGCGATGATGCGGGCCGCTTCCTCCAGCGCGCGTGTCCGGTCGGCGTTGGCGCGAAAGGCGCGCACCGGTTCGTCCCACTCGTTGGTCCAGCCCGGCTCGATGACGCTGAAAGCCGACAGGTTCATTCTCAAGAGGCGCATCGCGGCGATGAGCGCATCATCCCCCGGAAGCGTGGAAACACCCATCTCGTCCTCCATCCCTTGCAGAAACTCCTCGGAGACTTGGGCGAACCTGCGCCGTGCGTGCTGCAGCAGGGCCGGCGTGGCCTGGACCGCCTCAAAGTGCACAAGCGTCTCCAATACGGCGACAGCTCGGCCATCGGGCCCCCTGTGGTCATCGCTCTGCCTGTTGATGAAGTCGATAAGGCGGGGGATGGCGGCGCGCACTTCGCACCGCCGGAGCGCCATGACCGCATGCACAGCGGGTGAACCCGCAAAATCGTCAAAGGGGAACCGGCCGAACTCAGTGCGTTCTGATGGAGGCGTGAGAGCAAGGTCGATGACCCGCTCCTGGAGAAGGGGATGATGTATCGAGGTCAATTCCTGGAGGAGAACGACCTGTGGCGCCGGTCGGAGCGGATCTTCCAGTAGGGCCGCGAGCACCAGCGATACAGCAGGATCGCCCGCGACCGGAGGTCGTCTGACGGCGCTGCGAATTCTCTCCAGGTCATTCCCCAGGACATCCATGATCCAGGTCGGCTCCGACTCCACCAGCGCGAGGAGGCGATCGCGATCATCCGGCGAAATCGCGATGGCGATGGTGTTGAGACGACTCACCGAAGCGGCTTGCGCCAGGATGCGTCTCAGCCGGTGCTGGCCTTCCGGCGAGAGGGCCGAGTCATCGGCGAGGCGCCACATGCGCTCGAAGAGCGCGCGCTGGATGAGATCGGATGCAGCGGTGCGCTCGCCGAAGTCTTCGCTGTCCAGTTGCTCGATCACGGGAGCAAGGTCGGCGATGGCGGGCGCCTGGGAATCGCGACGCTCGGTGGAGGCCAGTCGCCAAAGCTGTTCGATCGCCATGCGCAACGATTCGACTTCCTCGACAAGCCGCGCGTGCTGCTCGCGCAATGCGGCGAGGTCCTCCATGGCCGCCGCATCGGCAACGTCGCCGTCCTGATGCGGCCAGCCGGCGGCTTGAAACGCAACTGCACATAACGCGATTGAATGAACCAGTGAGTTTTGCACGGCAGCGCTCCATCTCCCGGTTGGTCGCCGAAGGAAACTCCTATCACGCCCGAAGTTCCTATGCCTCACCCAGTCGATTGCGATTTCAGGAACCTCCACGAATTGATGCTGCGGGGACGATTGCACATTCGACTGTCTCCACATTGTGGCTGCATCGGGCGACCTGTGTCTGATCGCAGCCCGCGACTCCCACTATCTCAGAAGCGGTGTCGCACGGCAACTTGGAAGCGGCGCTCAGTCGCCTGCCGCCGGCAGCACGCGGCGCCCCGGGTGGATACATTGCCCTTATGGATTTCATCATCATCCCGCTCGTGAGCGCCGTGGTCGCCGCGCTGACTCTCGTCTCCGGCTTCGGCCTGGGGACGCTGCTCATGCCGGCGTTCGCGATCTTCTTTCCCCTTGAGATCGCCATCGCAGCCACGGGTGTCGTGCACTTCGTCAACAACCTTTTCAGGCTGGCGATCGTGGGGCGATGGGCGAATCGGGACGTGGTGCTTCGGTTCGGCATCCCGGCGATCATCGCAGCTTTCATTGGGGCGGCCCTGATGACCGTGATGGCGGACATTCCCGCACTCCACGCGTACCGGTTCGGTCCGCTGCCCGCAGAGATCACCTGGCTCAAACTCGTCATCGCCGCGCTGCTGGGGTTGTTCGCCGGTCTGGAACTGTGGCCGAAGTATCAGAAGATCTCCTTTCCCCGCCAGGCGCTTCCCGTGGGCGGGGCGCTCTCGGGGTTCTTCGGCGGAATCTCCGGCATGCAGGGGGCGTTGCGCGCTCCGTTTCTGCTGCGCGCCGGCCTGAAGGAGAAGAGTTACGTGGGAACAGCCAACGTCATCTCCACGCTGGTCGATGTCACGCGCCTCACCGTGTACGCGATCGGGCTTTCCTGGCTGTCGCAGAAGCACGACTACTCGGCGTTGAGCGATGCGCGCACCCTCTGGCTGGTGGGCGCTGCGTGCCTGGCCGGGTTCCTCGGCTCCTATTTCGGAGTGAAAGTCGTCAAGAAAGTCACGCTCCGCGTCATTCGCATCATCGTGGCGGTTCTCCTCTTCGCGGTCGCAGCAGCGCTTGGCGCGGGGATTGTGTGAAGACGAAGCGGGGCGCGCCGCGACGCACCTTTCGATTGATATGATCCGCAGCTCTGTCCCTGTCATCAGCGCAGGCGCGCATCGCCGTGGCCGTTCCAGTAGCCGTTGTCCTTGACGCCGTCGTTGTTCAAGTCGTCGAGCTCGCGCACCGTCGAGAACCGCGCGTGACCATCCACGAAGAGGACCGCCACCTTGCCGTTGTTGCGCTCGGCGGGGAATGATCGCCAGAGATAGGTTTCCGGCGTGCCGTCGGGCTCATCCGTCCCGCCGGCGTAGTACGCCCCGCCGTTGCCTGCGCCCATGGCCGAGCCGAGCGGCGGGTCCAGCGCGTACACCGCTTCGCCTCCCTGTCCCGGCCGCCGGTTCGCATCGCCCTTGCGCGAGCCCGCGGTGTCTGCGACGGCGACCGTTCGCGATGCATCTGTCACATGGGCTCCGACCCGCGCGTGAAAGGTTGGCGTGAAACGGGAGTTGCCGAGGTACTGAAAGTTGTAGCCGTAGCCGCCGTGATACTTCGGCTCGGTTGTGCCGACCGTATGCGCGAACTGCTTGGCAAAGTTCTCCTCCCAGTCCGACTGGAGGATCATGGGGCTGCGGTAGATCTCCGCCACCGGCAGATACGGCCACAGGTGATCAGGCCAGCGCGTGCGCGGGCTGGTGCTGCTGGGTGAGGAGTGCATGGGCAGCAAGCCATCGTGCTGATTGCTGTAGGCGGTCATGGCGATTCCGATCTGTCGCAGGTTGTTGCTGCTCTGGACGCCGAGCGCTGAATCGCGGGCGCTCGCCAGAGCCGGAAGGAGCATCGCCATCAGCAGGGCGATGATGCTGATCGAAACCAGAATCTCGACAAGCGTGAACCCCCGGAAGCGGAAGCGGCTGGGGGGGCGGGGGCTGGGGCTGGGGTTGGCCGACGGTGGGGTGCGATCAAACGGCATGTTTATCTCCTAATTGAGATTGATTCTCAACCGCGATTTATACAGGGAGGGGCCGCACTGTCAAGTGCAGGGAGAATCTCGAGCAAAGAAGGTCCCCGTTCAGGACGCTCGTCATCACCGCGCGAGAGAACAGCGGGGTCGCGCACAAGTGCCTTCAAATCATGTGCTTATGCGAATGTCAGCGCGTGAACGGGGCAGCCCGCGCGTCGATTTCGAGTCCCTGTCGCGGCCCGGACAGGGACTCGGAAATTCGCCCCCGCTCTCAACCCGTGGGTTGATTCGGCTCGTAGCCAAAACCTCCGCGCTGTCTGGTTCACATCAAGAGAGATGTTTCGGGTGATCTCACCCTCCGCGCAGCCGGATTCGACCCGGGCCCGTCATCCCTCGGCGCGCCATTACACCAGATAGAGCAGCGGGAAGAGGAAGATCCAGATGATGTCCACGACGTGCCAGTACAGTCCGCCCAGATCGACCGGCGTGAAGTAGCCGCCGCTGAAGTGACCCTTGAGGGTCACGCCGCTGGCGACCCAGCACACCTTACCCAACATGAACGCCTACGCCGAGCGGATGGTGCAGACGCTCAAGCAGGAGTGCCTGGACCACTTCGTATGCCTGGGCCGGCGGCACCTTGATCATGTGGTGCGGGAGTACCTGATCCATTACCATACAGAGCGGCCGCACCAGGGAATGGGCAATCGCCGGATCATCGAGGCGAGCGCAATGGCCGAGGCGCGCGCGTCGCCGTATCGACTCCGCCATTTCAACTGCGAGGAGCGCCTTGGCGGGCTGCTAAGGCACTATCTGTGGCGGGAGGCGGTGTGAGGTACGGGCAGAAACTGCACCTGTGCAGTCAATGCCATAGCTGGATGCCTGGAGTTCCGCTCTCGCGTCCAATCGAGCAATGATAACCTCCAGAGCAAGAATGAATCTGCCTCTCAACGCGCCTGTGCCGGTTGCCGCGAGCCTTGACTTGGCGAATCGGGAAGACGGGATGTACAAGGCTCTTATCGTCGCGCCATCTTTCAACAATTCAGGCACAGTCCAAGATGTATTGGACCGTAGTCTGCGATTGGACCTGCCAGTCATTGCGGTCGATGACGGCTCAACGGATGAGACGCCGCAGATTCTGCTGGCCCTTTCGAACGCGAGGTCGCAGCTCGAGGTGCTGACACACAAGCGAAATCTCGGCAAGGCGGCAGCGCTTCGGACCGGATTTCGTACTGGGATCGACAGGGGATTCACCCATGCCGTCACCATCGACACGGATGGGCAGCTCGATCCGGAGGAGATTCCGATTCTCCTCAGACTCTCGCGCGACAATCCGCTCGCCCTCATCGTCGGGGCTCGCGACGAACGAAGCGCCGATTATCCATGGCGGAGCCGGTTCGGCCGGCGGTTCTCAAACCTGATGGTGCGACTGGAGTCTGGCGCACGGGTGGAGGACACGCAGTGCGGCCTGCGGGTATATCCCCTGCGATCGATCCAGGCAACCCGCTGCCGGACATCACGATTCGCCTTCGAGACCGAGATCATCACCCGCGCTGCCTGGGCGGGCTTTCCGGTCGTTTCGGTTCCGGTTACATGTCGATACTTCGAGATGCACCGACGAGTCAGCCACTATCGCCCCCTCGTCGATTCACTGCACGCAATCCTCCTACACATGATGCTGCTTCTTCAGGCGCTGCTGTTTTGGCGGAGCAGCTGCGCTCCCCGAGTTGTTGGTTTAGAAGAAGTGGACGACCTGAGGCCGCTTGCGAAGTTGCTGCGATGGGTGAGCCCGCGAGGATTATGGCATCAAGTGCGCAGCGACCGCGCAGAGCGCACAGGAGTAGCGGCCGCGGTGGCTATCGGCGTCTTCATCGCAAACCTGCCAATCTATGGGTTGCAGACCATCGCATCTCTTTACGTGGCAAAGCGGTTGCACCTGCATCCACTTGCGCTCTTGCTGGGATCGAATCTCTCCATGCCGCTGATCGGTCCGCTGTTGATCGCAGCCGCGATTTACCTTGGCTTCGTGGTCACGAAATGGCGGCTGCCGGGACGTGGCGATTACGATTTGTCGCGCGTGGAAGTGTGGGAGATCCTCGGCCGATCGCTCGTGGAATGGATGGTCGGTGGCGTTCTGCTTGGTGTCCTGCTCGGAGGAATGGCCTTCCTTCTCACCATTGCATTTTTGTCGCGTATTCCAATGAAGGACTGGTGTGGCGAGATCAGCGATAGGCCGGCCTCTGAATGAGTCGATCCAGGGGCGCGATTGAGAGGCCGCGATCCCGGAGGCGCGCAATCAGGCGCGGCAAGGCGGCCACCGTCGCCTCGCGATTCCCACCCGAGCGCGGCGCAGCGCCATCGTGCAGCAGAAGGATGTCGGCAGGCGCAGCGCGATCGGCGAGGCGCTCGAGGATGCGCTCGGCCGAGGTCGTCACGCCGTCTCGTGCGCTTCGCGTCCAGGTGATCACCGAGTGTCCGGACCTTCGCAGAGCGCGGGCCATTGGCACGCTGCGAAATCCCATGGGCGGTCGGAAGAGAAGTGACCGCCGGTGAATGACCGCTTCGATGGCGCGGTCGGCGCTCTCGAGCTCTCGCTGCCAATAGACCACACGGCCGAACGTCCCGCTGTAGTGATGATGGTGGCTGTGATTGCCAATGAGATGGTCTTCCTCGTGCATCCGGCCGACGAGATCGGGATGGTGCAGCGCATGGACTCCGATCACGAAAAATGTGGCGATTACGCTCTCTGCGCGGAGGATGTCGAGGATGCGCGGTGTGGTGTCGGGATGTGGGCCATCGTCGAACGTGAGCGCGACCGAGCGGAATGGCTGATCCGTGCCGCGAGAGATTGTGGGGATGAGCAGACTGCTCCGCGGCGAAAACATCGCGCGGGCGCCGAGAGCGACTCCTCCGGCGCCGGCCAGTGCGCCCGCCGCCATGATCGCGCTCCATTCGTTCATGACAGACGCCTCGCGCCCCACTCTTCGCGGAGAAAGAGAATCGGCAGGAGAAAGAAGATCGTGGCCAGGAGGCACGCAATGACGCCGAGTCCCGTGAAAATCCCCAAGGAACGGATCGCGGGTGTGCTCGTCAACGCCACCGAGCCGAACGCGAGCACATCCGTGCCCGTGGTCAGGAGCACTGCCTGAAGGTTGGCGGCCGCGGACTCGTTGCCTCCGGAGTTCACGCGACGCGCGGTGCTCACAAAGAAGATGCCCTCATCAATGCCGAGCCCGATCAGGAGAGGGACGCCGAGCAGATTCACGAGATTGATGCTCTCGCCGGCCAGATGAACAAACGCCAGCACGACAATCAGGCCGGCTGCGGCAGGCACCAGGACCAGCAGCACATCAAGCGGCCTGCGCAGACCGATGGCGAGCATGACCACAATGGCGACCAATGCCACGAGCGCCACGCGCTGCAGGCCGCGCAGGATCGATCGCTCCGTCTCCATGCCGACGACACTGATGCCGGTGAGCGTGGCGCCGGGGACAGTGCTGAGGTGCCGGCGAAGTCCATCCACGAATGCCTGGCGCTGCTGCGAGTCATGAAACGGCTCTCGCCGTTCAATCAGAAGGACGGTCCAGACTTTCGGTGTGCCGTCCCCGCCTTGCGAACTCGCGAGCAGGCGCTCCGCCAGCGCCGGGACGGAGCGAAGATGATCGAGGCCCGGCGGCGGACCCGGCGACAGCAGATCGCGCAACAGTGTCCGGAACTCGTCGAATGCCTGCGGATCAAAGATGCTGTTCGACAGGGCCGCATCGAGATCGGCCAACACACGGTCGACATCGATGTTGCGAAGCTCGCGCTGTCGGTTCGCTGCCTGACTCGGATCGGAGAGGAGCGTCGCCAAGCCGTTCAGGCGCAGATTCTGTTCCTCCACGAGCGCTGCCAGGGCGCGATGCACATCGTGGGCGCGTGCGAGAATGCTCTCCGAGGAATCTGACTCGATCAGCACTGGCCAGGATTCTCCACCGGCGCCGAAGCGGGTCGCGATCTCATCTAGCAGTTCGAGCGGGCGGTTCGGCTGCGGATGCATGGCGTGCAGATCGGATCCGACGGGGAAAACCGGGCGCGGCGAAATCACGACGACGATGATCGCGGCCGCGAGAATTATCGCGCTGGCCCCGATCAGAATGCGATGATGTCTGCGGATGAGGAAGATCGTGCGCGCGCACCAGTCCGCGCGTTGCGAGGCGATGGGTTTTCGCGATGCACCTTTCCAGAGCGACAATCCCGCGGGAATGACAAGCAGCGTCATCGCGAAGGCACCCGCGAGTCCAAAAGCGCCGATCATCCCGAAATGACGCACGGCCGGGACGACGGAGGTCATAGCGGCCGCGAAGGCGGCAATTGACGTGCCGACCGCCAACGCGAGGGGCCCGAACAGTTCTCGGGATGTCCGCTCCGATCCCGCGCTCGCGGAGCCGCCATCCGTTCGCCGCGCGTGAGCGACATAGTGAATGGCGTAATCGACACCCAGTCCCGCGATGATGGCGCCGATCACGGCAGTCAGCGGCGTCAGCGAGGTTGAAAGCAGCGAGAACAACCCGAAGCCGATCAGGATTCCCAAAGCGACGGGAACGATCGTCAGCACCAGCATCATCACGCCGCGATAGACCAACAGAAAGAGGCCAAGGATAAGCGTGATGGCGGCGGCATCGCTGGTGATCATATCGCGGCGGATGGATCGTTCCGCTTCGCGGGCGATGGCGTAGGCGCCTGTCAGCTCGACCGCGAGACCATCGCGGTTGGTTCCGTCGATGACGGCTTCGACCTGCTCAACGAATGCGCGGGTGAATTCGAGATTGCCAGGCGGTTCCGCGCCGCGCAGGCGGATCATGATGGAGCGACCATCGACCGACACCGTGCGCCCGGCTTGCATGTCCCCGAGTGGCAGAAACCAAGCCTCCGCGCCGCGATCGTCCAGCAGTTCGTGGAGGTGGAGGGGATCCCGGGCGATCGGCTCGACCGAGGCAGACCCCAACGCGCCCGGCGCGCTGATCAGGCGCTCGCTGCGGCGCACCTGCGCGCGAATCTCTTCTCCGGTCAGGCGCTCGCGAAGCCCACTAAACTCCTGTTCGGACAGAGAATAAATGGCATTCGGCGCCAGAACTTCGTTGAAAAAAGTTTCCTCAGCCTCATCGTGTGTTCGGCTGCGGATGGCACGCACCATCGACTTCAACGGCGAGGAGGAGCGGGCTGCTTCCTTGAAGCGCTGCGCGAACGATTCGAGCAGCGCGCGGTCCGATTGTCCGGGCGGAAGCGAGGCGATGATGATCAATTCCTCATCATCCGGAAAGCGCTCTCTCAGGACGCCAAGCGCGGCGGCGGCAGGGGAATCAGAGGCCATCATCTCGACCAGCGACGCATCCGGCCGAATCCGCAGCGCGCCGAAAAGAGCCAGCAGCGCAATCGCCGCCGCGGCAAGGAGGCCTGACTTCGGATGCCGCGACGGCCAGGAGAGAATGCTCATGATGCGCGATTCCTGCGCTGTGCATCGCTCACGGCTGGACCTCGACAGCGCCCGAAGGCGGTATGAACGCAGCGGCTTCGAGCGCGCCGTTCACTTCGACTCCCGACAAGTGCAGAACGAACCGGCCGCTGTCTCCCATTCCCGAGATGCGGGTGGGAACGGGATGCCCATCCACGATCGCATAGTCCTCCAGCAACAGTTGATAGCGCTCGACGCCGCTTGCATCCACGACCGAATACCGGCGGGCGGTGAGCGAAGCGCGATCGATCTCTCCGTGCAGAATCAGATCATTCTGCCAGCTTGGCCGCTTCAGGATCATGTTTTCTGATGTGATTTCGACGGCAGTCGAATCGTGTGTGATGGCCTGGGTGGTGATGAGCGAGATTGCATCGGCCAGCGCCCGCGGCGAGAGACCGAGGGAGCGCGCCCGTTCCATGGAATCTTCGCCGTCGCCCATCGCGAACCAGAGGCGGCCATCGCGAAGGAGAAGATCGAAGACAGGCCGGCCGATCTTCCACGCGCGAATTCGCGCCGCGGCCGGGGGGGCCAGCAGCATCACGCCGTCGAGATGGATGCTCTCGCCATCGTTGCGGTGAAGAAGGATGCGGCATTCGGCGCTCAGCGTCGTGATCGATTCCGCGCGCTGGCGCATGAGATTGATCGCGGTGGCCTCGTCCACCCACGTGTACGTCGGCAGCGGCGCGGTGGCGCAACCCGCCAGCACGCTGCAGGCGATCGCAGGCAGCTTCGCGACCCTGATCATGGCGCGCTCACCGTGCGTCGAAGGACTTTTCCGGTCGATGAACGCGGCAAGGCGCTGCGGATTTCGAACTGCCGCGGGACTTTGTGAGGAGCCACCCGCCCTTTGATGAAGGCGCGCAACGACTCAGGGTCGAGAGACGCGTGATCGGGTTGTGGAACAATGATCGCCTTCAGTCGGCTCACGGTTTCGCTGACGGCCAGGGGGACGACGAGACACTCGCGCACAGCGGGATGCTCGGCGAGAATGCGCTCGATCTCCATCGGGTTGACCTTCGTTCCCGCGATATCGATCTGCAGCTTGGTTCGACCGGTGAGGAACAGGCGCCCGCGGTCGTCGAGATAGCCAAGGTCGCCAGTGGGAAAGTACCGCTGCCCAACAAACGGCGCCGCCTCGCCCACATATCCTTCGAGCATCGAGGGCGCGTGAACCAGCACGTGCCCCTCTGTGTGCAGGGGAAGCGGCCGCACGGGGTCCGGATCATCGACCGTGCAGATCAGAATCTCAACGCCATCCATCGGTCGACCCACGGTTCCCTCGCAGAGAAGCGGGTCCGAGCCGTCCATGAATGTCGCGGAGCCGATTTCGGTCGATCCATAGAGCTGGCCGATGGGGGGGCCTGCGCGGTCGCGAAATCGCGCCGCCGTCGTGCGCGGCAGCGCCGCTCCGGCGGAATAGGCGCAGCGAAGCAGGGTGCTTGAGGGACCTTCATGGAGGTTCGCCAGCGCCTCGAACATAAAGGGAACGCCCGGAAAAACAGTGGCGCCCTGCGCAAGGCCGGTCATGATGGTGGCCGGATCAAAACCGCTGCACAGAAGAATCCTCGCGCCGGCAAGGAGCGGCGCCAAAAGCCCGCTCTCAACCCCATACGAGTGACACAGCGGGATGGCCGTGAGTACACGGTCGTCACGGCGAAGCCCCACAGCGCGCGCGACATTGCGCGCAACCGCGTTGAGCGCCGAGCCCGTTCGATGTACGATCTTCGGCCGGCCGGTCGTGCCCGAGCTCTGGAGCAGCAGATCGCCCCAGCCGAGCTGACCCAGAGCGTCTGCCAGTGTCTTTCCGTTCGCGCCATGCGGCTTGAATTTCGCCAGGTCGATCTCCTCGAGGCAAAGTTCGCTGCGCTCGCACGACGGACTTGAGGGACGAACAATCGCGACCGCGCCGGAGCACCGCGCGGCATCCGCGAACTCGCGCTGGCTCGATTGGGGATGCACGGGAAAGATTGTGTGTCCCGACGCCAGCACGCTCAGAAAAGCAACGACATACTCTGCGCAGTTCGGTGATGCCAGCATGATCACCGATCGGTCCGGGAATGGGCGGAACCTCGAGCTGCCGGCGACGATACTCTGCCAGAGCGCACCGTAAGTCATGCATGCACCCATTGAGCAGGCATGCGGCGATGAAATTGCCGCGCGTGTGCCCTCCTCGAGGGCGTGTGTGCGAAGCCGGGAGAGGATGAGCGAAGGCGCCGGCATCAGCGATGATCTCCCGATGCTGCAGCGCCATTGAGGCAAGTGATTCGGTGATCATTCGCAGCTTCGTTCGCTGATGTCGGAATCATCAGCGGAAGGACCGACAGTCCTTCGATTTCGACGAGCAGTTCGGGTCGGCACAGTTCGGCTTGAACCAGCTCCACATCGCTGTTCTGGTGGAAGAACCCGCGCGACAGCTCCTCGAGAGCGCTTCGATCGCCGCGGCGCACGTAGTAGACTCGAACGTGCTCGAGGTGATCCAGCGGATCGCCGAGCGGTGGCGGCAGGGCGCCATCGCGCGCCCGCAACAGCCCTGCGGCGATCAGCGATCGTAGGTTCCGGCAGGTCTCGCGAAGCTGGCGTTCCAGACTCAGGGGATGCGCGCTTCGTTCGCCAACCACACTGGCGGTTCCGCCAATGAGAAGCATCGGCCTGCGCGCGGCCGCGCCTTCCACCAGAAGCATGGCCCGCGCGAAACAGGGCGGAAGCGGGCCATATCGCTGCGAATAGCAATAGGCGGAAACCTGCCTGGGATTCTCGATGGGCAGCCCCGCGTGCGTGCAGGAGAGACAATGAATCTCCATCGTATGGCCGTCATGGCCGACCGCGGATGCGGTGGCAATCCGCCCGAAGTAGTCGGAATGTTCCGCGTGCCATTGCTCGTACGCGGCGAAACGTCCCTGATTGAACACCATGTAGCGGTGCGGCAAATTGCCGAGCGGTTCGAGAATCCCGGGAATGAAGTTCCACAATCGGATGGGATGCACGGCCTTCAGGAGCGAGAGTTCCGCTCCCAGCCGGCGATAGGCATCCACGGTGCATTGCCGGAAGGCATCGGCATCGAGCGAGACCGCGCGATTAATTCGCAGCGATGTCAGCGCGAAGTCGCCTCGTTCGATGACGCGCGGGTGAGGCGTTGGCGCGACGCCCCATTCGGTTGGCTGCTCGATCGGGGCATCCATCAACGATCGCACCCAGGCGGGCGGATGCGTCGATGCCTCTGTCTGCTCCATGCCGTGGCGAAGAGAAGCTTTCATGGTTGCCAGCCCCTCGATTCCGCTGGACAGAGTATGGAGCGGGTGGTGAACTCGCAAGAGCCCTTGACCGCCGGAGCGAAGGACACCGCCCGGACATCGCCGCACCAGTCGCTTGCGAGCGTGATGAATGGGGCCGTGCGTTCGCTTGCTCCGTGCACGGATTCCATCAGCATTCCCGCCGCAGCCGCGAGCAATGGCGTGACGCTGAACATCTCGGGAAATCGAACGGACCGAAATGTTGGAGCAGATTGCGACTGCCGACTCCGGCTCGTGCCGGCGCCGCAACTCAAGCGCTCGATCCGATCGAGCCGGCTTCCTGTTGCACCAAGGAGAACAGATTGCTGCGCGATGTCGATTGAGGCGAGGATCGTGCGCGCCGCCCGTACCATCCCGGCCGCCGAACGGCAAGTCGCGCGCGCCGCGGCCACGCCGGAGATCGTTGCGTAGATTCTCGCACTGCGCTGGCTGGCGGAGCGCATCGATTCAAGGATGAGGACCGCAGCGCCGCCGGCGGCGTTTGAAATCCCGTGTTCCGATCCACTCCCGCTCGTTGAACCTGGTTTCTGTCGAGAACCGATCTCTGCATACGCGCGGTTCACGATCGGGCTGAACTCTTCCGCTGCGCCGACGAAGGCGCGCTGCCATTCGCCGGAGCGGATGCGGGCCGCGGCCAGGATCAAGGCATCGAGGCCGGCCGTGCGCGTCCCGATGATGGTCTGCGATGGGCCCTTGAGGCCGAGCATCAGACTGAGGTGCGCCGCTCCCGCGTTCGGAACGCCCTCGGCGAAGAGCATGGGGTTGGCGGCGTCGAGGCCGCGCTCGACGATCGCCCTGTAATAGTCGGCGGAATATTGAGATGAGCCATGGGCTGTGCCGACGATCGCCGCCGCAGACCCGATGAATGAAGGGAGATCCTCGATGTCGGCATCGCGAATCGCGAGCGTGGCAGCGGCGAGCAGGTACTTGACATAGCTGGACATCCGCCGCGTCCGCCGCGCATCGATCAGGCAGTCGAGCGGCGATTCATCCACTGTGCCACTTTGGAGGGGATGATCCTTCCGCATTCTCAGGGCTTCGACCAATTCTGTAATACCCGTGAATCCCGGGCCAAGCGCGCCGATGCCGGTGATGCAGACCGCCGTGTCATCGTGAGAGAACGACTCTTCACGACCAAGTTGTTTCGACATCGAAGAATCAATGCGATGCAGGATGACGGCGCAGTTCGCCCCGCCGAAGCCGAGGGAGAGGTTGAGGGTGGTATCGACCGCGCGCTCCTCAGCGGCCACGCTGATGTTGAGCTCGGGAAACTCAATCTTCGCGCGTTGGGCATTGGCGACAGGCGGGATGCAGCCATCGCGCATCGCCCGCAACGTGAGAATGAGTTCCACAGCTCCCGCGCCGCCAAGCGTATGGCCCAGGTGACTCTTGAACGCAATCAGCGGAATGCGGGGAAGATCATCGCGCAGAACCGCCTGCAAGGCGTGGAACTCGGCGGCATCGCTGTTTGGTGTCGCCGTCCCGTGTGCTGCGATCAGTTCGATTCGTTCCCGTCTGAAATCGGCGCTGGCCAGCGCGGCGCGAATCGCCCGGGCCGCGCCATCGCCTGCGGGTTCCGGCTGCGTGAGGTGGTGGGCATCGGATGATTCCCCGAATCCCGCGATGATTCCACAAACGGTCGCGCCCCGCTCCTGCGAATCCCGCAATCGTTCCAGGACGAGAAGTCCATACCCTTCTCCGAGCTTCATTCCGCTGCGCGTGATGGAGAAGGGCGAGATCGCGCCTTCCGCGAGCAGGCGCAGACTGCCGAAGCCACCCAGCGCGTACTCGCTGAGCGTGTCGTATCCGCCGGCGATCACCAGATCAAGCGACCTCTCGCGCAGCAGCGTCAGCGCGAGCCCGATGCTGGAAAGTCCCGAAGCGCACGCGGCGCACGTCGTCGTGCTCAACCCCGTCAACGGCAAACCATCCAGCACAGCCGCAAGAGTGTGGCCGGCGAGAAAGTGCTGAAGGTGCGCGGGATCATTCGTCCGGAGAAAGCGCCCGCCTGAACGCATGCCCGCGAGAGTCGTTCCCAGGATCATGCCGCATCGTGGAGATGCATAGGGCCACGCGTCACGATTGAGCCCTGCATCGTCCAGCGCCTCGACGAGCGCTTTCTTCAGATATCTCACTTCGCGTTCATCATTGGGATGCCAGTCGGCGGAAACGTCGGGCGCCTGCCCGACCTCGCACAATTGAGGAGTTGGCGATTCGATGGCGCGTGGCTGCTGCATACCGCATCGGCCCGCCTTGACCGCCCGCCATGTCGAATCGCAGTCGAGACCGAGCGCTGTCACCATCCCAGCTCCAGTGATGACGATGGGATCACGCTTCATGGGAATCGATCGCCTGCTGGGCGCGCAACCAGTCGTCATGAACGCCGTGGTACTGCTGCGGATATTGTCCGACGAATCGGCCGATGACCGCGGCAAGCGCGGCGACCATCGCCTTCACGTCGTCGCCAAACGCTTCGGGAACGATCGCAGGCTCGAGGATGACCCGCACTCTCCCGCGGGCGTTTCGTACGGCAAAAGCGGGCACGATCGCGGCACGCGTCAGGATGGACAACCGCGCCGGGCCGGACGCGAACATGACGCGCGAATGGAGAAATGGAACGAGCATGCCCTTCTGCCCTGGCAGCGCTCGATCGGCCTGCACCAGGACAACTTCATTCGCAAGGAGCGCATCGCGCACCGCCAGCCACGCCCCTGGTCCGCCATCGACCGGCGCTTCGATCACGCCGAGACGCTGTCGCTGCACGCTGCGCAGACGCTCGAAGACCGGCATGCGGTCGCGGTGGAACGCCACGTGCACGCGCGGCTCGATTCGGTGAAGGGCCGCCATGCCGCACTCGAAATCGCCCAGGTGAGCCGTCGCGATGATCAATCCCCGGCCCAGTTGGCGCGCTGCGCGAAAATGCTCGACTCCCTCGACCGATTCAATCTCTTCCAGCAGCGAATCGAGCGAAAGTCGGCTGGCGCGCGACAGCGAGATGATGAAATCGTAGCTGTTCGAGATCATCGCCTTTGCCAGCCGCCGATGAGCCCGCAGGCCCGCATCATCGCCGAGAATGATTCGCGCGTTGTGGATAGTCATCGCGCGCAACCGCGGCGCGCATATCCAGCCGCTCGCGAGAAAGAATGGCTTGGTCGCCCGCGCCACCCACGGGCAATGCTCGAGACTCCACATCATGAGGTGTTCGAGCCAGAAGCGGCCGATGGTCTCCCGCGCGGCGCTGAAGAAGCGCCTTGGATTCGCAGCGGCGGGCGCAGCGCCAGAAGTCGCCATCGCGGCGCCTCGCGTCATCGGGTTCGCTCCATAGCGGCATCATCATCGCGGCGTCCTGGGCGCGAGATGGTGGTTCCCTCGGGCGGATTGCGGGTGATGTCGATCAACTCGCCGCCCTCGTTCAATGTGATGTTTTCGAAAACTATCTCGGTGCGCTCGCCATCGGGATTCAAGATGACCGCACTGCGGACCAGCCCATCCTGTTTCGCAATGTGGAGCGTTATCGATTCCAGATGCATCGACAAGGGCTCGCTCCTGGGCGTGAGGCGGAGCGAGATCAGTTCGACCTCTTCCTGGTCACTTTCTTGCGCGCTCGGCTGCGTCTCCAGTTCGTCTTGATCTGCTTGACTTTCATCGATCAATTCGAAGGTGAAGGATGTCTCCAGTTCCTCGAAGCGGACCAGTGGCGAGGTCGCGACCGGCCCCATCTCCTCCTTCATCTCATAAATCTCCAGCAGCTTGTCTTCGGGATACAGAATCCGCACTTCGCCTTCGGAGATCGCCATCGTCGAGGGCTGGGACGCTTCGGTTTCCCAGAGGAGAAGATCGGCGTTCATGCTGATCGTGCCGCTGGACTCCAACGGCTTTCGCAAAAGAGGTGTATGGCGAACCTGACGAAAATCCGCGCGGAGGTCCTTGATGTCTGCGGCGGAGTCTTTGATCCTCTCGAGCGCCTTCGCAAGGTCATCCTGAGGGGAAGCCGAAGGCGCGCACGCGATAGCCGCAACGCCTGCACACATCACCAGGGCTGCTGCCGGGATCGGATTCGCGAGCATAGTGAGGAAGTCATTTCGCATCGGCTTCGCTTCCCGCGTTGATCGCCAGCGTGATCCATCCGTCGGCGACGCGAATTCCTTCTGACTGAGCGGAGACCTCGAACTGCATCAACCTGCCGAGCGTGCGGCGCCATTTCGATTCAAGCACGATCTCCGCGGGCGGATTGACCGGCGCATGGAAGCGAACATCCACCTGTGCAAGAGTTGAAGGCGCGGGATCAGCCGTGCTTGCGGCATGACCCCCATCGTCCGCGAACGCGATCAAACCGGAGATCTGGGCCAGGGCTTCGGCGATGAGTACACCCGGAAGGATGGGACGGCCGGGAAAATGTCCCGCGAAAAAATCCTCGCTCCCATCCACCCGCCAAATTCCTCTAGCCGACTCTCGCGGGACGAGTTCAGCGACTTCCGAAACGAAGTGGAAGGGGTGGCGGTGCGGCAGCCGGGCCAGGTAAGGAGGGATTTCGCGTGGGACAAGCATGGTCAGGTGGCCCTGCAGCCGCACTGCTGATCGACGAACGCAGCCAGCGTGGCAACGTTCGCGAAGGCCTCGCGGCCGATCGTTTCGTTCGGAATCTTAATACCGAAGCGACGCTCGATGCTCGTGACGAGCAACAGGATGTCCAGCGAATCGAGGTCAAATTGGCCACCGAGGAGTGGCATGTCGTCGGTGACGAGGCGCGGGTTCTCAAGTTTGAGATCGCGGAGGAGTATCCGCTTCACCTCCTCGAGTGTTCCAACTGGATCCTGTTCCATGAACATGCCTCTGCGCTGGGGGCCTCCGTACCGCAAGTCACACCGGCCAGCATGATACAGAACACAGCCTGATGTCTCCACCACACTCCTGACCTTCGAAATGCCCCACCGCATCTGACTGCTTCCGCGCGAAAGGGATGTTCCCGGCTGTTTCGCGTTGATTCCATGCACGCTGTCGAGGTACCTCCTGTCACTGCCGCGGGGGATAGGAGTACCACTCATGTCATGCCTGCACCCAATCGAGATGAGCCAGGAAACGCATCCATCTTCCACGACGTGGAAGCACAACGGAGGACGGCGGAAGCGGGGGAGACGCAACCCCCAACGCCGGTTCCCACCCGAGGTCCTGAGCGATCGCGAGATCGCAGCCCTCATCGACGCCGCAAGGACAACACGCCCGCGGATCTGCGCAACCGAGCCCTGATCGCCATCCTCTTTAGAGCGGGTCTCCGCATCACCGAAGCGCTTGCCCTGCGGCCGATCGACCTCGACCCCCGGAACGGTGCCATCCGTATCCTCCACGCCAAGGGCGGCCGCTCACGCACGGTGGGGATGGACGCCGTGGGGTTCGAGATCCTCGACCGGTGGCTCCAGGCGCGAACGTCGCTACCCGTGGGCGACGGGGATGCTCTCTTCTGTCTGGTGAACGGGAAGCCAATGGCGTCGTGCTACGTGCGGGTGTTTCTGCCGCGGATCGCGAAGAAGGCCGGCATCCTCCGAAGGGTTCATGCCCACGGGTTCCGCCACACCCATGCCGCGGAACTGCGCGGCGAGGGTGTGGACATCGGTGTGATCTCGAAGCAATTGGGGCATCGGTCGATCGCGACGACAGCGCGGTACCTCGACCACATTGCGCCGTGGGATGTGGTGAAGGCGATGCGGCGGAGGGCTTGGGGATCCGTCGAGGGGCAGGAAACCTCGGTAGCCACGAACTGCCGTTAGGCACTACATTCTGCAAGCACGGGCTCGCGGTGATTGGCCGCCGAAAACCGTCGAAAACCCCCGGATTCCGGCATGTTTTCGATGGTAGCGACACCGTTCACCATCGGCTCGGTGCACGACAACAGAACGCAGCCGCTTGTATGGATCGATGATCCACGTGACCCCTCGATTGGAGACAACACGATGAGATGGGCTGCAGTGACCGACCGAGTTCTCGACATTGTGAGCGATGCCATGAAGGACGATTCCATATGGCACCGACTCGTGACTTTCATCGCAATCATTGCTTTGGCGGCTGTCGCGATTGGACTCGTGTGGCTGTAATGAGGGGGATCATGGCCTACTTGAGGCAAAAAACTGTCAAAGGCCGCGTTTACTACTACGTTGTAGCAAGTTACCGCAACTCACGAGGTCTGCCGCGACAGAAGTCTCTCCTTTATCTTGGGTCAAAGGGCGACTTGGGCGACCTTGGTTCGATGCACCAAGCGATCGTGCGCCTCCAAACAATCGGTGCCGACGCTGCTCGGAGGCTCCGCCTCTTCCAAATCGCGCAGCGCATGTTCCCGGTCCGGCCAACACCGGGGCATCCTGCGATCTTCTCTCGGGCGGCGAAGGATTTGCTCGTCAATGCTCATGACCGCCTCGAGCGCTTGGGTGCACTTGGGCTGCTCCCTGATGACGTGCTACAGAGCCTCCATAGCGAGCCGAACTGGAGGAGGCAGCTCCCGCCATGAAGCAGCCGTGTTGCGCGCATCATCTCGCCGTGTACTGCCCCCGGCTCACACGCTTGAACATGTTCCTGTGGTTAGTCAGCGTGATTCCGACCACATTGGGGAAGTTCTTGCTCTTCGACTTGTATCCTGCCTTCTTCACTGCTTGCGCCATCTCAGGTACGCTCATCGTCTTGCCCTGAAGTAGGCCGTGCAACACGTCGGCCAGTCCGCCGCGCCGACCACGTTGTGTGCGCTTGCCGGCGGCGGTGCCGCTGGCCTTGTTCTTCGATCCGCGTGGGCGGCCGCGACGCTTCCTCGACCCCAGTTCGCCGCCGAGGTTGACGATCTGCCTGTCCAGCTCCGCGACCTGGCGTGCGATGGCATCGCGCT
>Ga0326597_10003423_pt1 | contig 22898 bp, 22 predicted proteins | sample RVTome_12_FD_203789 | JGI IMG/M metagenome (GOLD analysis project Ga0326597, IMG submission 203789) | Soil microbial communities from uranium-contaminated site in the Upper Colorado River Basin, Wyoming, United States - RVT100D185 | ecosystem: Environmental > Terrestrial > Soil > Contaminated >...
AGCTGCGGCAGGCTGGGGCGAAAGACCAAAAACGGTTCGTTGACCGAGGAGCGCACGGCAGTACCTTCCTCGCGGCCGACGATGTCGGCCACGGCGATTTTTCCACCACGGATGGAAATCGGCCGGCTGGGTTCGAGGCGGGCGAGATACTCGCGGTCCTTGCGGTCGAGAAGCACGACAGGCTCCCCTTCTCGCAGCGGTCCTTTGCGGTATTTAGAATCCACAGTTGCGCGCAGCGGATTACCTGACGGTATGGGCGCCGTAGCCTCTTTTGTTTAGCTCATCGACGAGTTCGCGGACTTCTTGCGAACGATTGAGATCGCCCACCAGCAAGGCGTCGGGAGTATCGACGACGACGGTGTTCTCAAGGCCCAAGAGCACCACCAAACGATCCGGCGCGTGGACCAGGCAGTTCTTGGCGCCCATACCGATCCAGCGGCCGTTGCCGGCGTTGCCATGCGCGTCTTTATGCATCATCCGGTGCACCGCCGCCCAGCTGCCGACGTCGCTCCAGCCGAAATCTGCCTCCAGGGTTAGAACGCGCCCTTCGGATCCGGCCGGTTCGAGCACCGCGTAGTCGATAGAGATGCTCGGCATTTTTTTGTATTCCCGCGCGATAACCGAGCTAAGCTTGGAACTGCTGAGCGATTTTCCCACAGCCTCTTGGCCGATAACGGCGAGTCCGTTGGCGATCTCGGGTCGATAACGGGCCAAGAGATCGAGTAGCGTCGCCGCTTTCCAGACGAAGATCCCGCTGTTCCATAACGAGCCCTGGCGCATGAGTCGCCGGGCTTTCGCGATCGCCGGTTTCTCCGTGAACCGTTTGACGCGAAAGGCGGCGGGAGGCTTCTTGCCGTGGCGCCCCACGGGCTTGCCCGTGGGGCGGAATCCTGAGCCAGAGCCCCCGGCCAAGGCCGGGGCTCGAGTCGAAGGGTCGAGAGCTTTGCCCTTCACGATGTAGCCGTAGCCGGTTTCCGGATAGTCCGGGCGAATCCCGACGGTGATAAGTTGGTCATGCCGTTCGGCCAGATCGCACGCCGCTCTCAGGGTGCGTTGAAAGGCCTTCACGTCGGCGACCCAATGGTCGGCGGGAAGTATGATCATGACCGCGTCGGGATTCCTCTTGACTACTTCCAGCGCGGCCAAACCGATGCAAGGGGCGGTATTTTTTCCTTGCGGCTCGGCAAGGAAATTTCTTGCAGGAAGCGTGCGCAGTTCTCTACGGGAGGCGCGGAGTTGTTCCGCGACCGTTACCACCAGGGTTTGATTTCGCCCGCCAAGAGGGAACGCGCGCTCGGCGGTTTCGACGAGCAGGCTCTTCGGACTCAGTATTTTGAGGAGCTGTTTGGGCCGCTCGGACCGGCTTAGAGGCCAGAAGCGCGTTCCTTTGCCGCCGGCGATAATGACGCTATAGCAATTCCGTATCATTCAGTGGTTCCGCTGCAGGACAATAGCAATTATAGTACGGTAGGAGCTATGGGGGATCAAGTAGAGCGGGTTCGAGTTGAATCTTGGGCGGTCCCATCTGACGCCGGCGCGGTTCGCCTCGACGTTTTTTTGCGTAAATGTTTGCCGCATCTTTCCCGTGGTGCGTTGGCGAGCGCTATTGACAATAAATATTTTCGGATCGGCGGCCGACCGGGACGAAAAGGAGATAAACTCAGAGCCGGCCAGATAGTGACTTTTCGCGGACCTCATGAATGGCTTTTCACTCAACCGCCTCCCGCTAAACAACTTGACGTACCGATCATCTATAAGGACGCATCCTTGCTGGTGGTGAATAAACCTGCCGGCATGCCGACTCATGGCTTCTCCGGCAAAGATACTCAGACCCTGGCGAATTTCCTGGTGGCCCACCGCCCGGATCTCTCAACGGTTGGCAAGAGCCGCTGGGAGCCGGGGTTAGTTCACCGTCTCGACCGCGAGACTTCGGGACTCGTCCTGGTCGCGAAGACACCGGCGGCATTCGATAGCCTGCGGCTTCAGTTTCACCGCCGGGAGGTGAAAAAAATCTATTGGGCTCTGGTTTGGGGAACGACCGCGGCAGAAGGGGCAATCGATTTTCCCATCGCCCATGACTCTCGTGACCGAAGACGAATGCGCGCCTTGAAGAATTCAGATCGCCGGCGCGAACCGGTGAGGCACTGGCAGGCACTCACTCAATTCAAGAGGATCTGTCGGCGGGGCGGTCTGAGCCTAGTCGAGGTCGAAATGGCAACCGGCGTGACGCATCAGATTCGGGTTCACCTGGCGGCCATGGGTCATCCCATCGTAGGGGATGTCTTATACGGTCAGGCGGGTTCGGAAACATTCGGACTCAATCGGCACTTTCTGCACGCACGGGCCTTGGAATTCCGCCACCCGAAAAATGGCCGGAGGATCAAGGTCGAAGCCGATTTACCAAAGGAGCTTCAGCAGGTCTTAAGCCATCTGAAGAAGAAGTTTTAAGCCGCGCTGCTGCGAATTCCCTTGGCCTTGGCGCAACTGCCGCAATAGTTGTGTAGCGTTCCGCCTTCTTCCAACCAGCCTTCGTCGAGGTTATGGCAGATCTTCTTACACTCGAAACAGATAAAATAGAGGCCATCGATGCTCTTGTTGATTTTTTCGCGGTTGAGGACTCGGCCCCTTAGTTTCTCGATTCGGATGCCCAGTAGCTCTTCGTAGTTCCTTTTGATCTTGCGCCTACCAGCCTCGTCGCTTGGCAGATCTTCGTCGTCCGCTTCTTCCTGGCTGCCATCCTCGATGTAGTCATGAGCCCGGTCCTTTGCCGGCCGACCGGCGGTTTTCTTTTTCGGTCTCGCCATTTTCTTTAGTCCGTTCTCCCGCAGCAGTTTATTTTCGCGAAAGCGGTTTCAGGTTGAAACATGAGTGGATTCGAGGCGAATCGAGGAAACGGCCTTCATTCATAATGAACAGTTGGAAAGTTGTCAATAGCGGCGTGGATGTCTGAAGAATCATACTCCTGACGACGTACGTGCCTCCCGGTCGCTAGAGCGAGAAATCTCCTTGCGCCGGCAATTAAGTTTTCCGCTTCAGAAACTGAAAGATGGAACGTGAATGAAATGAATCAGAAAGGATCGCCGAAATGAATGGATTCCCGATGGGGAGGGTGATGGGGACGCACGCCGCAGGGTCGCGTTTACCCCACCACCCTCATCGTCGTTGGTTTTACTGCCTGATAGCTGCGGCCCGTCTCTGCAGGTAGGCGTTACGCACCGCGCTGTATAGATCAACGGTGGTCTCGGCTACTCGCTCGAAACGATCAAGGTTCAGCGAGCGCTCGTTAACGACATTTGTCGCCGTACTGCCGATGCTGGCGTACCAGGGTATAAAATACATATAGGGAGTCATCGCCGCATCGAAGGCGTAGCCGATGCCGTCACGAACCGTGATCGGTGGCAAGAACGGGAGAACAAGATACGGGCCAGGGCCTGCCCCCCAAACTCCCAAGGTCTGGCCCGTGTCCTCGTCGCTCTGTTCGATGCCGAAGCTAACCTTGGCCATGTCGAAAAGTCCCCCGACTCCGATGGTGCTGTTAATGCTAAAACGGGCCAGTTCTGTAGCTGCTCCCGTGGCCTTACCTTGAAGGGCATTATTCACGACCCGTCGCACTACGGCTAAATTGTCGAAGAAGTTTTGCACGCTTTTTTGTACGAGATCCGGAAGCAGGAAATCCCATGCGGTTGCTACAGGCTTGAGTAAAAAGCGATCAAGCACTTCCCGGTTAAACGTAAACATATTCTCGTTAAAGCCTTCCCACGGGTCTTGATCGAAATCATCGCCGGCCGCCGCCATTTCCATGCTATAAGCCGCGCTTGGTTGAGCCGGTTGCTGGTCATCAACGAGGGAGGAGCCGCCAATCAACTCTTGCCGATTGGAAGCCTCATAGCTCGCTTTAATATCATCGTCGGCGTTGCCCGTGCCGGTTCCCGCAGACGAAACGGCGAGCGCCATCGCTAACCAGACAACTATCAACGGACGCAAAACCGACGAGTGATCACGTGTCTTCATCTTAGAACTCCTTTGCCATTCAATTACATTAACTGGCATTTTTGGTCAAGCCCGATTTTTTGAAAACCTATATCCGAGAAACAAAATGCTCCAGTTTGAGTTCTGTCGTTAAAGCCAAAACCATGCCACAGTTCGCGCAACCCGGGCTTTAGGTAAGTACCTGCGAATACAGACATTTCTCGTCTGGGGACGAAATCACGGGGACCCCTTTGGTGCGTGTTCAGTGACAAATACTAGTATCAGTGCTGTTAAAATGTCATTTCCCCCATCGGGAGCAGATGATCAGGCCGCAAAAAATTTGCAAACCCCTATTCGATCGGCTATTTTTATATCATGGTCTCGGACCGGAAAAAACTGACCGCAGTGCTGGGCGTAACGGGTGGAATCGCCTGCTACAAGGCCGTCGAATTGGCCCGGCTCATGGTCAAAGAAGATTTTGCCGTTCGCGCGATCATGACGCATGGGGCAAGAGAGTTCGTCACCCCTCTCACGTTTCAAACCCTTTCCGGTAACCCCGTGGCAACCGACACATTCGATCTAACTCAAGAATCGGAGATCGGGCATATTAATTTAGCCGACTCCGCCGATATTTTCATCATCGCTCCCGCCACGGCCAATGTCATCGGTAAAATCGCCGCCGGCATCGCCGACGATCTCTTGACGACCGTGCTCATGGCTACAAAGGCACCCGTCTTGATTGCCCCGGCGATGAACATTCACATGTACGAAAATCCCATCATCCAGGAAAACATTCGGAAGTTGCGCCGGGTGGGCTATCATTTTATCGAGCCCGCGGAGGGCTTCCTCGCCTGCGGCTACGAAGGTAAAGGAAGGTTGCCGGAACCCGAAAATATCTTAGACGAGATTCGGCGCATATTGAGAAAGAAGGACCTTGCCGATGAAAGGTTTTTGATCACCGCCGGTCCGAACCGCGAGCCCATCGATCCGGTTCGTTATATCTCGAATCGCTCTTCCGGAAAGATGGGCTACGCTTTGGCGCGCGCGGGATTGAACCGTGGAGCGGCAGTCACGTTGGTGAGCGGTCCGACGGCCCTGGAGCCGCCGGCGGGAGCCCGGTTAATTTCGGTCACCACCGCGGCGGAAATGCGGCGCGCCGTGCTCGAAGAATTCCCCAATAGCACCGCGGTCATCATGGCGGCGGCGGTCTCGGACTATCGTCCAATCGAGTACTTAACCACCAAAGTAAAACGGAGTAAAACTCCGCTGGAATTACGACTCGAGCCCAATCCCGATATTCTTAAAGAACTCGGGGCGATGAAGGATGGCAAGCTGCTGGTGGGGTTTGCCGCAGAGACCGACAATCTGGCGGCGAACGCCAAGAAAAAACTGCGGAAAAAAAATCTCGACATGATCGTGGCCAATGACGTTACCCAAGAAGGCAGCGGCTTTGACGGCGACACCAACATCGCCACCATCGTCGACCGCAGCGGCGCCAGCCGCGCTCTGCCGCTGATGACCAAAGCCGAGCTGGCGGACCAGATTCTCGATCATCTCCTGGCACTCAAGAGCAGACGCTAGATGGGGACCCCCAGGGAACCCAAGCCGGCGAAGTTTTTCGTCGCCCTGCTCTCGTCCCACACCGACCTTCTACCCACCGTCGAGAAAGATCTTTCGAACATCTTGGGCGCCGTGGATGCGCGCAGCGAGGATTGGCTCTGGACCGTTTCCAGTTTTTACGAGAAGGAGATGGGCGCCGGTCTGCGGCGCCGATTCCTCTCCTTCGAGCGGTTGGCTTCGCCCGGCGAGTTAGCGCGTATAAAATTACTAACCCAACAGATAGAGGACAGATATCGCGACAAGACCGCCGATCTCCCCGGCCGGCGTGTCAATATCGATCCCGGTTACATCGATGCTTTCAAAGTCGCCCTCGCGTCCACCAAAAACGCCGGCCAGCGCATCTACCTTCACTCCGCTATCTACGCGGAAACGACGCTCCAGTATTTCGACGGCGCGTTACACGGTCTGCCGCACACCTACCCGGATTACCTGTGGCCGCAGACGTTGGCCTTCTTCACCTCGGCCCGCGCGGAATATCTCGCTCAACTCCGGCGCCTCGGCTATGCCTAGCGCGACAAAGCCGAAACCGACAAAGAAAAGGAACGAACGGAGAAGCGGTTGAAAGCATTGAAGATTTTTCCGTTCATGCTGCTTGTCAAAGCATTCTTACGGTTTTTCAGCAGACTCTTAATTAATGGAGCTTGGCGGGAAGGACGGTAAACCCTTCCCGGTGTGCCGCCTCTCGCAAGCGGACATCAAAAGTGACGAGATCTTTGTTGGCGGTTTGTGTTTGGCACCAATGCAAAGCCGCCGCTAACTGAAAAGCATCAGCCGCTCTCAAAGGATGTGCTGCCAGCAACCGTTCGGCAGTTCTACGTAGCGATTCACTCGGCAGGATCTCAGTCCAGGCGTCCTCAAGTAACCCCAGCACCTTGCGGGCTTGCTGTTCACCTTCAAAGTTCAACCCGCCCTCGCGGAGTTGCCGCATCAGAGCCGAGACACATTCCGTCCTGGTTGCCCACCAGACCACCATCGAGTGATCACCGGTGAGAATTGATTTGACGGTTGACGAAGCTGGCTCGTTCACGCATAGCGGGACAACTGCCGAGGTGTCCCAAAACTTCACCAGCCTTCCCCCCTCTCACTCAAAACAGTCTTGACCACCAATCCCCTCGCGTCGTTGGGTCGCGGGAGATCCCAGAATCCCTTGGGCAACTTTCCGGAACCAAGCTTGATGAGACCGTGTTTCTCCATTTGCACTAGATGAGCGGGCAGGACATCGGAACTTGGAGCAGCAATAAGCTTGGCAATGGGTCGTCCGCGCTCGGTTACCAAGACTTCCTGGCCGGCCTTCACGGCCCTTAAGTATTTGCCGAGAGAGGCCTTGAGTTTCGATACGGTTGCGGTTTTCATGGAATTCCCTCTTTAGTTAATCTTGCTTGACACAATCTTGTATGGCTATTATCGTCCATCCAAGATTCGTGTCAATCTCCGCTGCGGGTGTTTGGAACGCTTTGTTCCTCCGGACACGGACATGGACATGGGGGTCAGAGTGATTTTTCAAAACAAGCTCGAAAATGACTCTGACCCCAATGATGGTTCGGCGGCAAAGAACTGGAGCGGAACGATGAACAGAAGAACCGCTATCCGGCGACTGGCAACTTTTTTTCTGACTACGGCTTCTCTCGCCCACGCGCAGCAGGCGAAGAAAGTTTTCCGATGCTAGAGGCGGGGTTCGGGTTATGCAGCGAATTGAATACGGTCGAGGATGGAGGATCGATGATCGAGGATGGTATTTTCGATTCTCGAGTCTCCGATCTCATTCTCGACCCGTTCGATTTAGCCCGTAGGATGCGGTTCCCTTCGGTCAGCGCATCCTACGCCGGCTCACGGAAGTAGTTCGAGCGCGCGAGAGAGCCGCGGTCCGACGCGGATAGCCCCAAAATCCCGACGATCCGTCGTCAGAACGCGATAAACATTACGCCTCTCAGCAACGGCGGCGACTGCGCCATCGACCAATCCCAAGTTCAAGTTCTTAAACTTGGCGTCGAGCTCAAGAGCTCGAACAATGTCGGATGGCAAGGCCAGCTCGTATTCATATCGCGTCGCCGGATCGAAGACTTCCGCAATGAGTTTTCGCATCGCCGGGCGATTGTCACGTAAGAAGTAGTCTACCTCGGGAAGAATTAACGCGGGCACGATGACACGAATCGCGGACTTGAGGATATTTTCGAATTCCGGGAAGGTTGGACTACCGTCAGCTCGGCGAGCGAGCGCTCGCAAAAGTCCGCCGGTATCGACGACGATCGGAGCTATCACCCTTTGAGGTCCCGAAAGAGCTCGGATTCCTCTCCAAGCTTTGGGTCGATAGACTCGAAGAGCCGCGTTGAGGGAGCGCGCCGGTTGGTATAGTAGCGTGAAGCCACGACGCGTAGGCCTTTTCGGATAAGTTCGGAAGCCGACTGACCGGCGGCCCGGGCTCTTTTTAGCGCCCTCACGTCTTCCTTAGCGAGACGAACAGTTGTCGAGATTAAACGAGCCATAGATATAACATACAATCGCGGTGGGGTATTGGCAACTGGAACAGTTGCATGCTTAACTCAGGCTTGGCAAGAACGATCTGGTTGAAATATATAGGCTGATATTCCAACGGGAAAAGGTGTCGGGAACGATTCAGGCCCTGTCAAGATCACTCAGCCGGCTGTTTTACGCGAACTGAGGGGTTACCGAGGAGGAAAGATGAACAGAAGAACCGCCATCCGGCGACTGGCAACTTTTTTTCTGACTACTGCTTCGCTCGCTCAGGCGCAGCAGGCGAAGAAAGTCCCTCGGATAGGGTATCTCTCGTCGGTCGATTCAGTTAATGAGTCCGCCCGTGCCGAAGGAATTCGGCTAGCACTGCGCGAGCGTGGGTACATAGAAGGCGAGAACATCGTCACCGAGTACCGATATTCGGAGGGGAAGATCGATCGGGCACCCGAGCTTGCGGCCGGGCTGGTGCGTCTCAAGGTTGATATAATCGTGGTTGCAGGAGGAATCCATTGGATCCGGGCGGCCAAGAATGCGACCAAGACAATTCCCGTAGTTATGGTGGGTGCAGGAAACGACCCTGTCGAGGCAGGCTTAATTGAAAGCCTCGCCCATCCCGGTGGCAACGTCACCGGGCTGACAAACCTTTCCGGAAAACTAGGCGGTAAGCGGCTGGAGCTGCTCAAAGAAGCCGTTCCCAAACTTGCCCGTGTCGCGGTTCTCTACGAGCCGGCCACTCCGGCCAATGTAAGCGAGGTGAAAGAGGATATCCCAGTCGTGGCGCGAGCGTTGAGGTTGGCCGTTCGTCCTTGGGAGGTACGAGATGTAGACGGCTTTGAAAAGGTCTTCGCTGCGCTCAGTAAGGAGCGCCCGGATGGACTCCACGTGCTTGGGAGCCCTCTAATGAATAATAGCCAAAAACGGATCGTGGGCTTTGCGTTAAAGAGCCGGTTGCCGTCGATGTACGGCAGGAGAGCAGCTGTAGATGCCGGTGGCCTCATGTACTACGGAGCGAACCTCGCGGAGAGCTACCGGCGCGTCGCATATTTCGTAGACAGAATCCTAAAGGGAGCCAAACCGGCCGATCTGCCGGTGGAGCAGCCGATGCGGTTCGAGTTGGTGATTAACCTCCAGACCGCCAAGCAGATCGGCGTGACGATTGAGCCCAACGTGCTGGTGCGAGCGACGAAAGTGATCAAGTGAGACCAGGCGTGAAGCGTGAGGGGTAAGATGGAAGTCGAGACATAGCGTTTATCGGTTTGCGTCGTTGCTTCGCATCGGCCTCAAGTGCTACGATCTGGCACTGAAAGGATCCATGCCCATGTCCCAGGAAAACGACTTGGAAGAGCTGGCCACCGTGGCGGCATCGCTGCGCCGCCACTTGCGATGGCGCCAGCGCGCCGGCATCCGCGTCATAGCCAAGGGGATGAAGGAACCAAGCTCGGTGACGAAGCGCGACGAGAATCTGCTTAGCGGGACCGAGGGGAATCTGTTCTCTGATTCGTCGACGGCGTATCAATCCCAGAGTCTCGCAGAGCTGCGCGCGGCCATCGGCGATTGCCAGCGCTGCAAGCTTTGCGCGGGCCGAACCAACATCGTCTTCGGCGTGGGCAATCCCCAGGCGAAGCTGATGTTCGTAGGCGAAGGGCCGGGGCGCGATGAAGATTTGCAAGGAGAGCCGTTCGTCGGCCGGGCCGGGCAACTCTTGACCGACATCATCACCAAAGGAATGGGAATGAAGCGCGAGGACGTTTATATTGCCAACGTGGTCAAGTGCCGCCCGCCCGAGAACCGCAATCCAGAACCCGACGAGGTGGCGGCCTGCGAACCGTTCTTGAAAAAACAGATCGATCTCATTCGGCCGCAGATCATTGTCGCTCTGGGAAAATTCGCCGTGCAGACCTTGTTGCAGAGCAAAGTTCCGATCTCCAAACTGCGCGGCAACTGGCACAGCTATCATGGCATCAAACTGATGCCGACGTTTCATCCCGCCTATCTCTTGCGCAATCCGGCGGACAAAAAACTCGTATGGGAAGACATCAAGAAAGTTCTGAGTGAGATGCGCGGTGAAAACGCTTAGGATTATTTTCTTTCTCGTTCTTGCGGCGGCCGGCGCAGGAGCGTTGGCGCAGCCGAAAGAGGGGTCTTCGCCCCATGTCGATCTCATCGTGATTGACGGGAGCATCAACCCGGCGGTGGATGATTTCATCGGGGAAGCCATCGCGAGAGCCAAAGCGGGGGGCGCGCAGGCGTTGATCATCCAACTCGACACGCCTGGCGGACATCTGAGCTCGACCCAAACCATCGTCAAGAAAATGTTAGGCGCGACCGTGCCCGTGATCGTATATGTCGCGCCGTCCGGCGCAGGAGCGGGTTCCGCCGGCGTTTTTATTACCCTGGCGGGCCATATCGCTGCGATGGCGCCGGGAACCAACATCGGCGCCGCCCATCCGGTGGCCGGCGGGGGGCAGGAAATCAAAGGCGCCATGGGCGAGAAGATCGAGAATTTCGCCGCTTCCTTCGCTGAAACCATCGCGCAGCAGCGCGGGCGCAACGCCGAGTGGGCGATTCAGGCGGTGCGCAAGAGTGTCTCTATCACGGAAAAAGAGGCGCTCAAGAAAAACGTTATCGATATTATCGCGCGGGACATCGACGATTTGCTCAAACAAGCGGACGGCCGAAAGGTCGATCTCGACGGGCGTCCGGCGACGCTGGCGCTCAAAAACGTGCGCATTGAGCGTCACGAGATGAGCTTGAAGCAAAAGATTCTCAATGCGCTGGCCGATCCCAACATCGTTTATCTCTTGATGATGGCGGGCATTCTCGGACTTTACATGGAGTTCTCCCACCCGGGCGTGGTTTTTCCCGGAGTCGCCGGCGGCATCTGTTTGCTCTTGGCGCTGGCCGGTCTGCAAGTTTTGCCGATCAATTACGCTGGTCTGGCGCTGATGCTGCTTGGCATCGGCCTGCTTATCGGAGAAGCCTTCGCGCCGAGCTTTGGCATTCTTGGGATCGGTGGGATTATCTCTCTGACCCTGGGATCCTTTTTCCTGTTCGACACGGAGGGCTCGGATCTGATCGTCGATCGTGCCATTATCTTTACGGCAGTGGCGACGCTTGGCTCCTTCGTTCTTGCCATCAGCTATCTGGTCTTTCGCTCGCAAAAATCCAAGCCGACGATGGGATTGCAAGGACTGATCGGCGAGATCGGCGAGGTGCGCGGCAAGCTCGGTCCGACGGGCAAGATCTTCGTGCACGGCGAATATTGGAACGCCCAGGCGGACGGCGAGATCGACGTAGGCGAAAAGGTCAAGGTATTGGGATACGACGGCATGTGTCTTAAAGTGAGTCGGCTATCCGAGGGCGAGTCAAGGAGCTAACGGGAGGTAATCATGTTTGGATTCGGGCCAGTCGCGACGTTTTTCGTTATCGTGGTCGCCGCGATCATCAGCGGCATCAAGATTCTCAAAGAGTACGAGCGAGCGGTAGTTTTCCGCTTGGGGCGCATGGTAGGCGCCCGCGGTCCGGGGATAACCTATATCATCCCGGGGATCGAGAAGATGGTGCGGATGGATTTGCGCACCGTCACCATGGATATTCCGCCTCAGGACGTTATCACCCGCGACAACGTTTCGGTGAAGGTCAACGCCGTGCTCTATTTCCGGGTTCTCGATCCCAACCTGGCGGTCAGGGAAGTGGAGAATTATCTTTTCGCGACCTCCCAGCTTGCCCAGGTTACGCTACGGAGCGTTTGCGGGCAGGGCGAGCTAGACGAGCTTCTGGCTGAGCGGGAAAAGATCAACACCCGCATCCAGGACATCTTGGATAAGCAGACCGACCCCTGGGGCATAAAGGTCGTGCTAGTTGAGCTAAAGCATATCGATCTGCCGCAGGAGATGCAGCGGGCCATGGCCAAACAGGCGGAAGCGGAGCGCGAACGGCGCGCCAAAGTGATTCACGCCGACGGCGAATTCCAGGCTTCGCAGAAACTTGCGGATGCCGCCGCAGTCATGGCATTGCAGCCGATGGCCTTGCAGCTCCGTTACCTTCAGAGTCTCGTCGAGATCGCCTCGGAAAAAAATTCGACGACGATCTTCCCCATACCCATCGACTTGCTGACGCCGTTTTTGAAGAGAAACGATCCGACATAGCCGGGCTGGTTTAGCTTCGCCAACCGCCTCGGATGATCATAGGGGCACGGCATGCCGTGCCCCTACGTTTATCGAACCGTCATGGATCTCAAAGAGTTTTCCTATGAGCTGCCCGAATCTCTGATCGCGGCCTACCCGAGCCGGGAGCGCGAGGCGGCGCGTCTCCTTGTCGTTGACCGAAAGAGTGGCGCGCTGACTCACAGCGTGTTTGCGGAGCTGGAAAATTTTCTGGATCCAGGGGACCTGTTGGTGCTCAATGACACCAAGGTGTTTCCCGCCCGCTTGCGCGGGGCCAAGGAAAGCGGCGGCAAGGTGGGAGTGCTCTTGATCGAGCGCTTTCCGGAAAATGGCCGGAGCCTTTGGATCGCCATGGTCGACGCGGCGAAGAAACCCGCAGTGGGAAGCCGGCTCGGCTTCGGCGCAGATCTGGCAGCGGAAGTGATCGGCGACTTGGGCCGCGGTCGATTCGCCCTTGAGTTTCATCACGAGGGCGATTTTAACGCGCTACTCGAGGTGCTCGGCGAGCCTCCCTTGCCGCATTACGTGAGGCGCAGCCGAGAGGCGGAAAAGCTCGACCGGGACCGCTACCAGACCGTCTATGCCGCGCGTTGCGGCGCCATCGCCGCGCCCACCGCCGGGTTTCATTTCACCCCTGAGCTGCTGGACAGGCTTCGCGCTAGGGGCATCGACCATGCGCTGTTGACCCTGCACGTGGGGCCGGGTACTTTTCAACCGGTGCGCGCGCATCAAGTTGAAGATCACCGGATGGAGGGCGAACGTTACGCCGTGCCGGCGCACGCGGCGGAGAAAATTCAGCGCGCGAAAGCAGCCGGCCGCCGCGTGGTCGCCGTGGGTTCCACCAGCACGCGCACACTCGAATGGGTTGCCCGGCAAAAGGGTGAGGTCGTCGCGGACGAGGGCATCGCGCGCCTTTATATTCGCCCCGGCGATTCTTTTCGCGTGCTCGACGCGTTGATCACCAACTTTCATCTGCCGGCATCGACGCCATTGATTCTCGTCGCCGCCTTCGCCGGTTTGGACCTGGTGCGGCGCGCCTACGCAGAAGCGATCAAAGAGCGCTACCGGTTTTATAGTTATGGCGACGCGATGCTCATTTTATGAATTTTGGATTTTCGATTTTGGATTGTTCTCCGAAAATTCCCTCTCCCGCGACAGCGGGCGAGGTTGAGGGTAGCCCCATGCACAAAAAAATCACCCGGCGAGCTTTTTGCTCGATGCTCTTGGCTCTTCCCTTTCCAGCCCACGCGCAGCAGCCGGGAAAAATCTTCCGCATCGGCTTCCTGGATCCGAGCACTGCTTCCGGTATGGCGGTGCTGGTAGACGCGTTCCGTCAGGAGCTGAGCACGTCGGATGGATTGAGGGAAAGAATATCATCATCGAGTACCGATTTGGCGAGCAAAAGCCTGAGCGCCTGCCTGAGCTTGCAGCGGACCTGGTTCGTCTTAAGGTTGATCTCATTATGGTCACAGGGAACTTACCAGCGCGGGCGGCCAAGAGAGCCACCACGTCGATCCCCATCGTGATGACGAACGCTGGAGACCCCGTGGGTGCGGGCTTGGTTGCGAGTCTCGCGCGGCCGGGAGGCAATGTCACTGGTTTCTCGAGTTTTGCGCCCGAGCTAATCACTAAAAGGCTAGAGATACTCAATGACGCAGTCCCGAAGCTCACGCGAGTTGGGCTTCTCAATCAGGCAGGCACAGGACAGGACCAACTGAAAGAACTCAGGCTCGCGGCTGTGGGCCTGAAGTTAAGATTGGAGGAGATCGAGACTCAACTCGACGCTAAGGGTTTGGAGAACGCTTTTAAAACCGCGAAGCAGAAACAGGTGGGCGCGATCATGACGCCCTCCACTCGCCCCCTTTTTGCCGAAGGAAAACGGATTGTCGAGTTTGCAGTCAAATACCGGTTGCCGGCTATTTATTTCCAGAAGGAGTTTGTCGATGAAGGCGGCCTCATGTCCTACGGGGTGGACTTTGATGACCTGTTCCGCAAGGCCGCCCACTACGTAGACAGAATCCTCAAGGGAACGAAGCCCGCTGACCTACCTGTACAGCAGGCGACGAAGTTTGAATTCATCATCAGCCTTCCCGCGGCAAAACGAATCGGTTTTACAGTTCCGTACGAACTTCTGGCGCGGGCGAATAAAGTGATTCAGTAAAAACATGGAGTGGTGGAGTAGTGAAGTCGCGGATTTCTGAACGAGTACCGGTTTATCCAGCGGGTTGTTGCGCACGTTAGAGAAAGTCATGAGAGCGATAGATCTTGATATCCTGCTGCACGAGGGTGAAGGCTCCATGTTGGAGTACAAGGAGTCGTTCTCTTCCTCGCTGGCGCGCGAGCTGGTTGCATTTGCCAATAGTGCGGGCGGTAAAATCCTGTTTGGAGTTCGTGATGACGGGACAGTGGTTGGTGTCCATAATAGCAACGATCTGCGGGCCAAGGTTCATGACATCGCGCGCAACTGCGATCCGCCAGTAAAAGTATTGGTCGAACCGTTGGGAAAAGTTGTGGTGGTTCACGTCCGCGAGAGCGAGAACAAACCGGTCCAATGCCGCGAGGGGTTTTTCTGGCGTCAGGGCGCGGGGACCCAGAAACTTTCTCGTGATGAGATCCGCGATTTTTTCCGTAGCGAGGGCTCGGTCCGGTTTGATTTGACGCTCTGCTCCAAATTCCGCTATCCGCAAGATTTCGATCGGGACAAATACAACGCCTGGATCGAAGAAAGTGGGATCACCCGCAAGGGGCGGGTTGAAGACGTGTTAGTGAACATCGAAGCGGCTGAGCGTTCCGCCGGACGGCTTGTCATGCGCAATGCGGGAGTGCTTTTTTTCGCCAAGAACGTGTACCACTTTTTCCCTCAAGCGTACGTGACCTGTTTGCTCGCCAAGGGTAGAGATAAAGTCGACATTTTGGATCGCAAAGATTTTCGCGGCGGCGTGGTCAGCGACATCGAGGAAAGCCTTCGTTTTATCGAGCGCAACACAAGAACCGCCTATCGCATCGAGAAATTGCGCCGCGAAGATGTGCCTGAGTATCCCATGCGGGCGCTGCGCGAGGCGATCACCAACGCGGTCATGCACCGGGACTATTTCGAGGCCGGCGCAAATGTTTTCGTCGAAATCTATGACGATCGGATCGAAGTCAGCAATCCGGGAGGATTGCCGAAGGGATTGACGCGAGCGGAATTTGGCACAAGAAGTATCCGCCGCAATGCGCTGATCGCCGACTTACTTCAGCGGATCTCGTTCATCGAGAAGGCGGGAACGGGAATACGACGCATGCGCGAGGAGGCGAAGAAAAACGGCTGTCCAGAACCAACGTTCGAGGCCAACGGTTTCTTTACAGCGACGTTCCGACCGCGTATGGAGCAAGTACCGCACAAGTACCGCACAAGTACCCCCCAAGTCACCCCGCAAGTCAGGGCTGTGCTTAACGCTGTTGCTCAAGACGGGAAAACGCGGGATGCACTGCAAAGAGCAAGCAAAATCAAAGATCGGCAACACTTCCGCAAGCGTTACCTTGAGCCGCTGCTCGCGGCTGATTGGCTGGAGATGACCATCCCAGACAAACCTCGCAGCTCGAAACAAAAATACCGAACGACCGAACTCGGATTAGAAATATTGCGGAAACGGAAGCAAGAAAAGTAGCGCAAGGAAAAGGTTCAGGAACCATTTAGCTTAATCAAGGGCGAAGCGTAATGACTCATGACAAATAGGGAGAAAACGCATGCATAAAAGGTCTTGGCTCCGAGTTCTGGAGTTTGTTCCGACAATCTAGAGTCCAAAATCGATCGATGGCTAGTCATTTCACGCTTATCAAGAAAGATCCAAACACCAACGCCCGTCTTGGCCGCTTGGTCACGGCCCACGGAATGGTGGAGACTCCCGCCTTCATGCCGGTGGGGACGCAGGGGACTGTCAAGGCGATGCTGCCGAGGGATTTAAAGGAGCTGGGTTGCCAGATCCTCCTCGGCAATACCTATCATCTCTATCTCAGGCCGGGGCATGATGTGATTCATAAATTGGGTGGCTTGCATAAGTTCATGGGTTGGGACGGGCCGATCCTGACCGATAGCGGCGGCTATCAGATTTTCAGTCTGGCTCCGACTTGCAAAATAGCTGAAGAAGGCGCGCGATTCCAATCTCACCTGGACGGTTCGTCGCACACGCTCACGCCGGAGAAAGCGGTGGAGATTCAAGAAGCGCTCGGTAGCGACATTGCCATGGCGCTCGATGAATGCATTCCCCACGACGCCACGCGCCACTACGTGCGCGACTCCACCGAGCGAACGATCCGCTGGGCCGAGCGCTGCCTGAGGGCCAAAAGCCGCCGGGATCAACTGATGTTCGGCATTCTTCAGGGCGGCATGTTCGAAGACCTGCGCCGGTGGTGCGCCGAGGAGATGATTCCCATGCCCTTCGATGGCTTCGCCGTCGGCGGTTTGGGGGTGGGTGAAGGAGAGGAACTGCTGCGCTCCATCGGTTCGTTTACGGCCGGCTTGCTGCCGGAAAATCGCCCGCGCTATCTGATGGGCGTCGGGCGGCCCCAGGATATTCTCGCCGCGGTGCGCGCCGGCTTCGATCTGTTCGACTGCGTGATACCGACGCGGAACGCGCGCAACGGCACATTATTTACGTCCCAGGGCAAGCTCAGCATCAAACGCGCCGAGTTCGCCGACGATCCGGGGCCGTTGGATGAAACCTGCGGCTGCTACACCTGCCGCAATTTTTCGCGGGCCTACTTACGCCACCTTTTTATGGCGGGAGAGATCTTGTCGGCGCAACTGAACAGCCTGCATAACCTTTACTTTTACCACCAAATCATGAAACGTTGTCGGGAAGCGCTTGGCGCAGGCCGTTCGGACTGTTGGTCCCTGCCGGCCGAAGCCCGCGTCGAGCCGTGAATTCATCAATAAACGGGGCATTTCGCCTTCGGGGTATTAACCCCGCAGGCGACCAAAGGGGATGCTCGCCCCCTTTGGAAACCCCATTTCATGGTGCCCGCAGCAAGCTGCGGGGAATATTAGATTCTAAGGAGGAAAAATGATCGATATCGCATACGCGCAAACAGCGCCGGGGATCGGCGGGCCCGGGCCGATGATGACCATTTTCCCGTTTATCTTGATTTTCGTCATCATGTATTTCATGGTAATCCGCCCCCAGCAGAAGAAGAGCAAAGAACACCAGCAGATGCTCAACAAGCTGAAAAAGAACGACGAGGTGATGACCTCCGGCGGAATTTACGGTAAGGTAATCGACTTAAAGGAAACCGACGTGACTTTGGAGGTTGCGCCCAACGTGCGGATTCGCGTTCACCGGCCGCAGATTTCGCTGGTCATCAGCAAAGACAAAGCAGTCGCGAAAGAAGGAAAGGAATAGGGAATGCGTCGAAGCGTGCTAACCCGGTTTATCTTATTTTTGGCGGCGAGCGCCGCGGCACTGATTTATCTGACCCCGACCTTCGTCAAAGATCCGGCGAAAAGCCTGCCGTCGTGGTGGAGCAGTTTTCTGCCGTCGGACCGCATCCACCTGGGCCTGGACCTGCAGGGCGGGAGCCATTTGATCCTCGAAGTGAAAGTGGACAAGGCGATCGAAAACAACGTCGAACGGGCGCGCGGCGACCTGACCAATCTTCTGCGCGAGCGCGGCATCTCCGGCGTGACGTTGGAGCGGATTCAGGGCACGCAGATACAACTCAAAGTGCCGGCGGCCAACGTCGAGCGGGTGCGCGGCGTGCTCAAAGGCGACTTTCCCAACCTGGCGGTGGTTAACACCCAGCCCAGCGGTGCGACCACGGACTTTTTTCTCACGCTGAGCAAGGAAGAATTGAAGTCCCTGCGCGATTACGCCGTGGACCAATCGCTGGAAACCATTCGCAACCGCATCGACCAATTCGGCGTCAGCGAGCCGATCATCCAGCGCCAGGGGCAATCGGATATTCTGATTCAACTGCCGGGCATCCAAGACCCGGAAAGGGCCAAGGAGATCATCGGCAAGACCGCGCTGCTCGAATTCAAACTGGTCGACGACAATGCGAACGTAGAAGACGCGGTAAAAAGCGGCCCGCCGCCGGGACGCCAGGTATTGTACGGCCAGGGCGGCAAGGGTGAGGGGGGCCTTGGAGCCGAAAAGGTCGCCTATGTCTTGGAAGCGCGCACCTTGATGACCGGCGAGTATATTACCGACGCGCGCGTGCGGCCAAGCCAGCAGTTGGCGGGACCCTACGTCGAGGTGATCCTCAACACCACCGGCGCGCGCCTGTTTGAGCAACTCACCGCGGCGAACGTCAAGCGGCGCCTGGCCATAGTGCTCGACAACAAAGTCTATTCGGCGCCGGTGATTCAAGAAAGGATCGGCGGCGGTCGAGCCTCCATCACCGGCAGCTTCGACATCAAGGAGGCGAGAGATCTGTCTATTATTTTGCGCGCGGGCGCGCTGCCGGCGCCCGTGGAGATCGTCGAGGAACGGACCGTCGGGCCGTCGTTGGGTCAAGATTCCATCAATCAGGGCGTCATCTCATTCATCGTCGGTGGCGCGCTGGTCATTGTCTTCATGATCGCCTACTACAAGGGAGCGGGCTTACTGGCCAACGTGGCGGTGATTTTCAACATTCTTTACATGATGGCGGTGCTGGCCGGTTTCCAGGCGGTGCTGACCCTGCCCGGCATCGCGGGCATCGTGCTCACTATCGGAATGGCAGTGGACGCCAACGTACTGATCAACGAGCGTATCCGCGAGGAGCTGCGCGCGGGGCGGGCCGTGCGCTCAGCCATTGAAGCGGGCTATCAGAATGCGCTGCCGGCGATTCTCGATTCTAACGTGACAACGTTTCTTTCCGGCGTGATTTTGTTTCAATTCGGCACCGGCCCGATCAAAGGCTTCGCCGTCACCCTATGCATCGGTATTTTAACGACCGTGATCACGGCGGTATACCTGACCAGGATCTATTACGACTATCGCCTCGGCGCACGCAATCTGGAGCGCATCAGCATCTAAGGGAAAATCATGGAACTGATCCGACCGGGAACCAAAATCCCCTTCACGAGTTATCGGAAAATCGCCGTCATCATCTCCACAATCCTCAACCTCGCGGTGCTGATGATGTTATTCATCAAGGGGCCGAGTCTCGGCGTCGACTTCGCCGGTGGCACGATGGTGCACCTCAAGTTTCAGCAGAAGGTCTCGATTCCGGACATTCGCCGGGCGCTGGACAAAGTCAATCTGGGCGGCAGCACGATCCAGGATTTCGGCGATGCGGGCGCCAATGAGTTTCTCATTCGGTTGGACAAATCCTCCGTGGAACTCGGCGCGCTGGGCGCCCAGATCAAGAAAGCGCTAGCCGGGCAGTTCGGCGACGACAAGTTCGAGGTTCGCCGCATCGAGTCCGTCGGCCCGAAGATCGGCGAAGACCTGCGCTGGCGCGGCACGATCTCCGTTATCGCCGCGACGATCATGATGGGGGTATACATCTGGATTCGCTTTGGCGCCGCCTTTGGCGCGAGATTCGGGTTGCACTTCGGCCTGGGCGCGGTGATCGCGTTGATTCACGACGTTTTAATTACGGTCGGCGCCTTGCTGCTGGCCGACTATGAGTTTGATCTTACGGTCATTGCCGCATTGCTCACCATCATCGGCTTTTCGGTGAACGACACCGTGGTTATCTGCGATCGCATTCGGGAAAACTTGCGCAAGATTAAGCGAGAGACTCTTGAAAGCATAGTCAACACCAGCATCAACGAAACGCTGAGCCGAACGATTCTGACCACCAGCACCGCCCTCATGGTGCTGTTCGCGCTCTACTTCTTGGGTGGCGCGGTGATTCGCCCGTTCGCTTTCGCCCTGCTCGTCGGGTTTATATCCGGCGTTTACTCGACGATCTTCATCGCCAGCCCGGTCATTCTGTTGTGGGATAAAGGGACGAGGAAGCGATAACAAGGGACAGAAATCAGAGGTCAGTAGTCAGAAGTCGGAGGTCGGAAATCAGAGATCAGAATGAAGAAACAAAAGGACAGATAGAGAATTGAGACAAAAACCGTTCCTCGAATGGTCGGTCTCTGTCGTCCCTAATTCTGACGTCTGACCTCTGACTTCTATTTTTAACCGCCGATGCCGACCGACTCGCCCAAACGCTGGGTTTTCAAACAGGCCGATGAAGCGGTCGTCGCGCGCCAATCCGAGCAGCTAAAAATTTCTCCTTTCCTGGCCCGCCTCCTGGTGCTGCGCGGTCTCGCCGATGCCGAATCGGCTAAAACCTACCTGTCCTCCAGCCTCCGTTCCGATTTGCCTTCGCCGTTCGTGATGGCCGGCATGGAGGCCGCGGTGGAGCGTATCGTCCACGCCGTCAAAAATAAGGAGTTGATCGGCATCTGGGGCGACTACGACGTCGATGGAACCACCGGCGTCGCGGTGTTGGTTTCCTTCCTGCGCGAGATCGGCGCCGAGCCCGTCTATCACGTGCCGCACCGCGTCGAAGAGGGCTACGGGTTGAACGTCGAGGGGCTCAAGCGCCTGCGCGAGCGCGGCGTTGATCTGCTGGTCACGGTCGATTGTGGAATCTCCAACGCCAGCGAAGTCGAAGCCGCGCGCGAGTTCGCTCTCGACATCGTCGTGGTCGATCACCACCAACCACCGGACGAGCTTCCGCCCGCGGTCGCGGTCATCGATCCCCACCGCCGGGATTGTTCGTTTCCGGATAAAGGACTCTGTGCGGCGGGCTTGGCCTTTTATCTCGTGATCGCCCTGCGCGCCAAGCTGCGCGAAGCGGGCTGGTTCGCGAGTGGCGGCGATCCCGATGTGCGCCGGTATCTCGATATCGTGACGCTGGGCACCATCGCTGACATGGTTCCGCTCAAGGGCGTCAACCGGACGCTGATTCGGCGCGGTCTCGCCGAATTGGCCGGCTCGACGCGGCCGGGAATTATCGCCCTCAAGCAGGTCGCGCGCATTCAAGCGGGCGAAGTCAGCGCCGGGCAAGTGGGATTCCAGCTCGGTCCGCGCATCAACGCCGCGGGCCGGGTGGACTATGGCATCAAGGTCGTCGAACTCTTGACGACGGATTCGAGCGAGGTGGCGCTGCGCATCGCCCAGGAACTGGACGAACATAATCGCGAGCGGCGCGCCATCGAGGCGGAAGTCTTGGAGCAGGCGCTTGATCAGGCCGACAGGTGCGTGAACGGCGCCGAACGGTACTCGTTGGTCCTGGACGGCGAGGGCTGGCATCCCGGGGTATTGGGCATTGTCGCTTCACGCATCGTCGAAAGGTTTCATCGTCCCACAGTGGTGATCGGCTTCAACGGCAACGGGGGAAAAGGTTCGGCGCGAAGCATCCGCGGTTTTCACATGGTCGAAGGACTGCGCCGCTGTGCCGGCCATCTGGAAAAATTCGGCGGTCATGAGTTCGCCGGCGGCTTATCGGTAAAGAAGGAAAAGATCGAGCCGTTCGCCGGCGCCTTCGAAGGAGTCGCCCGCGAGTGGCTTCGAGCGGAGGACCTGCTGCCGTTGCTCGAGATCGACGCGCCGCTCGGCCTGCCCGACATCGGATTTTCTCTGCTGCGCGAGCTCGAAGCCTTGAAGCCGTTTGGCATCGGCAACCCCGAGCCTTTGTTCATGACTCGCGGGCTCGAAGTCTGCGAGCGCAAGCTCTTTCCCGCCGGCGCGCGGTTTCGCTTCCGCCAAGGCGAGCGCGTGATCGGCGCCGTTGCCTTCGGAGCCGGCGAAGATTTTCCCGGCGCGCCGGGAACGAAAGTCGACGTGGCCTATCGCCTGAGCGAAAATGAATGGAATGGATCATCCAGCGTCGAGATGAAGATCGCCGATACGCGGCCGTCCAAATAGCAGTCTCTAGTTTCGGTTTGCCGCAGGTCTCGGCGCAGGCCGTGATTTCGGAACAAGCCGACTTCTACACCGATGGCCCCTATGACGCCTTTGCGCCCTACTGGGCGATGAGTCTCGCCGTGCGGCCGGAAGCGATCAAGGGGCAATTTGAGTATATCGACGAAAAAGAATTCCCCAACGTCAAAAACGCCGATCCCAAGGATTTCTACGATAATTCTTTCGTCGACGCCTTGACCAAGTCCGGCTTCCTTAAGAATCTCGGCATGCGTTAGCCCGGGCTTGCGGTCGGCACGCCGGGGCGAAAACGCTACTCATCCCGGATTCCGCAGTTGAAAGTTAATGCACGGAGCGAGGTGCGAGCCTTCCGTGGCGAAGGCAACGGAGTTCTGCCTCTAAGAGCGTTGACACCACCGGTGCCGGGAGTGGTATCCGTAACCTGCTTGCAACAGATTGCCAAGCACCAAAAAGGACTTTTATCCTGCGGATCTGGGTGCCTTCGCTACTCCAGTCTCACACCTCGCTCAGTAGAGATTGTAACGTCAACTGCGGAATCCAGGTCAAATTTTCAGGTTGCCCGCCGCTGATCAACTGCAGATCATCAAGTGGCAGTCGCGCGGCAATTTCTTGGTCAAACCTTTGAGCACGTGGCCGCGCAGCATATGGTAGAACGCCGAGCGACGCGACGCTCCGATCAAGACCGTGTCGACGTCGAGTTCCTTGGCGGCGTGGGCGATGGCGATGGCGGCGTTATGGGACACGGTCCAGATCGGAATGATCTCGATGTTGTTTTCCCGGACCGCCTGAAGCGCCGCTTTTAAAGTCGCGATTCCCTGTT
>Ga0326597_10003424_pt1 | contig 22895 bp, 21 predicted proteins | sample RVTome_12_FD_203789 | JGI IMG/M metagenome (GOLD analysis project Ga0326597, IMG submission 203789) | Soil microbial communities from uranium-contaminated site in the Upper Colorado River Basin, Wyoming, United States - RVT100D185 | ecosystem: Environmental > Terrestrial > Soil > Contaminated >...
GGAAAGCGCCATCCGCGACATCATGGCGCGCACCATCGGCCAGGAGGCGATCGACCTGGCGCAGGTGGTCGCCGACCCCGAGGCGCTCAAGCTCGTTTCGCAGGATTTCGCGCGGCGCAACCGCGTGCTGCCGATCGCCTACGATCCCGCGGATCAGGTGCTGACGGTCGCCACCACCGAGATCTTCAACGTGGTGGCGATGGACCAGCTGCGCGCGATGCTGGGCCCGCAGATCGAGATCAAGACCCAGCTCGCGAGCGAGGCGCAGCTCGAGGACTATACCGACCATTTCTACGGCTACGAGCTCTCGGTCGACGGCATCCTGAAGGAGATCGAGACCGGGGAGATCGACTACGAGAGCCTGCAGGCGGCGGGCGGCGGAGACGAGTACACCCAGCCGATGGTGCGGCTCGTCAACGCGCTGCTGGTGGACGCAGTCAAGCGCGGCGCCTCCGACATCCACTTCGAGCCCGAATATGCCTTCCTGCGGATCCGCTACCGCATCGACGGCGTGCTGGAAACCGTGAGAAGCCTGCACAAGACCTACCTGCCGGGGATCACGGTGCGCGTGAAAGTGGTGAGCGCGATGAACATCGCGGAAACGCGCGCGCCGCAGGACGGACGGCTGTCGCTCACGTTGAACGGCCGGCCGATTGATTTCCGGGTGTCCACCCAGCCGACGATCTACGGCGAGAACATCGTGCTGCGCGTGCTCGACCGCGAAAAATCGATCATCAGCCTCGACCGCATGCGGCTGTCCAAGCCGGTGACGGAAAAGATCAACCTCATGCTGGCGCGCCCCGAAGGCATTCTCATCGTCACCGGTCCTACGGGCAGCGGCAAGACCACGACGCTTTATTCGCTGCTGGCGCAGGTGAACGACGAGACGGTCAACATCATGACGCTGGAGGACCCCGTCGAGTACCCGCTAACGCTGATGCGGCAGACTTCAGTGGGCGAGGTCGCGCGGATGGATTTTGCAGACGGCATCCGCTCGATCATGCGCCAGGATCCGGACATCATTCTGGTGGGCGAGGTGCGCGACAAGGAGACCGCCGAGATGGCGTTCCGCGCCGCCATGACCGGCCACCAGGTGTTCACCACCCTGCACACGAACTCGTCGCTCGGCGCCTTCCCGCGCCTGCTCGACATCGGCATTCAGCCGGACATCATGGCCGGCAATATCATCGGGGTGATCGCGCAGCGCCTGGTGCGCGTGCTGTGCACCCACTGCAAGGAAGCCTACGCGCCGTCCCGCGAGGAGCGCCAGCTGCTCGGGCCCGGGGGGGACAAGGTTTCGTTCCTGCACCGCCCGGTAGGCTGCAAGCAATGCGACAACAAGGGCTACAAGGGCCGCAGCGCAATCATGGAGCTGCTGGTGATGGACAGCGACCTCGACGAGCTGGTGGCGCGCCGCGCCACGGCCAAGGAGCTGCGCGCGGCGGCCATGGCCAAGGGTTTTCGCTCGCTTTCGGACGAAGGGCTGCAGCGAGCGATGGACGGCACGACCAGCCTCGCCGAGGTGGCCCGCGAGATCGATCTCACCGGGCGCTACCGCTAGCGTGCCATCCTACGAATACAAGGCAATCGACAAGACCGGCCGGCCGGCGCGCGGGGCGCTCGAAGCCGTCAACGAGGTCGACCTCGAGCTGCGCTTGCGGCGCATGGGGCTCGACCTCATCACCTACCGGCAGGTCGAGCGCCAGACCCGCATTTTCGCCGGCGGCAAGATCACGCGCCAGGATCTCATCAACTTCTGCTTCGACATGGAGCAGATGGCGCGCTCCGGCATTCCGATCCTCGACGGCCTGCGCGACATGCGCGAATCGATCGACAACCCGCGCTTCCGCGACGTGCTGACCGCGATGACCGAGGACATGGAGGGCGGCAAGGTGCTTTCGCAGTGTATGGCCAACCATCCGGCGGTCTTCGACAACGTGTTCGTCAGCCTGGTCCGGGCGGGCGAGCAGTCCGGCCAGCTGCCCGAAGTGTTCAGGAACCTGGCGGACAACCTCAGGTGGCTGGACGAGCTCATTTCCCAGACCCGCCGGCTGTTGATCCTGCCGTTGATTACGCTCGTCGTCGTGCTCGGCGTGCTGACTGCGCTCCTGATCTTCCTGGTGCCGCAGATCGCGCAGCTGTTCAAGACCATGGGCCTCGCCCTTCCCACGCAGACCCTGGTGCTCATCGCGGTATCGGAATTCATGACGAAATATTGGTACGTTGTTTTCGGGCTCCCGGTGGTGGTGTTCGTCGCCCTTGCTACGGCGGTGCAGCGCAGCCCGCGGGCCGCATACATGTGGGACTATGCGAAGCTGCGCCTGCCGCTGATCGGGCCGACCCTGCTCAAGATCATCCTGTCGCGCTTCGCGAACGTCTTCGCGCTCCTCTACCGTTCGGGCATCACCGTGCTGGATTCCATCAAGACCAGCGAGGACGTCGTGAACAACCGGGTCATATCGGACGGCCTCGTGCGGGCTGGCCAGCAGATCACCGCGGGGGAAAGTCTGAGCGAGACCTTTAAGAATCTGGGGGTCTTCCCACCGCTGGTCATTCGCATGCTGCGGGTGGGCGAGAACACCGGTGCGCTGGACACCGCGCTCATGAACATCACCTACTTCTACAACCGCGACGTCAAGGAATCGGTGGACAAGGCCCAAAAGGCGCTGGGGCCGGCGCTGACCGTCATTCTCGGGGGATTGCTCGGCTTCGTCGTGTGGGCCGTACTCGGACCGGTGTATGATATTTTGGGCAAGATTAAGTTCTAACGCATTGAATCATGAGCGTAAAATATGGTCCGTGACGGTATTCCACTGCGTGGGCCACACGACCATTTACCATTTGCGATTCGACCCTGACAGGACTTGAATGGCGGACAAGCTTCTCATCGGCATCTCGGCCCCGGTGGTGACCACCGCCCACTGGCGCAGCGGCAAGATCGGCGAATGCCTGACCTTCGCCCATGACGAGGGCGGCCAGGCGGACTTCAAGGAGTACCTCGCCCGGCTGCCCGACCTTCCCGCCCACATCATGGTGGATGCCGTCGAGGAGGAATACCGCTTCGAGACCCTGCCGCACGCGTTCGGCAGCGACCGCACGGACATGGTCGCCCGCAAGCTGAGGCAGCATTACCGCAACACGCCCTACATGGCCGCGACGCTGCTCGGCCGCGACACCGGCAAGCGGCGCGACGACCGCTATCTCTTCTCGGCGCTCACCAATTCCGACCTGATCACGGACTGGCAGCAGGCCGTGGCTGCGCGCGGGCTGCCGTTGGCCGGGATTTACCTGTTGCCGATGGTCAGCACGGGTCTGCTCGAGAAGCTTGACGTAAAAGCCGCCAACCTGCTGCTGGTGGCACAGCATGCCACCGGCCTGCGGCTCACCTACCTTCGCGACCGCCAGTTCCGGCTGAGCCGGTTGACGCGCGGGGAAAGCGGCAGGCTGGAGAATCGCGCCCGTTACTTCACCGAAGAGATATCCAACACGCGGCTGTACCTGCACGCGCTGCGCACGATGACGCTCGACGAGCATCTGACGGTGCTGCTGATCGACCGCGCGGATGAGCTCCAGGACGAGGCGGCGGGAATCGCACGCGATAACCCGAGCCTCGATTGCGTGCGCGTCGGTCGCGGCGAACTCTCGAGCCGGCTCGGTATCGACGAAACGCTGCTCAATGCCTCGCCCTACGCGATCTACCTCCATCTGCTCGGGCTGAAGTCGCCGCAAAGCAACCTCGCGCCGGCGAACGCGATGGTGGGCTACAAGCGCTTTCAGGCGCGACGCGCCATTTATGCGGGGTGCGGCGCGTTGGCGGCCGCCGCCCTCGTCTGGACCGGCGCCAATCTTTACAACACGGTAAAGCTGGGGTGGGACTCGGCAGACGCCGGACGCCAGACCGATCTGCTGCGCGGCCAGTACAACGAGATCACGCGCCAGTTTCCGCGGGCACCGACCTCGGCCGAAAACCTGAAAAAGACGGTCGAGATCGCGCAGCGGCTGCGGGCGTCGGCCCACTCGCCGCAAAAAGTGATGGCGCTGCTTGGGCGCGCGCTCGGCACCAGCCCCACCATCGTCATCAGGGAGTTCGGCTGGAAGTTCGACGTCTCGGAGATTCGTGTCGAAGGCTCGGGTTCCCGCGAAATCGCACCGGCCGAGCGGGCGCCTGCCGGGCCGGGATCGGCCGGGCAACGCAAGGAAAGCGCGTTGATCGCCGGCGAGGTCCGGCCATTCCGCGGCGATTACCGCAACGCCATCGACACCATCAACGGTTTCGCCGACCGGCTGCGCGACGAGCCCGAAGTATCCGAGGTGCGGGTGGTGAAATTGCCGCTCAACGTGAATCCCGCGCTGTCCCTTTCGGGCAACACGCTCGATAATCCGGAGCAGGGCGGCACGGCGGATTTCAGGCTGCTGCTCGTGCTCAAGGCCACCCGATGAACCAGGCCGACCTCCAGGCGCTGCGAAATCCGCTGCTTGCGCTCGCGGCCGTGGCGCTGCTCGGCGCGCTCGCCGTTTACTATTCCGGCCGCCTGATGATCGCGGCGCGCCAGCAACTCGCGCAACAGCAGGTCCAGCTCAAGGACGCGCGGACCCGGTTGCAGAAATCGGGCGAAGAAAAATACATCATCGTGCGCTATATCGACAGCTTCCGCCAGCTGGAGCGCAACGGATTCGTCGGCGAGGAGCAACGCATCAACTGGCTCGACGGGCTGCGGCTCGCCAACCAGCAGACAGACCTGTTCGGGGTGGATTACCAGATTACGGTTCAAAGGCCTTATGCGTTCGCCTCCGAATTCAGTCCGGGACCGCTCGCGCTCAACCAATCGGTCATGCGGGTCCGGTTCCGCCTGTTGCACGAGGGGGATCTCGCCCGGTTTTTCGATTCGCTCGCGGGCCAGGGGACCGGAATCTTTACCGTCGACGAGTGCCAGTTGCGGCGCATCGACACCGGCGGCGTGATCCGCTACCAGCCGAACGTCAATGCGGAATGCGACCTGTCGTGGATCACCGTCAAGGTTGGCGCGGGCGGAGAGCAGAGAAAACCGTGAACCGGCGTCCCATGACTCGTGACTGGAGAATAGGCCTCGTCCTGTGCTGCACGCTGGCCGCGGCGGCAATGCCCGCGCCGGCGCCGGCCCAGGAGCGGCTCGGCCGGCTTTTTTTCACTCCCGCGCAGCGGGCGTCGCTGGACGTCGCGCGCAGCCAGCGGGCGCGGAGCGCGCTCGCCACCGAGAAGCCCGAGGAAGCCGCGCCCGTCCCACAAACCATTACCTACGGCGGCGTGCTGCGCCGGAGCGACGGCAAGACCACAGTCTGGATCAACAGCCAGCCGGTGCACGAGAGGGATTCGGCGGGCGCCGCCGCCATCGTGGGACGGGTGCGGCCCGATGGCAGCGTCACGCTGCAAGTACCCCAGTCCGGCCGCAGGGTCACCCTCAAGCCCGGGCAGAGCGTCGAGCTGCTGTCCGGCGCAGTCGAGGAAGGTTCTTCACGCAGGCTTGAAGCCCCCAAACCCGAATCCAGGTCAGCCGCGAAGCCGGCAGCAAAAGCCGGGGCTGCCAAAGCCGCGGCGGATAGTACCGCCGCCCGGCGGGAGCGCGAGGAACGAGAGGCCCAGCGCCTGGAGGACGCCATCTCGCGCGCGCTCGTGGAAACGGCAAGCGCCCGGCCCCTTGCGCCCCCCCCCGGGCCTCCGGCGAAACCGTGACCGCGGTGCCCATGGGCTCACGCCGCGCCTGCCGTGCGCGCCGCGGCTCCCAGCGCGGGCAGGCGGCGCTACTGGTCGTGATGCTGGTCGGGATGGCGACTGCCCTGCTCGTCTACGGCATGGTCGATACCACCACCATTGCGCTCCGGCGCGACCGGGAGACGGCAGCGGCGTTTGCCGAAGTCAAGCGCGCGTTGATCGGCTGGTCGGTGCAGCGCGACCCGACCCTCCACGGCTCCAATGCCCGCCCCGGCGAACTGCCCTGCCCCGACATGAACAACGACGGCTTTGAAGACGGCAATTGCGCGGCGGGAGCGATCGGACGCGTGCCGTGGAAGACGCTCGGTATTCCCAAGCCCAAAGACGACGCTGGTGAAACGCTTTGGTATGCGATAGCGGGACCGTTTCGTATCTGGAATGTGAACATGAACCCCATCAACAGTGATACCAGGGGCAACATGATCATCTATCGCGACACCACTGCGACGGTGGTCACCACTGAAGCGGTAGCCATCATATTTTCGCCCGGCGCGACGAATGGCGGACAGGTTCGCAGTTGCCCTGCCCCTGATTGCGACAACCATGTATGCCTACCACCGGCTTCTTCGACGCCAATATGCAATCCGGCGAACTACCTTGAAATCGCCGCCACCGTGAACAATGCCACGACCAATGGGCCCTTCATTTCGGCGCCGAGGTCGGATACCTTTAACGACAAGATCATGGCGATCACGACGGCCGACATGATCCCCGTGGTCGAGATTCGGGTCGCCCGCGCGTTACGGAAGATCCTGGAGGACTACAAGTTGCGTACCCCCTGCTGCACGAATTTCGGGGGAACGACTGGCTGCTATCCCTGGGCCGACCTGAGTGACGGCGAGAGCGATGCCCATCCGCCCAATCCCGGCTCGGAACGCAACCGTGGACGCATTCCAATCAACATCGCCGGACCCTATGACTGGGGCACCAATCCGTGCGGGGCGGGTGCGCTACCGACCATGCCGGTCTGGCTTCTCAACAACAACTGGCACGCGGTCGTTTACTACTCGGCCGGACTCAATTTCCTCGGCTCGCCCGTAACCGGCGATCCGTGCACCACGTGCGTCAGTTCGACGTTGACCGTGGACGGGGTTGCGGGCAAGCAGGTCGTTATATTGATGCCCGGGCCGCTGTTGGGCGCCCCGCCGCGAGCCCCCGTGTCGATGGGTGACTCGACCTACTGGCAGTACTACTTCGAAGACCCGGCAAATCAGGACTTCGCGGACGACGTTTATGTCACCCCTGCTTCAACGGCATACACCCGTGACCGTATACTCACGATTCCCTGACCGTGCCCGCGCGTCCGGCTTCACGCTGGTCGAGATCGCGATCGCGGTCTTCATCATTACGCTGCTGCTGGGCAGCATTCTGGTGCCGCTCACCACTCAGGTCGAGCAGCGCCAGGTGAGCGAAACGCAGAAGATGCTGGAAGACATCAAGGAGGCGCTGGCGGGCCACGCCGTCGCCAAGGGATACCTGCCGTGCCCTGACCGGACTTCGGGTGGCGCCGGCACGGCAAACGACACGGCCAACGATGGCGTTGAGGATTTCAACACCGGGACCGGGATTTGTTACACCACCAGTCAATCAGGCAACCTGCCGTGGGTGACGCTCGGTCTCGGCACCTCCGACCCCTGGGGCCGTCGTTTCCGCTACCGGGTCCACGGCTCCTATGCGCAGCGCTCGCCCGCTGCCATCTTCAATCTGACCACCGCAACAAACCTAGGGGTCACCACCAGCGGCGGCGCCTTGCTCACGGCCGCCAATCCGGATGGCGCGGTGGCGGTGATCCTATCGCACGGCAAGAACGGGTTCGGGGGAATGAATGCGCAAACCAATACGCAGTTGCCGGGATCGACCAGCTTGGACGAGCAGGACAATTACGCCGCCGGCGGCGGCAGCACCTACACGAGCCGCACCATCACTCCAGCAGGTTCCACCGCCGGCGAATTCGACGACGTCGTCACCTGGCTCGGCAAATACCCGCTTTTCAACCGCATGGTCGCGGCCGGCAAGCTGCCCTAGGTTTCTTCCCCCTCCCGCGTCAGCACGAAGCACACCGTTCCGGGCCGGTTCGCGGCGAGCGTGAGGCGGTAACCGAGCTGCGCGGCCTGTCTCGCGGAATGGTAGAGCCCCACGCCGAGCCCGCTCTGCGAGTGCACCGGCGCCTGGAACAACTGGCTCTCGGTGCTCTTTGCGATCGCAGCGCCGTTGTCGCAGACCGTCAGCGTGCCCCCGCGCGCCGCCGAGAGCGTCACCCGAATCTGCAATCCCGTCCCATCGGCCGATTTATTGACTGCGTTCTCGATCAGGTTGTCGGCGACGCTGTCGAACAGTTCCACCGGCAGCTTGAGCTCCCGGGGCGGTCCGTCCATGTGGAAGTGGACATTGCGCCCGGTATGGCGCTGGATGAGCCCTTCCCACCACAGGGCGGCGTCCACGCGCGTCGCATCCGCCTGTTGTTGCGGCGTGCGCAGTTTGTCGAGCGTCGCGTTCAGGCGCTGGGTGATCTGTGGCAGTTGCCGCTGCATGAGCGCCTGCAATCCCTGCGCCTGCTGGGGGCTGCTGCCGTCCACCGCCGCGCACAGCGAGCGCAGCGACTGCAGCAGGTTCTTGACGTCGTGCGTGAGCCGCGCGCCGGTCTCGTAGATCGCCTGCGTGTAGGCGCTCTGGCGCTGGACCTGCTCGCGGCGCTTGGCCTCGTAGAAATGGCCGACCATCTGCGTGAGGAGCTTCAGGTGCAGCAGTACCGCAGGCGCCAGCGCCCAGCGCGTGTAAATCCTCAGCCGCAGGTCCTGAAAGGAGAACTCCGCGGAATAACCCGATTTGACGCCGTATTCGCCGTGGCCGAGGCGCGTCTCCCATCGGAGTCCCGTCACCCAGGGCAGGTCGAGGATGTGCTCGAGCGAGAGCGCGAGAAAGCGCTGCGGCTGGGTCTCCTGCTCCGCGAACTCCGCGAGGCGCTGCACCCAGCGCTCGAACGGCAATCCGAGGCTCAGAAGATACTGGGACATGATGTGGCCGAGGCCGGCGAAGCCGCCGCGGGGATTCCACAGCCAGGACAGCGCCATCAGCACCACCGCTATGGCAAACAGCGTCTGCGCCAGAGCGAGGGGGTAGTTGCCGTGACTGACCTGCCTGACGACGAAGCTGCCCAGGACCAGCGCGGTGACCAGCAGGAACAGGACGACGCTATAGAACAGGTCGACGGCCAGCGGCGCCGCGCTGCGGCTCGCTTCCACCTGCGTCAGCAGGATCGCCACGGGCAATATCGGCAGCCCGTATTGCACCAGCAACACCGGCAGCAGGGAGGGGTGCGACTGCAGCAGCGTGGGTAACGCCGCCACCCCTTGCTGTGCAATCAAGGCGGCCGCCTCTTCCAGCGTCTGGTCGGCGAACAGGTGGGGCACCACCCACATCAACAGCATCGACAGCAGATAAAGGGCGGCGAGCATCGACACCGTGCGTTGCCGCTGTTGAGCGATGCCGGGCACGGAGCCGCCGATCAGGCCGAACAGCACTGCCAGCCACACCGCCATCAGCCACCAGTTGTTCCAGATCGCGAGCAGGAAGCCGACGATGACCACCAGGAATACGTAGCGCGACTCGATGTCGGCTTCGCCCCGCCACACCGGCTGCCACAAGAGGAACAGCCCGAAATGCGCCAGGAGAAGCGCCCGCGACCACCAGTCGGCGATTCCCCACGCGAGCGACGCATGCAGCGCGAGCAGCATCAGCCCGAGCCACCATTGCGGGCGGGCAGCAGCGGCCCGGGCCGGCGCGGCGGTGGCGACGCTCATCCGGCCCTCCGCCATGCGCCTGGCGAGCAGGGACTTTCGCTATACTTTCGGAGGGAAATGTCGGAATCTCCCAAGTCCAGGGAACGCCAGGATTGCTGAAGCAAGAAACGGGCGCAGATGACGCATCCTCCGCCCCGTCGCGCCGCCGTCCACTAGCGAGTTACGAGTCACGAGTCACGTTTTATCACGCATACATTGTGGCATGGATTCCAGAATAGCAGCCATCGCGCGCTATACGCTGCTGGAAGCGCTGCGCACGCGTCTGGCGGCGCTGGTTCTGGTCACGCTCCTCGGCCTGGTGGCCGCCAGTTTTTTCGTCGAGACGATAGCGGTCACCGAGGGCACGCGGTTCCAGGCCGGCTTCTATGCCGCCAGCATGCGGATCGCCAGCGTCTTCATTGCCGCCGTCACCGTGCTGGTCAGCGTGACGCGCGAATTCAACGACAAGGGCCTGGACGTGCTGCTCGCGCTCGACCTGCCGCGCTCGCATTACGTGCTGGGCAAGCTCGCGGGGTTTCTCGCGATCGCCGTGCTGATTGCCGCGGCAGCCGCGCTCCCGCTCGTATGGCTCGCCCCCCCGCTCGCCGCGCTGCAATGGGCGGCTTCGCTCGCGGGGGAACTTGCCATCATCGTGGCGTTCGCATTGTTCTGTGTCGTCACGTTCAACCAGCTCACCCCGGCGGCGAGCTTTGTGCTGGCCTTTTACGCCCTGGGCCGGGCGCTCACCGCGATACGTCTCATGAGCGAGCATCCCTTGAGCGGCGCCGAGACCTTCTCGCACCAGGCGATCCAGTTCATGGTGGACGCCCTGGCGCTGGTCATGCCCGCACTCGATGCGTGGACGCAGACGGCCTGGCTCGTCAATCAACCGGCCGCCTGGCTCACCCTGCTCGAACTGGCGGGGTTGAGCCTGCTCTACGTTGCGCTGCTCGCCGGAGCGACCATGTTCGATTTCTACCGGAAGAACTTCTGAGCAGGATTCAGGATTCACGAATCCGTGAAAACCGAATCAGAACGCAGGATCGGCGAGGTGCCGCGCTGGGTGCTGGCGCTGCTCGTCACGGCATTCTGCGCGCAGGTGACGTCGCAGGCACTGCGGCCTCGCCCGGATGCGCGCGCCGAGGCGCTCAGCGCGCCGCCGGCGCCCGCGCTGCTGCGCCCGCTTGCCTTGGGAGAGCCCATCGCACTCGCCCAGTTGCTCACCCTTTATCTTCAGGCATTCGACAACCAGCCGGGGATCAGCGTCCCGTTTCTGGACCTGGACTATCAGCGCGTCACCGCCTGGCTGGGAACGATACTCGAGCTCGATCCGGTGGGCCAGTACCCCCTGTTGATGGCCTCGCAGATCTATTCCCAGGTGCCCGATGCGGCGAAGCAGCACCGGATGTGCGAGTTCGTGCGCGACCAGTTCGACCATGACCCCGACCGGCGCTGGCGCTGGCTCGCGCACTGCGCCCTCATGGCGAAGCACCGGCTGGGCGACACGCGTCTCGCGCTCTCCTATGCCGAGGCCATTGCGCGCGACGCGCGGCACGCCTCCAACTGGGCGCGCCAGATGCGCATATTCATCCTCGAGGACCTGGGCGAGCTGGAGGCAGCCAAAGTGTTGCTCGGAGGATTGCTCGCAAGCGGTGAAGTCAGAGAGCCCAAGGAGATCCATTTCCTGATGGAGCGGCTAAAAGTGCTGGAGGCTGCCGGAAAGCCGTCACCGCTGCCGGAAAACTGACACGTGGGCCCATATGCTCCGAGATTCTCCTTATTTTTCAAATATTAAACGTTACAAGCTTGCGTGATTGGCGGTGGGTCATACTTGTCGAAAATTATGCTATTACAGGGACTTGCGACATTAAGCTCATTGACTGTGCTATATTTCACGCCGACGCGCAAATGCCGGCAAAACGACCGTCATATCCGTGGATTAGTTGGCATGAGATTTGCGTTACCTGCCGCTACTCGGGGGCAATTGGAGAATAGCCATGAGGCGTAGACAGACCGGTTTCACACTGATCGAGATCGCGATCGTGCTCGTGATCATTGGCCTGCTGCTGGGCGGCGTGCTGAAGGGCCAGGAACTGATCACCAGCGCCCGCGTGCGCAATCTGATTTCCCAGCAGGACGGGATCAAGGCCGCCTACTTCGGCTTCCTCGACCGCTTCCGCTCCCTGCCCGGCGACTACAGCCTCGCCTCGACCAACATTGCCAACGTGGCGGTGGGCGCCAACGGCAACGGCAACGGCCAGATCGAAAGCGCTCTGGGCGGCGGCACGATCGACGAGCACGTCGCGGTGTGGGATCACCTCTCGCATGCGGGCTTCATCAACGGCAGCTATACCTACGCGGCGCTTCCCGAGACTCCCGCTACCGTGCCGGCCAATCCCTACGTCCGTTACATCCAGCTGATCTACGATAACACCTATGGCCTCGGCGCCGGCCCGCCAGCGGTAGCGTTGCGCCACAATATCAAGACCGGCAACCAGATTCCGTCCGAAATCCTATCCGAAATTGACCGCAAGATCGACGACGGCAATCCGGTGGGCGGGGTGTTCCAGTTCTCCCCCTACAACGGCGGCGCGGGCGGCACCGCGCCGACGGGTGGCGCTGCCGGCCAGTGCTACGTCGGCACGACCTGGACCGCCCCCACGGTCTCCAACTGCGGCGCGGCGAGCCTGCTCTAGAAGCGGATACAAGTTTCAAATCAAGAGGCCCGCAACCGACTGCGGGCCTTTTCGTTTCCTGGGTCAGCCCTGCAACAACCTGATCTCGGCCGCCGCGAGATCCGCCTCCGCGCCGAGCAGCACCAGCACATCGCCGGCCTCGATGCGGGTGTCCGGCTCGGGCGCCACCCCGCGGATATTGCGGCGGCGCACCGCGTTGACCTCGACGCGGAGAGCGCCCAGTCCGATTTCGCCGAGCGTCCTGCCCACCGCCGCCGCTCCCGGCGCGATCGTCACGGAGTGCAGCCGCGGCTGCCGCGCCTCGTTCGCGGCGTTCGCCTCGTCGGTGATCCCGCGGAAAAACCCGCGGAACAGGCTGTAGCGCTGCTCCCGCGTCTCGCGTATGCGCGCGAGCACGCGGTTGAGCGGCACCCCGAGCAGCATGAGGGCGGTCGAGGCGAGTATCAGGCTGCCCTCCATGACCTCGGCGACGACCTCCGCCGCCCCGGCTTCCTTGAGACGGTCGATGTCGGAGTCGTCGAGCGTGCGCACCACCACCGGCAGCCCCGGCCGCAGCTCCTGAACGTGGCCGAGTATGCGCAGGGCGGACGCCGTATCCGAGTAGGTGATCGCGAGCGCTTTCGCCCGCAGCAGGCCCGCCGCGATCAGCACCTCGCGGCGCGCGGCATCCCCGAATACCACGCTCTCTCCCGCCGCCGTCGCCTCGCGGATGCGCTGCGGGTCGACATCCAGCGCGATGAACGGAATCGATTCCTGCTCGAGCAGCCGCGCCAGGTTCTGCCCGCTGCGCCCATAGCCGCAGACGACCACATGCTGATCGGCGGCCATGGACTGCACCGCGATGTTGTGCAGTTGCATCGCCCGGTGCATCCAGTCGGACCGGGTCCAGCCGCGCGCGAGGTGCTCGCTGTGCTCGACGATGAACGGCGTCGCCATCATGGACAGCAGCATCGTGGCGAGTACCGGCTGCAGGATGCCCTCCGCCAACAGCCCGAGACCATTGGCCTGGGCGAGCAGCACCAGGCCGAACTCGCCGCACGCCGCGAGCGCAAGCCCGGCGCGCAGCGCGACCGGGGCTTCGGTCCCGAACGCCAGGCTCAGGCCGAAGATGATTGACGCCTTGACCGCGAGCAGCGCGGCGAGCAGCAGCAGCACCCAATGCGCCTGCCCGAGCACGACCTGCGGGTCGAGCATCATGCCGATGGTGACGAAGAACAGCCCCAGCAGGACGTCGCGAAACGGCCGGATGTCCACCTCCACCTGGTAACGGTACTCGGTCTCGGAGATGAGCGCCCCGGCGAGGAACGCGCCGAGTGCGAGGGATAGTCCCGCCAGCTCGGTGACGTAGGCGAGTCCCAGCGTGATCAGGAGCACGTTGAGCACGAAGAGCTCGGCGGATTTCTGGCGCGCGACGAGGTGAAACCAGCCGCGCATCAACCGCTGGCCAAGGTAGAGCAATACGGCCAGAATCGCCACCGCCTTGGCGAGCGCAAGACCGAGACTGAGGGCGAGCGTCCCGGTGCCGGCCGCGAGCGCCGGCGCGAGGATCAGCAGCGGCACCACCGCGAGGTCCTGGGCGAGCAGGATGCCGATGATTCTCCGGCCATGCGATGAATGGAGCTCGACACGCTCCGCGAGCAGCTTGGCGAGGATCGCGGTGGAGGACATCGCCAGCACTCCGCCCAGTATCAGGCCCGCCCGCCACTCGACACCGAGCGCGGCGGCGACCGACCACACGATCAACAGGGTGAGCCCCACCTGCACGGCGCCCAGTCCGAATACGATCCGGCGCATGGTGAAGAGCCTGGGCAGGCTGAACTCCAGCCCGATACTGAACATCAGGAAAACCACGCCGATCTCGGCGAGCTGGTGCACCGCCTCGGTATCGGGAATCCACGCCAGCGCGTGCGGCCCGATCCCCACGCCCACGATCAGGTAGCCAAGCAGCGGCGGGAGCTTGAGCGAGCGGAACACCACGACCACGAGCACCGCGGTGGCAAGGAGAATCAAAACGGACTGCAACAGCGAATGCATGCTGCGATGAATAATGCCTCATCGCGTCCGAATTGCAAGGCGCGGGCGGCAGGAAATGAGATTGATTCTGCTATACTTTCTCCGCCATGAAGACGGCACGCAGCAGCGCCAGCCGCGCTTCCAGCGAAGACGCAGCGCTCGCCATGGCGCGTGAAGTGCTGGAGATCGAAGCCAAGGCCGTCTCCGATCTGATCGATCGGCTGGACCGCAGCTTCGTGCAGGCGGTGGAGACGGTCCTCAACTGCCGCGGCCGCGTGGTCGTGAGCGGAATCGGCAAGTCAGGGCACATCGCCCGCAAGATCGCATCTACCCTGGCCAGCACCGGGACGCCCGCGTTTTTTGTCCACTCCGCGGAAGCGAGCCATGGCGACCTCGGCATGATCGCGCGCGATGATGTATTCATCGCACTGTCGAATTCAGGCGAGAGCGATGAGCTGCTGGCGATCGTCCCGCTGCTCAAGCGCCAGGGCGCGAAACTCATTGCGATGACCGGCAACCCCCAGTCAGCGCTGGCCCGCGAGGCCGACGTTCACCTGTACGCGGGCGCGGAAAAGGAAGCCTGCCCGCTCAACCTGGCACCCACGGCCAGCACGACCGCAGCCCTCGCCCTGGGAGATGCGCTGGCGCTGGCCCTGATGCAGGCCAAAGGTTTCACTCAGGACGAGTTCGCGGCCGCCCACCCCGGCGGCGCGCTGGGGCGGAGACTCCTCACCCACGTTCGCGACGTGATGCGCACCGGTGAGAACGCGCCGCGCGTCGCTCAAACGGCGACCGCCCTCGAGGCCATGCGCGAAGTCTCGCGCGGGCGGATGGGCATGACGACCGTGCTCGACGCGCACGGCCGGGTCACCGGTATCTTCACCGACGGCGACCTGCGCCGCAGTCTGGAAAAGGGCGTGGACCTGCGCCGCACCGCCATCGCGGACGTCATGTCGCGGGGGCCTCGTACCATCGGCCCCGGCAAGCTTGCCGCCGAGGCCGTCGAGATCATGGAGCGCTTCAAGATCAACCAGTTGATCGTGGTAGACGACGACCAGAAGCTGCTGGGGGCGCTGAACATGCACGATCTGTTCCGCGCCAAAGTCATCTAGCCCGTCTCGAGTTTAAGGTCTAATGTCTAACGTTCATTCCCCCGCTACCGCGGTAACCTTAGACCTGTAGATGCAAGACGTTTACATCCGCGCCAGAAAGATCCGGGTTGCCATCTTCGACGTCGACGGCGTGTTGACCGATGGCGGGCTCTATTACGCGGATTCGGGCGAGGAAATGAAGGCGTTCAGCGTTCACGACGGCCACGGCATCAGGATGCTCAGGGAAAGCGGCGTCGCGGCCGCGATCATCAGCGGCCGCGGCTCGCGCGCGCTCGAAGCGCGGTCGCGCAACCTCGGCATCGAGCTCCTGTACCAGGGCGTCGCGGAAAAGCTCGCGGCATTCAACGAGATCCTGGGGCGCTGCGGCGTCGGCGGCGAGGCGTGCGCTTTTGTCGGCGACGATCTCCCCGACCTGGCAGTGATGCAACGCTGCGGGCTCGCGGTTGCGGTCCCGGACGCCCCGGCGCCGGTGCGCCGGCGGGCACAGTATGTCACCCGCGCCCGTGGCGGGCGCGGCGCGGTCCGCGAAGTCTGCGAAATCATCCTGCACGCGCGGGGATGTCCCACTGCGCGGCCCGCGGGGTCCCCGACTCGATGAGCGGCACGGGCGCAACGCCATGACCCGAGGAAATTTCCCATCATGCGCAGCCGGCTGACGACCCTGGCGCCGCTCGTCCTGGCAGGCCTGCTGGCGGGCCTCACCTTCTGGCTCGACCGCTTCGCGCAGGGGCCGGAGCGGGACCTGGTCGGTCCGAGCCGCCATGACCCCGACTATATCGTTGAGAAGCTGTCGGGCTTGAGCCTGGGAGACACCGGGACCCCCAGCTACACCCTGTCGGCCGCGAAGCTGGTGCATTATCCGGACGATGACAGCACGCTGCTTACGGCGCCGAAGTTTGTGAGCTTCGGCTCGTCGAAAGCAACCGTGACGGTTACCGCGAACGAGGGTGTCGTGTCGGCCAGGGGCGATCACGTGTATTTCCAGGATGACGTCCGCGTCACACGCGCCGCGAACGAGAGCGCGAGCGAGCTGGTGATGCGCACCAGTTTCCTGCACGTGGTCCCGGACCATCATATCGCCCGGACGGACCGCTCGGTGACCCTGGTTGACGAAGCCAACACGGTCACCGCCGTGGGACTCGAGATGAACAATGAAACACGGGTGATCCGGCTGTTGTCCAAGGTGCGGGGCACGTATGAACCGAGCAAGCTACCGCGCGGGAATGCCGACCGCTGACCGGGATCGCTTCCGCGCTGCCCGCAATCGCGTGGTCGCGTACTGCTTCGTGGCTGCGCTTGCCGCGCCCGCGGCTGCCGAGAGAGCCGACCGCGACAAGCCGGTCAACCTGGAAGCCGACCGGGTCACCATCGACGACAGCAAGCAGATCGCGCTGTTCGAAGGCAACGTCGTGCTGACGCAGGGCACGCTCCAGATCCGCGGCGACCGCATGCAGGTCCGCCAGGACCAGGAGGGATTTCGCCATGGCACCACCTGGGGCAGCCCCGCCCACTTCCGGCAGAAGCGGGAGGGATTCGACGAGTACATCGAGGGTTGGGCCGAGCGCATCGAATACGACGGGCGGGCTGAATCCATGCAGATGTTCAATGGCGCGCAGCTGAAGCGCGGCCAGGACGAGGTTCGCGGGAACTACATCTCCTACGATGCGAAGTCCGAGTTCTTCAAGGTCACCGGCGCGGGCACGGAAGCGGCGGCGAGCGGTTCCGAGGGTCGGGTGCGAGCGGTGATCCAGCCCAAGTCCAAGGACAAGCCGCCGGCGGGCGCGCCGGTCAGCCTCAAACCCGCAGATTCCCTCACCCCGCCTCGTGAAGAAACCGGGACCCGCAGAAAATAAGGTCGCGGACAACGCGGCCCATGCCGCGCCCGCGGCGCCCACGGCCGCCGCGTCGCCGCGCGCGGCCAACGAGCTGCGCGCCGAGCGCTTGCGGAAGCGCTATCGCTCGCGTGTCGTGGTTCAGAACGTCTCGCTGGAAGTACGCAGCGGCGAGGTCATCGGGCTGCTGGGGCCCAATGGGGCCGGCAAGACCACTTGCTTCTACATGATGGTCGGCCTGGTGCCGATGGATGGCGGGGAACTCTTTCTCGACGGCATCCGGCTCACCCACGCCCCGATGCACCGGCGGGCACGGCTCGGTCTGTCCTACCTGCCGCAGGAGGCTTCGATCTTCCGGCGCCTGACGGTCGCGGAAAACGTGCAGGCAGTGCTGGAACTGCACCACGGCGACCCCGAGGTGATCCGCGACAAGCTGGATGACCTCCTGCGCGATCTGAACGTCAGCCACCTGCGGGCGAGCCCCGCGGTGAGCCTGTCGGGCGGGGAGCGGCGGCGCGTGGAGATTGCGCGCGCCCTCGCCGCGGAGCCGCGCTTCATCCTGCTCGACGAGCCCTTTGCCGGGGTGGACCCGATCGCCGTGCTGGACATCCAGAAGATCATCGGGTTTCTCAGGACGCGCGGCATCGGCGTGCTGATCACGGACCACAACGTGAGGGAAACACTGGGTATTTGCGACCGCGCCTATATCATCAACGACGGATCCGTGCTCGCCTACGGCAAGCCGGAAGAAATCGTTTATAATGAAAGCGTAAGACGGGTTTACCTGGGAGAGCATTTTCGCCTCTAGCGCCGCTTCGGCGGTCTCTCCACCGGACGACCGGACGCCGGGGCAATCCGACCTTGCTGCCATGCATGGGATCGCGTTAGATAAGTCGAAGGGCGCAGGACGGATCCCTCCCCGATCCGGCCCCGAGCGCACCCGCGCAATCGAATGAAGCATTCACTCCAGCTCCGGCTGTCCCAGCACCTCACGCTCACGCCGCAGCTGCAGCAGTCGATCCGCCTGCTGCAGCTTTCGACGCTTGAGCTCAACCAGGAGCTCGAGCGCATCCTCCAGGAAAATCCCCTGCTCGAGCGCGAGGACGACGCGCGCGAGCCGCCGGCCACGGTCACGGAGACGGTTGCGCACGCCGCCGAGCCGGCGCCCGCGACCGACGACCCGGAGGGTGATGCCCCCGCTGCCGAGACCGACGGTGGCGCGGCGACTGCGCTCGACGACGCCCCGCTTCCCGGCTACCGCGATGATGCCGAGGACGGCGAGCACCAGCAGATTGCGGCCGAGGCCCCGACCCTGCGGACGCACCTGCTGTCGCAAATCTCGCTCACCAAGCTCTCCGCGCGGGACCACCAGCTGGTCGCGCTCCTGATCGATTCGCTGGATGACGACGGCTACCTCACGCAGGGCGTGGAGGAGCTCGCCGCGCTCCTGCCCCCTGAGCTGGAGGTTGACCTCGACGAGCTGCAGATCGCTTTGAGGCACCTGCAGCATCTCGAGCCGGCCGGCGTGGGTGCCCGCAGCCTCGGCGAATGCCTGGCACTGCAGCTCGCCGCGCTGCCGCAGGACACGCCGCATCTCGCCGAGGCGCTGGAGACGGCGAAGCATCACCTGGAAACGCTGGCCGCGCGCGATTTCAGCCGCTTGAAAAAGCTCCTGCACTGCGACGACGCGGCGCTGCGGGCGGTGCAGAAGCTGATCATCGGCCTGAATCCCAAGCCGGGGCGCAACTTCTCTTCCGAGGAAACGCGCTACGTGGTGTCCGACGTCATCGTGAAGAAGGTCAAGGGGGTCTGGCTGGCCGCCCTCAATCCGGACGCGATGCCGCGGCTGCGCATCAACCGCCTCTATGCCGAGATCCTGCAGCGCAATCGCGGCGCCGGGTCGCAGCAGCTCGCGAGCCAGCTGCAGGAGGCAAAGTGGCTGATCAAGAACGTGCAGCAGCGCTTCGACACCATCCTGCGCGTGTCGCAGGCAATCGTGGACCGGCAGCGGCATTTCCTCGAGCACGGCGAGGTCGCCATGCGCCCCTTGGTATTGCGCGAAATCGCGGACACGTTGAGCCTGCACGAGTCCACCGTCTCGCGGGTGACCACCCAGAAGTACATGCACTCGCCGCGCGGCATTTTCGAGCTTAAATACTTCTTCGGCAGCCATGTCACCACCGAGGCCGGCGGCGCCGCGTCCAGCACCGCGATACGCGCCTTGATCAAGCAGCTGGTCGCGGCGGAGAACGCGCGGCGGCCCCTGTCCGACGGTCAGATATCCGAAATCCTGTCGCAGCAGGGGATCGTGATCGCCCGCCGCACGGTCGCGAAGTACCGCGAGTCCCTGCAGATACTTCCAGCCAACCTGAGGAAATCACTCTAGGAACCCAGCATGAACCTGCAACTGACCGGGCATCATGTCGAGATCACGCCCCCCATTCGCGAGTACGTTTCGAGCAAGCTGGAGCGCATCACCCATCATTTCGACCATCTGATCGAGGTCAACGTGATCCTCACCGTGGAGAAGCTGCTGCATAAGATCGAGGCCAACGTGCACCTGCGGGGCAAGGACATTTTCTGCGAGAATACGGACGCCGACATGTACGCCGCGATCGACGGCCTGGTGGACAAGCTCGACCGGACCATGATCAAGCACAAGGAAAAGTCCCTCGAGCGCCGCCACGACGGCAGGCCGCTCAAGCACCGCGGCGCCCGCTGACGGATGACTGGCGTCCGCCCGATTCCCGCATCCCCCATGAATCTGATCGCCAAGCTCCTCCCGCTGCAGAACGTGATGCTCGACCTCGAGATCGGCAGCAAGAAGCGCCTGTTCGAGCAAGTCGGCCTGCTGTTCGAGAACAACCACCAGATCGCGCGCAGCCAGGTCTTCGACAGTCTCTTCGCCCGCGAGAAGCTGGGATCGACCGGCCTCGGCCGCGGCATCGCCATCCCCCATGGCCGGGTCAAGGGGCTGAAGGAGGCGCTCGGCGCACTGGTGCGCACGAAGCAGGGAATCCCGTTCGACGCCCCCGACGGCCAGCCGGTGGAGCTCATCTTCGTGCTGCTGGTGCCGGACCGCGCCACCGACGTGCACCTCCAGCTGCTGTCGGAGCTGGCGCAGATGTTCAGCGACAAGGCGTTCCGCGAGCAGATGCGGGCCGCGGTGGCCGCGGCGGAGATGCACCAGCTGATCACCAACTGGCAGCCCCATGGCGCAGGTCAGCATAGCCCGGTTGTTTGAGGACAATCGCGAGAAGCTGAAGCTCGAGTGGGTTGCCGGGCGCAACGGCGGCGCCAAGTTGCTCAACAGCGAGCTCACCAAGGACTCCTCGCGGGGCCTGATCGGCCACCTCAATTTCATCCATCCCAACCTGATCCAGGTCCTGGGCGCCTCGGAAGTCTCCTACCTCAACGGCCTGGACGGCGCGGGCTGCCGCTCACAGCTCGCCACGACCGCGACCCAGGAGCTCGCCTGCTTCATCGTCGCGGGCGATGAGCCCCCGCCGCAGCCGCTGGTGGAGATCGCTGAATTACGGGCGATCGCTCTCTTCCGTTCGCCGGTGCCGAGCGTCGAGCTGATGTGGATGCTGCGCCCCTACCTCGCGCGGGCGCTGGCGGAGAGCAGCACCACCCACGGGGTCTTTCTCGACGTGCTCGGCATGGGGGTGCTGATCACGGGCGACTCGGGCGTGGGCAAGAGCGAGCTCGGGCTGGAGCTGATCAGCCGCGGCAGCGGGCTCATCGCCGACGACGTCGTCGAGCTCTACCGCATCGGCCCGGAAACCGTCGAAGGGCGTTGCCCGGTGCTGTTGCGGGACTTCCTGGAGGTGCGCGGCCTGGGCGTGCTCAACATCCGCACCATATTCGGCGAAGCGGCGCTGCGCCCCCGCAAGAATTTGAAGCTTATCGTCCACCTGGAGAAGCCCGCCGGCGCCGAAGGCGTGCCGCTGGAGCGGCTGCCGCTCAAGCCCGGCTCGGAGCCGGTCATGGGCGTGGATATCCGCAAGGTCACGATACCGGTGGCGGCCGGCCGCAATCTCGCGGTGCTCACCGAAGCGGCGGTGCGCAACACCGTGCTGCAGCTGCGCGGCTTCGACAGCACGCAGGAGTTCGTGAGCCGCCAGTCCCATCAAATGCAAAAGCGTGATGGGTGACGAGTATCACGCATCACTCATCACCCCTTTCCGCAGAATGCAGCTGATCCTGATCACCGGCCTCTCCGGCTCGGGCAAGAGCGTCGCCCTCAACGTGCTCGAGGACGCGGGCTATTACTACGTGGACAACCTGCCCGCCAGGCTGCTGCCGCAGACCGTGGGCCACCTGGCGGGAGCCGGCCATCCCCGCGTCGCCTTGAGCGTGGAATTGCGGAGCCCCGAGGCGCTTACCGAACTGCCGCGGCAGCTCGCCGATTTCCGCGCCGGCGGCCACGACGTGCGGTTGCTGTTCCTGGAGGCGAAGACCGACACGCTGATCAAGCGCTTCTCCGAAACGAGGCGGCGCCACCCGCTTTCGGACGGCGGGCTGACGCTGACCGAGTGCATCGAGCGCGAGCGCGGACTGCTGGCGGGGCTCGCGGATCTCGCGGACCGCGTGGATACCAGCGATCTCGGGCCCAACACGCTGCGTAACTGGATCAAGGATTTCGTGGGCGTTCCGGCCACCGGCCTGACGCTGCTGTTCGAGTCGTTCGGCTTCAAGCACGGGGTGCCGCTCGATGCCGACCTGGTATTCGACGTGCGCTGCCTGCCCAACCCCAATTACGATCCACGCCTGCAGCCGCTGACCGGCCGCGACTTGGCCGTGATCGAGTTTCTCGAATCCGACGCGCAGACGCGGAAGATGCTCGAGGACATCCGCCGCTTCGTCGCCGACTGGCTGCCCGCCTTCGACCGCGACAACCGCAGCTACCTCACCGTCGCGATCGGCTGTACCGGCGGGCGGCATCGCTCGGTTTACTTCGCCGAGCGGCTCGCCGCCGCTTTCCGCGGCCGATCCCAGGTGCTGGTCCGGCACCGCGAGATCAAGGCGTGAATCCTGATACGTGAATCGTGAATCGGGAACAACAGGTCCGATGCGTCTTCGAATCACGAATCACAAGTCACGAATCACTTTCCAGCGACCGTGACGACCGATCCCCTACAGGAAGTTTTCATATTCCCCTTGAACACCGTGCTGTTCCCGGAGGGGGTGCTGCCGCTCAAGGTATTCGAGCAGCGCTATGTCGAGATGACCAAGGCGTGCCTGCGCGACGCGCGCCCCTTCGGCGTGTGCCTGATCCGCGAGGGCCGCGAGGTGGGGACGGCGGCGGTGCCGGAGCCGGTCGGCTGCTTTGCCACCATTGAGAGCTGGGACATGCCGCAGCTCGGGCTGTTTCACCTGGTCGCGCGCGGCGGCGGGCGCTTTCGCATCCGCGAGATGCGGGTCGCGTCCAATCACCTGATCTCGGCGGGGGTCGAACCGATACCGCCCGATGACAGCGGGCACGACGTGGAACCCCTGTGCCGGGAAGTCTTGCAGGCGATCATAGAGAAGGTCGGCGCCGAGCGCTTTCCGTCGCCGCTGCGCCTGGGGGACGCCGCGTGGGTTGGATACCGGCTGGCCGAGGTGCTGCCGCTCGAGGCGCGCGCGAAGCAGGAGCTCCTGGAGATGACCGATACTGCCGCGCGGCTCGAACGGTTACGGGCACTGCTCGCGCAGCCGGGACTCGCAGC
>Ga0326597_10003425_pt1 | contig 22894 bp, 22 predicted proteins | sample RVTome_12_FD_203789 | JGI IMG/M metagenome (GOLD analysis project Ga0326597, IMG submission 203789) | Soil microbial communities from uranium-contaminated site in the Upper Colorado River Basin, Wyoming, United States - RVT100D185 | ecosystem: Environmental > Terrestrial > Soil > Contaminated >...
CACCGATCCCCGATCGAGTCCCGTACCTTCCGATCGTCGATCGCGCTCCATTCGAATGGCCGGGAGGAAGGCGTGTCGCGGTCTGGGTAGTAGCCAACGTGGAGCACTATGAGTACCTACCGCCGCTGCAAGCCATCGATCCCTACCCTCGGACCCCCCACCCCGACGTTCGTCTCTACTCCTATCGGGACTATGGCAACCGGGTCGGGTTCTGGAGGATGACGGAGGTCCTGGACCGCCACGATGTTCCATGCACCGTCTCGCTGAACGTCGGGGTGTTCGACCTCTATCCGGAGATGGCCGCGGTCATCAAGGAACTGGGCTGGGATCTGATGAGCCACGGTCTGTACAACACCCGAGAGTTGACGGGTCTGTCACGGGACGAGGAGCGCCGGTTCCTCGAACTGTGCAACTCCGTTCTCGAGCGTCATACCGGCCGCACCTTCCGCGGCATGCTGGGCCCCGATATCTCCGGCAACACTTGGACGCCCGACGTCATGGCGGAACTCGGGATGAGCTACCACGCGGACTGGGTACACGACGAGCGGCCGTCACCGTTGATGAACGCGTCCAAGGCACGAATGGTCGCGCTGCCGTACACCTACGATCTCAACGACGCTCCGCTGCTCATGCGGTCCCCGACCGAGGGGGCCGCTTTTGCCGATCGTTGGTTCGCCCAGATCGATCGACTGCGCCGGGAGGGCCACTCGGGGCGGATGGCCTGCCTGGTCCTGCATCCATTCGCGATCGGCCAGCCGCATCGGATCCGTCACCTCGACCGGATGCTCGCTCGACTTCGGAGCTACGACGACGTCTGGATCGCAACGGGCAGTGAGATCGTCGACCACTATCTGGCGCACGGATACGACAGCGATATCGCCGCTCTTTCGCCCGATGATTGATGGAACGTCGCCCGGTCGGCCCCACGGGGCTCTCGAGCCGTCCGGCACCCACGGCTGGTTCTCCTTTTCCCCGCTGCCGAATCGGCCGCCACTCCATTGGCCCGACGGTCGGACCGTGGCCGTGAGCGTCGTGCTCGATCTTCGGGCGGTGGAGTGGGAGACGCCCAAGAATCCGCCGGCGGTACGGCCGCCGGGCGGACGGGGGATCGCGCCCTTCCCCGACTTCCCCCGGATGAGCCACCGAGAGTTCGGCCACCGTGTCGGCGTTTTCAGGATGCTCGACATCACGCGCGCGCTCGGCCTGGCCCCGGCCGCAGTCGTCGACGTGCTCACCGCCGAGGGGTACGGACGGCTCCTCGAACACCTGCTGCCGGAGACGTCCGAGATCATCGCGGGTGGGCTATCGGCGAGTCGCGCCGTCACCAGCCAGATGGCGGCGGACGAGGAGCTTCATTACATCGGGGACACCATGCGTCGGCTCGCTGACAGGCTCGGCGTCCGTCCTTCGGGCTGGCTCGGGGTGGAGCACAGCGAGTCGGCGAGGACGCCTGGGCTACTGGCTCGGTGCGGCATCCGGTATGTGGCCGACTGGGCCAACGACGAGCAGCCGTATCCGATGGAGCGCGAGGACTCCGGGTTGTGGAGCTTTCCCCTGTCGTGGGAACTCAGCGATCTGCGCGCCATGCATGAGCGGGGGATGTCGGCCGAGGACTATGGCCACAGCATCGTGGAGGCCTTCGAGGTGCTCCGCGCCGATGGATCGGAGTCCGGTCGAGTCCTTGCCCTCCACCTCCATCCCTGGGTATCCGGTCAGGCATTCCGTGCGGATGCGGTCGAGCGGGCCCTCGCTCACCTGCGCAGGAGTACGGATGCGTGGTGGGCGTCTCCGGATGAGATCGTCGGCTGGTGTCGGTCTGGAGCACAGAGATGATGGGGTCGGTCGTGAATCCCGAGGGCCTCCCGCGGGTGGCACTAGTGCTGGCCGGCGGCACCATCGGCACCGTGGGATCGTCACGTATCGATCTCGCGACTTATCACGAGACCGGACAGCGGGAATCGGCGGCCGATCTGCTCGCACGCCTTCCCGAACTCGCCTCGATCGCTGCCGTCGAAGCCGTCGAGTTCCGGCGGGGGTCGAGTAACGCGCTCACCGTGGAGGACTGGATTGAACTCCACGAACTCATCGAGTCGCTTCTCAGACGACTCGATGGTGTGGTCCTCGCGCACGGTACAAACACGCTGGAAGAAACGGCCTACTTCCTCGACCTCAGCCTCGCCGATGAACGACCGGTCGTGGTCGTCGGTGCGATGCGGCCGCTGTCAGCGTTGTCCTCGGACGCTCCGTTGAACATCGTCCGCGCGGTACAGGTGGCCGTATCACCGCAGGCCTTCGGACATGGCGTGCTGGTCGCAATGAACGAGCGGATCTTTCTGGCGCGGGACGTCGTCAAGACGTCGAGCCAGTGGCTAGACGCGTTCCGCGCCCCCGATGCCGGCCCTATCGGATTCGTCGACACCACCGGCAAGGTCACGATCGACCGGCAGCGGAGGCGACCGGGGCCGCACTTCGACCTCGAATCGGTCCGCGAACTCCCCCGAGTCGATGTCGTGGTGTCCTACGTCGGGGCGGATGGAGCACTGATCGACGCTGCCGTCGCTGCTGGGGCGCGCGGCATCGTTAGCGCCGGGATGGGTGCCGGTCGTCCGACACCACTGGAGGAGGAGGCCCTCGCCCAAGTTGCCCGGGCGGGCGTGGTTGTGTGTCGGAGCAGCCGGGTCGGGTCAGGGACCGTGGTGCCTACGCCGGGTACGGTTGCGCAGGGGTTCGTCGCTGCACGGGGATTGGTGCCTTGGAAGGCACGCCTGCTCCTGTTGCTCGCGCTGACTCGTACGAGCGATTCCGGAGAGATCCAGCTCCTGTTCGATCAGGCTTGAGCGCTCAGGGGCGATCGTCCCACGCGTCGAGGACGAACTGTGCGGTGGTCACCGGGACCCAGCTGCTCATGGCAGCGAGGGCCACGCGATGGCGCTCCTCCGAATACGACCCGACCGCGTCCTCCACGACCACTGGGAAGTAACCCAGAGCGAACGCATGCTTGGCGCTGAGGTCGACGCCGATGTCCGTCGCTACCCCGCAGAAAACGAGTGATCTGATCCCGAGCGCCGACAGCCGGAGGTGCAGGGGCGTTCCCACGAAGAAGGAGGGAGTGCTCTTGTCGATCACGGTGTCGTGCGAACGCGGACCGAGTTGCGGGAGGTACTCGCGTTCCGGAGACCCCTCCTGCATGAAAGGCCGCAGCTGCGAGGGGTCACTCACCTGCTGTTTCTTCATCATGCGATACAGGCTGCCCGGCGTGACCTGGGCCAGGTCGGGCACGGTGTGCCTGCTCCAGATGACCGGGACGCCTGCCTTGTCGGCCCCATCGAGCAGCCGTTCACTCGCTGCGACGATCTCTTCGAGGTTCGTGGCGTTCCCCCCCAGACCCACCTGGAAGTCCCACATCACCAGCGCGGTCGACCTCGGGTCGACCATGTCGGACAGGTCGCGGGGGATGCGATGCTCACTCATTCTCTGGGTCACCTCTCGTTGTCGGTCGCTGTTGGCGGGAGCGTTCCTCGAAGTACTCGCGCGAAGTTCGCTCCGAGCAGCGCCTCCACGTCGGCCTCGGCGAAGCCCCGTCGCAGGATGGCGTCGACGAGGTTGGGGAGTTCGTCGATCTCGCCGAACCCTTCGAGTTCTTCGACGATGCGAAGAGGGATCTGCTCACGTCCCGAGCGGGGACCGTCGTTGCGGATGAAGTCGCCACCGAAACCGATGTGTTCGATGCCGGCGACCTCCACCATGTGCTCGACGTGGTCTACCAGGCGATCCACGGTGGGACGGGACTCGTCCACGAACGCCGGGAGTGCATGGATGCCCACGACACCGCCCCGCTCGGCGACCGCCCGCAACTGATCGTCCGTGATGTTTCGCGGGTGGTCGAGGACGGCGCGGGCATTAGCGTGACTGACGACCAGGGGATGAGAGGTGACGCGCAGCGCGTGCCAGAAGCCCGCGGGCGCGATGTGGGCGAGGTCGACGAGCATCCCCCACTCTTCCATGTGTCGCAGCACGTCGACGCCGAAACGGGTCAGACCGCCTTCCGTGTCGATCTCGCGGACTCCGTCGGCGAGTTCGTTCCGTAGGTTCCATGCGGGTTGCATCGATCGGACGCCGAGCGCGAACAGAGCTTCGAGTGCGGCCAGGCTTCCCTCCACGGGCCCGCCACCTTCGAGGTGGAGCGCGAAGCGAACGATGCCATCAGGACGTTCGGGGACGTCCTTCGGTGACAACACAAGTTTCGCTGCGCCGCCGGCGTGCTCGAGCGCCTTCATCAGCGCGGAGATGTTCTCTAATGTGGCGAGCAACCGCTTGTCACGTCCGTTGGAGTGGGCGATCGAGTCGCCGCCGACGGCATATACCACGATGTCGACGTGACCGCTCCGCAGCCGCGGGATGATGAGGTCGTTCACGGGATCTTCGTCGCCACCGTTCAAGTGATGGATCTGCTCGTAGCAGTCCCGATGGCCTTCGAGGATCAGGGCTCGCGACAGGAGCCGCTCGGTCCCCGTTGCAGGTGCGGCTGTCACGAACCATCCCGCAGCTCGATCATCCCGCGCATGAGGCAGCGCGCCGTGCGGGAGACGGACACACTGGCCACGCGGGTCCCGTTCTCTTCCGCGGCCACGTCGAGTCCGATCGTCGTGACGCCCTTCGGGTGCCCGATCCGAACCGATCCGGATCCATTCGGACGACTGACGGCGTTCGGGATCGTGCCTTCGAGGGCGGAGGCGGCTGCGGTACACAACGCGCCCGTCATGGCGTAGGCGTGGTGAGCTCGTTGTACCGACATGATGCGGGCAACGATGTCGACTTCGTCACTCCCCACTGTCGTCCCGAGGCTCGTCTCGTAGTCGCAGGGATCGGTGACGATCGCGAGTTTCGGGATGCCGGGCGTTCGGCGGGCAGCCTCCTCCGGGCGGTCGACGAGATCGAGACGTACCGCCGCCGTTCCCCGGATCGTCTCGAGACGGTCGAGGAGGCGCTCGTCTCCGTCGATCCGGGCGGGCAACTCGGTCCCGGTGAGCCCGAGATCCTGCGCCCGGACGAACACGAGTGGACTGGAGACGTCGACGATCGACACGGTCACGTCACCCACGTCCGGCACCGAGAGCGTCTCTGTCGGGGCTCCGGTCGGAAAGTGCCCGTTCTGTCCGGCCGGGTCCAGATACTCGGTGACGATCTCCGAACCGGGCGCGCTGATGCCGGCAATCCGGTAGTCACCGTCGGTGATCGGACCGTCTGGGCCGGTGGGAACGTAGGCCCGGATCCGGGTGCCGGTGTTGAGGTTGAGGAGCGTGAACTCGCTCACCGGGGACGTGGCGGGCACGAGATTCTCCATGATCGCGTACAGCGCAACCGCGCTCGTCATGTTCCCGCAATTACCGCCGTAGTCGACTACCGGATTGCGCGGATCGACCTGGGCGAAAAGGTAGGCGATGTCGCGCGGACCCGAGTCGTGGCTGACCATCATCACTTTGCTGGTCGTGGATGTGTTCCCGCCGAATCCATCCATCTGCCCAGGATCGTTAGACCCCATGAGGGAGATCAGAAATCGGTCACGCTCCGGACCCTCGGGCGGGACAGACTCCAACGGGAGGAGGACTCCCCGGCTGGTGCCTCCTCTCATGATCGACGCAGGGATCGACCTCCTTCTCGGAGCTGCCTGTGTCGTCATGGAGATCCGCTCCCGGTGTGCTGCCATACGGAGATGATCTCGTCGCTCGTCAGCACTGGAATCCACGTCCGGAGTGCAGCGAGCCCAATCTCCTGTTGCTCGTCTGTGTACGAGCCGACCGCGTCCTCGATCACCACCGGGACATAGCCGAGTGCGAGGGCGTGCTTGGCGGTCAGGTCGACTCCGATCTCGGTGGCCACACCAGCGAGCACGACCGAGCGAGTACTCGCTGCGAACAGTCGTTGCTGGAGGGCGGTTCCCACGAAGAAGGACGGAGTGCTCTTGTCGATCACAGTGTCGTGGGGCCTGGGCGAGACCTCGGTGAGGAACTCTCGCTCTGGCGATCCCGGCTGCATGAACGGTTTGAGTTCACGGGCGGAGGCCACCCCTTGCTTCTGGGCCTGAAACAACTGCATTCCGGGGGTGGTGGACTCGACGGGCGGCAGCGTGTGACGACTCCATATGACGGGGATTCCGGCAGCATCCGCAGCAGCGAGAAGCCGGTCGCTAGCCGCCAGAAGTCGGTCGAGGTGCAGGGCCCTTCCGGCGAGTCCCACCTGGAAATCCCACATCAGCAACGCGGTCGATGAGGGTACGGTGAACTCGCGTACATACGGTAATGCGGCTCTAATGTCGGGCCTCCTTAGGGCGGTGCGGCCATGTCTCTCGGCACGATGTTGCGTTCGAGGGGACGGGATGCAACCAGCATCGCGGTCGCGGCCGCAACTGCCGCGAAGCCCGAGACCGCCCACGCCGCAGCATACGACACCGTCTCGACGATCCCGCCGAAGACGAGTGGGCCGAGGGTGCCGCCTGCGTGACCGATGGTGGCGACAATTCCGGTAGCCGTTCCCGGCGCCGTCGGGTACGCCCGCATCAGGGAGTACCAGAAGATGCCGTTGACCCCCCACACTCCAGCCATGCCGATCAGCACGCCAGCGGCCATCAAGTCGGGGCGCCCGGTTGCAAGGAGGGCCTGTCCAGTCGCCCCAATGATAAGAAGCAAGGCACAAAGGCGGAGATGGCCGACCGGGATCCTGTCGGAGGCGACTCCTGAGAAGAACCTCACTGCGATGGCGGCGAGACCCGCCACCGCGAGCATCGTTCCCGCGATGCTGGCGTTTGTTCCCGCTCTGACCGCCGCGTCGACGTAGAACGCCGGCATCGCAGAACTCGCGAAGTTGCTGATCCCGAAAGCGATCGCCATCACCAGAATCAACGTCCGGTGGTCGACGGGCGGCGGCTTGGGCCGTTCCCGCGCGGCCCGTCGAGCCTCAGGAGAACGGCGACCGATGGCGGCGAGCACCGCGATCGACAACGCGCATCCGAGCCAGAAAGCGTATCGCCAACCGACGGTGAGGGCGATGAGGGGCACGCTCAGCCCTGCCAGCACGCTCGCAGCCGGGAGGGAGGATTGCTTGATGCCGAAGCCGAGACCTCGGCGTCCGAGCGGGACCGAGTTCACGATGAGGCGATTGGTCGCCGGTAAGGCGATAGCGATACCCGTGCCACCGATGATCATCCACGTCAGCAGCCAGGGGTAGCTTTCGGACAGTGCGACGCCGGCACAGCTGACGGCACTCACGATCGTCGCGAGCCGCAGCGATACCGTTGCACCGAGGCGGTCGGTCGCCTTTCCCCATAGAAACGTCGTTCCAGAGCTCGTGCCCCGGAATGCAGCGATCACCAAGCCGAGCGCGGCGGCACCGAATCCCAGCTCACTCGTCATCTGGACAGCGAGCGCGCCGGTCAGCATCATCGGGAATGCGCAGACGATCGTCGCCGTGCTCGCCAGGGTGATGGCTCTGACAGGTTTCATTCTGCTCGTCGCGTCTTCACACCGTGCCTCCGGCGCGTGTTATCCGAGTTCCCTACGCTCGTTCGCTGGAGCGAACCTAGCGTAGGGCGCGTCAATGTCCGACAATCCAGTCTGAGAGAAGGACTATCGAATGCGGCCGGAAGGCGATGTCCTGGTCGTCGGGCCTGGCAACGCGGGTCTGTGTGTGGCCCTCACGTTCACATTCGGAGGGCTCCGGATCGACGTCAACGGCCAGGTCATCAGAACCGAAGCCAGCGTAATGCCCGGTCTCTACGCCTGCGGAGAACTGGTCGGTGGGATCTTCTACTTCAATTACCCGGGTGGCTCGGGCCTGACATCAGCTCCGTCTTCGGTCGGCTCGCTGGCAGCTCAGCTGGAGGGACAGCAGTCGCCCAACGAGGTTGAAACGACTGCTGCCGCCGCCACCGCGCAGGAGACCGCCTCGATCGCGATGGCCGTGAGTGTGCGGTCCTCCTCGGTCACCACCACGATCGTACGGATCGCAATTTCGCCATGTCTCCGTTTCCTTCCCGGCCACGCGCCGAGTCCGGCGAGGCCTCGCGTTCGGTCTCACCGTCCCAGAGAGCGGTCCACCATCTCGTTCGTGATCATCGAGATGCCCAGGTTTGGTGCATCTCGGGGGTCCATGCCATCGCTCGCCGCCATGTATTTCTTGATAGTTCGGAGCGTGCGCGAGCCGTGGCCCGCCACCTCGGCCGCCAGGGCGTCCACCATACCGTCCAGGTCGACCCTGGCGATGGCGCGGGTGGCGAGCCCCATCGCGACCGCCTCGAGGCCGTCGATCTCACGCCCGGTCAGGATCAGGTCGAAGAGCACCGGGCGGGACAAGACGTAGCGGTAGTGGCTGAGCACGATCGTGGGGGGTATCCCGTGATGGACTTCGGGAAAGGACAATCGAGCATCCTCGGCGACGAGGACGAAGTCACAGCGACCGGCGAGTGAGAGGGCGGCGCCACGTGCACGACCCTGCATCTTGGCGATGGTCACGGCGGGATACCGTTGCACCAACTCGTTGAGCCGTTGGATGCGGGAGAACTCGGTGAGAAGGGATGAGGGTGTCGGTGGGCTGCTGCTCGTCGGCTCTCGACCGAGGGAGAAGTCCTCGCCGGCGCCTGCGAGAATCACGACGTCCGCCGGCTCATCTCCCTCCTGGAGCGTGGTGAGGGCACGTGTCAGCGCATCCACCGTGACCACGTCGAGCTTGTTCTCGGCATCCGGTCGGTCAATCGTCACCGTCGCGACCACACCTGAACGATCGATCCGAACGGTCATCACGGCTCCTCTGGGCTGCTTCGGCGGCGGAGGATAACCGCGGCGAGTCGGCCTCCCGTGGGGTTCAGAAATATCCTTCGAGTCTGTCCGAAGGCTCGATGTCATCCTCCAGGGGGGGTCGCCTGCGCGAACGTGTTCGTGAAGAATGCCTGCGCCGCCGCGGAGAGGGCCTCGACGATTTGGTCGTCGTCCCAACCGTGAACTTGCGCTCGACCGATGTCCCGCTGGGACACCTCGCCACCGTCGAGTGCCGCACAGCGCACGAGCAGGACCAGTGCGTGTTCGCGATCGTCCATCCCCTCGGCCGGCTCGCCGCGTCGCATCAGTTCCACGTCCTCGCGGGCGTACCCGCACTCGTTGACCAGGAATCGCAAATGGCCGCCCATGCAATAGAACACCGCCGCTGCTCCGAGGCTGCCACGAATAGAAGTTCCTTGAGGCGACGATCGGGCCGGCCGGTCCCGAAGATCGGGTGATAGAGGCGGTCCATCGCTTCGGATGCAGCGGCTGACCATCCGAGCATCCGCCGCAGGAGACTCGGCCGACCGTGATCGGCGGCGAAGTGCTCGACGTGTCGGCGGACATCGTCGGGGAGGTCCTCCATCTCGGGGTAGGGAAGGAAGCGCCATTACGAACCGTCCGTTGCAGGCGAATCCATATAATCGACTTCGAGGCCCAGTGCATCGGCGTACCCGTTCATCCATCCGGAAAGACTCACAACGGTGAGGACCTCGACGATCGTCAGCTCGTCGCAGTCGGCTGTCTGAAGAGCGTCTACGTCGCTCGCCACCGTCCGGAATGGCGTAGCTGCCACCTTGCGGGCGAAGGCCAGCAAGGCACGCTCCGCGGGGGACTGGTACTCCAGATCCTCACCCCGTCCCAGGGCGTCCACCTCGGACGGGGCCATCCCGGCATGCTCTGTCAGCCAGCGCCGTGTGCGGCGAGCGCGTACTCGCACCGGCGGACACCTGAGCACGCCACAGAGACTTGCTCCTTCAGTTCCCTGCGGAGCCCTCCTCGGTTCGTGATGACCTCGTACATGCCGTCCGCGGCGCGGAGTGCGGCCGGGAACCGAACCAGCAGTCGCCCGGAGTTCGTCGAAGTGGGCGTGGCGCTCGGGTCCGCTTTCGTAGTCGGAGCGGAGTGCGGGGTCGATGGAGTCGAGGTCCGGGCGTGAGATCAGCGCCATGGGTCATCCATGAGGTCGATCACCTCTCGTTCGGACTTGCCCGTTCCCTCCGCGACGTGCCCGTTCGCTCAAGTGCGGTCCCGTCGAGCGGTGAGGGCGGCTTCCAGGAGAGTCAGGTCGACGAAGCTGCCGAGGTCCTCCGGAGCACTGTCGGTGCCGTACCGCGATCGAGAGCGAGGACGGTGTCTACTCCGTCCGGGAGAAGCCGCGCATCCGGAGTGAGGCCCGACTCAGGCGAGAGCACGCTGTTCAATACCGGCCGGACGGCAGCGGGGTCGATGTCCATCCGGCTCATCAACAAGTCGGTCACAGCGGGGCGATTGGAAGGGTCGAGCACCCAGCCGAGCCCATCGAGGTATCCGTCGATGAAGGCACGGACGGCGGCGGGACGCTCGAGCACAGTCCGGCGAGCGGCCACCACACCTCCCTGGTAGCTGGTGAAGAGGCAAGAGGAGGAGTCGAGGATCCGGAATCCCGCTGTCGTGGCGAGACTCGTGAACGGCTCGATCGTCAGGGTGGCCGCATGTATGCCGGCCCGCACCGCTTGCCAGCGCTGCGGGGTGGCGCCGACGGGTACGAACTCGCACCGACTGCGGTCGACCCCCGCCCGCTCGAGCATCTCATACAGGACGAAAACGAATCCCGTTCCGAGCGCATCGAGCGCGATCGACCTTCCCATGAGTTGTGCGTGCTCATCGACCGAAGGATCCACGACGAGGCTCAGTTCGAGCTGTGTCGCACCCATGATCACGACGTACTCGGGATCGACGTCATCCCCGGCAGCTCCCTGATCCGGCGAGTAGGCGACCACGTTGTCGAAAGCGGTGAAAGCGATTCCGAACTCACCGGCCGCGACGCGTTCCGCTTGAGTGATGGAGCTGCTGGTCAATTCCAGCGAAACCACGTCCACGCCGAAACTCCGGAACGAGTCACGCTCCATGGCCGCGAATGTCGGAAGATTCGATGCACCCGGAAAGGCGATGATCCGAAGCGGGTCCACGGTCATCAGGGGCATCTGAAGGTGTGATCGGCTTTCACGGGAAGGCGAGTCCGCCATTGGCGACGAGTGCCTGACCCGTCATGAATTCAGCGTCGTCGGAGCAGAGGAACAGCACTGCTCCCGCGAAGTCGTCCATGGTCGCGGGTCGGGGGAGCGCCTGGTGTTGTGCCAGGTCCTGGAACATCGATCCGGACACCGACGGGCGATCGATCTCAGTTTCCACGGCGCCCGGCCAGAACAGGTGCGAGGTGACGTTGTACGGGCCGAGCTCGCGGGACATGGAGCGCGTCATGGCGATCATCGCTGACTTCGACGTGATGTAGTGCAGGTAGTTCGGGCGCCCGGTTAGGACGGTCGTGGACGACACGTTCACGATTCTTCCCCAGCGGGCCCCCATCATGGCGGGCGCCACCGCTCGAGCGCAGAGGAAGGCGCCTGTGACGTTGATCCGCATTGCGGACTCCCACTCCTCCACTGGCAATTCCCAGAACGGTGCCATCGTGATCCGGGAGAACAGCGCGGCATTGTTGATCAAACAGTCGATTCGCCCGAAGGTGGCGAGGGTCCGCTCCGCCATGACGATCGTCGATGCCTCGTCGGCGACGTCCGTCTCGATCGCGAGCGCACGCCCCCCCTCCGCCTCGATCTCGGCCGCAACCGTGCGTGCGCTCTCACCGTTGATTTCCGCGATCACGGGGATGGCTCCCTGTGCGGCAAAGGCGTGGGCGTATACTCGGCCGAGCCCTTGTCCACCGCCGGTGATGATCACCACCCGCTCACGAAGACTCGGATAGATCGCTGTCGGCACGGCTGGATTCCTGCTGTCGATGTCCGGCCAACATAGCGAGACGGGGTGGTGGGCGCCCGTCCACACAGACCGCTTTGTCGATACCTCACTCGGTCGGTTTTTCGCTCAGCCTTCATCCACGAAGACGCTGCCACCGGTGGCGATGCCATCGGGTGCCGCCCCGAGGCGGAGCACGCGGGCGGGTTCGTCACCGACGATACGGAACCCGTGGACGACATCGCTGCGGAACACCATAAGCCCGTTTGGCCGCACCTCGTGCTCCTCATCGCCGATCCGAGCGATCGCCCGGCCGTCGATCAAAAAATAGGCGTGATCAGCTGTCAATCCTTCGTGGTAGTGAGGATCGATCCCACCTCCGGGCTCAATCAAGTTGAGGGTGACGAGCAGACATTGCGTTCCCTGATCGGGACCAGATACGAACCGATGTGCTCTGATGCCAGGGTGCCCATTGATGCCCTGACGGCCGACCGTATCTTCGAGGTTCACGACTCGGTTCCATAGTCCAGGCTGGATGGTCACGGTCTCTTCTCCTTTCCTCGGCGCTGATCATTCATGAGTGACAGCACTGGATGATTGCACCTCGGCTGGAGTGCGAACTCGCGGCGTCGGTCCAGCGTGTGATTAACCGGAGTGGCCGTGACTACATTCGACATCTCGTTTGCGTTTCGAGACTCAGCTTGGCTCACCGCCCTCGTGGTGGGCATCAGCGCAGCTCGGAACTCCGCGTTCATCTTCTGTGCAGGGTTTCCGGTACGGCACGCCACAGCAGAAGGGCACCACCAGCCCCAACGCCTGCGACCACCGCCGGGGGCCAGCCCCAATCCGGTGATCGACGCCGTCAATGCCACCAGTAATGGTCCGCTTGCGGTGCCGAGGGCGGTGATCATGCGTCACAGGCCGAGGAACACACTTCGTCCACTGCTCGGAGAGAGATCTGAACTCAACGTCATGTTTATCCCCGGTGCTCATCCCATTTGCGAACCCGAGGACTGCTGCAACGGCGCCAAGGGTCAGGGCGTCGGATGTCGGGGGTATCGTGGCCATGCCGAGCGACATCAACGTCAAGGCTGGGATCGCTGCCCACTTGCGTCCCCGTCGGTCCATCAATCTCCCGACCGGGTAGAACATCAGGCCTCCATCGCGGCGGACAACGAGAACGGCAAGGCCACTGGCTCGCCTGGAGGCCGACGTAGCTCTCCCAGAGTGATATCACCGCTTGACGGGAACTTCGGACGACCTGGATGGCAACGACCGCGATCGCCGCCGTTGCGAACGTCTCGCGATGGTCGCGGATTACACTGCCAAGCGTTGGTCACTCCGTCTCCAGCGGAGCCTTCACACTGGGTCGATCGGATCTAAAGGTGATCGACCCGAACTGTCCGACTCTTCACGCTGCTGGGTCCGCGCATTCCGTGAACGAAGACGCATGCCCGCCGTGCACGTGGTCCTCGTCTGCGTCGTAGTCGTCGGGTCTTGACGGTCCCAGGCGAGTCTTCGGTGGTCTTCGTCAGCGTGGACACGACTTCTCCTCGAACGAGTAGCGTTGTCCGACAATTAGCGGGTATACCCGGAGGGCCAGGATGACCATCACCGAGGAACTCGTCGCGCATGTGCGCGGGTTGGGTTTCGAGGGTCTCACCCCGGAAGCGCTGGAGACCGCGCGCGATGTGTTTCTCGACGGTGTCGCCGTCATGTTGGCCGGCGCGACGGAACCCCTCGGGCTCGGGAGGATCATTCGGGACTATGCGCGCGACATGGCGGGAGCGCCGCAGGCGTCGGTCATCGCGGGAGGGTTCAAGACGTCGATGACGGAGGCTGCGTTCGCCAACGGGACCATGGCGCACGCCCTCGACTTCGACAACTGCTGGTACCCGCTCAATCATCCAACCTCACCAACGCTTCCGGTGATCTTTGCGATCGCCGAGCACCACGGATCGAACGGACGCGAGTGTGTGACCGCGCTGGTGGTGGCGTTCGAGGTGCAGGCTCGGTTGCGACTGGCCAGCACCGGGCTGCATACCGGCAGGGGGTTCCACAAACCCGGCACGACCGGGCTCATGGGTGCGGTGGCGGCCGCAGTCAGACTGTTGGATCTCGACGAAGAGCAGTCGCTGATGGCCTTCGGTATCGCGGGCTCGAGGCTCGGCAGCCTCAGCTTGAACACGGGAACGATGACCAAGGCGACGCATTCCGGCAACGCCGCCCGCATGGGGCTGGAATCGGGATTGCTCGCGGCTCGCGGTTGGACCGGCGCGCGTGATGTCTTTGGTCCTGGCGGCTACTTCGACACGCTTCTCGGGGCCGAGCAGGAACCCGGGTTGCTCGTCCGGGACTTCGCCAACCCGCTGTGGATGGTGACTCCGGGAGTCGGGTTCAAGAAGTACCCGTCGAACTACTTCACCCATCGCCCGATCGACGCCGCCCTCGCGATCCGATCGCGTGCGGAGTTCGATACAAATGACGTGGCGTCGGTGACGATCCGGTTTCCCGAGTTGCACTACGTGGATCGTCCAAACCCGGCGACGGGACTCGACGGGAAGTTCTCCCTCCAGTACGCGACTGCCGTGGCCCTGGTCGATGGCAAGGTGACGATCGACTCGTTCACGGACCAGAGGCGGTTTGCAGACGACATCGAAGCCATGCTCCCGAGGATGACCATCGAGTTCGACCCTTCGATCTCCAAGGAGTTCCTCGACCTTCATACCGAGGTCGTGGTCCGTCTCACCGACGGGACCGAACTCTCAGAGCGCATCGACGCGCTGACGGGCATGCCAGGCGTGCCGCTTACCGAGGAGCAACGCACCACGAAGTACTTCGAATGCGCGACCCGGGTGCTCGACGAGGAGCGAGCGGGTCAACTCGCGGACCTCCTTCGTCGGGTCGACGAGCTGTCTGACCTGCGGGGCGTGATGGACCTCGCTCGCGGTGACGGGAGGTCAGATCCGTGACCGGTACACAGACCTTCGGGCCGGACGCCGTGCTGCCGTGGAATCCGCGCGTCGTGGACCTCGCCCACGAGATGTTCGTGGGTATGCCCGCCTCACCGAGTCATCCCCCGTTCCAATTGACGCTCGGACGCCGTCACGGCGATGTGATACGCGCCGATGGTGGCTCTGCCGCCAACGAGCTGATCGTGACGGGGGGACACGTGGGCACGCATGTCGACGCGATCGGGCACGTGTCCCAGGACGGGAAGGTGTTCGGCGGTGAGGACGCCGGCGCGATACAGAGCAACTCCGGTCTGTCTCGACTCGGAATAGACGACTTCGAGCCGATGGTCGGTCGCGGTGTGATGCTCGACGTTGCATCGGTTCACGACACCGAAGTTCTCGACGCTGGGTACGAGGTGACCGCCGACGATCTCGCCGAGGCGGAGAAGATGGCCGGCGCCGAAGTTCGTCCCGGCGACGCCGTGCTCGTTCGCACCGGGTGGTCGATGCATTGGCCGAAACCGCACTTCGTCGACAGCGAGCATGGAGCACCCGGGCCGGGCGTCGATGCAGCTCGATGGCTTGCAGATCGGCGGGTTCGCGTCGTGGGCGGCGAGACCATTGCCCTCGAGGTCATACGCCCCGGAGCCGGACACTCGACGTTGCCGGTCCACCGGGTGTTCCTGGTTCGGTCCGGCATCAACATCATCGAGGTCATGAACCTTCGTACGCTGGCGGCGAGCGGAGCATCCGAGTTCGGCTTCGTCTTGGCGCCGCTCAAGATCAGGGGGGCCACGGGCTCGCCTGTCCGTCCCCTCGCCCTTCTCCCGAGATGACCAGTTTCGGTCCGCTGCACGGCATCAGAGTCCTCGACGTGTCGACGATCATCGCCGGTCCGCTGGCTTGTCAGATCCTGGGGGATTTTGGAGCCGACGTGGTCAAGATCGAGCATCCTGCTGTGGGCGACGGACTGCGGAGCCATGGACACGCCAAGGATGGTGTCCCGCTGTGGTGGAAGATGATGGCTCGCAACAAGCGGACCGTCGGTCTCTATCTCGGCGACCCTGACGGCGCTTCCGTGTTCCTCGACCTGGTGTCCACAGCCGATGTCGTCGTCGAGAACTTCCGGCCTGGCAAGTTGGAGGCCTGGGGGCTCGGATACGAGCGGTTGAGTGAGCAGAACCCCGGATTGATCCTGGCGCGTGTGACCGGATTCGGGCAGACCGGACCGTATCGGGACCGGCCCGGGTTCGGGACGCTGGCCGAGGCGATGAGCGGGTTCGCCGAGATCACCGGAGAGCCCGACGGTCCACCGACGCTCCCACCGTTCGGACTGGCCGACAGCATCGCTGCATTTGCTGCGGTCTCGGCAGTGACGATGGCGCTCTACCACCGCGAGGTCGCAGGCGGAAGGGGCCAGGTCATCGATCTCAACATCCTCGAGCCGCTGATGACCGTCCTGGGCCCGCAGCCGATCTGGTACGACCAACTCAGGTACATCCAGCGTCGTATCGGAAACGGCTCGGTCAACAACGCGCCACGCAACACCTATCGAACAAAGGACGGTCGATGGGTAGCGGTATCCACCAGTGCCTCGAGCGTCGCCGAGCGCGTGCTGCGATTGGTGGGGCATCCGGAGGTGGTCGACGAGCCGTGGTTCCGAACCGGATGGGGACGCGCCGAGCATGCTGTCGAACTCGACCAGTACGTGGGCGAGTGGATCGGCTCGCGTGATCGCGAGGAGGTGGTGGCTGCCTTCACCGAAGCAGATGCCGCCGTCGCTCCCGTTTACAATGTCGCTGAGCTGATGGGCGACGTCCACGTGCGCGAAACGGGGATGATCGCCGAGGTCGAAGACGAGGATCTCGGTCGTGTCCGGATGCAGAATGTCCTCTATCGGATGTCGGAAACGCCCGGTTCCATTCGATGGACGGGACGTAGTCTGGGGGCCGATACGGACGCCGTTCTGGGCGGAGAACTGGGAATCAGCGACGAGCGCCTCCAGTCGCTCCGGGAGCGAGGCGTCATTGCCTGAGCGCCTACTCCTCCGGAGCTATCTCTTCGCCCCGGGTTCCGACGAACACAAGATGCGCAAGGCCCTGTCGTCCGGAGCGGACGCGGTGGTATTCGACCTCGAGGACGCCGTTGCTCCGGCCGACAAGGTGCGCGCGAGAGCGGCCGTGGGCCGTCTGATCGAGGATCTCGATGGCGCGTCAGCCGCCGAGATCCATGTCCGTGTGAACCGAAATCGCGATGCCTACGATCCTGCCGACCTCTCCGCAGTGCTCGTTCCGGGTCTCGCCGCGCTTCGGTTGCCCAAGTGCGAATCCGCCTCCGACGTCAGGGCGGTAGAGGTGATGCTCGACGACCTCGAACCGGAGCGCGGGATCGGGCGCGGGACGGTGCGTCTGTTTTGCACGATTGAGTCTGCTGGCGGCGTGATCGCGGCGTCCGAGATCGCTGGAGCGGGCCGCAGGGTTGCTGCCCTCGTGTTCGGGCCTGCGGATTTTGCTGCATCGATCAGCGTATCCGATCCTCCATTCGAGGCGACCCTGCTGGCTCGGTCCACACTCGTCCTCGCTTCCGCCGCCGCAGGGGTGGCACCCCCCGTCGATGGCGCATTCCTCGATGTCACCGACCTCGAAGGACTGCGCGCCCACTGTCACCGAGTTCGGGGGCTCGGCTTCATGGGGAAGTCTGCGATACACCCGAGACAGGTCGAGGTCCTCCACGATGTCTTTACACCGTCAACCGAGGAGGTGGAACGCGCCCGACGCGTGATCGCTACGACTAAGGGGGGAAACAACACTGGTGTCGTCGATGGCGGCTTCGTCGATCCGCCGGTGATCGCCCAGGCCCGAGCCGTCGTGGATCTGGCCAGACGTCTCGATTCGAAAGGTGAATGACGTGACCGACCCGCCGACCGAACTGACGATGGTTCAGCAACTCGCCGCATTTGCGGTGTCCTGCCGTCGCGAAGGAATCCCCGAAGCCGTCGAGCGGAGCGTTCGCCGGCGCGTCGCGGACACACTCGGTGTGAGCATCGCGGCTCAGGAGCTGGACACCAGCCGCGCTGCCGTCGCGTATGTGCTCGACCAGGGAGGGCGCGAGGATGCGCACGTCATCGGGGAGGACACCCGGGTGCCAGCGGCACAGGCGGCGTTTGCGAATGGTGTTCTCGCCCACTCGCTTGATTACGACGACACCCACTTGCCCTCCGTCCTGCATCCGAGCGCGAGCGTCATACCCGCCGCGCTCGCTGTCGCCGAGGCCACCGGTTGCGACGGCGACGCGCTCGTTTCGGGGATCGCGGCTGGCCTCGAGATCTGTGTCAGGCTCGGAATGGCCGGCTTCGAGCCGAGCACGCGCAACTCCGTGTTCTTCGAGTACGGCCAACATGCCACCTCGATCTGCGGAGCGATCGGGGCCGCCGCGGCCGCTGCGACTCTGCTCGATCTCGATGAAGCAGGGATCGGACATGCGATGGGAATCGCCGTGAGCTTCGCCGGGGGTGTGATCGAAGGCAACCGGACGGGTGGAACGGTCAAGCGAACTCACTGTGGTTGGGCTGCACTTGGCGGCGTCACCGCAGCGCAGCTTGCCGCTCGAGGTTTCACCGGGCCGCCCACCGCGTTGGAGGGAAAGTTCGGATTCTTCGCGGCCTTCCTCAAGGGCCGATATGACCCTGATTGGGTCACGCGTGGACTCGGTGAGGAATGGGAAGTTCCGGGGATCTTCTTCAAGCCATATCCTGCCAACCACTTCACGCACGCCGGTATCGATGCAGCGATTCGGATGAGAGCCGCCGGACTCCGACCGGACGACGTCGAATCCATCGAGCTGGGGATCGCGAGTCACACCGTCAGAAGCATCGGCGAGCCTCTCGCGGTGAAGCAACGCCCCACGACCGGGTATCAAGGACAGTTCAGTGGTCCCTACACAGTGGTAGCCGCGCTCATGGGTGGCGGAGGCCTCGGGCTGGGCTTGGGTGACTTCGACGACGCACTCGTCAACGACCCGGTGCGTAGGGAACTCATGGCCAAGGTCACGGTGGTCGCCGATCCCACCTGCGATGAGATATTCCCGTACCAGTTCCCCGCCATCCTGCGTGTGACGACGAAAGACGGTCGTCGCCTCGAAGAGCAGGTCCTGACGAGCCGGGGCGGTCCCGACCGGCCGCTCAGTGACGCCGAGCTTCGTCGCAAGCTGGAAGACAACATCCGCCGTTTCGTCACACCAGACGGGCTCGAGCACCTGTGCTCGATCCTCGAACAGCCCGAGGTGATCGACGATCCCGTTGCCCTGATACGGTCCACCCGTGGGTCATCGCCCCACGCCGCCCGATGAGGTTTCGAGGCTGGTCGGGGGCCTGCGGTGCGCGCCGATACACGATCCTGATGGAGTCGGTGGCCGCCATGTGTGCGAGACGCCTAGTCCGAACCCCTTCGGTCGCGACCCGACTCGTATCGATGGATGGCAGTCCAGACGTTCATCGGACCGGCTGGGCTGGAGGCAGCCCGAGTCGCAGCCGAGAGGGGACATGAGGTGATGGTGCTGGAGGCAGCCACCGAAGCCGGCGGGCAGGTGGGACTTGCCCGCCGCCCGCCGGGCCGAGGTCGGCATCATCACCGACCAGCTCGTCGCCGACCTCCTCCGGCTCAAGGTGGAGATCAGATGCGGTGTGACCGCCGAGTCCGAGTTGGTGCTGGGTCTCGAACCCGACTCGGTGGTGGTTGCCAACGGATCTCACCCGCGGGTCCCGGATCTCGACGACGGCAACGACCGCTTGGTGTCGACCCGCGACGTGTACCAGTCCGGTGTAATCGTTAGCAACCCAGTCGTCCTCTTCGACACCCAGGGAGAGGTAGAGGGTCTGGCGACCGCCGACTGGTTCACACGCCACGTGATCCACCAGCGACTCGTCGATCAGGGCATTCCCATCCGGACCACGGAGGCCGTTGAGGCGTTCGCCGCTGAGGGTATCGTCGTCCGGAACTTAATGAGCGGTCGGAGGGAGACCATCGAGAGGATCGGCACCGTGGTGTCCGCTTGCGGCGGTCGGGCCCGGGACCGCCTCTACCGAGAGCTTCTGGCATCGGGCATCCCACGCTCAAGGTGCACCTCGTCGCCGACGCCCTCGCCCCAAGACGCATCGAGTCAGCCGTCCATGACGGCCACGTTGCCGGTCGGGCGGTGCGATTCACACGCCCCCACTATGCAGGGACTTCCTCCAGTTCGCCCGGACAGGAATATGGTGGCGATGGTCATCTACGCAGCCAGCATCAAGCTTCGCGCGGGTCGCGCCAGCCCGACACCGAGAATGCCGACGTTGTCAAGCCCCCTCCTGCCGACCTTCAGGCCGAGGCATGAACGCCTCGAACGGACTGCAGGTGGCAATCGACGGCACCAAGGTCCCTCGTACTCGGGTCTCCTCGCACGAATTCTACGACGTCCCGTGACCACCAATTAGAGCCAACCATCAGGATGTGACCTCTGACGATCCCGATCACAGAGGGTCGGGGCCGTCGCGCATCTAGGCTCCGCTCGCGATGTTCGACGAGCTGTCCGATGGTGCCTTCCGGCGTCGCTTCGAGTCGTTGGATCTCAACATCGGTGGTGATGGCCGAGCACGGCGTGGTGGTCATCGATACTCTAGCCACCCATGTGGGCCATGTGGGCCATGTGGGCCCGATCCGATCGGTCATCCTCCCGATCAGGGGAGATCCGACCATCATCACTACGTAGATGGGCGCGAGTAGGAGGCCAGCGGCCATCGGTGTCTGACCGAGGGTCGTCTGGAGCGTCACGGCGAGGAAGAAGACGGCGCCCCAGGAGGTCATGCAGGCCAGCAGCCAGGTGAAGTTGCCGCCCAGGAATACTCGGCGTCGGAGGAGACGGAGCGGCAGCAGGGGATCGATGGCTCGGCGTTTGTTACGGGTAAAGGCCACCCAGCGAGCGCGGCGACCGCGACGCTGGCCATGGGTATGGGTGCGATGGGGTCGATTGCACCTGTGATGAGGGCGACACTCAGAGAGCCGTGACGAAGGCGAAGACGGCTCCGGACAGGTTGGGTCGGCGTTCCGTAGTACGAGGCGTCTCCGGCGCCAGCCGACGGGTCACCACACGTGCCACCGCCGGCAAGGCCAGCGGTACCACCTGGGAGTCTGATGTGGACGAAATGTGGGCGCGACCCGGTTTCAGCGCTGAGGACCCGCTCTAGGGAATCTCGGGTTCTCCTGCCCGGACAAAGCCGAAGCTGTGAAGTCGAAGTTGTGAAGACACCTGGGACTATCCCCGAAAGCCTGCGGCCTCGACGGACAGACCCCATACGAACGGCTAAGACAGAAGACCGCCCAGAGTCCGCCGGTATAACCCACCACCGTCAGTTGCACAGGCTTTCACCATTCCTGATGTGGTCTGTCAAGTCTCGGTACCCGGGCGACACTCTGGCTCCGGTACCTGCACGACACTTCCCCGCGGGTTTAGCTGGCAGCGTTGATCCGGTCGGGTTTGCCTCCGGGGTTGGCGAAAGCTCCGTGAGCTTTGACCGGGTCGTGTTTGACTGGGTGGACTCGGAGCAGCTTGCCGTTCTGTGAGATCTCCACGGTGTCACCGACAACCCGTACTTCGACCTGCTCCCGACGGTGGGAGTTGCCCACCCGATAGGTGGCAGCGGCGAAGCTGATGTTCCCCGAGGAGTCCACCTTTCGGATCACCGGATGACCGATTGTCGGGGGTCGCACTGGCCGGGCTCGAGGCTGACGTCGCCACGCCTCGGGTTCGGCCTCAGGAGGGTGACGGACAGCGTGGGTGGCGACCAGCACTCCCCGGTGGGAGATCTCGACCAGACCATCGGAGGTGACCACCACGTCGACGGTCTCACCGGCCAGCCACCGGCCCACGTGATAGCCGAAGGTGGCCAGACTGATCCGACCGCCCTGGCCCACCCGGCGAGTCACCCGACGTTCCCCGACCTCGACCACCGCAGGCTCATCCTGTTCACCTTCACCAATGACCACCTCGAACGGCTCAGTCACGGCCAGTTCGAAGCGTCGGATGGGCGGCACACCGCCGATCCCCTGATGCGGCCGCACGGTGTTGTATTCGACCACCCACCCATCGATCGCCGTCTGCGCCTCCTCGGTCGTCTCGAAGGTCCTGCCGGCCAGGAAATCCTTCTTCATGCTCTTGTGAAACCGTTCCACCTTCCCCGTCGTGGTCGGCGACCGAGGCGCTGTCAGCAGATGTCGGATCCCGTTCTCCCGACAGATCCGGTCAAACAACACCTCGCCTTTACCCGGTCCGAACCGGCCGGTGAACACCTTCCCGTTGTCAGTCAGGATCTGATCGGGAATCCCATGACGGGCCATCGCCTCCGCCAGGGCCTCACACACCGGTTTCGCCGTAGCTCTTCTCACCACCATCGCCGAAACACAGAACCTCGAGTGGTCATCGACCCCGGTCACCACCTTCAACTCGGTGCCATCAGTCAGAAACACCCCACCCATGATGTCCATCTGCCACAACTCCATCGACCGAGCCCGTTCCCACCGCTTGTAATCAGACCGGCGACGTCGCCTCTGCTGCGGGTCGATGAGCCGGTGACGGACCAGAGCCCGATACACCGCCGAACGAGACGGCAACGGCACCACCCCCTCCCGGTCAAGGTGATAGACGATCGTGCGAGGACCCCAACCCGGATGAGCCCTCCGCATCTCCACGATCCGCGCCTCCACCTCCACCGGCGTCTGATGCGGACACGACTCCGGCTTCGAACTCCGATCCACCAGACCAGCCAGACCCTGATCGGCGTAGCGGCGCAGCCACCCATGCACCGTCTGCCGAGCAACCCCATACCGACGGGCCACGTCCGTCACCGCCGCTCCCCCGAGGACCTCCAACACCGCCTGATACCGCTGCTCCACCACACCCAACTCCACCAACAAGAGAAGACCTCCTCACGACAATCAGAGGAGGATGGAACCAGGAGGTGTCACCCACGTACCGGAGCCACTGTCGCTCACCTACCGGAGCCGCGTCCACAAACTGTCGCCCACCTACCGGAGCCACAGTGTCCATCATGAACCGAAGCCACAATTCCGGCTGCCGCCGGTATGCACGAAATGCGGACGCGCCAAAATCTGCCAGATCTCCCCAGCGCCCGATTTCGCCAAC
>Ga0326597_10003426_pt1 | contig 22893 bp, 24 predicted proteins | sample RVTome_12_FD_203789 | JGI IMG/M metagenome (GOLD analysis project Ga0326597, IMG submission 203789) | Soil microbial communities from uranium-contaminated site in the Upper Colorado River Basin, Wyoming, United States - RVT100D185 | ecosystem: Environmental > Terrestrial > Soil > Contaminated >...
ATGCTCGGTCCGCCCGCTAGAGCGACCACGCGAACAGGACGGCCGGCGAACGGTCGGCGGCGCGGGCGAACGCGACGATGTCGCCGGCCAGTGTCCGGATCCACGGCTTCTCCTCGCGCGGCAGCTCCCCGAGCTCCTCCTCGACGAGGTCGATCCAGCGGCCGGCGATCGCCCCGATCCGGCGGTCCGCGATCCGGGCCACCGCCGAGATCCAGGCCGGGTCGACCCGCTCGACCGTCCGCTCGCCGATGTCTCCGGGCCCGTCGAGCTCGCGCCGGGCGTCGAGGAAGTCGCCCGGCTCGTCCGCGCCGGTCACGCCCCGGACCGCCTCGGCGAACAGGTCGAGCCAGGTGGGGTCGAGCCCGCCGCCGAGGGCGAGATGGGCATCGAAGCGCGTCCGGTCGCCAAAGGCGGAGAAGTCGTCGACGGTGATCGCCAGCAGGATCTCCCGGCTGTCGCCGGCGACGAGGTCCATGAGCGTTCCCATCTCCGCATCCAACCTTGCGCGGCTGTCAGCGGGCCCGGATGCAAGGCGCGACCGAGCACGTGAGCGAGCGCACCTCGTGGTGCGTGAGGGAGGGTGCGGAGGTCGCAACGCTGCAGACGACTCCGATCACGGCCGCCTCAATCCCTGAAGCCGGCGTCGCGGAGGAGCGTGGGCAGCTCCGTCGGCGACCCGGCCACGCGGATCCCGGCCGCCTCGAGCGCGGCGACCTTCGACGCCGCCGTGCCGGAGCCACCGGAGATGATCGCTCCCGCGTGGCCCATCCGCTTGCCCTCGGGCGCCGTGCGGCCGGCGATGAAGGCGGCCATCGGCGTTCCGCGCAGGTTCTCGGCCGCCCAGGCGGCCGCCTGCTCCTCGGCCGCCCCGCCGATCTCGCCGATGAGCACGATCGCGTCCGTCTCAGGGTCCTCGGCGAACAGCTGGAGGACGTCGAGGAACGTCGTCCCGATGACCGGGTCGCCGCCGATCCCGACGCACGTCGACTGGCCGATCCCGGCGTCGGTCATCGCCTGGACCGCCTCGTAGGTCAGCGTTCCGGAGCGGGACACCACGCCGACCCGTCCCTCGAGGTGGACGGAGCCCGGGATGATCCCGACCTTCGCCCGGCCGGGCGACGTGGCGCCCGGGCAATTCGGGCCGATCAGCCCCGCGCCGGCGGTCCGGACCGCCTCGACGACCGGGATCATGTCGAGCGCCGGGATGCCCTCGGTGATGCAGAAGATCGCCGCTATGCCGGCGTCGACCGCCTCCAGGATCGCGTCCGGGGCGCCGCCCGCCGGGACGAAGATGCACGACGTGTTCGCGCCCGTCTCGCGAACGGCGTCGGCCACCGTGTCGAACACCGGGACGCGCCCGTCGATCGCGGACTGGCCGCCCTTGCCGGGTGTCACGCCGGCGACGAGCGGGGTCCCGTACTCGAGCATCGAGCGCGAGTGGAACTCGCCCTCGCGCCCGGTGATGCCCTGCACGACGAGCCGCGTGTCGCGGCCGATGAGGATGCTCACGCGGCCGCTCCCGCGGCCGCGGCGACGGCCATGGCGGCCGCCTCGTCGAGGCTCGCCGCCGTCTCGAAGCGGGCCTCCTGCAGGAGACGGTTCGCCTCCTCGGCGTTCGTCCCGACGATCCGGACGACCATCGGCACGTCGCGCTCCTGGACGCTGCGCGCCTCGATCAGGCCCCGGGCCACCTCGTCGCCCCGGGTGATGCCGCCGAAGATGTTGACGAGGATGGCCGCCACCTTGGGGTCCGACAGGATGAGCCGCATCGCGGTGGCCACCTTGTCCGACCGCGCGCCGCCGCCGATGTCGAGGAAGTTCGCCGGCTCGCCGCCGGCGCGCTTGACGAGGTCCATCGTCGTCATCGCCAACCCGGCGCCGTTGACCATGCAGCCGATCGTGCCGTCGAGCTTGATGAAGCTGATGTCCGCCTGGCGCGCCTGGCGGTCGGTGGGATCGTCCTCGTCGAGGTCGCGCAGCGCCTCGTGCCCCGGGTGCCGGGCCAGCGCCGAGTCGTCGAGCGTGATCTTGGCGTCGAGGCAGACCAGCCGGTCGACGGTCTCGCCGCCGGCACCTCGCTCGCGGACGATCGCGAGCGGGTTGATCTCGACCAGGTCGGCATCGTTGGCGAGCATTGTCCGGACGAGCCCCTTGGCGATCGCCGCGCCGGCCTTCCAGTGCGCCCCGAGTCCCATCCGGAAGGCGAACGCGCGGGCCTGATGGTCGAGCAGCCCGAGGTACGGGTGGGCGTGGAGCGTCACGATCGCGTCCGGGTTCGATGCGGCGACCTCCTCGATCTCGACGCCGCCCTCGGCGGAGCCCATGAGCAGGATCCGCCGCTCGGCCCGGTCGAGCACCGCCGAGAGGTAGAACTCCTTGACGATGTCCGCGGCGGCCGCGACGAGGACCTTGCGGACGGTGATGCCCTTCAGGTCCATGCCGAGGATGAGGCCGGCGACCCGCTCGGCCGTGTCCGCGTCCCCGGCGAGCTTCACGCCCCCGGCCTTGCCACGCCCCCCGACGAGCACCTGTGCCTTGATGACCACGCTGTCGGCGCCCGTGGCGAAGACGCGCTCAGCGGCGGCGCGGGCCTCGGCCGGCGTCCTCGCCACCGCCCACGGCGGCACGGGCAGGCCCTCCGCCAGGAGGAGGTGCTTCGCGTCGGCTTCCTGGATCTTCACGCGGGCTCCGTGCTCGAAGGCGGACGGTCGAGGAGCGGGGATCGGGGGACGTCCCGATGGTACAGGACGGCGGCCGCCGGGAGGGTCGCCCTGCCGGCGCGGGGAACCCGGGTCCCGGGCGGTGCGATCGGGCTAGAATGGGCGCATGGCCCAACGCGTGACCCTGATCCCGGGCGACGGCATCGGTCCGGAGCTCGCGGAGGCAACCCGCCGCGTCCTCGACGCCTCGGGTGTCGCCTTCGAGTGGGAAGTCGTCGAGGCCGGCGAGGCCGTCATCGGCGAGTACGGGACACCGCTCCCGGACCACGTGCTCGACTCGATCAGGCGTAACCGCGTCGCGGTCAAGGGCCCCATCACGACCCCCGTCGGTGCCGGCTTCCGGAGCGTCAACGTCGCCCTTCGCCAGGCCCTCAACCTGTACGCCAACGTCCGCCCGGCACGCTCGATGAAGGGCGTCCACAGCCGTTACGACGACGTCGACCTCGTCATCGTCCGCGAGAACACCGAGGACCTGTACGCGGGGATCGAGCACATGGTCGGCCGCGACGCCGCGGAGAGCATCAAGATCATCACCCGCGAGGCGTCGGTGCGGATCGCCCGCTACGCGTTCGAGTACGCCGTCGCGAACGGCCGGCGCAAGGTAACCGCCGTCCACAAGGCCAACATCATGAAGCTGTCCGACGGGCTGTTCCTCGACAGCTGCCGAGCGGTCGCCGCGGACTACGAGGGCCGGATCGAGTTCGAGGACCGGATCGTCGACAACATGTGCATGCAGCTCGTGCAGAAGCCGGAGCTGTACGACGTCCTCGTGCTGCCGAACCTGTACGGGGACATCGTGAGCGACCTGGCGGCTGGGCTGGTGGGCGGACTGGGCGTGGCGCCGGGGGCGAACATCGGGACGGAGGCGGCCGTGTTCGAGGCGGTCCACGGCTCGGCGCCCAAGTACGCCGGCCAGAACAAGGCGAACCCGACGGCGCTCATCCTCTCCGGCGTCCTCCTGCTCCGTCACATCGGCCGGCCGGACGCGGCCGAGCGGGTCGAGACGGCCCTGCGCGACGTCGTCGCCGAGGGCCGGACCGTGACGTACGACCTCGGCGGCAGCGCCGGCACGAGCCAGTTCGCCGACGCGATCGTGGAGCGCCTGGCCGTGTCGCCGGTCGCGGCCTCCTGACGGCCGGGCAGGCCGGGTCGCAGGGGCACGGACGATCGATGCTGCTTCGTTACCGTGGCGGCGAGGGGATGCTCGCCTGGGCCTTCCACCGGATCTCCGGCGTCGCAATCTGGGCGTTCGTCGTCCTCCACGTCATCGACATCTACCTCGTGGGCGGCAATCCGGACGCCTACAACGAGCTGCTGGCAATCTACGCGAGCCCGATCGGCCGGGTCCTCGAGACGCTCCTCGGCGCCGCCCTCCTGTACCACGCGCTGAACGGCCTGCGGATCATCGTCATCGACTTCTGGCCGCCGCTGACCCGCTACCACGTCTGGCTGTGGCGGCTCAACTGGTTGCTCTTCCTCGCCATCGGCGTGCCGGTCGCGTGGATCATCCTCAAGCCGATCTTCGGGCTGTAGGACGACGATGAGCCTCTACACCCGATCGGGACGGGCGAGACCGCGGGGCGGCGGCTGGGAGCTCGCCGTCTGGTACCTGATGCGGCTCACCGGGGTCGGCCTGTTCGTCCTCGCCATCACCCACTTCCTCATCGTTCACGTCATCTACGACCCGTCCCAGCAGACGGCGGACTGGATCGCCGAGGTCCGCTGGAGCAGCCTGTTCTGGCGAGCGTTCGACTGGACCCTGCTCATGCTCGTCCTGTTCCACTCGTTCATGGGCGTCCGGACGGTCGTCGCCGACTACACCCGCGGCGGCGTCCGGAGCGCGATCCTCATGGCCCTCTACCTCACCGCGATCATCCTGTTCGTCCTCGGCACGCTCGTGGTCATGACCCTTCCGGTCGTGCCGAACGGCCCGGGCAACCCGGCCTGACGGCATGCGCATCGACCACGACGCGATCATCGTCGGCGCCGGCGGGGCGGGCCTGTGGGCCGCCCTCGAGCTGGCGAAGGCGGGCGTCGACGCGGCCGTCCTGACGAAGCTCTATCCCACCCGCTCCCACACCGGCGCCGCGCAGGGCGGCGTGTGCGCCGCCCTGGGCAACCAGGAGGAGGACCACTGGGAGTGGCACATGTTCGACACCGTCAAGGGTGGCGATTACCTGGTCGACCAGGACGCGGCGGAGGTCCTCGCGCGCGAGGCGATCGAGACGGTCATCGAGCTCGAGCACATGGGCCTGCCGTTCAACCGGACGCCCGACGGGCGGATCGACCAGCGGCGGTTCGGCGGCCATACCCGCAACTTCGGCGAGGCGGCCGTGCGGCGGGCCTGCTACGCCGCCGATCGGACCGGCCACATGATCCTCCAGACCCTCTACCAGCAGTGCATCAAGCACGGCGTCCGCTTCTACGACGAGTACCACGTCGTCGACCTCCTGTTCGAGGGCGGCGACGTGGGTGACGGCGGCCGGGCAGCGGGGGCGATCGCCTACCGCATCGCCGACGGCGAGATCCACACCTTCGGCGCGAGGGCCGTCCTGCTCGCCACCGGCGGGTTCGGACGCATGTTCCGGATCACCTCGAACGCGTGGTCGCTGACCGGCGACGGCGTCGCGCTCGCCTACCGCCATGGCGTGCCGATGGAGGACATGGAGTTCTACCAGTTCCACCCGACCGGCATCGTCGGCATCGGCATCCTGCTGTCGGAGGCGGCCCGCGGCGAGGGCGGAACCCTGCTGAACGATGCCGGCGAGCGGTTCATGGAGCGCTACGCACCGTCGATGATGGAGCTCGCTCCGCGCGACATGGTCAGCCGGGCGATCTACGAGGAGATCCGGGCCGGGCGGGGGATCGGCGGCAAGGATTACGTCTACCTCGACGTTCGCCACCTCGGCCGCAAGGTGATCGAGGAGAAGCTGCCGGACATCACCGACTTCGCCCGGGTCTACCAGGGCGTCGAGCCGATCACCGAGCCGGTCCCGGTCCAGCCGACCGCCCACTACGCGATGGGCGGCATCCCGACCGACGTCCTGACCCGCGTCGTGCGCGACGAGGCGAACAGCGTCGTGCCGGGCCTGTACGCGGCCGGCGAGTGTGCGTGCGTGAGCGTCCACGGGGCGAACCGGCTGGGGACGAACTCGCTCGTCGACCTGCTCGTGTTCGGCCGGCGCGCGGGCCGCCAGATGGCCGAGGACGTGCGCGGAGCAGGCGCGCCCGCCCTGCCGGGCGACGTCGAGGAGCCGATCCGCGAGGAGATCGAGGCGATCCGGGGGCGTCGGTCCGGCGAGCCGGCCGACCGGATCCGCCGCGAGCTGGCCGACGTGATGATGGACGACGTAGGGGTGTATCGCGACGAATCGACCCTGTCGCGGGCGGTTGCCACCGTCCGCGCGCTGCGCGAGCGCTATGGGCGCGTCTGCGTCCAGGACACCGGCCGCGTCTTCAACACGGACCTGCTCGAGGCGCGCGAGCTCGGCTACCTGCTCGACTGCGCCGAGACGACCGCCGTCGCCGCGCTCGCCCGAGCAGAGACCCGCGGCGCCCACGCCCGCGAGGACTACCCGGAGCGGAACGACGCGGCCTTCCTCAAGCACAGCCTCGCCTTTGCCGGAGCGGGCGGGCCGAAGATCCGCTACAAGGATGTCGTCATCACCCAGTTTCAGCCCAAGCCGCGAACGTACTGAGCCGGAGCCAGCGTGAAGGTTGACGTCCGCATCCTCCGCTACGACCCCGAGCGGGACGCCAAGCCCCACTGGGAGACGTACGCCGTCGAGTGCGACCCGAAGATGGAGCGGGTGCTCGACCTGCTCCACCGGGTCAAGTACGAGCAGGACGGGACGCTGACCTTCCGGCGCTCGTGCGCCCACGGCATCTGCGGCTCCGACGCGATGCTGGTCAACGGGCGCAACCGGCTCGCCTGCAAGCTGCGGGTGGAGCAGCTGGGCCGGCGGATCACCGTCGCGCCGCTGCCCGGCCTGCCGGTCGTCAAGGACCTCGTCGTCGACATGAATGGCTTCTTCGACAAGTACCGGGGCGTCGTGCCGTACCTCGTGGCCGAGGGGCCGGCCCCGCAGCGCGAGCGGCGCCAGTCGGCCGAGGAGCGCGCCCGCTACGACGACACGACGAAATGCATCCTGTGCGCCGCGTGCACGTCGTCGTGCCCGTCGTTCTGGGCGCAGCCCGGCTACGTGGGGCCGGCGGCGATCGTCAACGCCCATCGGTTCATCTTCGACTCGCGCGACGACGCCGCCGCGGAGCGGCTCGAGATCCTCGCCGACAGGGACGGCGTGTGGCGCTGCCGGACGATCTTCAACTGCACCGACGCGTGCCCGCGCGGCATCCACATCACTCAGGCGATTCTTGAGGTGAGCGCCTCGATCGTGGAGCGACAAGCCTGAACGACACCCTATGGGGCGAGCCAGACGCCCCTTCGTCCGGTCGTCGCTTCGTCATCCGAACCGATGGGGCGGCACGCGGCAACCCGGGTCCGGCGTCGCTCGGCGCGGTGCTCATCGACGGGACTCGGCCGGATGCGCTGTCACCCACCGCTGCGCCCGATGCGACGATCTCGGAATACCTGGGCCGGGCGACCAACAACGTGGCCGAATGGACCGGCGTCGTCCGGGCGCTCGAACTGGCTCGCGAGCTGGGCGCCGAGCGAGTCGACCTGTTCCTCGACTCGCAGCTCATCGTCGAGCAGCTCCACGGCCGCTGGCGGGTGAAGGACGCCAAGCTCCAGCCGTTGTGGGCGGCGGCCAAGCAGCTCCTCGGCGGCTTCCGGCTGTGGTCGGCCACGCATGTCCGACGGGAGCACAACGCGCTTGCCGACGCACTCGCCAACGAGGCGATCGACCGGGTCCTCGCGGGCGGTCCCGCGCGGGTCGTGAGGCGGCCGGGCAGCTAAGGGGAGCCGGCCCTTCGCTGGGAGCCGCCCCCTTCGCTCCTCCCCCCGGCATCCGGCTTACGGCTGGCGACATCGCGCCCATCGTTGCCGCCAGCAGGACCGAGGGGTCGAGGCCCCGTGCGGCGCCCCGCAGCTTGAGCCTTACGGTGCCTCGAGTCCGATTTCAACGATGGGCGCGATGCTGGACGGGCCCGGGGACGGCCGAACCGTACCGTTGCGTCCGGCCTCACGCACCCGGCATCGATGGGGGCGATCACGAGGAGCCCAACCGCGCCCGCCGACGATACGTTCGGATCACGGTCGGCCCGGGCGGGGTCGATCCGTTCGAACGGCCGTTCGAAACGTCGACAGGATCGCTCCCCACCGTTAGAATCGAACGGTCAGCGAGGCGGTCGGATGGTCGCGCGCCGGCCGGGGCGACCCGGGCGGCGTGAGGAAAGTCCGAGCTCCGCAGCGCAGGGTAGCGGGTAACGCCCGCCCGCCGTGAGGCGAGGACCAGTGCCACAGTGACGATGCCGGCGGCCGGCGCGAGCCGGCGGTCGGAGTGAAACGCGGCAAACTCTACCCGGAGCAAGGCCAAGTAGGAGGGCGCAACCCGGTTCGCCGGGGGAGAGGTGCGCTGCCCAGCCCTCGGGTCGGCCGCATGAGCCGTCGGGCAACCGGCGGCCCCAGATGGATGGCCATCGGCGGCGACCGCGCAAGCGGTTGTCGACACAGAACTCGGCTTACAGACCGCCTCGCTGACGCTCCCCCGATACGATCAGACGATCGGCGACGCATACATGGTGGCAGCCGGGCGCTCCCGAACCCGCGCGAGGACCAGCCGATGCGGCCATCGGCCTCGCACGTTCGATCCCCCAGGCTGTGGCCGAATGGCGAGCCGAAAACGGACCCGAGCTCGGCGTTCGGATCGGCGTCGCCAGGGGCCCGGTCCTCGCCGGTGTCATCGGCCAGCTGCGCCTCCTCCCGACGGCCGACGAACGGCGTGCTCACGGCACGAGCCTGCATCAGTCCCAGACCCCGTCCGGTGCGGCAGCGGACACGTCAAGCGGCGTGCGGACCGCCTCGCAGGCACGACCCTTCGATTCCGACGCCCGACAGGAAGAGGTCCGGGTAGGCCGGCCCTAATCTTCGTCGGGTCGGAAGATGTGGGCCGCCGTGCAGGCGTTGCAGATCGGCGTTGCCGAATCGAGATCGCCGAGCGGCAGCGGAACCTTCCGGTCGGGGAACAGGCACTCCACGTCGAACACGCGGTCAGCCGTACCGTCCAGCCGGATCAGACGCCGGAACGTGCAGCGCCTGATGCGGCGCGGGGCGAGCCGGTACCCATCGGGTTCGGGGGCGACGACGGGGAGCGGCAGGGCCATCTGGTCGCGCTGGGGCCTCGCGTGCGAATGACGATCGACGGCTGGCGGATCGTGGGCGGCGCAGCCTAGCACCCCCCGTGGAGCGACGACAACGTCCCAAACGTACTAGACTCCGCGCCGATCCACCAGTCGACAGTGGGGAGGAGACGTGGAGGACGACGCCGGGCGGTCGCGACCGCCCGTGCGCAGCCGTAGCCGATCGGCGGCGGACGAAGACGCCGAGCCGACGGCCCAGCCGCTCCAGGACGGGGAAACCCAGCCCGAACTCGCCGCGCCCGGCAACGGCCTCCACGGGCAGGCCCCGCCGCGACGGGTCGTGACCCGGGCCATCCTCGCGGCGGCCGTCGTCCTGGCCGTGTCCGCGTCGGCGTCGTTCGCCTTCGTGCTCGTGCGCGGAGGCCTCACGCTGCCGGTGGCCGAGCCGGGCTCCTCGGAGGTGGCCGTCGCATCGCCCGCGCCGACCCCGGAGCCCACGCCCGCGCCGATCCCGGAGCCGACCCCGGAGCCGACCCCGGAGCCGACCCTCGCGCCGACCGCGCCGCGCGAGCCCAGGGCGCCGACCCCGGAGCCCACCCTCGCGCCGACCCCGCCGCCAACCCCCGCGCCGACAGCCACCCCGGTGCCGACGCCGACGCCGCAGGCGACGAGCGATCGCTATCAGCTCCTCGAGCCGTGCCCCGACAAGCCGGACTGCTGGATCTACACGGTCCGCTCCGGCGACAACATCTACAGCATCGCCCGCTACTTCGGCGTACCCGAAGCGACCGTCCGCCAGCTCAATCCGTGGCTCGCGACGACCGGCCTGCGGGCCGGCCAGAAGCTGATCCTGCCGCCCCCGACACGCTGATCGTCACGCCGGGCGGCGGCCTTGCCCGGCGGCGGCCGCGCGCGGGTCAGCCGATCACGTGGACGGCCGGGGCCTTGACGATCGCCGCCACCGGCAGCCCGTCTCGCAGCCCGAGCTCCTCGATCGCCGGCCGCGTGACGGCCGCCACCAGCGGGAAGCCACAGTCGATCCGGACCCGCACGAGCGGCCCGGCCGGCTCGATCGCGACGACGCGGCCGTGAAGGCGGTTGCGGGCGCTCAGCCCGCCCGGCGCGTCCGGCCCCTCGTTCACGACGATGACGTCCTCTGCGCGGATCGACACGAGCACGCCGGCCCCTCCCGGCCAGTCCCCGAGCGCCACCAGCTCCGCCTCGCCGACCCGCAGCCGCGCCAGCCCGTCCGCCGCGGAGAGGACGGTTGCCGGGACCACCGTTTCGACCCCGACGATCCGGGCAACCGTCTCGTCGGCCGGTCGGTCGAAGACCTCGAGCGTGGGGCCGATCTGGCGCACCGCGCCGTCGGCCATGACGGCCACCCGATCGCCGAGGACGAGCGCCTCGCTTCGATCATGGGTCACGAGGATCGCCGGCACGCCGCCGGCCACGAGCAGCCGGCGCAGCTCGCCGCGCAGCGCCTCGCGGGTCGGCGCATCGAGCGCCGAGAGCGGCTCGTCGAGCAGGAGGAGGCGCGGTCGGCGCGCGAGTGCCCGCGCGAGCGCGACACGCTGCTGCTGGCCGCCGGACAGCTGACCGGGCCGACGCTGCTCGAGGCCGTCGAGGCGCAGGAGGTGGACGAGCTCCGCGACACGGGCGGCGCGTTCGTGGCGCGTGCCGTCGCCGACACCGAAGCCGATATTCGCCCGGACGTCGAGGTGCGGAAAGAGAGCGAACCCCTGGGGCAGGTAGCCGACGCGGCGGCGCTGGGGCGGGACGTCGACGCCGGCATCCGCGTCGAACCAGCGCTCCGGCCCGACCGTCAGCCGGCCGCGGTCCGGGCGCTCGAGCCCGGCCAGGCAGCGGAGGATCGTCGTCTTGCCCGACCCGGAGGGTCCGAACAGCACGAGCGTTCCGGGCGCGCCGAGATCGAGCTCGAATCCGGCGGTGATCGTCGGGCCGTGCCGGTATCGGCGCTCCAGCTCGACGTTCAGCGTCGCGTCGGCCACGGAACGACCGTCAGGCCGCGCAGCGCATACGTCAGCGCGAGCACGGCGAAGGAGACCAGCAGGAGGGGGAGCGCGGTCGCCGCGGCCCCGTCGTAGTCGAGCGCCTGGACCCGGTCGTAGATCGCGATCGACACGGTGCGGGTCTCGTCCGGGATGTTGCCGCCGACCATGAGGACCACCCCGAACTCGCCGAGCGTGTGGGCGAACGCAAGGACCATCCCGGTCAGGATCCCGCCGGCCGACAATGGCACGACGACCCGGAAGAACGTGGCGGGACCGGACCGACCGAGCGTCCACGACGTCTCGAGCAGCGAGCGGTCGACGGCGGCGAAGGCGACGCTGAACGGCTGGACGGCGAACGGCAGGCTGTAGACCACCGACGCGACGAGCAGCCCCTCGAAGGAGAACGCGAGACGTCCGCCGGTCGTGCCGGCCCACAGCGCGCCGAGCGGGCCGTTCGGGCCCATCGCGACGAGCAGGTAGAAGCCGAGGACGGTCGGCGGCAGGACGAGCGGCAGCGCGACGACCGCCTCGACGAGCGGCCGCCACGGGCGCCGGGACCGGGCGAGCCACCAGGCGATCGGCATTCCCACGACGAGCAGGACGGCGGTCGTCGCGGCCGCCAGCCGGGCGGATAGCCAGACCGCCTGCCAGTCGATCACGGAGGCGGCGGGAGGAAGCCGTAGCGGTCGAGCACGGTTCGGCCGTCGGGCCCGAGGACGAAGTCGAGAAAGGTGCGCGCGGCGTCAGCCCGGGCACCCGAGCCGAGGACGACCGCGCCCTGCTCGAGCGACGGGTACGAATCGATCGGCACGACGGCGTAGCGGCCGGCGTCCCTGAGCCCGGGCGCCGCCGCGAGCGACAATGCGATCAGCCCGGCATCGGCGTTGCCGGATTCGACGAACTGGGCGGCCTGCGACACGTTCTCCCCGAGGACGAGCTTCGGCGCGACGGCGTTGTACACCCCGGCGCTCCGCAGGGCCGCCACCGCCGCCCGGCCGTACGGCGCGTGCTCGGGATTGGCGATGGCGACCGTGTCGACCGCGTCGTCGGCCAGTGCGGCAAGGCCGGACTCGACGTCGATGGCGGATGCCGCCGCCACCCACAGGACGATCCGGCCGATGGCGTAGAGGCGCGTCGATCCGGGCTCCGCCAGCCCGGCCCGCTCGAGCTCGCGCGGGTACTCCGCATCGGCCGAGAAGAAGACGTCGAACGGGGCGCCTGCGGAGATCTGGGCGACGAACGTGCCCGACGAGCCGTACGCAGGCTCCACCGCGATGCCCGGCTCCGTCGATGTCCACCTCGCGATGAGCTCGTCCATCGCGTACCGAAGATCGGCCGCGGCGGCGACGCGCACGCGGGACGCCGGGTCGCCCGGTCCGCCGGCCGAACGCTGGCCGGCGGACGACGGGGAGCAGGCGGCCACCAGGAGGGCGGCAGCGAGCGCGAGGGCCGCCCGGCGGGTCACGGACGAGGCTCCCTCGACGATGGGATCTCGACGATGACGTTCGTCGCCTTGACGACGCAGATCGCCTCGTCGCCGACGCGCAGTCCCAGCTCGTCGATCGCCTCGGCGGTCATGAGGCTGACGATGCGATGGGGTCCGGCCAGCACCTCGACGACACCCGCCACGCCGTCTCGCTCGATCCGGGTGACGATCCCGGGGAACCGGTTGCGCGCCGACTGGGCGACGATCGGACGGTCGGCGCCGGCTCGGCGGCGCTCGCCGAGCAGCCGCGTGACCTCGGTCATCGGGACGAGTCGCTGGCCGCCCGCGGAACGGACGGTCGACAGGCGCCCATCCGCCTCCCAGCGCCGGATGGTATCGACGGTCACGCCGAGCATCTCGGCGGCCTGGCCGACGCGGAGCGGCTCGGGATCGCGCTCTGGCCTCGCGGGCATGTCTACAGAATAACAGTTCGTTCATAGATATTGATCCGGCAATTCAAGCGGGTATCGAGACACTAGCCGGACGGCCGGATGTCCCGGGCGCCGCCCGGTCGGCCCAGGGCGTGGCGGCGGCCATCGCCGCGCGCCGCGCACCGTCGGGGACCGCGACGCCCGGGCCCGTATCCCCCAAATAGCACATTGACGGCGCCCCGTCGCGCGTTAGAATGCAGCGAAGTGGCACAAAGTGGTTCAAAGTGGGGAGCCACGGACCAGCCCTGCAGTCCCCGGCACCCGGTTTGGGTTTCGGGTCCCACCAGAAGGACAGCCCGACAGGTGTTCACCGGCGAGTACCGGCACACGGTGGACGACAAGGGACGGATCGCCGTCCCCTCGAAGTTCCGTGCGCAGCTCGACGACGGCGCGGTGGTCTCGCGCTGGCTCGACGCCTGCCTGGCGATCCACACGAAGTCGGGCTGGGACGCGCTCGCCGAGAAGGTCGCGCACCTGCCCATCAGCGACGCCGGATCCCGTCTCTTCCAGCGCTACGTCTTCGCCGGTGCGTTCGAGGCCGACCTCGACCGCCAGGGCCGGGTCGTCGTCCCGGCCTACCTGCGCGAATGGGCGGGCCTGGCGGGGGAGGCCGTGATCGTCGGTTCGCGCGACCACGCGGAGATCTGGGCGCCGGCCAAGTGGGACGACTACCGGCAGGCGCTCGAGAACCCCGATCAGCTCGCGCAGGCCCTCGACGGCCTCGGGATCTAGGCCACCACATGCGCTTCCAGGGTCCGCCCGGGATCCGACCGCCGACGGTGGAGGAGTGATGAAGGATGGGCACCTGCCGGTGCTGGTGGAGGAGGTCGTGACGATGCTCGCTCCGGCTCCCGGCAGCCTTCAGATCGACGCCACCGTCGGCGGCGGTGGGCACACCGAGCGGATCCTGGAGGCGACCGATCCTGATGGCCGCCTCCTCGGTCTCGACGCCGACGGGGCGGCCATCGCCAGGGTCGATCGCCTCCTGCGTGCCCGGTACGGGGATCGGCTCATCCTTCGCCGGGCGAACTTCCGCGAGCTGGCCGTCGTGGCGCCCGGGGCCGGCTTCGGCGCCGTCGACGGCTGCCTGTTCGATCTGGGCCTGTCGAGCTTCCAGCTCGCCGACGCGGCACGCGGCTTCGGCATCCGCACCGGCGGTCCGCTCGACATGCGCTTCGATCCGACGCGCGGTGTGCCGGCCGCCGAGCTGCTCTCGACGCTCGACGTGGCCGAACTGACAGCGCTCTTCCGGCGCTTCGGCGAGGAGCCGAATGCGGCTCGGATCGGGCGGGCGATCGTCGAGGCCCGGCGCACGGCACCGGTCGCCACGGCCGAGGAGCTGGCCGCGCTCGTCGAGCGGGTCGCCCCGCACGGGCCGCGCGGACGGCGCCGGATCCATCCGGCGACGCGCGTCTTCCAGGCGCTCCGGATCGCGGTCAACGCCGAGCTGGACGCGCTCGAGGCGGGGCTGGCGGCGGCGGTCGACCTCCTCCGGCCGGGGGGTCGGCTGGTGGTCCTCAGCTACCACTCGCTCGAGGACCGGATTGTCAAGCGCTTCCTCGCCGCTGAGCGGCGCGGCTGCACCTGCCCGCCGGAGGTGCCCGTCTGCGTCTGCGGCCGGAACCCGCGGCTCCGGCTCGTGACGAAGCCGTCGCTTGCACCGACACCCGCCGAGATCGCCGCCAACCCGCGCGCCCGGAGCGCCCGGCTCAGGGCGGCGGAACGCATCGCCGCCTAGGCCCAACGATCGGCGGCCGCCCGGCCGCCGCCCGCACCGGAGGAAGGAGGATCCCCCGTGAGCAAGCGTCACCAGTCGAGCCGTCGCAAGTCGTACGGCCGGCGCCAGCACGAGCTGCGCGAGCGCGCAGAGCGACGCCACCTGCCGGAGTCGATGGAGTTCGGCTACGACGATCCCGGCGCGGCGGCGCAGGCGGATCCGTTCGCATTCCTCGATCCGCGGACGCCGCGCCTGCGCTACGCGCTGGGCGAGTGATGGCCGTCTACCAGGGCGCCCGGCCGCGTCCGATCATCGCCCCACCGCGCCCGCGCCCGCGCGGCGCCGACTCGCCGGCGCTCCCGCGTCGGCGGATGCGTGGTGCCGTCCGCGCTCGACGTGGGGCCAATCCGATCGGGTTCGTCCTCGGCGGGATCGTCCTGGCGTTCCTCCTCGCGTTCTTCTCGCTCGCCCAGACGGTCCGGGTGTCGGCGACCGGCTACGACATCGACGGGCTGACGGTCGAGCGCGATGAGCTCGAATCGGCGCGCCGCGATCTCGGGAGCGACCTCGGTCGCCTCGGCCGGGAACCCGCCATCCGGAAGCTCTCGATCGACGCCGGCCTGGTGCCCCTGACCGACCCGCTCGTGCTGCCGGCGCGCTAGGGCCACCGGTCGACCGATGTTCGGACGGACGGACTCCCGCCGCCGGCTGCTCTTCCTGCTCGTCGTGCTCGCCTTCGGGGCCACGGCGATCGTGGGCCGGATGGCCTACTGGCAGGTCGTGATGCGCGACGATCTCGCGGCGCGGGCGCGAGCCCAGACGACGCTGCGGACGGAGGTCCCGAGCCGGCGCGGCGAGGTGTACGACCGGAGCGGCGTGGTCGTCCTCGCCACGACCGTCGATCGGGACCGCCTCGCCGCCGCGCCCGAGCAGCTCACCCAGAAGCGCCGGGCGGCGGTGGCCGCCGAGCTCGTCGCGATCCTGGGACTCGAGGGCGAGGCCGCCGTCTCGCTGACCGAGAAGATGACCTCCGACCGGGCGTACGTCGTCCTCGCCCGCGACCTCGGGCCGGAGTTCGCCCACCTGATCCGGGCGGGTCTCGCCGACGGGAGCCTCGCCGCGTTGACGCTCGAGCCCGAGCCGGCCCGGGTCTATCCGCAGGCGGGCGGCGGGCCGGAATCCACGCTTGCGGCGCACCTGCTCGGCTTCGTCAACCGCGAGGGCGTGGGCCAGTATGGCGTCGAGCAGCGCTACCAGGAACTGCTGGCAGGCCAGCCCAGGGTCGTCGTGGCCCGGCGCGACATCAACTCGCGGGCGATCCCGGACACGGCCGTGACGACAGAGTACGGCGTGCCCGGCGTCGACCTCCGGCTGACCATCGACGCGGGCCTGCAGCTGGCCGTCGAGCAGGAGCTCCTCGCGGCCTGGGTGGCGGACGGCGCGGTGAGCGCCTCGGCGGTGGTCCTGGACCCGTACACCGGCGAGATCTACGCCCACGCGACCTATCCGTCGTACGACGCGAACGACTATCGATCGATTGCCGAGACCGACCCGTCGCGCTTCATCGATCCGGTTGTCAGCGCCGTCTACGAGCCCGGGTCGGTGTTCAAGATGCTGACCTCGGTCGCGGGCTTCGAGCGCGGGACCGTGACCCCCGCGACGACGATCCGCGACGTGGGCACGCTTCGCCTCGACGGCGGCCGGACCGCGGTCCACAACGCCGATCAGAAGGGCATGGGGATGATCTCGTTCGCGGATGCGATCGCCTATTCGCGCAACGTCGTCGCGGCGAAGGTTGCCCTGGGGCTCGGCCCGACCACGGCCGAATCGGCGGCGATCCTGCACGAGGTCTGGACCCGCCTCGGCTTCGGCCGGCCGACCGGCATCGACCTGGCCGGCGAGGTCGGCGGGCTCGTCCGCGATCCGGCCGTCAACTCGTGGCGCGAGATCGACATCGCCAACGGTGCGTTCGGGCAGGGCGTGGCGGTCACGCCGGTCCAGCTCGCCGCCGCCTTCTCGGCAATGGTCAACGGCGGCCGGCTCGTCCAGCCGCACGTGGTCAAGGCGATCGGCGACGAGGAGGTGTCGACCGCCCCGCGGGCGGAGGTCCTCGACCGCCGCCTGTCGCCGACGCTCATCGAGCTCATGAACCACGTCGTCAGCGAGGTGCCGTTCTACCGCGACCGGACGCTCATCCCCGGCTATTTCGTCGGCGGCAAGACCGGCACGGCGCAGATCTGGGATCCCACGCTGGGGGACGGCCTCGGAGGCTGGAAGCAGGATCTCTACAACTACTCGTTCGTCGGCTTCGTGGGCCGCCAGGAGGGTGCGCCGGAGCTCGTCGTCGCCGTCCACATCAACGAGGCGCGCCCGACGGTCATCAAGGTGGGCCAGCTCGAGATGCCGGTCATGTCGTTCGAGCTGTTCCGGCGGATCGCCACCAACGCGATCACGACGCCGGCGCTGTTGCCGGATCGGCCGCGCCAGGCGGATCCGATGGTCGCCGACCGGTGACTGGCGCCTGTGCCACACTGGCGAACGTGACCGACGTCTGGCTGCCGCCCGTCGGGGGAGGGGAACCGGCGCCCGATCTCACCGCCGACGAGCTCGCTCGCCTGACCGGCGGCCGGCTCGTCCGGCGCTCCCCACGCCCGATCCGCGGCGCCGCGGTCGATTCCCGCGCCGTCGCGCCCGGCAACCTGTTCGTCGCGCTGCCGGGCGAGCAGACTGACGGCCACCGGTTCGTCGCCGAGGCGGCCGCGGCGGGCGCGGCGGCGCTGATCGTGATGCGCGGACCGGACGACCCGGACGCGCTCGGCGACGTGACGATCGTGCGCGTCGCGGACGCCCTGCCGGCGCTCCATGCAGTCGCGGCCGCCTGGCGGACCCGGTTCGCGCCGCTCGTCGTGGGGGTGACCGGGAGCATCGCCAAGACGTCGACCAAGGAGGCGGTCGCGGCCGTCCTGGCGCGGCGCTTCCGGACGCTCAGGAACGAGGGCAACCTGAACAACGAGATCGGCTTGCCGCTGACGGTCCTCCGGATGGAGGCGGATCACGAGGCGGCCGTGCTCGAGATGGGCATGTACGTCGGCGGCGAGATCGCCGACCTCGCCCGGATCGCGCGCCCGCGAATCGGCGTCGTGACCGCGGTCCAGGGCGTCCATCTGTCGCGGATCGGGTCGATCGACGCCATCGCCGACGCGAAGGCCGAGCTCGTCGAGGCGCTCCCCTCCGACGGCACGGCGATCCTCAACGCCGACGACCAGCGGGTTCGGGGGATGGCCGAGCGAACGGCCGCGCGGGCGATCACGTACGGCTTCGCGGCCGACGCCGACGTCGGCGCCGACGACGTCGTGTCGGCCGGCCTCGACGGGATGCGCTTCACGCTGCGGACCGCCCGGGGCGGGCGAGCGGTCGCGATCCCGACCCTCGGGCGGCTGGCCGTCCACAACGCCCTGGCCGCGTCCGCCGTCGGCCTGGCCGCGGGACTCACCCTCGACGAGATCTCGGCCGGGCTGGCCGACGGGTGGGCCGCGCCGCATCGCACCGAGCTCGTCCGTCTTGGACGCGTGACGATCGTCGACGACAGCTACAACGCGTCACCGGGCTCGGTGATCGCGGCGCTCGACCTGCTGGCCGGGCTGCCCGGCCGGCGGGTCGCCGTGCTCGGCGAGATGCTCGAGCTGGGCGACGAGCACGACGCCGGCCATCGCGAGGTTGGCCGGGCGGCCGCCCCAACCGTGGACGCGCTCGTCGTGGTCGGCGGCCCCGAGGTGGCGGGAATCGCGGCCGGAGCACGCGAGGCCGGCCTCGATCCGGCCAGGATCATCGAGGTCGCCGATCGGGACGAGGCCGCGGAGGAGCTTCGGGCGAGGCTCCGCGACGGCGACGTCGTTCTCGTCAAGGCGTCGCGCGGGATCGCCCTCGACCTGCTCGTCGAGCGCCTCCGCGCCGAGGTCGGCCCCGTGGCGGGCGGCGGTCCCGTGGGGGGCGGCGGCCCCGCCGCTCCCGGCGGCTCCCGGCGATGACCCTCCAGCTCATCCAGGGCCTCCTCCTCGCGTTCGCGATCATCGTCATCCTCATGCCGCCGTACATCCGGCTGCTCCGCGTCGTCGGGTTCGGCAAGCAGATCCGCGAGGAGGGTCCTCACTCGCACCTCGTCAAGGAGGGGACGCCCACGATGGGCGGCCTGCTCGTCATCGCGGTCGTGCTGGTGATCTACCTGCTGCTGCGCGGGTTCCCGGAGGGCGGCGTCATCGCGCCGCTCGCCACGCTCCTCCTGGTCGGGATGCTGGGCGCGTTCGACGACTACCTGAACGCGCGGACGGGCGAGGGGATCCGCGCCCGGCACAAGATGCTGTGGCTGATCGTCGTCGCCGCGGTCGCCGCGATCCAGATCCAGAGCACGTACAACCTCCAGGGCTTCCGCGTCCCGTTCGTCGGCGACGTGTTCATCGAGCCGTGGCTGTACATCCTGTTCGCGGCCTTCGCGATCGTCGCGGCGAGCAACGGCGTGAACATCACCGACGGGCTTGACGGCCTCGCCGGCGGCACGCTCGTGTTCGCCTTCGTCGCGTTCCTCCTCATCGCCCTGCTCAACGTCCCCGTCCAGCCGAATCTCGCCTTCCTGTGCGCGCTGATCATCGGCGCCCTGCTCGGGTTCCTCTGGTTCAACGTCCATCCCGCCCAGGTCTTCATGGGCGACTCCGGGTCGCTGTCGCTCGGCGCGACGCTGGCCGTGATCGCCCTCATCACCGGCCAGATCCTCGTCCTGCCGCTGATCGGGATGATCTTCGTCGTCGAGACCGCGTCGGTGATCCTCCAGATCGGCTGGTTCAGGCTGAGCGGGGGCCGACGGATCTTCCGGATGTCGCCGATCCACCACCACTTCGAGCTGGGCGGCTGGGACGAGGAGAAGATCACCCTCCGGTTCTGGATCGTGGCGATCCTCGCCGGCCTGCTCGGCGTGACGCTCTTCCTCGCCTCGATCGACCGCCTGACATGAGCCGGATGACGACCGCTCGACCGATCGACCCCGACGCGCTCACCCTCGCCGGCGTGCTCGGCGGCGCCCTGCGCGACGTGCCGGTAACGGTGCTCGGCTTCGCGCGCAGCGGGATCGCCCTCGCCCGCTTCCTGGCCGACGCGGGGGCACGGGTCACGGTCTACGACGGCCGGCCCGCCGACGAGCTGGCCGCCGCGCTGGACCGCCTCGAACGGCGCGACGTCCGGCTGCTGGCGGGCCCGGAGATCGATCCCGCCGCCGCCCTCGTGGGCGCCGCCCTGGTCACGACGTCGCCGTCGATCAACCCCGACTACCCGACGACTGAGCCACGCCTCCGGGCGGCGCTGGCCGCCCTCGTCCGGGCCCGGGGGGCGGACCCCTCGGCTGCGCCGGCGCTCGTCTCGGAGGCCGACCTCTTCCTCCGGCTCTGCCCGGCGCCGACGGTCGGCGTGACCGGGACGAAGGGCAAGACGACGACCGCCTCGCTCGCGGCGGCGCTCCTGGCGGCCGATCCGTCGCACCCCGTCGTCCTCGGGGGAAACATCGGGATCCCGCTGGTCGAACGCCTGCCCGAGCTGACCGCCGGCCACCGCGTCGTCATCGAGCTCTCGGAGCTCCAGCTGCCGACGCTCTCGCGCGGGACGACGGTCGCGGTGTACACGAACGTCACGTCGGACCACCTCGACCGGCACGGCAGCCTCGCCGGCTACCGCCGGGTGAAGCGCCGCCTGGCCGAGCTGGTCGACGCGGACGGAGCGCTCGTGCTCAACGCCGAGGATCCGGTCGTCGCGAGCTACGCCGGACTCGGCACGGCTCCGGCCGTGCTCTACCGTCTCGAGCGGCCGGTCCCCGGGGGCGTCGGCCTGGTCGACGGCTGGATCGTCGGGGCGGGGGTCGGGTGCCTGCCGCTCGCCGGCGGCGGGCCGGCGGGCACCGGGCCCGGCGGTCGGATCCTGCCGGTCGACGAGCTCGCGATCCCCGGACGACACAACGTGGCCAACGCCCTCGCCGCGATCGCGACCGCGCTGCTGTTCGGCGTCGCCCCCGATGCGATCCGGCGGGCGGCCGCGGCATTCACCGGTGTCGAGCACCGCCTCGAGCCGGTCGCGCTCGTCGACGGGGTCCGGTTCGTCAACGACTCCCAGGGCACCCAGCCCGACGCCGTCGCGGCGGCCCTGCGCGCGTTCGAGCCGCCGATCATTCTGATCGCGGGCGGCCGCGACAAGGGGGTCGACCTCTCGTCGCTTGGGCCGGTCGTGGCCGAGCGCGCGGCGGCCGCCGTCGTGATCGGCGAATCGGGGCCGGCCCTCGGGGAGCGCTTTCTCGCCGCGGGGCTCCGCCGGGTCGAACGGGCGGAGTCGCTCGAGGCGGCCGTCCTTCGCGCCGACGCCCTCGCCCGCGAGTCGCTCGCCGCGGCGGGACCCGCAACCGGCCCGGCGACCGTGCTGTTGAGCCCGGCCGCGGCGAGCTTCGACATGTTCGAGGACTACGCGGCCCGCGGCCGCGCCTTCAAGTCGGCCGTCGCGGCGCTCGTCGCGGCGAGGCGGGGGAGGGGAGACCGATGAACGTCGCACGCCCGATCATGGTCGTCGGCCGCGTCGCCCCGAAGGCGAAGAAGGGCACGCTCGAGCGGGAGCGCCACGAGGCGGACTACTCGATTCTCGTCGCCGTCGTCGCGCTCGCGGCGGTCGGCATCCTGATGGTCTACTCGTCGTCGGCGATGCGCGCGTACCTCGGGCGGGACGACACGCTGGCGATCGTCGGGCCGCAGATCCAGTGGGCCGGGCTGGGCATCGTCGCCATGCTGGTCATGATGCGGGTCGACTACCGGCTCCTGCGGCTCGCCTCGATCCCGGGTTACGCGCTCGCGCTCGTCCTGCTCGTCCTCGTCCTGCTGCCGGCCGTCGGCCCGCTCACCCCACGGATCGTGGGCGGCTCCGCCCGCTGGCTCCAGATCGGCCCGCTGCCGGCGATCCACCCGGCCGAGTTCGCCAAGCTGTTCCTGATCATCTACCTCGCCCACTGGATGGCGAAGCGAGGAACGGCGATCCGGGGCCTGTTCAGCGGGACGCTCCCGTTCCTGCTGATCGTCGGCCCGGTCGTCGCGCTCATCTTCCGCGAGCCGGACCTCGGCACGACCACGGTCGTCACGCTGACGGCCTTCACGATGTTCTTCGTCGCCGGCGCGAACCTCATGCATTTCGCGGCGATCGGCGCGCTGGCCGCGATCGTGATCATCACCGTCGGCCTGCGCGAGTACCAGCTCGACCGGATCCGGGCGTTCCTCAACCCGTGGAGCGATCCGCTCGGACGGGGATTCCACGCGATCCAGGGTCTCCTCGCGCTCGGTCTCGGCGGGATCCTCGGCGCGGGTCTCGGAGAGAGCCGGCTGGCCGGCGGGCTGTTCCTGCCGAACGCGAGCAACGACTTCATCTTCGCCATCATTGGCGAGGAGTTCGGGCTGGTCGGCGGGGCGATCGTGGTCCTCCTCTTCCTCCTGCTCGCCTACAGTGGCATCAGGACGGCGCTCGGGGCGCCGGACACGTTCGGGGCGCTGCTCGCCGCGGGGATCACGGCCTGGCTGTGCATCCAGGCGTTCATCAACATCGCCGTCGTCGTCGCCTTGCTGCCGATCACCGGGATCACGCTCCCGTTCATCAGCGCCGGAGGCTCGTCGCTCGTCATCAGCTTCGCAGCGGTCGGGATCCTGCTGTCGATCTCCCGCGAAACCGTCGAACGAGGAACATGGAACGATGCGCCTGCTGATCGCGGCCGGGGGCACGGGCGGACACATCTACCCGGCACTCGCCGTCGCTCGATCGCTCCGCGGTCCTGACGCCGGCGCGGGCGCGGGCGCAGCCGAGCTGAGCTGGCTCGGTGGGCACCGCGGGCTCGAGGCCGGGCTCGTCCGGGCGGCCGGAATCCCGTTCCGGCAGCTCGTGCTCCGTTCCCTGCGCACGGTCGACCGCGACGTCCACGCCGTGCTCGACCCGCTTCGACTCGCCGGCTCCGTGCCGCAGGCGGCGGCGATCCTCGCCCGCGCGCGCCCCCACGCCATCTTCACGACCGGCGGCTACGTGGCGATCCCCACCCTCCTCGCCGCCGCTCCACTGCGGATCCCGGTCGTCCTGTGGGAGGGGAACGTCGTGCCCGGTCGGAGCGTCCGCGTCACGGCCCGTCTGGCAGACGTGCTCGCCGTGTCGTTCGAGGCGACATGCGCCGCGCTCACCGGCGCCGGCCGTCCCTGCTATGTGACCG
>Ga0326597_10003427_pt1 | contig 22892 bp, 23 predicted proteins | sample RVTome_12_FD_203789 | JGI IMG/M metagenome (GOLD analysis project Ga0326597, IMG submission 203789) | Soil microbial communities from uranium-contaminated site in the Upper Colorado River Basin, Wyoming, United States - RVT100D185 | ecosystem: Environmental > Terrestrial > Soil > Contaminated >...
ACACGGTGGCGTCGAGATTCTCGATCAGGCCGACGCCGCCGACGGTCGGCGTCGGCCTGACCGCGCGGCCCGCGGTTTCGTTGTAGAGCGACACGTTGCCGGAGACGACCGGGAAGTCGAGCGCGGCCGAGGCCGCGGCCATGCCCTCGATGGCGGCGGCGAACGTGCCCATGATCTCGGGCCGTTCGGGATTGCCGAAATTCAGGCAGTCGGTGATGGCGAGCGGCCGGGCCCCGACGGCGCTAAGGTTGCGCCAGCATTCGGCGACCGCCTGGGCGGCGCCTGCGCGGGCATCGGCGGCGCAGTAGCGCGGCGTCACGTCGCACGAAAGCGCGATCGCGCGGTTCGTGCCATGCACGCGCACCACGGCGGCATCGCCGCCGGGGCGGGCCACGGTGTCGCCCATGATGGTGTGGTCGTACTGCTCCCAGATCCAGCGCCGCGAGGCAATGGCGGGCGAGCCCATGATGCGGACAAGCGCGTCCGCGACATCCTCCGGCTCGGGAACGCTGGCGGGGTCGATGTCGGCGGCCGGCGTCGGCATCACATGAGCCCGCTCATAAACCGGCGCGCCGTCGCTCAAGGGCCCCAGCGGAATATCCGCCTCGATTCGCCCCTGATGGCGAACCACGATCCGGCCCGTGTCGGTGATCCGGCCGACGATGGCGAAGTCGACCCCCCAGCGCTCGAAGATGGCGCGCGCGCGGTCCTCGCGGCCCGGCTTCAGCACCATCAGCATGCGCTCCTGGCTCTCCGACAGCATCATTTCGTAGGCCGTCATCGCCGTCTCGCGCTGGGGCACACGGTCCAGATCAAGCTCGATGCCGACGCCGCCCTTGGCCGCCATCTCGACCGAGGACGAGGTGAGGCCGGCAGCCCCCATGTCCTGGATGGCGATGATCGAATCGGTGGCCATGAGTTCGAGACAGGCCTCGAGCAGCAGCTTTTCGGTGAACGGATCGCCGACCTGGACCGTGGGGCGCTTTTCCCTCGACGCCTCGCCGAACCCGGTCGACGCCATGGTGGCGCCGTGGATGCCGTCGCGGCCGGTTTTCGACCCCACATAGACGACCGGGTTGCCGACGCCGGAAGCGGCGGAGAAGAAGAGGGCGCCCTTCTCGGCGATGCCGACGCACATGGCATTGACCAGGATGTTGCCGTTGCAGGAGGCGTCGAACCCGACCTCGCCGCCGACCGTCGGCACGCCGATGCAGTTGCCGTAGCCGCCGATGCCGGCGACGACGCCGGAGACCAGATGACGGGTCAGCTCGTGGCCGGGATCGCCGAAGCGCAACGAATTCAGCAGCGCCACGGGCCGCGCGCCCATGGTGAACACATCGCGCAGAATGCCGCCGACGCCGGTCGCCGCGCCCTGATAGGGCTCGATGAAGGAGGGATGGTTGTGGCTCTCCATCTTGAAGACGGCGACCAGCCCCTCGCCGATGTCGACGGCGCCGGCGTTCTCGCCCGGCCCCTGGACCACCTGCGGGCCCGAGGTCGGCAGCTTCTTGAGCCACACGCGCGAAGACTTGTAGGAGCAGTGCTCCGACCACATGACGGAGAAAATGCCGAGCTCGGTCAGGGTCGGCTCGCGGCCGAGGGCGGAGCGGGCCGCCGCGAACTCCTCGTCGGTGAGCCCGTGGGCGGCGACGAGCTCACGCGGCAGCGCCTCGGCCGCGGCCCTTGTCCTTGCGCTCATTGCACCCACTCGATCAGCGACTGGAACAGCGGTACGCCGTCGGTGCCGCCGGTCCTGCGGTCGCAGGCGCGCTCGGGATGGGGCATGAGGCCCAGAACCGTCAGCGCCTCGTTGTAGATGCCGGCGATGTCATGGGCCGAGCCGTTGGGATTGGCCGGACCCAGGGTATCGCCGCAACCGACGTAGCGGAACGCGACCCGGCCTTCCCCCTCGAGCCGGGCGAGGGTCTCGTCGTCGGCGAAATAGTTGCCGTCCATGTGGGCGACCGGCATGCGCGCGCACGCGCCCGCGCGGTAGCAGGACGTAAAGGCGGTGTCAGCGCGCTCGACCTTGAGGTGGACATCGCGGGCGACAAACCTCAGCGAGGCGTTGCGCATCAGCGCGCCGGGAAGAAGCCCGCATTCGGTGAGGATCTGGAAGCCGTTGCAGATGCCGACAATCGGGGTGCCGCGGCCTGCGTGGGCGACCAGCGCCGGCGTCACCGCGGCGCGCGCCGCCATGGCGCCGGGGCGCAGATAGTCGCCATGGCTGAATCCGCCCGGCACGACGATGAAGTCGGTGTCGCCGGGAATTTCCGTGGCCGCGTGCCAGATATCGAGCGGGGCCGTGCCGCACAGGCGGGTCAGAGCGACGCGCGCGTCGCGGTCACAGTTGGAGCCCGGGAAGACGAGCAGAGCGACCTTCATTTCCCGGCCAGCTCGACCGACCAGGTCTCGATGACGGGATTGGCGAGGAGGATGTCGGCCATGCGCCCAACCTCCGCGCGCGCGGCGTCCGGGTCGGTTTCGGAAAGCTCGATCTCGATCAGCTTGCCCTGGCGCACGCTGCCCACGCCGGAAAAGCCGAGGCTTGCGAGCGCGGCCTCGATCGCCTTGCCCTGCGGGTCGAGAACGCCCTCCTTGAGGCGCACCTGGACGATCGCCCGCACCCGCGACCTACTTCTTGACCAGGACCGGTCCGCTGGTCTCGGTGGCGCCCGGCTCGAAGATGATGCCGAGGCGGCGGGCGACCTCGCGATAGGCGTCGACGAGGCCTCCCAGATCGCGGCGGAACCGGTCCTTGTCGAGCTTGTCCTTGGTCTCGATGTCCCACAGCCGGCAGGAGTCGGGGCTGATTTCGTCGGCCAGAACCGTGCGGACCATCTCGTTCTCGTAAAGCCGGCCGAATTCCAGCTTGAAATCGACGAGGCGAATGCCGATGCCGAGGAAAAGCCCGGACAGGAAGTCGTTGATTCTCAGCGCCAGCGCCATGATGTCGTCGATCTCCTGGGGATTGGCCCAGCCGAACGCGGTGATGTGCTCCTCGGCGACCATCGGATCGCCGAGCTCGTCGTTCTTGTAATAGAACTCGACGATCGAGCGCGGCAGGGCGCTGCCCTCTTCCAGGCCCAGACGCTGGGAGATCGAGCCCGCGGCGATGTTGCGCACCACGACCTCGAGGGGAATGATCTCGACCTCGCGGATCAACTGCTCGCGCATGTTGAGGCGGCGGACGAAATGGGTCGGAATCCCGACTTCGGCCAGGCGCTCGAACAGATATTCGGAGATGCGGTTGTTGAGCACGCCCTTGCCCTCGAACCGGGCGTGCTTGGCGTTGTTGCCGGCGGTGGCGTCATCCTTGAAGTGCTGGACCAGAGTTCCGGGTTCGGGGCCCTCATAGAGAACCTTTGCCTTGCCTTCATAAACACGGCGGCGACGATTCATTCGTGATGTCCTTGAGATCGTGGCGACGCGGCAGGGTTACCGGGCGCCACGGAGGTGCAGAAGCTAACCGAATCGCCCCTGCTTCACAACACTCGCACAGATGGCCCGTCGTCCGCCCGGATGCAAGTGCGGGAATGGCGCGGCCGATCACGGCCGCCGCGGTCGCAACGAGCGCATTGATTCAGTCATGTCCAGCCAGTATGGCTTGCGCCAACAGGTGTTCAAGCAGTCGCGGCGGGCCCGGCCCGATCGATGCGGCAGGGAGAGAGCCATGAATACGTTTGACAAGCGCAAGGAAGGATTCGAGCGCAAATTCGCCCATGACGCCGAACTCAGATTCAAGGCCAAGGCGCGGCGCAACAAGTTGCTCGGCCTGTGGGCGGCCCAACTCATGGGACTGAGCGGCACCGAGGCGGAGGAATACGCGAGGACATTGGTCAGGGCCGACCTCGACGAGCCGGGTGACGACGATGTGTTCCGCAAGCTGCGCCGCGATTTCGATGCGAGCGGGGTCGATCGGTCCGACCACCAGGTGCGGCGCACCATGGACGAGCTGATGGCCGAGGCGATCGGGCAGATCGAAACCGAGACGTGAGCGATGCGGCGCTGACGCGCCAACGGACGCCAGCGCGGCGATCGCGGCGATCGCGGCGCGAGGGGCGACGGTCTTGCTCAGGCCGGGGCTGAGTTTCCGAACACGCGCTCGAAGATGGTGTCGACATGGGCCAGGTGATGGCCGAGATCGAACAACTTTTCAATCTCATCTTCACTCAATAAATCAGTGACTTCCCGATCGTTACTCAGTAACTCCTTGAAGTTTTGTCCGGCCTCCCACGCGGTCATCGCGTGCTGCTGCACCAGGCGATAGGCGTCCTCGCGGCTGGCGCCCTTCTGGGTCAGCGCGAGGAGGACGCGCTGGGAATGGACGAGACCGCCAAGGCGATCCAGATTGGCCTTCATGGCCTCGGGGTAGACCACCAGCCGATCGATCACGCCGGTCATCCGGGCCAGCGCGAAATCGAGCGCGATGGTCGCGTCGGGCGCGATCACGCGCTCGACCGAAGAGTGGGAGATGTCGCGCTCGTGCCACAGGGCGACATTTTCCATGGCTGGCGTGACCATGGCGCGGATGAGCCGGGCAAGGCCGGTCACGTTCTCCGCCAGCACCGGGTTGCGCTTGTGCGGCATCGCCGAGGAGCCTTTCTGGCCCTCGGCGAAGAACTCCTCGGCCTCGCGGACCTCGGTGCGCTGGAGATGGCGGATTTCGATCGCGAGGCGCTCGAGCGAGCTGGCGACAACGCCGAGATGGGCGAAGAACGCCGCGTGGCGGTCGCGCGGCACCACCTGGGTGGAGACGGGTTCGGGCTCGAGCCCGAGCTTTTTCGCGACATGAGCCTCGACGCGCGGATCAACATTGGCGAAGGTGCCGACGGCGCCGGAGATCATGGCGGTCGCGACCTCGCGGCGGGCGGCCTCGAGGCGGGCGCGGGCGCGGCTGAACTCGGCGAAGGCGACCGCGAGCTTGAGGCCGAATGTGGTCGGCTCGGCGTGGATGCCGTGGCTGCGGCCGATGCAGGCCGTCAGCCTGTGCTCGAACGCCCGGCGCCTCAGAACCTCCAGCAGCGCATCGACATCGCCGATCAGGAGATCGGCGGCGCGGGTGAGCTGGATGTTGAGGCAGGTATCGATCACGTCGGACGAGGTCATGCCCTGATGAACGAACCGCGCCTCGGGGCCGACGATCTCGGCGAGGTGGGTGAGGAAGGCGATCACATCGTGGCGGGTGGTGCGTTCGATGTCGTCGATCCGGTCGGTGTCGAAGATGGCGGAGGCGCCGGTCTCCCAGACCTTTTTCGCCGCATGCGGCGGGATCACGCCGAGCTCGGCCATGGCGTCGGCGGCGTGGGCCTCGATCTCGAACCAGATCCTGAAGCGCGTCTCCGGCGCCCACAGGCGCGTCATCTCGGGCCGCGAATAGCGTGGAATCATGATGACCTCCCAAGCGCGATGAGGTCATAGATCATTTTCCGTCGCCGCGGAACCGGCGGTCACGCGGGCGTCGGGGGTCTTGCGGGACATCGCGTCATCGTGCCCTATCTCGGGCCTGCGAAGACGATGATGGGGCGGCGCGGAAACAGGAGGACGGACAGATGAAGATGACCGGCGAGAACGAGATCTCCGCCAGCCGGGAAGAGGTGTGGGCCGCGCTCAATGATCCGGTCGCGCTCAAGGAATCGATTCCGGGCGCGGAAGAGGTCAACAAGATCAGCGATGACGAATTCACCGCCACGGTGCAGGCCAAGGTCGGGCCGGTGCGGGCGACCTTCAAGGGCAAGATCAGGCTCGACGATATCGACCCGCCGAACGGCTACACGATCACCGGGGAAGGCTCGGGCGGGGCCGCGGGGTTCGCCAAGGGATCGGCCAAGGTCTCGCTCCGCGACGGCGCGGCCGGGGGCACGGTGCTCGCCTACGATGTCGATGCCGCGGTCGGCGGCAAGCTCGCCCAGATCGGTCAGCGGCTGATCCAGGGAACGGCGAAGAAGATGGCCGACGACTTTTTCGCCAACTTCGCCGCGCGGTTCGCAGCGGGCCCGGGCGAGGCCGCTGGCGAGGCTCGCCCGCCCGCGGGCGAACCCGAAGCCGCCGCTCCGGCATCGGCCGAGGCCGGCGAGACCGAGAAGATATTCGGTCTGCCGCGGATGCAGGTGGTCGGTGTTGCCGTGGTGGTGCTCGCGCTCGTGCTTCTGTTCGCCCTGCTGGACTGAGCGCCCGGGTGAGCCGGTCAGCCGCACCAGCCGAGCCGGCGACCCTGCCACGGCCGCGCCAGACCTTCGTCAACGAGGATGCCGCCCAGCGAGCGCTGGTTGCGGGCGACGATGCGGAGCTTGCGGCCGTAACGGTCCTCGTCGCGCCCGCCCGCGGTCACGATCTCGACCGGCCCTTCGTTCATCAGCGAAAGCAGGCGCGCGGTCGCGCGCGCGCCGCGTTCGGCTTCCGAGGCGCATCGGGGCTCATGGGTTTCCGGCGCGTCGATGTCGGCGAGCCGGATACGCACGCCGTCGATCCGCACCGTGTCGCCATCGATGACGCAACTGCGTGACGTTCGCCGAGCCGAGCAGAGCGCGAATTCGCCGGAATGGGCCGCGGTGCTTCGGGCGCCGCTGGCGGCGGGAGATGTTTTCTGATCGATCCTCGCCATGGCATCGAGGATGACCGGATGCGCCGCGACGATGGCCGCGGCCGCGGTCACGATCAGCACGATCGCCGGCAGGCGCAGACCGGATCGGCGGCGCCGGCGGCCTCGCCGCGGCCGCGCCCGGCGCCTCGCCAGCAGCAGCTCGACCACATTGCCCACCGGCAGGACTCCCGGCCCTCGAAGATGCAGGCCCGCATGGTCGCGCCCGAAGGTAAATATTTCTTCCAGCCAGACCTCGCGATCCCGGCCCAGTCGCGCTGGCGGGAATGCGCCGCGCACGGTCGCCATCGGGACCACGCCATTTCGTGCGGTTTCACCGCACGGCGCGCATCACCGCACGGCGCGCTTGACGCTCGGGCGCGCGCGCGGCGACACTGTGGCCAAAGCGATCGGGCCTCGGGCTGCCCGCGAACAACTCAATGCATTGGCTGGGAGGTGCACATGCCCACGGTGTCGATGAGCGTCAATGGCAACCAGGTGACGGGAGAAGTGGAAGCGAGGACCCTCCTCGTCGAGTTTCTGCGCGAGCACCTGCGGCTCACGGGAACCCATGTCGGTTGCGACACCAGCCAGTGCGGGGCCTGTGTCGTGCATGTCGATGGCCGCTCGGCCAAGAGCTGCACCATGCTCGCGGTCCAGGCCGCCGGCGCCGAGGTGACGACCATCGAGGGACTCGCGGTCGGCGACAGGCTGCATCGGATGCAGGATGCCTTCCGCAACAACCACGCCCTGCAATGCGGCTTCTGCACGCCGGGCATGGTGATGAGCGCGATCGATCTCGTGAACCAGAATCCCGATCCGAGCGAGACCGAGATCCGCGAATGGCTGGAGGGCAATATCTGCCGCTGCACCGGCTATCACAACATCGTCAAGGCGATCCAGGCGGCGGCTCAGGAAATGAGGGGATAGGCCCATGACCGAGCAGGGAATTGGTGCCAGGGTTCTGCGCAAGGAAGATCACCGGTTTCTGCGCGGCCGGGGACGCTATACGGCCGACATCGTGCTCGACCGCCAGGCCCACGCCGCGTTCGTGCGCTCGCCCCATGGCCATGCCACGATCGGTTCGGTCGATATCTCGGCCGCGCAGGCCGCGCCCGGCGTGATCGCGGTGCTGACGGGCAAGGACTGGGCGGGCGACGGCATCGGCGGCATCCCGTGCGGCTTCGCGCCTGACGGCGGCCCGCAGAACGCGCCGCCGCGCCCGGCGCTCGTCGCCGACAAGGCGCGCTTCGTCGGCGACCTCGTCGCGATGGTCATCGCCGACAGCGACGGCGATGCGCGCAACGCCGCCGATCTCGTCGAGGTCGGCTACGGGGTCTTGGACGCCAATGTCGATCCCGCGAAGGCGCGCGATTCGGACGCGCCGCTCATTCACGAGCAGGCGCCGGGCAATCTGTGCGTCAACTGGCAGCTCGGCGACAAGGAGGCGACCGAAAAGGCGTTCGCCGGCGCGGCGCACCTCGCCTCGATCGAACTCGTCAACAACCGCAAGGCGCCGAACGCCATCGAGCCGAGGTGCTCGAACGCGGTCTATGACGGGCTCACCGAGAGCTACACGCTCTACACAACCACCCAGAACCCGCATATCACCCGGCTCCTGCTCGCGGCCTTCGTCCTCGGCGTGCCCGAGAGCAGGGTGCGGATCGTCTCGCCCGATGTCGGCGGCGGGTTCGGGTCGAAAATCCCGTTCTATCCGGAAGAGGCGCTCGTCGCCTGGGCATCGAGGAAGGTGGGCCGGCCGGTCAAGTGGACGGCGGAACGCACCGAGTCGTTCCTCGCCGATACCCACGGCCGCGACCATGTGACCAGGGCCGAGCTCGCACTCGACGGCGACGGCAGATTCCTCGCCATGCGGGTCGCGACCACGGCCAATCTGGGCGCGTATCTGTCGACCTTCGGCGCGCTGTCGGCGACCTATCTCTACGCGACACTGCTGTCGGGGCAGTATGTCATCCCGGCGATCCACTGCACGGTCACGGGCGTGTTCACCAACACCTGTCCGATCGACGCCGAGCGCGGCGCCGGGCGGCCGGAGGCAACCTATCTGGTCGAGCGGCTGGTGGAAGCGGCGGCGCGCGTCACCGGGATCGACCATCTGGACATCCGGCGACGGAACTTCGTCAAGTCCGACCAGTTTCCCTATCAGAGCGCGGTGGTTCTGCAATACGACTCGGGCGACTACGACGCCGTTCTCGATGAGGCGCTCGCCATCGGCGACATCGCGGGATTCCCGGCCCGCAAGGCGGAGTCGGCAAAACGCGGCAGGCTGAGGGGGATCGGCTTTTCCAACTATATCGAGGCCTGTGGCATCGCGCCGTCCAACGTCGCCGGCGCGATCGGCGCCGGGGTCGGGCTTTATGAGAGCGCGGAGCTCAGATTCAACCCCACCGGAACGGTCTCGGTCCTCACCGGCACCCAGACCCAGGGCCAGGGACACGAGACCACCTTCTCCCAGGTGGTGGCCTCCAAGCTCGGTCTGCCGTTCGACAGCGTCGAGATCGTGCATGGCGACACGGCGCGCGTGCAGTGGGGGCACGGGACCTACGGCTCGCGCTCACTCGCCGTCGGTGGCTCGGCGATCGCGGTTGCCTGCGAGCGGGCGATCGAGAAGGGAAAGCGGGTCGCCGCCCATCTCCTCGAGGCCTCGGCGTCGGACATCGAATTCGCCGACGGCACGTTCAAGGTGTCGGGCACCGACCGGTCCAAGACCATGGGCGAGATCATCATGGCGGCGATGGTGCCGCACAATTTTCCGCTCGACGAGATGGATCCCGGGCTCGACCAGCGCGCCTTCTACGATCCCAAGAACTTCACCTTCCCGGCCGGCTGCCACATCTGCGAGGTCGAGGTCGATGCCGAGACCGGGGCGGTCGAGGTGGCCTCGTTCACCGCGGTCGACGACTTCGGCAATGTCGTCAACCCGATGATCGTCGAGGGCCAGATCCATGGCGGTGTCGTTCACGGCATCGGCCAGGCGCTCTACGAGACGGCGCACTACGACGAGACCGGCCAGCTCGTGACCGGCTCGTACATGGACTATGCCATGCCGCGGGCGGATAACGTGCCCTCGTTCACGGTCGGCTACAAGAACACCCCATGCCCGCACAATCCGCTGGGGGTCAAGGGTTGCGGCGAGGCCGGCGCCATCGCCGCGCCGGCCGCCGTCATCAACGCCGTCAGCGACGCGATCGGCGTCGACCATATCGACATGCCGGCGACGCCGGAGAAAGTGTGGCGGGCCATGCGCCGGGCGGGCACGGCAGTTGCCGCTTGAGGTCTGTCAAGAAGGCCGGAGCCGGTTCCGCGTCGGCGGAATGGGAGATTTGTTCGGGGAGGTAGCGATGTACGAATTCAACTATCACAAGCCGGCCAGCCTCGATGCGGCGGCCTCGGCGCTCGGCGCCGGCGAGGACGCGATGCTGCTGGCGGGCGGGCACACGCTCATTCCGACATTGAAGCAGCGTCTCGCGCGCCCGAGCGATCTGATCGACCTTGCGGGGATCGCCGAGCTTGCCGGCATCTCGCGGAAGGGCGATGGCATCGTCATCGGCGCGATGACGACCCACGGCGCGGTCGCGGCATCGGCCGAGCTCAGGTCCGCCATTCCGGCGCTGGCGGCGCTGGCGGAGATGATCGGCGATCCGCAGGTGCGCACGCGCGGCACCATCGGCGGTTCGGTCGCCAATAACGATCCGGCGGCCGACTATCCGGCCGGGCTGGTGGGTCTCGGCGCGACGGTGATCACCAACAAGGCCAGCCACCCGGCGGACGATTTCTTCACCGGCATGTTCGAGACCGCGCTCGGCGATGGCGAGATCATCACCGCGGTGTCGTTTCCGATCCCCGAGCGCGCGGCCTATCAGAAATTCCCCAATCCGGCGTCCAGATACGCGCTCGTGGGGGTCTTCGTCGCCGTGACATCGGGCGGGGTCAGGGTGGCGGTCACCGGCGCGGGGCCGTGCGTGTTCCGGGTTCGGGAGATGGAGGCGGCGCTGGCTGGCGATTTCTCGGCCGATGCGATCAAGGACATCACGGTCGATGCGGGCGGGCTCAACAGCGACATCCATGCGAGCGCCGAGTACCGGGCCCATCTCGTCGGCGTGATGGCGCGGCGGGCGGTCGCCGCGGCCTGACCGGGCGACGCCGACAGGGCTGAAAAGGCGCTGGCGGCCCCTCGCCGCGCCGCGCCATCGGTGATATGCGGTCTGCGCATGAACGATGACAAGCGGGCCGGTGTTGCCGTTCCGGCGTCAATCGAGGATGCGCACGCGCTCCTCGCGGGCGAGCGCTACATCGCCGACCGGGCGCTGGCGACGGTGCTGTTCCTTGCCCTGCGCATGGGGCGGCCGCTGTTTCTCGAAGGCGAAGCCGGCGTCGGCAAAACGGAGATCGCCAAGGTTCTGTCCTCGGCGCTGGGGCGCAGGCTGCTGCGCCTGCAATGTTACGAGGGGCTCGACGTCGCGTCCTCGGTCTACGAGTGGAACTATGCCGGCCAGATGGTCGAGATCAGGATCGCGGAGGCCGCCGGCGCCCATGATCGCGGCGAATTCGAGGCCGGCGTGTTCAACGAGCGGTTTCTGATCAAGCGCCCGCTGTTGCAGGCGCTCGAGGCCGACATCGCCGGGCCGCCGGTCCTGCTGATCGACGAGCTTGACCGGGCGGACGCGGCGTTCGAGGCGTTCCTGCTCGAAGTCCTGTCCGATTTTCAGGTCACCATCCCGGAAATCGGCACCATCCGGGCGGAGCGGCCGCCGATCGTCATCATCACCTCGAACCGGACCCGCGAGATCCATGACGCGATCAAGCGGCGGTGCCTGTATCACTGGGTCGACTATCCGGACGCCGAGCGCGAGCTTGCGATCATCAACGCGCGGGTGCCGGGGGCGCCGGAGCGGCTCGCGCGCGAGGTGGTCGGCTTCGTGCAGGGCCTGCGGGAGAAGGATCTGTTCAAGCTGCCGGGAGTGGCCGAGACCATCGACTGGGCGAACGCGCTGATGGAGCTCGATGCCGTGTCGCTCGATCCCGAGCTCATCGACGAGACGCTCGGGGTCCTGCTCAAATATCAGGACGACATCGCGCGGATCGAGGGCAGCGAGGCGAGGAGGCTGCTCGACCGGGTCGCGGCGGAAGTCGGCGGGCCCTGATGGCGGGGGGCCCAGCACAGCCCCGGGGCGGCGCCAGCCCCGACGGCAGGCTCGCGGCCAACATCATGCATTTCGCACGGGTCCTGCGGCGCGCCGGCCTGCCGGTCGGCCCCGGGAGCGTCATCGCGGCGATCGAGGCCGTGGAGGCCGTCGGCATCGGCTCGCGCGAGGATTTCTACTGGACGCTGCACGCGAGCCTCGTGATGCGTCACGAGGAGCGCGAGGTGTTCGACCAGGCGTTCCACGTGTTCTGGCGCAACCCCAAGCTGCTGCACGACCTGGCCGGCCTCGACCTCGCCGACTTCGCCCGCGGCCTTCCCTCCCGGCCGGCCCCGGGCGCGGCGCGGGTCACGCGCGCGATGGTCCCCCATGGCGAGCCTGGGGCGATCGACCGGGAAGAGCGGATCGAGACCGACGCGAGGTTCAGTTTCTCCGAGACCGAGCTCCTCCAGGACAAGGACTTCGAGCAGATGACCAGCGAGGAGCTCGCCGCGGCGCGGGCGGCGCTCAGGAATTTCGATCTGCCGATGGCGCGGCGCCGCACCCGGCGGTTCCGGGCCACCGACGAGCGCGGGCTGATCGACATGCGCCGGACGCTCCGCTCGACCCTGCGCCAGGGCGGCGACCTCATCGCGCTCAGGCGCCGCATCGCCCGGACCGAGCCCCATCCGCTGGTCATCCTGTGCGATGTTTCCGGCTCGATGGGCGAATACACGCGGCTGTTCCTCCATTTCCTCCACGCGCTGATGGCGGTGAGGCGGCGGGTCCATGTGTTCGTCTTCGCCACCAGGCTCACCAACATCACCCGTCAGCTTCGCGACCGCGATGTCGACATGGCGCTGGAGCAGGTCTCGGGTGTGGTCGAGGACTGGTCGGGAGGCACGCGGATCGGCGCCTGCCTGGCAACCTTCAACCGGGTGTGGTCGCGCCGGGTGCTGGGCTCCGGCGCGGTCGTCATCCTTGTCAGCGACGGGCTCGAGCGGGTCAGCGACGGCGTTCTCGATCACGAGGCTGCGCGCCTCCGGCGGTCCTGCACTCGCCTCATCTGGCTCAACCCGCTTCTGCGCTATGATCGCTTCGAGCCACGGGCCAGCGGAATCAGAACCTTGCTCGGCCATGTTGACGAACTGCGTCCGGTGCACAATCTCGACTCGGTTGGCAAGCTGGTTGACGCGCTGTCGGCGCCGCGCGCGCGCGGCCACCGCGCCGGCGCCCTGGAAGGAGTTCACTGATGGAAACCGGGAGCGACGATCTGCTGGCGCTGGCCGCCGGCTGGAAAGTCCAGGGCCGCGATGTCGCCATCGCCACCGTGGTCGAGACCTGGGGCTCGGCGCCACGGCCGGCCGGCAGCCGGCTGGTGATCGACGGCGAGGGCAATTTCGAGGGCTCGGTTTCGGGCGGCTGCGTCGAGGGCGCGGTGGTGACCGAGGCGATCGACGTCATCGGATCGGGAGAACCCAAGCTCATCGAGTTCGGCGTCGCCGACGAGACCGCCTGGGAGGTCGGGCTCGCCTGCGGCGGACGGATCAAGGTGTATGTCGAGCGGCTCGAAGGGGCGCAATGAAAGGCGAAATCATCCGCCGGCTGATCGAGGACCGTGCCGCGCGGCGGGCGGTGATCCTGGCGACGAACCTCAAGACCGGCGCCGAGCGTCTCGTCTATGCAGATTGTCTCGGCGGGGAGGCCGTCATCGGCGAAGCGGCGCGCGAGGTCTTCCTCAGCGACCGGGCCCGGATCGTGGAAACGGCCGAGGGCCCGATTTTTCTCAACGTCCAGAACCCGCCGCTCAGGCTCGTCATCACCGGAGCGGTGCATATCGCCCAGATGCTGATTCCGGTCGCGACGCTCGCCGGGTTTTCGGTCACCGTCGTCGATCCGCGCGGCGGCTTTGCGACCGAAGAGCGGTTCCCCGGCGTCGAGCTCCATGTCGCCTGGCCGGACGAGGTGGCGGACAAGATGGCCATCGACCGTCGCACCGCGTTCGTGGCGCTCACCCATGATCCCAAGATCGATGATCCGGCGCTCAGGATCGCGCTCGCCGGCGAGTGCTTCTATATCGGCGCGCTGGGATCGAAAAAGACCCATGGCGGGCGCGTCGAGCGCCTCACCCAGGCCGGTATCGATGCAGCATCGCTGGAGCGCATTCATGCTCCCATCGGCCTTGCCATCGGTGCCCGAAGCCCGGCCGAGATCGCGATCTCGATCATGGCCGAAATCATCAATGCGCTGCGCCAGGGGCGTATCGGGCGAGCATGATCTTCGGCGAGGTGGCGAGCGCGGATGCGGAAGGAGCGATCCTTGCGCACTCCCTGAGGGTCGGATCGGCGCGTCTCAAGAAGGGCACGGTGCTCGGCCCGGGCGAGGTCAGATCGCTGGTCGATGCGGGCGTCGGCGCGGTCACGGTCCTGCGCCTCGAGGACGGCGACGTCACCGAGAACGAGGCCGCGCTCAGACTGGCCGAGGCGTTGTGCGGCCCGGGCCTCGAGCTTTCGCGGCCGTTCACCGGGCGCACCAATCTGGTCGCGCGCCAGGCGGGAATCGTCTTCGTCGATGTCGACCGGGTCAACGCACTCAATCGCATTGACGAAGCGCTGACGGTGGCGACGGTCAATCCGTTCGAGACCGTCGGCGCCGGCGATCTCGCCGCGACGGTCAAGGTCATTCCGTTCGCGGTTCGCGGCGTGGCGCTGGCCCGTGCGGTCGCGGCAGCGGGAAGCGGCACCGCGATCGGGCTGCATCCGTTCCGGCCTGCCGGCGTCGGGCTCCTGCATACCGAGCTTTCCGGCACCAGCCCGCGCCTCGCGCAAAAGGCGCGCTCGGTCAGCGAGGCGCGTCTCGCCGCGCTCGGATCGCATGTTGCGGCCGAACTGCGCTGCCGCCACGACGCCCGACCGGTCGCGGCGGCACTCGGCCGCCTGATCGGGGCCGGCGCCGATCCGATCATCGTATTTGCCGCTTCCGCGGTTGCCGACCGGCTCGATGTGGTGCCGGCCGCGATCGTCGCGGCCGGAGGCGAGATCATCCGTTTTGGCATGCCCGTCGATCCGGGCAATCTCCTGCTCCTCGGGCGGATAGGCGAGGTCACCATTCTCGCGGCCCCCGGCTCCGCGCGCAGTCCGCGCCTGCATGGTTTCGACTGGGTGCTGCGCCGGGTGCTGGCGGGCCTCGAGGTGGGCCCCGACGAGATCACGGCGATGGGGGTGGGCGGGCTTCTCAAGGAGATCACCACGCGGCCGCAGCCGCGGACCCAGCCGCCTGGCGAGGCGAAAACGCCGCCGCGGCTGACCGCACTGGTGCTCGCGGCCGGACGTTCCGCGCGCATGGGTGGCGCCAACAAGCTGTTGCTCGAGGTCGAGGGCAGGCCGATGGTCGTTCACGCCGTCGAGGCGGCGCTGGCCTCGCGCGCGCGCGAGGTGGTGGTCGTGACCGGCCACGAGGCCGATCTCGTCTCCGCGGCGCTCGGCGGCCTCGATGTGCGGATCGTTCGCAATCCGGATTTCGCCGATGGTCTTTCGACCTCGCTGAGGGCCGGCGTCGAGGCGACCGGGCACGACGCGGACGGCGTCATCGTCATGCTGGGCGACATGCCCGGAATCGGCGCCGATGCCCTCAACCGTCTCGTCGACGCCTTCGCCGCCGGCGGCGGGGGCGGCATCTGCGTTTCGACCAGCTTTGGCAAGCGCGGCAACCCGGTGGTGTGGGCGCGGCGGTTCTTTCCCGACCTGCTTCAGCTCAAGGGCGATGTCGGCGCCCGCCATCTCATCGGCGAACATGACGAGGAGGTGATCGAAGTCGAACTTGGTGATGCGGCGGCGCTCGACGTCGACACGCCCGAGGCCTACACAAGAATGACCGGACGGGAGACAGGCGAGCAATGACCATGATCGCGCCGTGGTACGAGCTGGGCTACATCATTCCCCACCTCTATACCGACTATGACGGCTATCAGTTCTACCGGATCGCGCCGGAAGGGATGATGCTGGTCACCTGCGGCCTCAATCTCACCGACTACACGGTTGAAGCGGTCGAGAGCCAGATCGACGATTTGTGGGCGCGGTTCGACCTGCTCGCCAGACGCAAGGTCGACCGCATCTCACTGTCGGGCGTGCCGGTTGCCTCGGTGCTGGGGCGGGCGCGGATGGGGAAGATCCTCGCCGAGGCCGAGCAGCGCACCGGGATCGCCTGCGATACCGATCTCGAAGCCCATATCGCGGCGCTCAGGCACCTGGGCGCTTCGCGGATCGCCATCGCCTCGCGCTGGCCGGACAAGGTGATCGAGCTTCTGACCGCCTATCTCGCCGAAGCCGGCATCGAGGTCGTCGCGGTCCGCGCCCGGGCGCGGTCGCTCGAAGCCAACAAGTATGCCGACCCGGCGCAGGACCATCTGCTGGCCCTGGAACTCGGCGGCGAAGCGCTGCGCGCCGCGCCCGAGGCCGAGGCGCTCTTGATGCCCGGCGGCCTGTGGTACGCGATCCACGCCGCACCCATGCTCGAGGCCGAATTCGGCAAGCCGGTGCTGCTCAACATCCTGTCGACCACCTGGGCCGCGCTCGCCGGCGCGCCCGCGCTCGACGTTCGGCCGGACGCGAGGTGGGGCAAGCTGATGGCAAGCCTCGGCTGAGCCAGGGGATGATCGCGAAAATGCCTGTCCCCGGCGTGATCGGGGATGGGAACTGCTTTTCGGGCTAGATCAGCCCCTCGCTCCTGAAGCTGACATGGCCGGAGCGGCCGATCACCAGATGGTCGTGGACGACGATGCCGAGCGGCTTTGCCGCCTCGATCACCCGCCGGGTCATGTCGATGTCGGCCGCCGACGGCGTCGGATCGCCCGAGGGGTGGTTGTGAACGAGGACGAGCGCGCTGGCGCCGACTTCGAGCGCACGCCTGACCACCTCCCTCGGGTAGACCGGCGTGTGGTCGACGGTTCCCTGCTGCTGGACTTCATCGCCGATGATCCGGTTTCGCTTGTCGAGATAGAGAACGCGCAGCTGTTCGCGCGGCTCGTAGGCCATGCTGGTGCGGCAGTATTCGATCACCGCGGTCCACGAGCTGAGCGCGGGGCGCGCGACCGCCTCGGCGCGCAGGAGCCTCAGAGCCGCCGCCTGCACGAGTTTCAGTTCCTCGGCCGCGCGCTCGCCGATGCCAGCCACCTCGATCAGCCGCTCGGCCGGAGCGCTCAGCACCTCGGCGAAGGAGCCGAAACGGTCGATCAGCGCCTTGGCGACGGGTTTGGTATCGGCACGCGGGATCGCGCGGAACAGCAGCATTTCCAGGAGTTCGTAGTCGGCAAGCGCGTCGCCGCCGGCACGGCGGAACCGCTCGCGGAGCCGGTCGCGGTGGCCGGCATAGTGGGGAGGCAGGGCGCTCTCCGCGAAGCCGGGCGGGTTCGCCATCGCCCGCTACACGGCGTAGGGCGGCTTGTGGAGGCCGGCCGGCGAGACGGTGAAGATCTCGCAGCCCGTCTCGGTGACGCCGACCGTGTGCTCGAACTGCGCCGACAGCGAGCGATCACGCGTAACCGCGGTCCAGCCGTCGGACAGGACCTTCACCTGCGGCCGGCCGAGATTGATCATCGGCTCGATGGTGAAGATCATGCCGGCCTTGAGGGGGATGCCCTCTCCCGGCTGACCGTAGTGAAGGATGTTCGGCACATCGTGAAACAGGCGGCCCAGCCCGTGGCCGCAAAAATCGCGCACCACGCTCATCCGGTTGGCTTCGGCGTGGGCCTGGATCGCTGCGCCGATGTCGCCGGTGGTATTGCCGTCCCTGACCGCCTCCACCCCGAGCATCAGACATTCATAGGTGACCTCGACCAGCCGTTCGGCACGGCGGGCAACCTGTCCGACGGTGTACATGCGGCTCGAATCGCCATGCCAGCCATCGACGATCAGGGTCACATCGATGTTGAGAATGTCGCCTTCCTTGAGCATCCGGTCAGAGGGAATCCCGTGGCAGACGACGTGATTGAGCGAAATGCAGCTCGAGCACGGATAGCCGCGGTAGAACACGGTGGCCGGAACCGCGCCGCGGCTCAGGGCATGGTCGCGGATGATCCGGTCGAGCTCGCAGGTGGTGACCCCCGGACGAATGTGCCGGGCGACGAGATCGAGCGTTTCAGCGGTCGCGCGACCGGCCCGGTGCATGGCGGCGAAGGCCTCCTTGCCGAACAGCTTGATCTCGCCGGTGTTGCGGTTGGGCGCAAGGCCCGCCTCGACATATCCCATCTGGTTCTCGCTCACGGGCCAACGATCGCAAGCGCGCGGCGCAGTACGATCCGCTCCGGCGTGACCTGGCAATCATAGCAAATCGCTTCGACGCCCGCTGCCCTCGCGTCGATATGGGCGGCGTGGTAGGCGGGATCGATGTCCCCGGAAAGGGCGAAGCGCTCCGCGTCGGGGCGTTGAACGACATAGAGCATGACCGCGCGGGCGCCTGCTCGCGCCATCGCGGACAACTCGGCGAGGTGGCGCGCGCCGCGCGCGGTCACCGAATCGGGGAATTCGGCAAGGCCGGGCTGCCGCAACAGATGCACGTTCTTGACCTCCACATAGGCCGGCGGGCGCCCCGGATCTTCCAGCAGAAAGTCGACACGGCTCCTCTCGCCGTAGCGCACCTCGCGGCGCAGGCCCCGATAGCCGCAAAGCTCGGCGATGGCGCCGCCGCCGATCGCCTCGCCGGCGATCGCGTTGGCCCTGGCGGCGTTGATCCCGACGTGAACCGGCGCGTCACCGCTGTCGAGCTCGGTCAGCTCCCACCCATAGGCCAGCTTGCGCCCGGGCGCGCGCGCCGGGGCGAGCCAGACCGCGGCGCCCGGCTCGGCAAGCCCGGTCATGGCTCCGGGATTGGGGCAGTGGACGGTCACCTGGCGGCCGGCGAGCTCGACATCGGCGAGAAAGCGCTTGTAGCGGCGAATGAGCCTCGCCCGGCACAGGTCGTCGGCAAGTTGCATGGAATTCCGACATAGGCCGGTCGCACGGTTTGCGCAATGGCCCGGTCCGCGTGGCCTTGCGTGGGCGGCCCGGTGCCGTTTCAACTGAAACTCTAGGGCCGCGGCCCGATAGCTGCTATATCGCCCAGCATCGGCAATGGCCGGGGACTGGCCCGATGAGTTCAAGCGAAACTGTCCGTGCCGGCGTTCTCGTGATCGGCGACGAGATCCTGTCGGGCCGGACCAGGGACCAGAACATCGGCTATATCGCGGAGTATCTCACCAACCTCGGGATCGAGGTGGCCGAGGCGCGCGTGGTGCCGGACGACGAGGCGCGGATCATCGCGGCGCTCGACGAGATGCGGGCAGCCTATGATTATGTGCTGACCACCGGCGGCATCGGCCCGACGCATGACGACATCACCGCCGACTGCGTGGCCAAGGCGTTCGGGGTCGATATCTCGGAAAACGACGAGGCGCTGGCGATGCTGGCATCGCGATTCCCGAGCCGCGAGCTGACCGAGGCGCGCCGGCGGATGGCGCGCATTCCCCATGGCGCACGGCTGGTCGAGAACCCGGTCTCCATGGCACCGGGCTTCGAGATCGGCAATGTGTTCGTGATGGCGGGAGTGCCGGCGATCATGCAGGCGATGCTCGACAATGTGGCGGGGCGACTGCGCACCGGGGTGAGGCTGCATGTCGTCACCATCGAGACCCGGATCCGCGAGGGCGAGGTCGCCGGGCCGCTGAGGGCGGTCCATGCAGCCCATCCCGAGGTCGCGATCGGCAGCTATCCTTACTATTCCGACACCGGATTCGGCGCCAATGTGGTGTGCAGGGGCAAGGATCCGGCCCGGGTCGAGGCGGCCGGCCAGGCGGTGATCGACGCGCTCTCGGCCCTCGGCGAGGTGCGGCTCGCCCGGCCGGGCGCGACCTGAGGGGGCGGTGATGCAGGCGGCAGTCACGCAACAGAAGCATTTCCCGGTTTCGTGGGATCAGTTCCATCGCGATTCGAAGGCGCTGGCCTGGCGGCTCGCCGATCGCGGCGAGTGGTCGGTCATCGTGTGCGTGACCCGCGGCGGGCTGGTGCCGGCGGCGATCGTCGCGCGCGAGCTCAACATCCGGCTGATCGAGACCGTCTGCATCACTTCCTACACCGATCAGAGGCAATCGCGGCTCGAGGTCATCAAGGAGGTGTCGGGGGCGATCGTCGAGCGCAATGGCGGCGAGGGGGAGGCGGTGCTGTGCGTCGATGATCTGGTCGATACCGGGGCGACGGCGCGGCTGGTGCGGCGGATGCTGCCGCGCGCCCATTACGCCACCGTCTACGCCAAGCCCGCTGGGCGGGAGATGGTCGATACCTTCGTCACCGAGGTCAGCCAGGACACCTGGATCTTCTTTCCCTGGGATACCGGACTGCAGTTCGTGCCGCCGATCAATCCGGAAGGGGTTTGAGGCGCGGGACCGGATCTGAGCTCGATGGACGCCGGAAAGTCGTTCCCACGTTTCGGGATCATGCCGTGGCGGACGTGGTGGAACTGGTAGACACACGAGACTTAAAATCTCGAGGAGGGTGACCTCCGTGCGGGTTCGAGTCCCGCCGTCCGCACCACCGCCGCACCGCTTCGTGTCACCTCCGCAGCCTGACGCCGCCGGACGATCCTGGCCGGGCCCTGGCGGTCGCACGCTTGGCGTTGACGCGGGGCGCGCGATCCGACAGACCTTTCCGGCCATGAAACTGGGATCACTCAAACAAGGCGGGCGCGACGGCACGCTGGTCGTGGTGTCGCGCGATCTCACCCGCCAGCGCCGCGTCCCCGAGATCGCCGCGACGTTGCGGTCGGCGATCGACGAGTGGGCGCGCGCAGCACCGCGCCTCGCCGAAGTCGCCGCCGACATCGAGGCCGGGCGCGGGAGCGACGAGCCGTTCGACCACGCCCTCATGGCGGCGCCGCTGCCGCGGGCCCATCACTGGGCGGCGGGATCGGCCTACGTCAACTATCTGGAGCTCGTCAGCAAGGCTGTCGGCCCCAGGCTCACCGCGACGATGTGGGCCGATCCCTTGATCTATCAGGGCGGCTCGGACACGCTGCTCGGCCCGCGCGACGACATTCTCGCCGAAAGCACCGACTGGGGCATCGACTTCGAGGCCGAATTCGCGGTCATCACCGATGACGTGGCGATGGGCATCCCGGCCGAGGAAGCCAAGACCCACATCATCCTGTTCATGCTGGTGAACGACATCTCGCTGCGCGGCCTCGCGGCCGCCGAGCAGGCCAAGGGGTACGGCTTTTATCAGTCCAAGCCGCCATCGGCGTTCTCTCCGGTCGCGGTGACGGCCGATGAGCTGGGGGCGGCCTGGGACGGCCAGAAGCTGCATCTGCCGATCGTGACGACGTTGAACGGCAAGCCGTTCGGCCGCCCGGACACGGGCCGCGACATGGCGTTCGATCTGCCGACCGTGATCGCCCACGCGGCCAAGACGCGCCGGCTCGGGGTCGGAACCATCGTCGGTTCGGGGGTGGTGTCGAACCGTGTTGAGGACGGCGCGCCCGGCCGGATCGAGGACGGCGGCGTGGGCTACTCCAGCCTTGCGGAGCTGCGGATGACCGAGACCATCGCCCACGGCGCGCCGCGGACGCCGTTCCTCGCCTTCGGTGACCGGGTCAGGATCGAGATGGTCGACCCGTCCGGGGCGTCGATCTTCGGTGCGATCGACCAGCGGGTCAGGCGCTACACGGTGCCGGCCTGAGTGCGGCCCGCCGGGGCGGCCGGTCCGCCGGCGTAGAGCCAGTCCTGGCGGCGGAGCATCTTTTCGCCCGACAGCGCCTTGAGGACGAGGTCGCGGGCAGTGGAATACGGCGGGCGCAGATGAAAGATTCGCCCGTTACGCCGCGCCGCGCCGACCACCCGGGCAACCCGGGCCCTGCGGGCATTCTCATAGACGCGAAACGCACGGGCGGGCTCCCGCGGCGCGGCGGCCATGGCAGCGGCGAGCGCCAGCGCATCCTCGATCGCCATGCCGGCGCCCTGGGCGAGGAATGGAAGCATCGGGTGGGCGGCATCGCCCACGAGGGTCAGCGCGCCGTTGGGCCCCGCGGGCGCCGCGCGATCCGGGACGGAATCGAACAGCGGCCATGAGCGCCACGTCGCGACAGCCCCGATGAGGTCGGAAAGTGGCGGAGCGAGGGTTGCCGCCACGGATCGCAGTGGCGCGCCGTCGGCAAGGTTCTCCCAACCCTCGGTCGCGGTTGGATGTTCGGTGACGACGACGACGTTGCAGGTCCCGGCAGCGTCGATCGGGTAGGTGACGGCGTGCAGTCCGGGCGCGAGCCAGACCCGCGCGCCATCGCGCGGCAGTCCGCCGAGCGCGGGGGTCCCCGACGCGAGCGTCGCCCGCCAAGCGGTCCATGGGGTGCGGCGCGGACGCATGGCGCCGGCAAGCGCGCCGCGCGCCACCGACCACAGGCCGTCGGCGCCGATGAGTGCGCAAGCGGAAATCGGCGCCGCGCCGGCGACCTGCACGATGACGCCCGACCCGCGCACGAGGCAGGCCTCGAGCCCGCTCGAATAGCGAATGTCGGCGCCGGCGTTCAGCGCCTCGTCGGTCACGAGCCGGTGCAGACCGGTTCGGGAAACCAGCAGATAGGTTGCGCCGTAACGGGCCTCGCAGGCCTCGGCGAGCGGCATCCGGGCGAGGCGGCGGCCGGCGGCGGCGTCCATCACCTCGAGCGCGCGCGGCGTGACGGCGATCCGGGTCAGGCGCGGGCCGAGCCCGAGCCGCTCGAGGCAGCGCACCGCATTGGGGCCGAGCTGAAGCCCGGCGCCCAGTTCGCAGGCCTTGTCGGCACGCTCCAGCACCACGGGCCGAAGTCCGGTCCGGGCAAGCGCGATGGCGCTCGTGAGGCCGGCGATGCCGGCGCCGGCGATGACGACCGGGCGCTCGCGCGAATTCCCGTTCGGCGCGATCAGGACGGTCCCTGGCCAGGCTCGCCATCGGTGAAGGCGCACTGTGCGGGCTCGGCCGCGTCTGGTGCCAGATCATCGCGGTGGCGGTAAAGGGTCGAGCAATAGGGGCAGACGATTTCGCCCTCGTCGCCCATGTCGAGAAACACGTGCGGGTGGTCGAACGGAGGCGATGCCCCGGCGCACTTGAACTCGCGCGCGCCGATCTCGATGGCCTTGACGCCGATGTCGTTCTTGAAATAGGGCACCGTTG